>Ga0307372_10003555_pt1 | contig 24734 bp, 31 predicted proteins | sample OX1MG_FD_202533 | JGI IMG/M metagenome (GOLD analysis project Ga0307372, IMG submission 202533) | Soil microbial communities from Risofladan, Vaasa, Finland - OX-1 | ecosystem: Environmental > Terrestrial > Soil > Coastal area > Acid sulfate soil | place: Finland: Risofladan, Vaasa | collected...
AGCAGAGCCTGCCTCCGCTTCACCGGCAACCCAGCCTCCCAGATTCCGCCGGCCGCCGTCAACCTGCGGCAGCCATCCTGGGTCTCGCATACTTTCCGTGTCTCACCTCAGGGGTTCAGTCCAGTGGGGGGGAACGCAACCGCGCGCCTGCGGCGATTCCATCTGAAAAGCTGCGCGCGCCCTCCCGCGCAGGTCCCCGTGGCGCTGGATGGGCTCTAGCGATGCAAGTACGGATAGGGATTCACCGGCGCCCGGTTGATGCGCACCTCGTAATGCAGGTTCGGCCCGGTCGCCCGCCCCGACTCCCCCAGGTAGCCCACCACCTCGTCGCGGTCCAGGTGTTGGCCCACCGTCACCGCCAGCCCCGACAAGTGGGCATACAGCGTGCGGATGCCGTGGCCGTGGTCCACGATGATGGTGCGCCCGTAGCCCCGCATGATCCCGGCAAACACCACCAGTCCGTCGGCCGTCACCCGCACCGGCGAGCCGTAGGGAGCGGCAATGTCCAAACCGGCATGGAAGGCGCCCTCGCCCAGGAACGGGTCAATCCGCTCCCCAAAGCTGCTGGTGATCCGCCCCCGCACCGGCCAAATGTCCGGCTGCCAGTCCCGCGCCCCAAACGGCGACCAGCGCGACGCCGGCAGCGACCCCTCCAGCGCCCGCGTCTCCAGGATCTGGAAGTTGTTGAGCGTGCTCGAATAAAGCAAGTTGCTGGCCTCGCCGTCGCCGGGGCCGTTGGGGTTCTCCGCCTCGGTGTTGGCCAGCTCGGGAGCCGCGTCCGGGGTGGCGTTCCGCAGCCGGTCCTTCAGGCTGGCGCTGTGTTTGAAGTTGTAGAGCGTGCTGACCTCGCTCGCCAGGCTCCCCAGGCTCGCCACCTCCGCCTTGAACTGGTCGGCGTCGTGGCGCGCGCTCTGCAACTGCTGCACCAGCAGGTCCTGCTGGCTGCGCAACTCATTGAAGCTCTGCACCTTGGTCAGCATCCGCCCATACGAGCCCGCCAGCCCCACCAGCGTCCCCAGCCCGACCACGGCGCACACCACAAACACCACCACCCACTGCACCGGGATGGGTATGCGGCGCAACTGCCCGTCCCAGTCGTGCCGGACCATGAAGATGTAGTAGCGTTTACGCAATCCCGTGACTGTACCAACTTGCACACCTTCCCGTCAAGCAGAGTAGCGGAAAATGGGACAAATGCCCTAGTCCACCTAGTTTAGTGCCCCAGAAACGAGAGCCCTCCCGCCGCCACTCACAGCGCCGCCGCTTGTTGCTCCTGGTACCGCCGCTGCGCCGCCCGGATGAGCTGGTAGGCGTGGCTCCGCGCCGCCCACCCCTGGCTCACCACGTCCTTGTGCTCCAGCGTCTTGTAGGTCCGGAAAAAGTGCTCGATTAGCCGCAGCTCGTCCTCGGCCACGTCCTCCAACTCCCGCACCTCCCGGTAGCTGCGGTCCTGGCTCGCCACCGCCAGAATCTTGTCGTCCTCGCCCTTCTCGTCGTGCATCTTCAGGACGCCGATCGGCATCGCCTCCACCATCACCCCCACGTTCAGCGGCTCGCTGATCAGCACCAGCACATCCGCCGGGTCGCCGTCCTCGGCCAGCGTGCTCGGCAGAAACCCATAGGCGGTGGGATAGAACATCGAGGCGTACAGCACCCGGTCCAGGCGAAACACCCCCAGATGCACGTCATATTCGTATTTGGCCCGTGTCCCCCGGGGAATCTCGATCATGGCGTTGACCCGCTCCGGCGCGGCCTCGCCCAAGGGCAAGTCTTTTAGATTCAAGCGCTGTCTCCTGGCCTATTGTCGCATCCCGGCCCCGCTGCCGCCCTCAGAAACAGAGGCCGGCCAGCGGCTCCCCCTGCGGGGCCACGTGCAGCCGGGGCGAGCCGCCCCGCCCCGCCAGCGCCCGCTGGGCCGACAGCAGCGCCAGGCTGGGCAGGTTGTTGTTCTCGCTCAGGTGCGCCAGCACTAGGTGGCTGGCGGCGCCGTCGTACTCGGTGGCGAGAAACTCCGCCAAGCTGAGGTTCGAGAGGTGCCCCAGCCGCCCCAGCACCCGCTGCTTCAGCGCCCAGGGATAGCCCCCGCTCTTGAGCAGCTCCAGGTCGTGGTTGGACTCGATCACGGCGCAGTCGGCCCCGCGCAGGTGCTGCTTGACGTTGGCGGCGAGGTAGCCCAGGTCGGTGACGAAGGCGATCCGCACCCCCTCCGCCCGGAAGCAGAACGCCACCGGGTCGGCGGCGTCGTGCGGGATGGAAAAGGACGTGACCTCGATGTCGCCGATCTGGAAGCTGTCCCCGGCGGCGAACCCCTCCACCCGCGGCAGCGCCTCCCCGGCCGCGCCCAGCGCCGCCCGCGTCCCGGGGTTGATCCACACCGGGCAGGGCAGCCGCGCCGCCAGCCGCGGCAGCCCGGCGACGTGGTCGCTGTGCTCGTGGGTGATCAGAATCCCGTCCAGCCCCTCCTCGCCGTGCCCGGCCAACTGCATCCGCCGCAGCAGCTCGCGCCGGCTGAAGCCGGCGTCCACCAGCAGCCGCGTGCGCGAACTCGCCACCACGGCGGCGTTGCCGCGGCTGCCGCTGCCCAGGATCGAGAGCGTGACCGCCACTGCGCTATGGTAAATCGGCAGGACGCGCGCGCGCGGAAAAATCCGCCGCCGGGGCGCGCGCCCGGCTACTTGCTCTCGGAGGTCTTCGCCGCCGGCGGGCCCGCGGCGGGCGCCGGCGACCCGCCGGCAGGCGGGGCCGCAGCCGAGTCGGCCTTGGCCGCGCCCGCCTGGCTCTCGCCGCCCTCGGACTTGCCCCCGGACTTGCCCTCGCCCGACGGCGAGGACGACGCCGCGCTCGATTTCTTGGCGTAGTCGGTCACGTACCAGCCCGTGCCCTTGAACTGAATCGCCGCCGCCGAGATCAGCTTCTCCAGCGGCCCGCCGCAGCTCTCGCACACCGTCAGCGGCTCGGCGCTGTACGACTGGATCTTCTCGACCCGCCGCTGGCAGCGCGTGCATTGGTATTCGTACATCGGCACGGCGTTATTTTAGCAGAGCGCAAAACTCCCCGAGCCGCCGCAACCCCTCGGCGATCGCCGCCGGCGAGGCGGCATAGGAAAAGCGCAGGTGCTGCGTGGTCCCAAACGCCTCCCCCGGCACCGTCACCACCCCCGCCTGCTGCAGCAGTTGCGTTGAAAACGCCATCGCCGTCTCCACCCGCTCCCCCCCCGCCCGCTTCCCCAGCAGCGCCCCGATGTTGGGATAGGCGTAGAAGGCCCCGGCCGGCATCACGCAGCTGATCCCGGGAATGGCCCGCAGCCCCTCCACCATGATCTGCCGCCGCCGCCGGTACTCCGCCAGCATCTCCCCCACCGCTCCCTGCGGCCCCGTCAGCGCCGCCACCGCCGCCTTCTGCGCGAACGAGGCGGCGTTGCTGGTGGAGTGGCTTTGCAGGTTCAGCATCGCCTTGGTCACCGCCGCCGGCGCCAGCGCATAGCCGATGCGCCACCCGGTCATGGCATAGGTCTTCGACAGCGACCCCGCCACCACCAGCACGTCCTTGCTGTCGGGCTCGCCCGCCACGCTGTAGGGCTGCCCCTCGTAGAGGAACTTGGCGTAGCACTCGTCGCTGATCAGCCACAGCCCGCGCTGCCGGCACAGCTCCAGCACCCCCCGGAACAGCGCCGGGGCAAACACCGCCCCGCTCGGGTTCGAGGGCGAGTTCAGCAGGATCGCCTTGGTCCGCGCCGTCAGCGCCCGCTCGATCGCCCCCAGCTCCAGCCCGAACCCCCTCGCCTCGTCCGTCTCCACCACCACCGGCGTCCCCCCGGCGTAGGTGATCTGGTCGTAGAAGCTTACCCAGTACGGCGCCGGCAGGATCACCTCGTCGCCGTGCTCCACCAGCGCCGAGATGGTGTTGAACAGCGCGTGCTTGCCCCCCAGCGTCACCAGCACCTCGTTCATCTGGTAGTCGGAGCCGAAGTCGCGCCGGTGCGACTCCACGATCGCCCGCTTCAGTTCGGCGATGCCCCCGGTGGCGGTGTACTTGGTGAAATCGGCGCGCAGCGCCGCAATGGCCGCTTCCTTGATCGGCTCCGGCGTGGGGAAGTCGGGCTCGCCCACGCCAAAGTCCACCAGGTCGCGCCCGGCCGCCCGCAGCCGGTCCGCCTCGATCACCATCGCCGAGGTGGCCGATACCGAGATGCGCTGCGTGCGCGCCGCCAGCGGCGGCCGCGCGGCAGCGGTGGGAGAGGTGGGGTTCGCCATGGACTATGGTAGCGCGTCGCCCGCGCGCTTGCCAGCCTCCAGCAGCCGCTGCCGCAGCCGCCGCTCCACCGCCGCCGACACCATCCCCGTCACCGGCCGCCCCCCCGCGGCCACCTCCTTCACCAGCCGCGAGCTCAGGTAGGCGTAGGCCTCGCCCGGCATCATGAACACCGTCTCCAGGTCCGGCGCCATCCGCCGGTTCATCCACGCCATCTGGAACTCGTACTCGTAGTCGCTGATCGCCCGGATGCCGCGCAGCAGCGCCCCCGCCCCCCGGCTCTGGGCAAAGTCCACCAGCAGCCCCTCGAACTCGCACACCTCCACCCCCGCCAGCGGCGCCGTCGCCTCGCGCAGCATCGCCACCCGCTCCGCCACCGTGAACAGCGCCTGCTTCTCCCGGTTGCGCAGCACCGCCACCAGCAGGCGCGGAAAGATGCGGCTGCCGCGCTCGATCAAGTCGAGGTGCCCCAGCGTGGGCGGATCGAACGAGCCCGGATAAATGGCGAGTTCGGCGGTCATGCCTCAGCTATTCTAGCCCCCTCCGCCGCCTCGCCGCGGCTTCTCGGCGAAGGCGCGCAGCAGCTTCTCCCCCCGGTGCCGGGCCGAGTCCATCACCGCCGGGTTGGCGATCATCGCCCGCAGCACCGGCGCCAGCAGTTGCGGCTCCGCCATCTGCCCGCCGTCCCAGTCGCTCTGGATCTGGTTCATGCGGTCGAGCACGTCCAGCGGCTGGTACTGCACCGCCCGCTGCAGCAGCAGGGCGTCCTCGCCGGTGGTGGCGATCTTCTCGAACAGCGACACCAGCGCCGCCGCCGCCGGCACCCGGGTGTAGGTGAACGCCTGCGAGCCGTGGCGGGTGGCGTCGTCAAACGCCAGCAGCTTGTCGCCGGTGTAGGCCACCTGCAGCTTGGACTGCAGCTTGCGCCCGTTGAAATCGTCGAGCGCCGCCGCGTTGCCGAAGATGCGCCGCACCGCCGCCGGCGAGGCGGTGAACCGCAGCCTGACCAGCGGATCGGCGTCCAGGTCTTTGCCCCGGTAGCTGGCCCGCCCGTCCTGGTAAACCTCGATCTGGAAAAACGCCGGCTGCGAGCCCTGGAAGCTGCGGGAAAAAGTCACCCGCGCGGGCTCCGCCGGCGCGGCGGCACCGCCCGTTTGTCCGGCCAGCCCGGACCCGCCCAGCAGCAGGCCCAACCCCAACGCAATGGCGCGGCTCATGGGGTTATTGTAGAGTCCTTGGGCACCAGCCGCGCAAAGCGGTGCTTGCCCACCTTCACCACCACCGGCCCGGTGGGCGCTTGCTTCAGCCGCAGCTCGCGCCAGGTCTCGCCATCCACCGACACCGAGCCCGCCTTGATCAGCCGCGCCGCCTCGCTCACCGACGGCGCCAGTTTTGCCTCCGCCAGCATCTTGTCCAAGCGCTCGCCGAGTTCCAGCCGCAGCTCCTCCATCTCCGCCGGCTGGCCGTGCTGCTGCACCACGCGCTCGAATTCGGCCCGCGCCGCCGCCGCCTCCGCCGCGGGATGGAAGTCGGCGGTGATCTGCTCCGCCAGATCCTTCTTCACCACCATGGGGTGCAGCCCCCCCCCCGCCACCTGCGCCCGCAGCGCCCCGATCTCGCCCTCGCTGCGGTCGGTGAGCAGCAGCTGGTAGCGCCACATCAGCTCGTCGGAGATGGACATCAGCTTGGCGAACATGGTCGCCGCCGGCTCGGCGATGCCGACATAGTTGCCGAACGACTTCGACATCTTCCGCACCCCGTCCAGCCCCTCCAGCAGCGGCATGGTGAGCACGATCTGCGCCGCCTGCCCGTACTCGCGCTGGATCTCCCGCCCCAGCAGCAGGTTGAACTTCTGGTCCGTGCCCCCCAGCTCCACGTCGGCCCGCAGCGCCACCGAGTCGTAGGCCTGCGCCAGCGGGTAGAGGAACTCGTGGATGGAGATGGGCAGGCCGGCCTGGAAGCGCTGCTGGAAGTCGTCGCGCTCCAGCATCCGCGCCACCGTGTACTTGGCGCACAGCCGCACCATCTCCTCCGCCCGCAGCGCCCCCAGCCACTCGCTGTTGAAGCGCACCCGGGTGCGCTCGGGGTCCAGCAGCTTGAACACCTGCGCCCGGTAGGTCTCGGCGTTCTGCTCGATCTGCGCCCGCGTCAGCGGCGGCCGCGTCTCGCTCCGCCCGGTGGGGTCGCCGATCATCCCGGTGAAGTCCCCGATCAGGAAGGTGACCTCGTGCCCCAGCTCCTGGAAGTGCTTGAGCTTGCGCAGCAGCACGGTGTGCCCCAGGTGCAGGTCCGGCGCGGTGGGGTCGAAGCCCGCCTTCACCCGCAGCGGCTGCCCGCTGCGGCGCGAGGCCTCCAGCCGCTGCCGCAGCTCCGCCAGCGCGATGATCTCCACCGCGCCCTTCTGCAGGTAGGCCAACTGCTCCTCGACCGGAGGAAAATTTGGGGTCGTCACGGGGTTGGGGCGCGCAGCCGCCGCGCGCCAGCGTTTATTATAGAGCCTGGCCTTCATGGACCTCAGCGTCGACATCGCCGGCGTGCGCCTGCAGAACCCCGTGCTCGCCGCCAGCGGCACCTTCGGCTACGGCACCGAGTTCGAGGACATCGTCCACCTCGCCGGCCTCGGCGGCATCGTCACCAAGGGCCTCTCCCGCCTGCCCATGGCCGGCAACCCCAGCCCCCGCCTGTTCGAGACCGCCGCCGGCATGCTCAACTCCGTCGGCCTGCAGAACATCGGCGCCCCCGCCTTCGTCGAGACTCGGCTCCCCCGCCTGCGCCAGTTGGGCGTGGTGGTCATCGCCAACGTCTTCGGCGAGTGCATCGAAGACTACGTCGAGGTCATCCGCATCCTCAACCAGGGCGAGGGCATCGCCGCCTACGAGCTCAACGCCAGTTGCCCCAACACCCGCTGCGGCGGCATGGTCTTCGGCGCCGACCCGGTCCTGCTCGCCGAGCTGGTCGCCGCCACCAAGGCCGAGGCCCGCCGCCCGGTGATCGCCAAGCTCAGCCCCAATGTCACCCACATCGCCGCCCTCGCCCAAGCCGCCGAGGCCGCCGGCGCCGACGCCCTCTCCCTGGTCAACACCTTCCTCGGCATGGCCATCGACGCCGAGACCCGCCGCCCCCGCTTCGCCCGCGGCGTCGCCGGCCTCTCCGGCCCCGCCATCAAGCCCCTCGCCCTGCGCATGGTCTACCAGGTCCGCCAGGCCGTCGCCCTGCCCCTCATCGGCATGGGTGGCATCGCCACCGGCGAGGACGCGGTCGAGTTCCTGCTCGCCGGCGCCGACGCCGTCGCCATCGGCACCATGAATTTCTGGGACCCCAAGGCCACCGAAAACGTCCTCGCCGAACTCCGCCGCTTCTGCCACCGCCACGGCGTCGAGTCGGTGCGCAGCCTCACCGGCGCGCTCCGCCCCGCCGCCCCCGACCCAGGCGGCGCCGCATGAACGTCCTGCTGCTCGGCGGCGGCGGGCGAGAGCACGCCCTCGCCTGGAAGCTGCGCCAGTCGCCCCAGGTCGAGCGCGTCTTCGCCCTGCCCGGCAGCGACGGCATCGCCAGCCTCGCCACCTGCCTCGCCGGCGATCCCTGCGACGCTCCCACCGTGCTGGCCGCCGCCACCGCCCACGCCGTGGATTTGACCGTGGTCGGCCCCGAGGCCCCCCTCGCCGCCGGCGTCGCCGACGCCCTGCGCGCCGCCGGCCGCGCCGTCTTCGGCCCCTCCCGCGCCGCCGCCCAGCTCGAAACCAGCAAGATCTTCGCCAAGGAATTCCTCCAGCGCCACCGCATCCCCACCGCCCGCTTCGCCGCCGTGGACTCCCTCGCCGCCGGCCGCCAAGCCCTCGCCCGCTTCGGCTGTCCGGTGGTGCTCAAGGCCGACGGCCTCGCCGCCGGCAAGGGCGTGGTCATCGCCACCGACCCCCGCCAGGCCGAGCAGACCCTCGAGGCCATGCTCGCCGGCGCCCTCGTCGGCGCCGCCGGCCGCCGCGTCGTGCTGGAAGAGTGCCTGCGCGGCCCCGAGCTCAGCCTGCTCGCCCTCGCCGACGGCGAGCGCTGGCGCCTGCTCCCCCCCGCCCGCGACCACAAGCGCCTGCTCGAGGGCGACCGCGGCCCCAACACCGGCGGCATGGGCGCCTTCTCCTGCGACGCCCTGCTGCCGCCCGCGCTGCAATCCGAACTCGAGCGCAGCGTCGTCGCCCCCACCCTCGCCGCCATGGCGCTGGAAGGCCACCCCTTCCAGGGCGTGCTCTACTGCGGCCTCATGCTCACCCCCCAGGGCCCGCGCGTGCTCGAGTTCAACGTCCGCTTCGGCGACCCCGAGGCCCAGGCCATCCTGCCGCGCTGGGGCGGCGACCTCGCCGCCACCCTGCTCGCCGCCTCCACCTCCGGCCTCGCCCACGCCCCCGCCCCCGCCCCCAACTGCGGCGCCTCCGCCTGCGTCGTCGCCGCCTCCGCCGGCTACCCCGGCCCCTGCGTCGCCGGCGAACCCATCGCCGGCCTCGAGCCCGGCGCCCTCGACCCCACGCTGCTCGTCTTCCACGCCGGCACCCGCCGCCGCGACGCCGCCTGGCTCACCGCCGGCGGCCGCGTGCTCGCCGTCGCCGCCCGTGCCGCCACCCTCGACCACGCCCTCGCCCTCTGCTATCGCGCCTTTGATACCATCCATTTCCGCGGCATGCAGCTCCGCCGCGACATCGGCAAGGAGAACCCATCACTATGACCGCAACTTCCGCCCCCCAGCCCCTCGTCGCCATCCTCATGGGCAGCGACACCGACCTCCCCGTCATGCAGCTCGCCGCCGACCAGTTGCGCCAGTTCGGCATCCCCTACGAGATGGAGATCGTCTCCGCCCACCGCTCCCCGCAGCGCACCGCCGCCTTCGCCCGCGCCGCCGCCGCCCGCGGCCTGCGCGTGCTCATCGCCGGCGCCGGCGCCGCCGCCGCCCTCGCCGGCGCCCTCGCCGCCGAAACCACCCTCCCCGTCATCGGCGTCCCCCTCGCCACCTCCCCCCTCTCCGGCTTCGACGCCCTGCTCGCCACCGCCATGCTCCCCGCCGGCGTGCCCGTCGCCACCGTCGCCGTCGGCGAGGCCGGCGCCACCAACGCCGCCGTCCTCGCCGCCCAGATCCTCGCCCTCGCCGATCCCGCCCTCGCCCAGCGCCTCATCGAATTCAAGCGCCAGCTCGAACGCAAGGTCATCGAAAAATCCGAGCGCCTCAAGGCCCGTTAGCCGCTCGCCAACTTCGCCGCCGCCGCCGCGCCCTCACCACGGTCGCGCGCCGACAGCGGTGCGCCTGCCCCCTCCCGCCCCACTCATGTTTTTCACCCAGTGACCGATGTCAAGAATTATTTTTCTTTTTTTGACGATTTTTCTTGACTCCGCTCCCGCGGAAGTCCTATATGTTGGGTGGTGTTTTCAACAGCCCTACATCGAGGGGTTGTTGGCCGAAGTTCAAAGGAGGAAACATGGCTGCTAAGAAACCGGCGAAGAAGGCCGCAAAGAAGACTGCCAAGAAGAAGAAGTAGTTCTCTCCCAACCGAGGCCCCGCCAGGGGCCTCCTGCCTCGCCAAGAGGCAGCCACAGAAAAAATAGGATGCGCCCAAGCGCATCCTATTTTTTTTCGGCACCCGCCCCCGCCCGCCGGTGCCGAGATTTGGCAACAACCCCTCCGCCGCCCTCATCCAAGTATCCAGTAGCGTCGCGCGTGGAGGAGGTTTCCCGTTATGAAGCTGGTCGAAACGCTGTTCGGGCATTGGGTCTGCAACCATCGCTGGGTGCGGGCGCGCTGGCAGGACGGCAGCTACGGCCTGCGCTGTGCGCAGTGCATGAAGGCCTATCCCCGCACCTGGAACGAGCTCATCGCCGCCCCCGAGCCCGCCCCGCCCGCGGCGCCCGCCCCCCTGCGCCGTGCCGCCTAGGGCCAATCCAGCCCTCTCCGCCCCCCCCGGGTTTGACCTCGCCGCCGATCTCCCGTAGAATAGAGCTTTTGCGGGAGAGACCATGTACGCGGTGATTCGCAGTGGCGGCAAACAGTACCGGGTGAGCCCCGGCGATGTCCTCAGCCTGGAAAAGCTTCCCCAGGCCCCGGGCGAAACGGTGGAGTGGGCCGAGGTGTTGGCGGTCAAGGACGACGCCGGCCAATTGCGCCCCGCCCCCGGCGCCCGCGTCACCGGCACCGTGGTGGCCCAGCAGAAGGCCCCCAAAATCCTGGTCTTTCACTACAAGCGCAAAAAGCAGTACAAGAAGCTGCAGGGCCACCGCCAGCGCACCACCCGGGTGCGGGTGAACGCCATCGAGCTGGGCGCCTGAGCGCGGAGACGGAGAGCTAGGTTCCATGGCACATAAAAAGGGTTTGGGCAGTTCGCGCAACGGCCGCGATTCCAACGCGCAGCGGCTGGGGGTCAAGCGCTACGGCGGTGAGCAGGTGCTGGGTGGCGCCATTCTGGTGCGCCAGCGCGGCACCCCGCTCAAGCCCGGCCAGAACGTCGGCCGCGGCAAGGACGATACCCTCTATGCCCGCATCACCGGCGTGGTGGAGTTTGTGGACCGCGGCCGCGCCGGCAAGTTCGTCAACGTGCGCGCCGCCGCTCCCAGCGCCTAGGCGGCCGCCCGCGCGGGCCCCCGTCTCCCCCCGGGCCCCCGCCTCCCACGATGTTTGTCGATGAAGTTGAAATCCGGGTGCAGGCCGGCGGCGGCGGCAACGGCTGCCTCGCCTTCCGGCGGGAGAAGTATGTCCCCCGCGGCGGCCCCAGCGGCGGCGACGGCGGCCACGGCGGCAGCGTCGTGCTGGAAAGCTCCGAGCGCCACAACACCCTCGTCCACTTCCGTTTCAACCCCGAGCACCGCGCCAAGCGCGGCGGCCACGGCCTGGGCAGCAACTGCCACGGCAAGAACGCCCCCGACATCGTCCTGCGCGTGCCCGTCGGCACCGTCGCCTACGACGCCGCCACCGGCGAGCTGGTCGCCGACTTCGACCAGCCCGGCCAGCGCCACATCGTCGCCCGCGGCGGCAAGGGCGGCCGCGGCAACGCCCGCTTCGCCACCTCCACCAACCGCGCCCCCCGCCGCTTCGAGATGGGCGAGCCCGGCGAGGAGCGCCGCCTTCGCCTCGAGCTGAAGCTGCTGGCCGAGGTCGGCCTCATCGGCTTCCCCAACGTCGGTAAGAGCACCCTGGTCTCCGTCCTCTCCGCCGCCCGCCCCAAGATCGCCAACTACCCCTTCACCACCCTCACCCCCAACCTGGGCGTGGTGGTCGAGCCCGACGGCGACGACAGCTTTGTGGTGGCCGACATTCCCGGCCTGATCGAGGGCGCCCACGCCGGCGCCGGCCTGGGCGTGCAGTTCCTCCGCCATGTCGAGCGCACCCGCCTGCTCGCCCATGTGGTGGACGTTTCCGAGTTCAGCGGCCGCGAGCCCGAGCTCGACTTCGCCGTCATCCTCGAGGAACTGCGCCGCTTCGGCGCCGGTCTGGCGGAAAAGCCCATGGTGGTGGTGGCCAGCAAGATCGATGTCGCCGCCCCGGCCAAGCTCGAGGCGCTGCGCGACTTGAGTCGGCGCCTGGATCTGCCGATGTATCCTGTGTCCGCAGTCACCGGGGAGGGGATTGCGGCGCTCAAGCATGGCTTGGCGGCGCGCCTGCGGCAGGCCCGCGAAGCCGCCGCCGCGGCGCCGCCCCCGCCCAGCGTCGCCGCACTATGAAACCGCCGTTGGCGAAGGCAGGGGTGCTGGGCGGCACCTTCGACCCCGTCCACGCCGGCCATCTCGCCATGGCCCAAGCGGCGGCGCGCGCCTGCGGCCTGGAGCGCATCTACTTCGTCCCTGCCCCCAACCCCTGGCACCGCCCCGCCCCCAGCGCCAGCTACCCCGACCGCTTCGCCATGCTGGCGCTCGCCCTCGCCCGCCATCCCCGCTGGATGCCGCTCGCCGTCCCCGACCACCCCCGCCGCCCCACCTATGCCCTCGATCAAGTGGACTGGATCGAGCGCTGGCTCACCGCACAAGGCCGCCGCGAACGCCTGCACTGGATCCTCGGCGCCGACGCCTTCCTCACCCTGCCCACTTGGCGCCACTATCGCCAACTGCTCCGGCGCTGCGACTTCGTGGTGCTGGCCCGCGCCGGCATCCCCTTGGAACAGGTGTTGGCCACCCTTCCCCGCTCCGCCCTCGTGCGCGTGGAGGCGCAGCGCGTGCAACTCGCCGGCGGCGGCCAACTCCACTGGCTGGGCCGCTTCTCCAGCCCCGCCAGCTCCACCCGCCTGCGCGCCCGCCCCGCCGGCGCCCAAGCGGCCCACCTCCTTCCCACCGCCGTCCTCCACTACGCCCGCCGGGCTGGACTTTATGGTTATGGCCAAAGCCTCTGATCTCCTTCTCCGCCGCCACCTGCGCGCCGCCGCCGCCGCCGCCGCCGACAAAAAGGCCCTCGACCCGGTGCTGCTCGACGTGCGCAAGCTCGCCGACTTCTGCGACTACTTCCTCATCTGCCACGGCAGCAACCCCCGCCAGATCCAGGCCATCGCCGAAGCCATCGAGCTCAAGCTGGAGCTGGCCTACGGCCTCCGCCCCGCCCACCGCGAGGGCGAGCGCGAGGGCGAGTGGATCGTGCTCGATTATTTGGACTTCATTGTCCATGTATTTTCCCCGAAGAATCGCCGATTCTACGATCTGGAGCGGCTGTGGGGCGGCGCGCCACGCTTGGCGCTCTCCCCCGGCGCGCGTCCGGCGGCGCAATAAGGCGAGGCAGCGAGATGGCTATAGGCGATTTGGATATCCCCAAGGAGTTGGCGCCCGAGCGCCTGCCGGTCTGGATCGCCTCCGACCCCGCCTCGGCCGCCCTGCTGGAGATGGTGCGCAAGGTGGCCGCCACCCGCTCCACCGTCCTCATCCTGGGCGAGAGCGGCTGCGGCAAAGACCTGCTCGCCCAACTGCTCCACTTCCTCTCCCCCAGCCGCCACGAACCGCTGGTCAAGATCGACTGCACCAGCCTGCCCGCCGAGCTGATCGAGAGCGAGCTCTTCGGCTACGAGAAGGGCGCCTTCACCGGCGCCTTCCAGGCCAAGCCCGGCCGCCTCGAACTCGCCGGCGAGGGCACGCTGGTGCTGGACGAGATCGCCGCCCTCAGCCTGCCCCTGCAGGCCAAGCTGCTGCGCGTGATCGAAGAAAAATCCTTCGAGCGCCTCGGCGGCCGCGCCGCCATCCGCATCCAAGCCCGCCTGCTGGCGCTCACCAACGTGGACCTGGAGCAGGCCGTTGCCCGCCGCCAGTTCCGCGAAGATCTCTACTACCGCCTCTTCGTGCTGCCCCTGCGCGTGCCCCCGCTGCGCGAGCGCCGCCTCGACATCCTGCCCCTGGCCCACTATTTCCTCGCCAGCCTGGGCGGCGATCGCTCCCTCACCTTCGCCCCGCCGCTGTGCCAGGCGCTGGAGGCCTACGCCTGGCCCGGCAACGTGCGCGAGCTGCGCAACCTGGTCAACCGCGCCGTCATCTGGAGCTCGCAGCCCGAACTCGGCTTGGCCGAGTTCCCCCCCTACCTGGCCCAAGGCGCGGCCGCGCCCGCGGAGGTGCCCTCCCTGGCGCAAATGGAAAAAGAGCACATCGCCGCCGTGCTGCAGCGCTTCCAGGGACGCAAGCAGCAGGCGGCGGCGGCGCTGGGCATCAGCCCCAAAACCCTGCTGGAGAAGCGGCGCAAGTACGGCCTCGACCTACCCTGGACCGACCGCCTCCCCGCCCACCTCAGCCCTGCCCGCCATCGCCACCCGCCGCCGCCCCCTCCCCGCCACCCGCCGAAGTAGCCGCCGCCGCCGGCTCCAAGCCCTCCAGCCCCGCCTGCGCCAGCTCTTCGAACTCCTTCAGCGTGGGCAGGTCGCGCAGCCCGCTCAGCCCAAACTGCACCAGGAACTCGCGCGTGGTGCGGTAGAGGATGGGCTTGCCCAGCGCCTCCTTCCGCCCCGCCGTGGTCACCAGCTTCTTCTCCAGCAGCGTGTTGATCACCCCCGCCGGGTCCACCCCGCGGATGTCGCGGATCTCCGGCAGCGTCACCGGCTGGCGGTAGGCGATCACCGCCAGCGTCTCCAGCGCCGCCAGCGACAGCCGCACCCGCGGTTTCAGGCTTTTCAGGAACTGCCGCACCACCTCGTGGTGCTGCGGCTTGGTCGCCATGCGGTAGCCGCCCGCGATGGCGCGCAGTTCCACCCCGAAGTCGTCCGAGGCGTAGCGCGCCCCCAGTTCCGCCAGCGCCTCCTCCACCACCGCCTTGTCCACCCCCAGCGCCGCCGCCATCTGCACCGCCGTCGCCGGCTCCTCTGCCGCGTACACGATGGCCTCGATCGCCGATACCAGCTCGCTCATGCTTTCTCCTGCGGTGGCACCGCCACCGGCCCCGGCTCGCCCGGCGCCAGCGCCGCCATCTCCGCCCACGCCTCCTGGAAGCGCCGGTGCCGCTTCAGCAAGATGTCGCCAAAGGGCTTGTCCTGCCGCAGCAGCGCCACGTGCATCTTCACCAGCTCCAGCACCGCCAAAAACATCGCCAGCAACGCCCCCCGGCTGGGCGCCCGCTGGAACAGCGGCCGCACCGCCACCGGCTCCGCGCTCGCCGCCAGCAGCCGCTGCAGGTACTCCATCATCTCCCGCACGCTCACCTCTTCCCGCACGATCTCCAACTGCGGCCGCTCCTGCAGCCGCTGCAACACCTGCCGGAAGGTCGCCACCAGGTCATGCACCCCCACCGCCAACTGCCCCGGCTCGTCCTCCTCCCCTCCCGTCTCCACTCCCTGCGGCCGCGACCAGCTCGCCTCCTCCAACTGCTGCCGCTCGTGCAACTGCGCCGCCGCCTGCTTGAAGGTCTCGTACTCCAGCAGCCGCTGCACCAGTTCCTCCCGCGGGTCCGCCGCGCTCTCGCCCGGCAGCACCGGGTCGGCCGGCAACATCATCTTGCTCTTGATCTGGATCAGCGTCGCCGCCACCACCAGAAACTCCGCCGCCACCTCCACGTCCAGATCCCGCAGCGTGGCCAAGTAGCGCAGGTACTGCGCCGTGATCGCCGCGATGGGAATGTCGTAGATGTTGATGTTCTGCCGCCGGATCAGATCCAGAAGCAGATCGAACGGCCCCTCGTAGAGCTGCCCAATCTGCACCAGGAAGGGCGAGGCCTCGGCTTGGGCCGCCAGCTTCTGCCGCGCCGCTTCGGCCCGGGCCGCCTCGGCCGCACTCGATGGTTCCGCCATAAGCCTCAGCGTCCGATGGCCGCTGCCTAATTGTGCCTACTGCCGCTATGTAAATTTAGGCGCGCCGCCGCCCGGGACCGCCGTCCCAAGCTGAAACAGCATACCATTATAGGGAGTTGCCAGCAATTTCAGGGCCGGGGGACGGCCCGGGGGGTAACCTGCCCCTGGGTTCGAGCGTTGTTCATTATGTATGCTGGCGACCGTCTCAACCATGCCGCTGCCGTTTCGGGCCGTGCCGATGGAAGATGTGGATTTGCCCTTGGTGCACCGTATCCAGGGAGGCGACGGTGCCGCCTTTGAAGAGTTGTACGCCCGCTACCAGCAGCCCATCACCCGCATGGTGGCCAACATCGTGCGCTACCCCGAGGTGGTGCCTGACTTGGTGCAAGAGATTTTCACCAAAGTCTACTTCGCCATGGAGGGCTTCACCCCCGGCTTGCCCTTTCGCCCCTGGCTCTATCGCGTGGCCACCAATTATTGTGTAGACTACCTGCGAAAGCGGAAACGCCAGCCTCTACAGGTCTCGACCACCTCGGAGACCGGCGACGACCAGGAGTGGCTGGTGCCGGATCCCTCGGCCAGCGTGCTGCAGCATCTGGTCTCCAGCGATCTGGCCGGCAAGCTTTTGCTGGGCCTCAAGCCGCGCGACCGCATGTTGCTGGTGATGAAGGAGATTCAGGATCTGTCGTTGGAAGAGATCGGCCAGGTGACGCACATGGGCGTCTCAGCGGTGAAGGTGGCCTTGTTTCGGGCGCGCAAGCGCATGCTCGACCAGTACCAGCACCGCTATCGCAAGCCGGCGCGGACGGGACTGCGGGCCGACCGCGACCGCGGGGAGGAGAATTCCAATGTGGAATAGGGACTGCCAACAAGCCCGGGGAGTGCTGGAGCGGCAAGCCGCCGGCAACCTGCCCGCCCGCCATCCCCACCTGGAGCATTGCGCCGACTGTGCCGAGTACGCCCAACTGCAGCGCTGGTCGCAGCAGGTGCTGCTCGCTGGCCAAGTCGAGGTGCAGCCCCCTTTGATGAGCGCGGTCTGGGCCTCCATCCACCGCGCCTCCGAGCAGGCCTGGGATTCGGCCCTCTCCCGCAGCTTCCGCTACCTGCTGCCCTACATGGTGGCGGTGGTCGCCTTGATCCTGCTGGTCGGCGGCCTCACCTCCACCCGCACGCCCACCCCGGTGCAGGCCGCCAGCACCGCCTTTGCCGTGCTCAACCAACCCGAGTCCTCCACCGTGGCCAGCGTGGTCACCATGGCCAATCTGCCCGCGCAGGACCCGGCCGACATTCTGGGGGTGTCCCATCGCCAATAGGCGCTTGGGGAAATAGTCACTGCGATGCCGAAGCGTTTGCACAGCACGATGATCCTGGTGGTGGTGTTCGCCTTCGGCTTGGCCGCCGGCGTCGGTGTCATGGTCTGGGCCTGGCCCGGCCTGCGGGCGCACTTCTTCCCCCACCACCGCGAAGGCTTCGTGCCCTACATGACCCGCACCCTCAAGCTCACCCCGCAGCAGGTGCCGCAGTTGCAGGCCCTGGCCAAGGAAATCACCGAGCGCCGCCACCAGTTGCACCTGCAGTTCGTGCCCGCCTATACCAAGGTCTGCAACGACTTCACCCAGGTGCAGAAGCAGGAGCGCGACGCCTACGCCCCCATTCGCCAGCAAGAAGTGGACAAGTTCCATGCCATGCTGACCTCCGCCCAGTGGCAGGCCTTCCAGCAGCAGCGCGCCCAGGCCTCCCGCAACCGCCCGCCCCGCCAGACCGACCTCTGCCGCCACTTGGCCGCCGCCCCCGGCGCCGCCCCCCCGCCCCCGCCGCCCAACGGCGCCGCCCACCCGCGCTGAGCGGGCACACTGCGCTATAATCAAGCTGATTTCATCGTTCCCCAGCCCGGGCGGGTCGTGGTCCGCCCGGCCGTCCCTCCTGTGCGGTTGGGGGCATAAGGACCTGCCAATGTTGAATTTCTTCCGTCGCCGGGACACCGTTGTCCGCATCATGTTGGGCGGCTTTCTGGTGCTCATCTGCGCTGCCATGGTGATGTACCTCATCCCCAATGTGAACAACAGCGACTCCACCACCCCCATCAACGAGCAGACCGTGGCCACCGTCAACGGCACCGCCATCACCGGCGTTGACCTCACCACCGAGCTGGCCCGCGTCGAGGGCAACCAGTCGGTTCCCGCCCAGTTGGTGCCCATGCTGGGCCAGCAGGTACTGCGCAACCTCGTCATCCAGCAGGCGGTCGCCGACCAGGCCAAGCAGTTGGGCCTGGTCCCCTCCACCGCCGAGATCGTCCAGGCCGCCCGCCAGCAGGACCCCGAGCTCTATCCCAACGGCAAATACGTCGGCGACGCCCAGGCCGCCCAGGTGGTCGCCCAGGCGCAGTTGACCCTCGCCCAATACCAGGACCAGTTGCGCCAAAGCCTGATGGTGAGCAAAATCTACAACCTCGTGACCGACCCCGTCCGCGTCAGCGGCGCCGAGGTGCAGCGCCAGTTCCTGCGCGACAACGAGAAGGCTACGGTGGACTACGTCTTCTTCAACCCCACCGCCCTCGAGAGTCAAGTGCAGGTTGTCCCCGCCGCCCTGCAGGCGTACTACCAGCAGCACCAAGCCAGCTACAACTCCCCCGAACGGCGCAAGCTCGAGGTGCTGCTCGCCAACCAGGCCCAGATCGCCGCCCAGATCCCCATCTCCAATGCCGCCGTGGACCAGTACTACCACCAGAACATCGCCAAGTACACCCACCCCGAGCAGGTGAAAGCGGCCCACATCCTGCTCAAGTTCCCCGACTCTAACCCCACCCCCACCGAGATCGCCGCCACCCGCCAGCGCGCCGAAGCCGTGCTCAAGCAGGTGCAGGCCAACCCCGCCAACTTCGCCGCCCTGGCCAAGAAGTACTCCCAGGACGACGCCTCCGCCGCCCAGGGCGGCGAGCTGGGCTTCATCCAGCGCAACCAGACGGTCGCCAACTTCGAGAAGACCGCCTTCAGCCTGCCTGTGGGACAGATCAGCGGCCTAGTGCAGACCGAGTACGGCTTCCACATCATCAAGGTCGAGGCGCATACCGCCGCCAGCGTCGATGCGGAAACGGCCGTGCATGACCAGATCGTCGCGTTGCTGCAAAACGACCAGGCGGTGGACAAAGCCCAGGGCCTCATCAACCAGGCCGCCACCCTCGCCGCCACCACCCCCCTGCCCCAGGTGGCGCAGCAGCTTAACCTGCAGTACTTCGCCACTGCGCCCCTCAGCCGCACCGACCCGGTGGCCGGCATCGGCGTCAATCCCGACTTTGCCGCCGCCGTCTTCTCTGCCAGCACTGGCGGCCTCACCCCGCCGGTGCAGGTCGCCCAGGGCTTCGCTCTCGCCAAGGTGGACCAGATCGTGCCTCCCGGCCCGCAGCCGCTGGCCGCTGTGCAGGACGCCGTCACCACCGACTTCAAGCGAGCGCAGGCGCAGACGCTCGCCCTCGACCAGGCTCAGGCTCTGCAAAAGGCCGCGGCCAAGCTGGGCCTCAAGGCCGCCGCCGCCAGCCTCCACCTCGCCGTCAAGACCAGCGCCCCGCTCACCCGCTCCGGCTCCCTGCCCGACGCGGGCGCCATCTCCAGCTTCGCCGACACCCTGTTCGCGCTCAAGCCGGGCGCCGTCGGCCCCGTCGCCAGCGTCGGCAGCCACAGCCAACTGGTCTACGCCCTCGACACCTTGCAGCAGCCCAGCCCCGCCGACTTCGCCTCCCAAAGTGCCACCGTCGCCCAAACTTTGCTGGGACAGAAGCGCGACGCCATCTTCGGCGCCTACACCGATGCCCTGGTGGCGCAGCTCACCAAGCAGGGCAAGATCAAGATCGATCAGGCGGCCTTCCAGCGCGTGCTCGACGCCGCTGCCCCCGACAGTGGCACCACGCCGCCTCCCCCCTCCCCCCTGGGCTTGGGCTAGCGCCCGCCCCAGCGGCGTCCGCAGCGCCGCTGGCCACTGGCCACTGAAACCTGACACCTATGCCGTCGCCTTCGGTCGTGTCTCCCGCTTCCAAGATCCCGGTTGGCATCCTGGGTGCCACCGGCGTCGTGGGCCAGCGCCTGCTCACCCTGCTCGACGCCCATCCCTGGTTTGAGCCGGTCTGGCTGGCCGCCTCCGACCGCTCCTCCGGCAAGCCCTACGCCCAGGCGGCGCGCTGGCGCTTGGCTGCGCCCCTGCCGCCCCGCTTCGCCGCCCTGCCGGTCTCGCCCGCCACCCCCCGGGGCTGCGCTGCGCGCCTGGTTTTCGCCGCCCTCGACGCCGCCGCCGCCCTCGAACTCGAACCCGCCTTCGCCGCCGCCGGCCACGTCGTCGTCTCCAACTCCAGCGCCCTGCGCATGCGCCCCGACGTGCCCTTGCTCGTGCCCGAGTGCAATCCCGACCACCTCGCCCTCATTGAGCGCCAAGCCAGCTTCCCCAGCGGCGGCTACGCCGTCACCAACCCCAACTGCTCCACCGTCGGCCTGGTGCTGGCGCTGGCGCCCCTGCACCAGGCCTTCGGGATCGAAAGCGCGCTAGCGGTGACCATGCAGGCCGTCTCCGGCGCCGGCTACCCCGGCGTCGCCTCGCTCGACATCCTCGGCAACGTCGTCCCCCACATCTCCCAAGAAGAAGAAAAAATGGAGGTCGAGGCGCAGAAAATCCTCGGCCAGCTCACCCCCGCCGGCATCGCTCCCGGCGCCTTCACCGTCTCCGCCCACTGCAACCGCGTCGCCGTGGTGGACGGCCACATGGAGTCGGTTTCGGTCAAGCTCAAGACCCGTGCCTCGCTGCCCGAGGTGGCCGCCGCCCTCGCCGCTTTCCGCGGTCGCCCCCAGGCGCTGCGCCTGCCCACCGCCCCCGCCGCCCCCGTCGTCGTCACCGACGCCCCCGACCGCCCTCAGCCCCGCTTCGACGTCGACCTCCACAACGGCATGAGCGCCATCGTCGGCCGCCTCCGCCCCTGCCCCCTGCTTGACTTCAAGTTCACCGTGCTCTCCCACAACACCCTGCGCGGCGCCGCCGGCGCCGCCCTGCTCAACGCCGAGCTGCTCCACGCCGAGGGAAGGCTTTAACCCGTGGCCACCCCCGCGCCCACGGTGATGAAGTTCGGCGGCACTTCGGTCGAGGACGCCGCCGCCCTGCGCCGCATGGCCGCCATCGTCGCCGACCGCGCCCCCGAACTCCCCGTGGTGGTGGTCTCTGCCATGGCCAAGGTCACCGACCGCCTGGTCGAGCTCGCCGGCTTGGCCTTGGGCGGCGAGATCGCCCCCGCCGACGACCTCATCGCCCAGCTCCGCCGCCGCCACCTGGACACCCTCGCCGAGCTCGGCGGCAACCCCGAGGCCGCCGCCTCGCTCGACGTCCTCTTCCACGACCTGGGCGAGTTGGTGCGCGGCATCGCCGCCGTGGGAGAACTCACCGACCGCACCCGCGACACCGTGCTCGCCTTCGGCGAGCGCCTCTCCCCCTGGCTGGCCCGCACCGCCCTTGCCGCCGCCGGCCTCCGCGCCCAACTGCTGGACGCCCGCCAAGTCATCGTCACCGACGACCAGTTCACCCGCGCCCTCCCCCTCTATCCCGAGAGCCAGCGCCAGGCCGACGAGCGCCTCGCCCCCGTGCTCGCCGCCAGCGCCGTCCCTGTGCTCGGCGGCTTCATCGCGGCCACCCGCCAGGGCGTCGGCACCACCCTTGGCCGCGGCGGCTCCGACTTCTCCGCCGCCATCCTCGGCGCGCTGCTCAACGCCCGCCGCATCGAGATCTGGACCGACGTGGACGGCATGCTCACCGCCGATCCTCGCGTCTGCGAAGGTGCCCGCCGCATCAAGGCCATCTCCTTCCACGAGGCCGCCGAGCTCGCCTACTTCGGCGCCAAGGTCCTGCATCCCTCGACTCTATTGCCCGCCATGCAGGCCGGCATCCCGGTCTGGGTGCTCAACTCCCGCGCTTGGCTCCCCGGCCCCCCCGACGGCGTCCGCACCGGCACCCTCATCACCACCCGGCCCCCGCAAACCGCCACCCCGTTCAAGTGCATCTCCTGCAAGCGCAACATCGCCGTCGTGGACGTCGTCTCCACCCGCATGCTGCAGGCCCACGGCTTCCTCAAGGCCATTTGGGATGTCTTCGCCGCCTTCCGCTGCCCCGTGGACATGGTCTCCACCTCCGAGGTCAGCGTCTCCCTCACCGTCGCCGAGACCCAGTCGCTGCCCGAGATCGCCGACGCCCTCGGCCGCTTCGCCGATGTCCGCTTTGAGGGCCGCAAGGCCATTGTCTGCCTGGTGGGCGAGAGCCTGCGCAACACCCCCGGCCTCGCCGGCCAGGTCTTCGCCTCCCTCGGCGACATCAACGTGCGCATGATCTCCCAGGGCGCCTCCGAGATCAACATCGGCATGGTGCTCGACGATGACGACGTCCCCGGCGCCATGCGCCTTTTGCACCAGCGCTTCTTCACCGACCTCGACCCGGCCGTCTTCGCCTGAGGCGGTCGCCTGTTTGGCGAGGTAGCCACAAGAAGCTACCATCTGGACATGCGTGCGGTGGGGATCAAAGTGCTTAAGAATCGCCTCAGCGAGTACGTCCACTTGGCGGCGGCCGGCGAATCCGTGCTGGTTCTGGATCGCGAACAGGTGGTGGCGGAACTCGGCCCCCCCGCCAGCTACCGCTCTCGCCACATCGCCGACGAGCGCAAGGCCGAACTCGTCCGCCGCGGCATCATTACCCCTGCCGCTGTGGTGCGCCAAGGACCGCCGCCGCGCACCCCGGTGGCGCCCCTCTCCGAACTGCTGCGGGGACTGGACCAGGACCGCGCCGACCGATGATCTATGTGGATTCCTCTGTCCTGTTGGCGGCGCTGTTTGCAGAGGACCGCATCCCCCCAAAAGAATTTTGGCAGGAGGAGCTGATCAGCAGCCGCTTGGCCGAATACGAGGTGTATGTGCGCCTTCACGCCCCGCGCGCCGGCGTGCCGAGCCTGGAAAATGCCCGCACCCTGCTGCGCAGCCTCGACTGGCTGGAAATGACGCCGCTGGCATTGGCCCGCGCCCTGGAGCCATTTCCCCGCCCACTCGCCCTGCGCACGCCCGACGCTCTGCACCTCGCCTCGGCATTGCACTTGCGGCAGGAAGGGTTCGAAGCGCGTCTCGCCACCTATGATCGCCGGCTCGCAGCAGCCGCCCGCGCGGTCGGGCTGGACCTAGCGGAGCTTCCGGCCTAGTCCGCCCGCAGCGCCAGCCGCCGGTCCAAGCCGGCCTAGCGATCGCCGATCGCCACAAAGCGCGCCCGCCCCCGCGCCAACACCCGCTGCCCGGCGTCGCGAATCTCCGCCTGGAAATGCAGGTTGCGGCCGACCTGCTCCACCTCCTCCGCCTCCACTTCGATCGCCGCGCCCGCCGGAATCGGCCTCAGATACTCCACCTGCAGCTCTGCCGTCACTGCCCGCAGTTTGCGGAAGCGCGTCAGCTTCCCCATCGCCTCATCCAAAACCAGCGCGATGATGCCACCGTGCAGGATGCCCCGGCTGCCCTGGTACTCCGCGCCGAACTGGAAGCGCCCCACCACCCGCCGCCGCTCGTGGTCCAGCTCGAAGGCGAGCTGCATCCCCCGCGGGTTGCCCCCGCCGCAGCCCACGCAGGGATTGTCGGGTTGCGGTTCCAGCCGTTCGATCGTCGCGCCGTCGTGCATGTTGCCAGCCTAGCACCCTCGCCCAATTCTCCAACTTCTGCTATACATGTCACATGCCCTTGTCGCCCGAACTGCTCAAGATTTTGGTATGCCCCGACGACCACGCCACGGTCCGCTTGGTTCCGGGCGGGGAGGGGCTGAAGTGCGAGCGCTGCCACCGCGTCTACCCCATCCGCGACGGCATCCCGGTGATGCTGATCGAGGAGGCAAAGGTCGAGGCAGCCCCCTAGCATGAGCGACCTCGCTCGCAGCGGCCGAGGGGGCCGCGACCCAAGGGAGCGGGCGGGGGCGCAACCCCCGCATAGGGGAGGCGCGAGCCTTTTGCCCGCGCTGCCGCCCGGCGCCGGCATCGCCGCCCTCCGGCTGCGCAGCCTGGGCGACACCCTGCTGCTGACACCCGCCCTGGGCGCGCTCAAGGCCTGGCGCCCCGACCTGCGCCTGGCGGTCGCGGTCGAGCCCCGATTCGCCGCTGTGCTCGCCTCCAACCCCGACGTGGACCAAGTGATCGAGGTCCCCCCCGGCGCCGCCGGACGCCTCCGCGCCCTCGCCGCCCTGCGCGGCTTCCAGCCCGCCTTGGCCGTCGGCCTGCACGGCGGCTCGACCGCCGCCTGGCTGGCGCGCGCCTCCGGCGCACGCCAGCGGGCGACGTTTCTGGGCCTACGCCATGGCTGGGCCTACAACCTGCACACCCCGCCCCTCGCCCCGCCCGCCGGGCGCGAGCGCCTCCACACCGTCGAGCACGCCGCCTCGCTCTTCCAGGCGCTGGGCCTGCCCGCCTCCCCGCTCGGCCCCCTGCGCCTGTTCCCTTCCCCCCGCGCGCGCGAGCGTGCGCGCCGCCGCCTCGCCGAGCGCGGCCTCGTCGGCCGCTACGCCTTCCTCGGCACCGAGGCGCGCGAGCCCGGCATGCGCTGGCCGCTGCCCAACTTCCGCGCCTTGGCCGCTTGGCTACGGCGCGAGCGCGGCCTCGCCAGCGTCATGGCCAGCGCCACCTCCGGCGAACCCATCGAGGGCGCCATCCTGGTCGCCGGCACCAGCGTCGAGGAGTTGATCGCGCTCGAGGCCGAAGCCGATCTGGTGGTCGGCAATGACGGCGGCCCCATCCACATCGCCGCCGCCCTGGGCAAGCCGGTCGTCGCCCTCTACTCCACCACCAACGTCGAGGTCTGGAGCCCCTGGCAAGCCCCCGCCCGCCTGCTGCAAGCCCAGCCCCTCGCCGCGCTCGCCCCCGAGGCCGTCACCGCAGCGGTGTCGGCGCTGCTGGATTTGCCCTAGCCCTCCACCCGCTCCACGATCTTGCGCCGCCCGCGCTGTCCGGCCACAATCCGCACCCACGAGGGCGGCACTCCCCAATGCGCCGCCAGCGCCCGCTCGATGGCGCGGTTGGCCTCGCCCTCCTGCGCCCGCTCCCGCACCGCCACCACAAACGTCCCCGGCCCGGTCTCCTCCACCCGCGGCTGCTTCGCCCCTGGCTTGCTTTCATTTACCCACAAGTTGACGCTGTTGATTCCGCATCTGCGCAGGTACTGTCCTTTTTGGGGGCAGGATGTTGATCTGGCCCCATGGGCAACACGGGTGGGGCAGCAGCACAGGGGCGAA
>Ga0307372_10003557_pt1 | contig 24728 bp, 21 predicted proteins | sample OX1MG_FD_202533 | JGI IMG/M metagenome (GOLD analysis project Ga0307372, IMG submission 202533) | Soil microbial communities from Risofladan, Vaasa, Finland - OX-1 | ecosystem: Environmental > Terrestrial > Soil > Coastal area > Acid sulfate soil | place: Finland: Risofladan, Vaasa | collected...
CCCTTCCGTGATCCGGATCTTGCGAGGGCTATTCAGCGCGCGCTCAGCAAAGCGGGCGATTCCTAGCACAATCCAAAACTCATGGCACCTCCCGTGCCAGACACCCCCGATACCGCTCGTATCAATAGCGTTGATCAATGCAGTCGCCGGGTTCCAGTGCTGACCGCCGAGGCTGTCATATGAAATAAGTTTCCGCCCCTTCTTGATCTTTTTGACATCATTTTGCTGGCGGGCTTCCTGATGTTCAGATTGGTCTTGCAATTATTTGATACGACAAAGAAATTTTCTTTATCAGATATCCAGGACTTTCGCAGACTATCGAAGTCTAACAACTGCCTCGCGTCGCAGCCGCTATCCCCTACTATCCAACACCCGCCTTTTTCTACGACCCGTCACGTCCACTCGATTCTCTCAACGCATCGTAACGCGCTGATTTATAAGCGCAAATTTTTTCTGCCGATGCTCGGAATCCGAACAACGAGCCGTCAAATTTTTTCGCTTATGATTTCAAAGGAAAATTCGCGCGATTCGAATTCAGCAACGTTTCAGCGTCTATCGACAACGATCGGTCGATTTTTTTCGCCTCGTCAATCACGCAGCGCATTCTGCGTCAGGATCAAAAAGACCGTCAGCGCCTATAGCACAAAGCATTCGCACTCGCCATGTTTGCGTTCTCCCCGACGATCGATCCAATACGTACGTTGGCTGCGGCGGTGCGGAAGGACAACACGGCCAGCAAAGGTCCGAGATGGTGACGAAACGCGTTTCAGCGCAGTCGACTGCAGAGCTCTTCAAGCACCTGCGCCAGACGCTTCGCGTCACGGGTTTCGCACTCCCACACTGTCTCAACGCGCCAGCCCATTTCTTCTAGTGCGCGTAAATGACGCTGGTCGCGCGCGACGTTTGATGTGAGCTTAGGCCCCCAGTATTCGCCGCGTGTCTTAGGCCGAGAGGCCAGTTTGCAATCTGGATGCTGATGCCAGAAACAGCCATGAACGAAAATCACGAGCTTATATTTCGGCAATACGATATCTGGCTTGCCTGGAAGATCACGCCGATGCAGCCTGAACCGGAAGCCCATTCCATGCAGAGCCCGGCGCACGGCGATCTCGGGCTTCGTTCCCGACGAGCGAATGCGAGACATCAGTGCGCTTCGTCCAGGTTCAACCTCAGCAAATCGCGCTTTGGCTGACGGGCGCGGCATAGCTTCAGCCGGCCATACGGGCCGCAGCAGCGTAGCGTTGAAGCGAACCCTGGATGCTTCGAGCGATAGCTCGTCCGAGCGGTGGAGGAACCGCTTCACTGACCTGCGTAATCTGGTCGGACAACGTGCCGAGCAGCTCATAGGTCTTTGGAAAGCCCTGCAGGAGGAGAGCTTCATACACTGACAACCGTCGGCGCCCGGTCGGATGCACGTGCACTTCGCGATTTCCATACGCGACCGTCGGGCTCGGCTCGTTCCAATCGAGCGTGCGGAAGCTGCGCCCGCGAGCCGTTCCCGGCACAAGCGCGCCAGGTGTTTCAAAACTCTTCGATTTCGGCATCATGCACCAGTGATTGGGATGCGGCTTGATCGATTTCCGATCCAGATCTCGCGTCCAGAACACGGGTGGCGGCAGGTTCCGCAGAAGCGTCTTTACGGGAATCGGCTTCTCCGTTTCGACAGCTGGCGGTTCCCATTTCAGGCCCGGGTAGAGCTCGCGATTAAAGCCAACCAGAATAAGGCGGGGCCTATTCTGCGCTACTCCAAACCAAGAGGCGTTGAGCAATGTGCTCACGACCTCAAAACCAGCGCGGTCGAACGCCGCCTTGATAGCCTCATACCGCTCGGCATGCCGCGTTTTCAGAAGACCGGGTACGTTCTCAAATGCGAAGAAACTCACAGGCGAGCGGCGATTGAACTGCCGTAGCAATCGCGAGAACTCGAGTGGAAGTTCATGTCGATGATCATCATCCGAGCTGTGGGCCGCCCGACTGAAACTCTGGCAGGGAGGGCCGCCTATGATGCCCACGGGGTTGAACGCATCGCCAACTAGCTTGTCGAGCTTTGCCGCAGTTAGCTGCGTCACGTCCGACACATAGCCCACTTGAGGCCGACGGTTGTGGTTGTACGACTCGATACTGAAGGTGCGCAGATCGACCGCTGCGCCGACCGAGTATCCAGCTTGCTCGAAGCCGAGGTCCAGCCCGCCGGCACCACAGAACAAGCTGAGAAGCTGCCCCCGCGTCCCAGGCTTGCTATTGGTCCGTGCGCCCATTCGCTCCCTCTTTGTAGCGGTCCCATACGTCCTGGAACAGCTCCGCAACGCTGACTCCGCGACGCGCCGCCTCGACCTTCACCGACGCCTTCAGCTTCGGGCTAACACGGATTCCAAGCACGACCGTCCGCTCCTGCGGTTCCGGCCGGACCGCCTTCCGGGCCATAGCGACTCCTGCTGTCGACTTGTCGACAAGCTAACCCGAAAGTTGCATCTTGTGAACGCTCCCGATGCAAAATGCGGCGAATGGGATCATAGAGTGATTTGGGGCCGGGCCAAACGCTTGCCAGGGAGGGAGACGAGGTTGGGCTGCAACGTAGTGAAAAGCAAGGGAAGTCGGACGTTCGTCGCTGCGGTTCCACATTAAGGGCTGCTGTGGAGTCGCCGCGCGATCATCGTCTTTCCGACCTAAACCGGGCGAGAATCGGCTGGTTCCCAAGCCTCGCGCGACTCCTCGGGCGCTGGTCGACGTGGATCACGCAGCGTCGGGGCCGCCGCACGCGTGCTATGGCTCCGGCCTCTGGGCCATCAGATGCCCGCGACTCCAGCAACGCCAACCCTCGCCACGCCGGCCTGTCGCAAGAGCCGCTCCCGACTCGGAGCGATGCGCAAACTGTTCGGCTCGCCGATCAGCCTGTCTCTCTGGGCGACGGGCCGCCGGAAGCGAATCGGGCCTACTCGCCGGTGCCGACCACAAATGCGGCTATGAACGACGCGCCGGACGCTTCATCGGAATCGTCTCCTTCGCAGCCCTTTGGCGTTTCAGCACCAGTGCAAACTTCCAAAGAAGACAGCCAAGTAGGTCAATCTGCCGTGCCGCCAGCCGGCGAGGCTGTCCCAGGATCTCAAGAAGCAGTCCCTTTTGCTGCCGATCATGAAACCGTGCCGGCCCCCTCGATCGGCAGCGCCGGTGCTACGGCGAAAATTCTTCCTAGTGCGGCGAACGTGGACGAGCTTGAAGCATTTCCAGCCGCGGAGATGCCAGATGCCGAGGATCAAGGGTTGCCGGCCGAGACCATCGTGGAGCGTGCCGAAGCATGCTCGACAACTACGGAAACTGCGGAGGCGGAAACAAGCTCACTAGAAACGCAATCTCGCGCACCTGCTGAGATTAATGCCACGCCTGCGGTGGATACGATCGATCGCGCATCCTGCGATCCACTCTCGAACTTGGTCGGTCCCGAGATATCTGCCGGGGGAAACCTGCTTCCCGTCCCCGGCGACGCTCAGCCTCAAGCCCTCACAAGCATCGCCCGGCCGATCTCCAAATACCGCCCGCGCCTAGGCCCGCGCCCAGTTCCTTCATCTCGGCCCGCAGCGGCCCAGAAGGAGAAGGACCAGGAGCAAACTCCTGGCACACTCGAGGCGATTCTCCTGCTCACCTTTTTGCCGGGCGGCTGGGGGATTTCACTCGCCGTCCTGCTCGGCCGTGCCGACGGCATGCCGGAGAACCTCGAAGTTCGCGTTGGCGGCACGATGTATTCCCTGCTCACGATCGATGACAGGCTGTTTGAGCCCTTCGAGCCCCCTGGGGAGACGGATCTGGTCGGCAGTGGGTTTACCGCCGAAGCCACCACTCTGCCCGCCCGGCGCTGGGTCAGGACCACGCGCGATCTGCACGTCTTTTCCGAAAGACCCGGTGTGTCTGGCTTTGCCAGCGTCCCGCGCGCGCTGATTGGCCAGGAGAATGTCATACTCTGCAGATCGCACCTTGCCGGCACGGCCATGGACTGCGCCAGAGCGACGGGCTCAGGCGAACTCGAACACATCGCCGGTCCGGGCATTCCCGAAGGCTGGCAATGTTTCCGTGCCTTTCGCCCAAAGGTGCCAGCGGATTTTGGCGAGGCAAGCGATATTTTCCTTTCGCTCAATCCTCTTCCCGACGCCGCAATTGAACTGTCCGGAGGAATAGCGTCGGCCCGAAGCACTTGGATTGTCGGCGCGCCGCCGACAATTCGCATCCTCGGCGCTGATCCATCGGCCACCGAATTCACCATAGACGGCCATCCCGCCAGTCTGGCGCACAGCGACAGATGGCTGGCTCCGGGATGGGACGCTCCTGGCAGCCATACGATCCGCTTTGGCGGTCTCTCGCGAACCTACGAGATTGTTGAGATAGACGAGACGTGGCCGACCTGGGCTACGGCCGACGCGAACGCATACTTCGTCTGTGGTGCAAAAGTTTCCACCTGCGCACAGCTTCCGGCGTTCGCATTTCCAGGGGAGCCTCGCTGGCTCCTAGGCGCCTGCGCGGGCGATGTCGCCTTCGCTGCCCGATCTTCTGCCGGCATCGCAATCGCTGCGCCCCCGTTTCGGCCAGTCTGGGCGCTAGCGGCACGGACGCGCGGCCGGCTATTACCCGCCACGGCTCTGCCCTTTTGCTCGCCCCCACAGATGCCGCACGTGTCTGTTGCACGCGAGCAGATCGTGCAGTGGTGCAATCTCCTCCGCGGATCCTCGGCGCCAACGGAAGCCAGCAACAAGGAGCTCTGGCGCCAATACAGGCAGCTCGCTCGCAGGCTCAGGCGGAGGAGCCGATGAACGAACTGCTCCTTTGGATGTCCGCCAGACACTCTGGGTCAGCCGAGGCATTCCGCTCGAAGGTAGCCGAGCTTGGGCTTCTCGGTGGACGCTCACCACAGCGCATTGCGCAATGGAATTTAGGCAACCTCGGACACGCCGAATTCGCACCAAGGGCGGGTGGCGATGCTTGGCGGATCGCGCCGCCAGTTCTTGCTGCCGGTGATCCTTGCCGGGGCGGCCACGCACTTCTTTGCGGCGCACGCACGAGCCCAATGCTTGGGCGCCTGTCCGCTGCTTTCGGTTCCCAAATGGTCCGCCGTCCGCAGACCGGCGGCCCTGACATCGTTCAAGTCACAGCACCAACAGCGATGGCGCTGGAGGCGCAGGCCACAGCAGCTGGCATCGAAATCCAGTGGAACGCTCCGCTGGCTATTCTCGCATGCTGTGCTCGTCCCTCGGATCTTCACCTTGTGCCGACGGATCTTCCACTGGGCGGCTGGGAAGTATCCCGGTTTTCCAAAACCGGGTTGGCGTGGGTACAAAGCTCCGTGGACGCGGCGCGCTTGGCTACCGCCGGTCTGTTTAGGTTCCGGTCCGACTTCGCGACGCACTACATCCTGGTCGAGAAAGGCACTCCTTTCGCCATGGAGGCAGCAGCGGGAAAATATCGCCTCCTCCGTCGACGCCACTCTGCGATTTCCTACAGGAGTTCGGACCAGGCGTTCACGGTCCGCGCCTCGTGCAGGCCGCCACCCCTTGTCGAGCGCGCCCTCGTGCTGTCCTCCGGCGCGCTCCCGACTTTCACAAACGGCATACTCACATACAGCAGGGTCGAGCCGCTCGTTGCATCGGCCGTAGCGGCTCTGCTTGATCAACGGCTCAGGTAGAGGATTCCATGACAAACCCAATCGAACTCTTCCGCGAGCTGCGCGAAACCTATCTGCGCTACCTCGATAGTCCGTTCGATCTCAGGTATCAGCCGCTGGTCGATGAGCGCAGGGCGATGCTCGACCGCGATGGAAGGCTCTATCGCGCACCATTGCTCGAGCCGGCGCCGCCCTATGTCAGCAGCAATCAAGCGTTCGGCGCGGCTGCAGCATCGCTTCTGGGTGGGACTTGGACTGCCGGCGGAATCTCTGAACTAGCCGCGTTTGTTGGACAGGGCCTCTTTCCTGCGGCGCGCAATCTGCATCTTCATCAGTATCAGTCGGTCGAGGCTGTCTCTCGCGATCGAGCGGACATTGTCGTTACCAGCGGCACGGGCTCCGGCAAGACGGAGTGCTTCCTGCTCCCTCTCGCAACAGCGCTGATCGAAGAATCCCGGCGCTGGACCGCGTGTCCTCCTCCTCCCGCTACTCATGACTGGTGGAATCACCCTGCGCCTCCGGGAACCCCAGGCCGCTATCATCGCCGCATTCCACAGCGCGCCCACGAAAGCGTATCGCGGCCTGCGGCAATGCGCGCGCTTATTATGTACCCCCTTAACGCGCTCGTCGAAGATCAGCTTGCACGCCTTCGTGACGGTTTCGATAGCGCCGGTGCCCGAGCTTGGCTCGATGCGAACCGCGGGCGCCACCGGTTCTATTTCGGACGCTATACGCGCCGCACGCCTGTGGCCGGCGATCGCAGCCGTGCCAAAGAATCGGATTTGCGCCGTGAATTGATTTCGCTGCAGACGGATGCTCAAGCCGTGGCGGGGACGCCCGACGCGGCTCGGTTCTTTCAAGACCTCACCGGCGCAGAGATGTGGTCTCGCTGGGACATGCAGGACCAGCCGCCGGATATTCTCATTACGAACTATAGCATGCTCAACATTATGCTGATGCGCAGCGTCGAGGCGCCAATCTTCGATGCGACGCGCAACTGGCTCGCTTCCGACGAACGAAATGTGTTTCACCTCGTTGTCGACGAGCTGCACACCTATCGCGGCACGCCCGGAACGGAAGTAGCCTATCTGCTGCGCGTGCTCCTCGATCGCTTGGGCCTGCACCCAAACCATACCCAACTCCGGATCATCGCATCGTCGGCCTCTCTGTCCAACGACGCCGCGGGTCTCGACTATCTTGAGGGTTTCTTTGGCCGCACCCGTACCCGCTTCCGCATCATTCCTGGACAGCAGCAAACGATCGACGCGGCGCGGGCAGCGGTAGCCTCCAGTCACGGTGCCGCCTTCGTCGCTTTGGGCACAGCACTGCGGACCGGACATCCACAGCTCAGCGACGTGCAGGCTTTTGAGACCGCAGTCGGAGCTCCACCGTCGCCGAGCGGATCGACCTCTGAAACCAGGCTCGGAGCGGCACTGCGCTACGCTGGTGCCGTTGACGCCCTGCGACAGGCATGCTCCGACGGGACCAACACGCGCGTCGTCCCGCGCCAGCCCTCCCAGATTGCGCAGGTGCTCTTCCCAAGTCTGCCATCCGCAGACGCCATCGCCGCCGCGGGAGGACTCGCAGCCGGCATCAGTGCCGCGAGAACCACACCGGACGAGCCTCTCCTACCGGTGCGGGCGCACATTATGTTCCGCAACGTGCAGGGTCTCTGGGCCTGCACCGATGCAGCATGTACCGCGACTCCTGCACGAGCAGCACACTGCCCGGTCGGCGCGCTTCACTATGTGCCGTCGCCCGCATGCGGGTGCGGCGCGCGCGTTCTTGAACTTCTCTATTGCGAGCCATGCGGCGAAGTTTTCCTCGGCGGTTATCGAGGTTCCTCAGGCAATCCCAATCAGTGGCGTCTCACACCCGATTTTCCAGATCTAGAACAAGTACCCGACAGGGCGGGCGCAGAGCGTGACTACGAGAACTACGCTGTCTTCTGGCCGGCGGCCGGCCACACGCCGGCATCGCCCAACTGGCAGGAGGACGGCGTTCGGCGCGAGTGGAGGCCGGCTCGTCTGGATCGCGCATCGGGTATCATAACGTCTGGCGCCGCAGGCGATGGCTACCTGTATTACGTACCCGCGATGCACAACCGGCCGCGAGCCGGTGCGCGCCGACCCCGTACTCCAGGGGCATTTCCCTCACGCTGTCCGCGCTGCGACGCCGACTGGGCGGGACGATCCGTTGGCTCTCCGATCCGCGGCCAGCGAACCGGCTTCCAGAAGATTGCTCAGGTGCTTGCCGACGCGCTTCTTCGAGAGATCGCACCGCCCGGCCAAGCTTCTAACCGCAAGCTCGTCGTCTTTTCTGATAGCCGTCAGGACGCAGCAAAGCTGTCAGCCGGCATGCGGCAAGCCCACCACCTCGACGCAGTACGCCAGGCCGTTGTCGAGGCGCTAACAATCGCTGGCCAAGGCGCAGATGCCTTCTTTCGCCAGGCACAGGGGCAACCTCTGGCACCCGGTCAACAGGAAGCGGCGAACGCCTTCTTTCAATCCGCTCCACAGGACGCCCTTATCCTCAGCATGGGTGCCGGCGCGGCAGCAAACGCCGCTTGCCCCTCCAGGCCGGGCCGGACAAATGCTCAGGCCGCAGCCGAGATTGTCGCCAACGCCGCTGCGGGCCCGTACCTCCTCGGTGATCTGTTCCGAGACGCTGAGCGCGCATTGCTGAGCGCGGGCATCAATCCTGGCGGCTATGGCAAGGACGCGCTGTGGACGGACCCCGACAATCAGCGAGGTAGCTGGCGAGACTTGTACGACTGGTCAGGAGCCTCACCCGTGGAACGGCATGCCGGGCTGAGACCAGAGCAGCAAATGCATCTCGTCCGGCTTCGTCAGCTCGCCCTCGCAGCCGTCGTCAATATTCTCTTTGCGTCTGGCCGCCGCGGGCTTGAGTCACTTCAGATCGCCCACGCCGCAGTCGAGGCAGGCGCGCCGGGCGCCACGGACAGGCTGGTTTGCGAGGCAGCGGATAGCGCCCTCCGCCTCCTCGGCGAACGTCGGCGCATCCAGGATCCGCCATATACGGCCATTGGAACTCCAACGGTGCCCGGTTTTCTACGGAGCTATCTTGAAGCTGTCGCGTTGCGCCACAGCCGCAACGCTGCAGCTTTCGAAGCTGATGTAAGAGCGCGCCTCGAGCACGGCGGCCTTGTCGCGAGCTACCTTGTCCATCCTATGCGTCTGCGTGTGCGCCGTCCTGGCGCGAGTATCTACGAATGCACGCAGTGTCGCCGCATCCATCTCCATCCGAGTGGTGGCGTTTGCACAGACTGCCAAGGCACACTTGGTCCAGCGCAGCCGCTCGGAACAGGCGCGACCGCGGATGATTACTATCATTTCCTCTCGCACGGCGCGGGCCCGCTTTTCCGGCTCAACTGCGAAGAGCTTACGGGACAGACCAGTAAATCCGAAGGCCGCAAGCGGCAGCGGCTCTTTCAGGGGGTGTGCCTGCCGCCACCGGAAGAACAGCCGCTCTCGGACACAGTTGATGCACTTAGCGTGACCACGACGATGGAGGCCGGCGTCGACATCGGCTCGCTTCTGGCCGTTATGATGGCGAACATGCCGCCGCTGCGATTCAATTATCAGCAGCGCGTGGGCCGCGCAGGTCGCCGAGGTGCCGCCCTTTCCGTAGCCCTCACTCTTTGCCGGGGCCGCAGTCACGATGACTACTATTTCCAAAGGCCCGATGGCATCACCGCCGATCCACCGCCGCCGCCCTATGTCGACATGGCGGCGCTTCCAATCCTGCAGCGCGTGCTTGCGAAGGAAATTCTCCGAGAAGCGTTTGGCGACGTCGGCCCGTTTGGCGCTCCCACGCCCGACAGCGTGCATGGCGAGTTCGGAACATCCGCCGCATGGCAGCAGCCCGCACCTCAGCCTCCACCGGGTTCGGCGCCTGGCGCGACCGTGCGAGACCTCATCGCCAATTGGATCGCAAGCCACAGCGCAAGGGTCTCCGATATCTGCGATCTGCTCTTGCATGCGGCAGCCGCCAGCCTGCAGGCGCAGCGCCCGGCGATCCTGGCCTATGCGCTGACCGGGCTGATCGCCGAAATCGATGCTGCCGTCATTGATCCTCACCTAACGCAGGACCAGCTTAGCGAGCGGTTGGCCAACGCTGGCGTTTTGCCGATGTTCGGATTTCCAACGCGCGTTCGTTACCTTTACCATAAGCGCCCCATGGCAGGCGGCGAGTGGCCGCCGGAGGAAGTTGTCGATCGTCCTCTCGATCTTGCCATCAGCCAATTTGCACCCGGATCGGAAACGGTGAAGGAGGGGCTGATCCACACAGCGGTTGGCGTCGTCAATTATCAGCGCCAAGGCAACCAGGCTGTTGAGCTCCCGAATCCGCTCGGCCCGCCGATCCCGATCGGCATATGCCGGCGCTGCCAGTCGATTGACGCAAACAGCCCGCCGTCGGCGACGTGCCAAGTATGCAACGGTCCGGCTGCCGACTACCAGGTCGTCAATCTTTCCCAGCCCGCTGGATTCCGCACCTTTTACAGCCGGGAGCGCGACTACGACGGTACGTTCGACTGGACGCCGCGGGCGACCAGGCCAAAGCTCAGCATAGGCGCTGTTCCTATGGCCACGCACGCCAACTTCGGCATCTTCAGTGGCTCCGAGACAGTCTATGTCGTGAACGACAATAACGGCGATCTCTTTCCGTTCGAGCGGATCTGGGGAGAGAGCTGGATGACTCGCGACGCTCTCGCCAAGGTCGTTACGACGTCGCCAGCCGCGACTGCCGGTCCGGACATCCGGGCGCTCGCGGCAATCAGCCCGACGGACGTCCTCATCAGCGCCATTAGCAATTGGCCGACTGGCGTCTTCGCTGACCCACTGCGCGTTGAAGGCCGGGCAGCCCTTTATTCTTACGGATTTCTTCTTCGCCGGGCCGCAGCGGTCCGGCTCGATGTGAGCGATTCCGAACTAAAGGTCGGCCTCCGCACGACGACCGACACTGTCGGCGGTGTCATCGGCCAGATCTTCATGTCCGACACGCTGGAGAATGGCGCAGGCTACAGCACGCATTTGGGTAGGCCTTCGGAGTTTGAAGCTCTGCTTCGAGACATTTGCGGGCCGAACGTGCTGGGCCGCCTCAATCAGACAATTCACACCGATGACCATGGCAACGCCTGCCAAACCTCGTGCCACGAATGCATGCGCGACTACAGCAATCTCGCCTACCACAGCATTCTCGACTGGCGGCTGGGCATCGATCTTGCCCGCCTTGCGCTGGATCCGGCTGCCGCGATCGACTTCACTCCTGCGTACTGGTCTAATGTCCCGTCGATGGCTATCCAGCGGCTTCAGGCCGCGCTGCCGGGCAGTACGGTCGCTAGCTTTGCAGGCTTGCCCTCCGTCGTGCTCGGACCGCGCGCGATCATCGCAGCTCACCCGCTTTGGGACGTGCGGTCGGGTATGGTGCATCCGGCGCTGTCGGCTGCTCAGGCAGCGGCCAGCACAGCCGGCCTCTCCAGCGAATTTCGGTCGACATTCATGCTGATCCGGCGTCCGCTGTGAGGTTCCTATGACTGACCCGGATGCCGACATCCGCATTTCAGCTTTTCAGCGATTGCGGGCGGCTATCCGCGTGCATGGCGGCGCTCTTCCATGGTCGCTTATCAAAGAGGGCTTCACCGCCCGCGGCCAGCGGTTTCTCTTCGCGTCTGCCGCAGAAGGAATCTTTCGCCCCGCCGGCATGTCGGGACTCTTGAGCGTCAAGACAGTTGTACCCAAGCCGAAAGGCCGTGTTTGGTATCACGACCAAACGCCGCCGGAATTGACCGCCGCAGGCGACACGCTCTCTTATGCCTTTACTGGCGTCGAACCTGAAAACACGCGCAACCAATGGCTCAGGCAAGCAATGGCGGACCAGGTTCCGCTTATTTACTTCTTCGGCGTGGCGCCCGGTCTTTACGAGCCACTCTTTCCAACGTTCGTCACTGAGTGGCAACCCGAGAAGCTACGCTGCGGTCTGTCGTTCTCAGCCGCAGTTCAAACCGAAACGAACATATCCCAGGCGCCGCTCGAGCGGCGCTACGCGCTTCGCTCGATTAGACAGCGCCTGCACCAGGCCGTCTTTCGCGAACGCGTCCTCGCGGCATATGGCCACCGCTGTGCGCTATCCGGTCTGCCGGAACCCCGGTTAATTGACGCCGCGCACATAGTTCCGGATGACGAGGAACTCGGACAGCCGGATGTCCGAAATGGCATCTGCATGTCGAAGATTCATCACGCGGCTTTCGACACAGGGCTGATCGGGATCGACCCCGACTTCATCATTCATGTATCCGATCGCCTGCTCGCGATTCACGACGGACCTCTTCTCGAGCAGAGCCTAAAGGCGCTTGCCGGCCAAAAAGTCCGAGTGCCCGCGGACGCACTCGCCGTCCCGGACCGCGATCGGCTTTCCTTCCGCTTCGAGCTGTTCCGATCAACCGCGTAGTTTCGGAGGAAACAGAGATGATACATTTCCTCGGATGAAAGGCTGAGATGCCCGCGGAATCATATCACCTGCGCCCGTAGCCAACCGGACTACTCTCAACCTCCTGTGTGACCGTGGCATTGCTGGCCCGGCCGATATCCGCGGGTCGGCGGCCGCCCGACGCTCAACTCATCGCAATTGGCGTGGTCCGCCACACGTCCTTTCCGAGCGCGATCAACATCTCCTGGCGCTGTTCAATGTCCTGCGCCGACCAATTCTGAAATGCGTCGAGCTTTTCGTTGATGCGCGTGATGGAGGAGTTCTTGCCGACCACGCTCAAGCCGGCGATGCTGCGCGTCAGATAATTCCCTGAGTTGGCATACTCCACCTTCTTCCTATCGAAAAAACCGTTGCTCGCGACGATGTTGATCGGCTTTTCGAGCAGCGTCAGATTGCCGAGCCGAACCTTGTACTCGTCGTAGCTCTTGCCGGGGTTCGCCGCGGAAAAGGACGCGCGCAACTCCGGTTCCGGATTATCCGGCAGGATGTGTTCGATTTGGAGCGTCGTGAATTCGGCCAGGCTGCCGGGCGCGCTCATTCCCTTGAACGCCATCTCAACATGCTGCGTCAGCTTCGCAAGCAGATAGCGCGTCCGGTACTGCTGCATCGATCCGAACACGTAGCGCTTGAGCATGTCACCGAGGTCGGGATCTTTACCGTCCATACTCTTCTGCAGCCGCTCGACCACGAACTCGTTAAGTCGAATCTTCTGCGTTTTCAGGTCAGCGATCTCACCGATCTCGCGCAGCTCATCAGCCCAGATCGAAAAGCTCCGCTCCAGATCCTTCGTCGGCGTTTTGGTGAAGATGTAATAGAAAAGAAAGCTTTCGATCTGCCGTACGAAGTGATCGAAGAGTTCTTTGGGGAAATTCGCCGCGGCGAGCAGCAACACATAATGCAGACTGAAGGCAGCGCCGCAGAGTTGCTGGAGGCTGTCCATCACGAGGCTCGGCGCGCCGTCATTGCCCCGCCCCTCCGTGAATCCAATGTAGCGCTCGACATTTCGAATGATCTTACGCACGAAACCGAAGGGATCGCTGCGGTAGCCGCAAAGCGCGGCGTTGTCTCTATCAGTCAGCCAGTCATAGATTTCGTCCTCGCGAACGACGCCATCGCTCCGCTGGTTCTTCACCTTGTAATTCGCCATGATGAAGTAGCGCAGGAAGCGCAGTGGCTTTTCCTTATGGCGCTCGAGCGGGGCGGTGATCTTCTTCCATTCGTCCTTAAGGCGTGTGAACTCCTCCTGTTTGACCTGCGTGAACAGCAGGTTCTTGAGCAGGTCCATCGGATTGAGCCCGACCCCGCGTTCGTTGATGGTCTCGAAGATCTTGAGCGCACTGCTTATGTCGGTCGATATCTGGATGAACACGACGTTGTTGGCGAGGTAGCCCCAGTATCTGCGCAGCGCCTCCATGTCCTTGTAATTGCCGTCGAGGAAGCTGTGAATCGTGTTGTAGGCGTTCAGTAGATTCTCAAGTGACCCGAATTTCGGGATGCCTGCGGCGGCCACTTTGCTCCTTGTCGTTTGCGGGTCTGCGTCGATCGCGACAATACGGTTCATCAGCTCGCCGGCATGCTCGTAGCGCGGCTCAAGTTTGAGACTGGTCTTCAGATTACCACCGCTGTCCGTATAGCTGGTCGAGAGCAAGCCGGTGAACAACGGGTATTGCGGTTCGCCCGTAAAGCGCTGGCGCAGCGCGCAAAGGAGCAGGAAGAACGTCGTCAGCCGCTGTTGGCCGTCGATAACCTCGAAATGGTTCTTCTGCTGTGTCGGCGAGACCAGCACGGTACCGATGAAATATTCGCGCCGCTCGCCGACATCGAATTCCTCGTCGATGTCCTGCAGAAGCTGCTCCACCTCCTTCTCGGTCCACACATATTCGCGCTGATAATCCGGCACGATGTAGAAGCATTCGCGGAATGCCTCCTCGACCGTGTACTTGTGATCCTCAATCTTGGCCATGAAGCCCCCAGGTCGAGACTGTTCCATCCGCGCGCACCGTCAGCATCGCCACGCCGAGCCTGGCAAGGCCGCCTCGCGTCTCTTCGAAGAGCGCGCGATAGCGCGGGAAATCCGGAAAACCGAGCGCTACAACCGCTTCTGGATGCTTCGCTTGAAGGCGCATCACTTTGAGCAGCGCGTGCGAGTACCACTGCTGCGCCTGGTTCGTCGGATTCGTAGGCTTAACTTCCCCGGAGCGTCGCGGGTCGCGATAGTTCTTTGACAGATAGCCTTTGGCTTCCAGGAGAAGCGTCCTGCCGTCTCTGCTCGCTTGAATGTCGACTCCGCGTTCCTTGGAGTGTGTGTCGGCCTTGCAGACGATCGTCCACCCGTTCTGGGTAAGGAACCCGGCAACCGCCTCGACGACGTTGCCCTCCCAGTACCAATCCGCGGTGACGTCCATATCCATATCCCCCTCCCCGGCGATCCTAATACTCATCCGAATAACCGAGCCAGAGCGGCCGATTGCTCGGCGAACTTTCGGGCATCGGCCTTCCGTAGCCGTTCCAGGTTTTGCAGCTTCCAGCGCGGCCCGGGGAGCTGTTCCAGATGCGGCACGCCCAGCAGCGGCCATTCGGGTTCTGCGGCGACCAGCGACAACAGGAACCGGCGCTCATCGGCGCTCAGGCCTTGCTGGAGTTCGCGCATCATGCGCTCGCGCGCCGCCAGGAGTGCGTCGAGTTCCACAGGCTCGACGGTCATGCCCGTGAAATTGTGCTCGAACTCCTGGCGGATGTCGCGCAGTGACGGAAACAGCACCTCATGCACCGGCCGGTTATGGCTCGCGAGATAGACGACGAAGGCGCGGCGGATTGCGGCCGTAATCCCCTCATGCGCAAAGAGCTGCATGACGTCGAACAGGTCGCGGGGATGCTGGCGGTCCATCGCTGCCACGAGCTTGCCGCCATACACGTCCTCGAGCGACACGGCCGGGATCTCGAGATCTGCCTGCAGCGTGTCGCGCGCTTTCTGTGTCAGCGACACCATGCGCACCGGATGGACGGTGCCGCGCATGACGAAATTGACCTCGATCTTGACCTCGATCGCGCCCTGCCGCACGAGCAACTTGGTCTCGCCGGCATCCGCCGACGCCGGCGCATGGGTCTGGAAGCCCTGCTTCTTCAGGCGCGCGACGGATTGGCGGATGGCTTCGTTGATGCGCTTGAGCGCTTGCTCGCGCGGCAGGGTGTGGTTGGGAAACACCAGATCGAGATCGACCGAGAGCCGCGGCATGTCGCGCACGAACAGGTTGATCGCCGTGCCACCCTTGAGCGCGAACGTATCGCCGACGAGCACCAGCGGTGCAACGCGCGTCAGCAGCCGCGCGCTGTCGAGATAGACCTGGTTCATGGCTTCAACACCAGAAGCCCGTCCGTCGAGCGCGACACCCAAGGCCGGTCGCTGCCCTTGGGCAATTGAGACGGGTCGAGCTTGCCGGCCCAGGGCTGGGAGAGCTCGCTACCGAGCTGTAGGCACAGGCGCACGGTTTTGACGCTCGTGCAGCGCTTGAGCAGGTTGCGCAGCACGTCGGCGCGCAGGCTGTAGCTGCTCTCCACCAGCTCGCGCGCTTCCTGCAATGGCTGCCGGACGCCGACCTCGCTCAGAACCTCCAGCAGCGCGCGCTCTGGCGCCGAGGCCAGCGGCGCGCCTTTGCGGTTCTCGAACGGCCGGACGTGCAGGAGGGCATCGGGGCGCTCATCGAAAAGCCGCTTGCGGTGATACTCGGCCGGGAAGCGTTGGGTGAACCACTCGGGCAGGCGCGCCGCCTTCCAGCCGTAGAGATGAAGGACGGGCCGCTGGGACACGTAATGCCGGATGCCGTGCCAGTCGAGTGCGGACTTACCGCCGACATGCAATCCCTCGAAGCTCCGCTGGAGTAGGGTGAGGCTCGGATGTAAGGTTGGCGCGTCGTTGGGGCGACAATAAACGCCGCGCGCCAGCCGCTCGAGCCAGCCCGCCCGGACATAGTGGACCGCAAGGTCGGCCGATATACCGAGGACGGCGAGATCCTCGGAAGTCAGCGGCGTCCCCGGTGCCAGATGGGTGTAGAGCTTGTTTAGCTTATCTCTCTGAGTCGTAGCCATGCTACGATTATATGGATAATTTCAAAATAGGGCAAGCTTGGATTGGGCGCTTAGATCGTAGCCAGACTACGATAATTGACACTAAACCAAATGGGTTAGGGGAAGGCCTTCCCCTGCGGCCGAGCTTTTCGTCTCGGCCGACCCCTTCTGCGGGGACACCCCGCAACGCCCCGAGAGTGAGAGTGCGGACGGGTTTTCCGTGACGGGTTGAGGGCTGGGAGAGAGGCTCCCGGCGCCCGTCGCGGAGACCCGCGATGTCCAGACACGCCGCTCGCGCTCGGTCCGGTTCCGACCGGACGAGCCTCTACGATGAAATCACCACCAAGATCATCACCGAGCTGGAGGCCGGCCGCGTGCCCTGGGTCCAGCCTTGGGGCACGGCAGCGGCGAAGGCGCCGCTCGCCATGCCGAAGAACGCCGCCACCAGCCGGTTCTATTCCGGGATCAACGTGCTGATCCTCTGGGGTTCCGTGATCGAGCACGGCTTCCCGACCCAGGGCTGGCTGACGTTTCGCCAGGCGCTGGGCCTTGGCGGCAATGTCCGCAAGGGCGAGCACGGCACCACCGTCGTCTATGCCGACCGCTTCATTCCCGACGACGAGAAGAAACGGGCGCGAGAGACCGGTGAGGAAGCGCAGGCGATCCCGTTCCTCAAGCGCTTCACCGTCTTCAACCTGGCGCAATGCGAAGGTCTGCCGGAGGATCTCGTGGTCGCCACACCGCCGCCGGAGCCTGGGCTGATCGAGCCCAAGGTCGAGGCGCTGATCAAGGCGAGCGGCATCGATTTTCGCATCGGCGGCAACCGGGCCTTCTACATGCCCGCGCATGACTATGTGCAAGTCCCGCCGCCGCAAGCATATTTCGAGCCGATCAATTGGCACCGCACGGCACTCCACGAGCTCGGTCACGCCAGCGGCGCCCCGCACCGGCTCAATCGCGATCTCTCGGGCTCTTTCGGCTCGAAGAAGTACGCCTTCGAAGAGCTGGTGGCGGAGATGAACGCCGCGTTTTGTTGCGCCTCGCTCGGCATCGTGCCGACGGTGCGCCACGCCGACTACATCGGCTCCTGGCTCGAAGTGCTGCGAGAGGACAATCGCGCCATCGTCCGCGCAGCATCGCAGGCGAGTAAAGCGGCCGACTATCTTCTTCAATTTCAGACCGGCGCCGACGGTCTGACCCGTGCCCCTGACGCGAACGACAGGCGAGCGGCAGACTTACCCGTCTGGCGACGCGCGCGCTCATCGTCCATGGTTGCGCCATGAATACCAAAGGAAACAAGCCAACCGATCGACAGAGGGACGGATCGAGCGACCGCCGCTGGGTCATCGTGTCCGAAGATGGCAGGTACTCCACGTTTGGCCGCGCCAGCGATCCCACAGAAGACGAGATTCATAGGGCGGAAGAGGCCCTGCGCGCGCAGGGCCTCGCCGGCTGGCTTGGCGTGATGTCCGGGTCGGCCCACGGGAGGGCAGTGCCTTCGCTCGTGGCGGTCCGCCCGCTAGCCTCCCCGACCAAGTCCTGGGAAGAGGTGTCTGCGGCGTGCATGGCCGCCATAGTGGCGCGCCGAAAGGAAGCTGGGGGCTGAGCGGCCCAGCCATTCCTCCGAAAACCATGCGAGCGTAGGGGGGCCGTGCCTCCGTCGTTCCCCCTCTCGGGTTTGGACGCCTGGATAGAGGAAAAGGGCTGCGCCGGTCTTGGTGACGGGTTGGAAGCCGAGAGAGAGTCTTTCGGCGCCCGTCGCGGAGACCATCCCGATGGCTACTGGCGTTCAGAAGATCACCCTGTCGTCGTCGCGCGACATCCCCCTCAACAAGCTTGTCCTGTCCCAGTCGAACGTCCGGCGCGTGAAGGCCGGCGTCTCGATTGAGGAGCTGGCCGAGGACATCGCCCGGCGCACGCTCCTGCAAGGCCTCAACGTCCGGCCGGTTCTCGACGCCGAAGGCATCGAGACCGGCATGTTCGAGGTCCCGGCCGGCGGGCGGCGATACCGGGCGCTCCAGCATCTCGTCAAGCAGAAGCGTCTTGCCAAGACCGCGCCCGTGCCCTGCGTCGTGCGCGATCCCAGCGTCGACATTTCCGCAGAGGAAGACTCGTTGGCTGAGAACGTCCAGCGCGCGCCACTGCACCCACTCGATCAGTTCCGCGCCTTCCTGGCCCTGCGCGAGAAGGGCCAGTCTGAGGAGGACATCGCTGCGGCCTTCTTCGTCGGCGTGAACGTGGTGAAGCAGCGGCTGCGTCTGGCGGCCGTTTCGGAGAAGCTGCTCGACGTATATGCCGAAGACGGCATATCGCTCGAACAGCTCATGGCGTTCACGGTGACGAACGATCACGCCCGCCAGGAGCAGGTCTGGGAAACGCTTCAGCGCTCTTACAGCCAGGAGCCGTATCAGATCCGACGTATGTTGACCGAGCGCACCGTGCGCGCTTCCGACAAGCGCGTGCTGTTCGTTGGTCTCGATGCCTATGAGCAGGCGGGCGGCATCGTCATGCGCGATCTTTTTCAGCAGGACGATGGCGGTTGGCTGGAAAATGTCGGCTTGCTCGATGGTCTGGTCGCCGAAAAGCTGAAGGCCGAGGCCGAGAAGATCGCCGCCGAAGGCTGGAAGTGGATCGAGGTGAACGTCGACTTCCCATTCGGGCACACCCATCGTCTGCGCGAACTCGACGGGACGCCAACAGACCTCACGGCCGAGGAGCAGGCGACGATCGATGCCTTGCAGGCCGAGTACGCCAGACTTGAAGCTGAATACGAGAATGCCGACGAACTGCCCGACGAGGTGGACGCGCGCCTCGGCGAAATCGAGACGGCGCTCGCCGCCTTCGAGGATCGGCCGGTCAGCTACGACCCCGCTGAGGTCGCCCGCGCCGGCGTCTTCATCTGCATCGACTCGGATGGCAAGCTCTCGGTTGATCGTGGCTACGTACGCCCCGAGGACGAACCGCGAGCGGTCGTGGACATCGATGGTGGCCCAGAGACCGACGGCAATGCCAGTGAGCCGTCGGCACCCGCCGTCCAGCGCGCCGTCATCACGATCGGCGGCGAGGCTCATGCGGAGGAGGACGAGGACGATACCGTCAAGCCGCTCGCGGACCGGCTGGTGAGCGAACTGACCGCGTATCGGACACTGGCGCTGCGGGAGGCCGTGGCGAACAACCCGCATGTTGCGATGACGGCGCTCCTGCACAAGCTCTGCCTCGACACCTTCCAGCACGCGGCAACCGGCAATTGCCTCGAAGCGTCGGTCCACCAGGTGTTCTTCTCGATCCAGCCGGCGGACCTGAAGGACAGCCCGCCCGCCAAGGCGGTCGCGGAACGGCACGAGACCTGGAAGGCCGACCTGCCGAAGGATGAGGCTCAGCTCTGGGACTGGCTCGCCGTCCTCGACGACACCAGCCGTGCCGCGCTGCTGGCACATTGCGTCTCTTTCGGCGTCAATGCCCTCTACGAGAAGGGCGACCGCTATGGCGGTCCGGGCGTGTCCGTCCATGGCGTCCAACGCCGGCTCGTTCAGGCCGACCGGCTCGCGCGCGCTGTCGGACTCGACATGGTCGAAGCCGGATGGCGGCCGACGGTCGACAATTATCTCGGCCGTGTGACCAAGCCCCGCATCCTCGAGGCGGTGCGCGAGGCGAAGGGTGAGCAGTCGGCGCAGCTCATCGACCATCTGAAGAAGGCGGAGATGGCGAAGGAAGCCGAACGGCTGCTCGAGGGCACCGGCTGGCTCCCTGAACCGCTGCGCACGCCGGAGACCGAACCTGCCATCACAACCGACGGCGACACCGCCGAGGACACCGAGGCGCTGCCCGCCTTTCTCGCCGACGACGAGGAAAGCACCGGCGACGAAGAAGCCGACGAGCCGGCCGCGATCGCCGCGGAGTGACGGCCCGGAGCGGGGCGGCGAAAGCCGTCCCGCTCATCTCTCCATCCATCCCCAGCACGCCCGGCCATCACGCCGGGCGCTGTCGTTTCAGGATCCCATCATGATCGACACCTTCGACACCGCGACCAGCACCGGCGTGGCTTCCGATTGGGACGCCAAGCGCACGGCCCAGGATCGGCTGCATGCCGAGCTGCAACCCCAGAACCAGGCCGCATTGTTCGATGCTCTCGCGGCCGCCGGCGTCACGCTCATCGTCGTCACCTTCGACGGCTATGGCGACTCCGGCCAGATCGAGAATATCGACGCCAAAGCCGGCGATGCGGCCGTCGCCATGCCCGCCGGTGAAGTTGAAATCGCCGAGGCGATTTGGGACCAGCCAGAGCCCAGTCGCTCCACCGTCAGCATCGCCGATGCGATTGAGCGTCTCGCATACGATTTGCTCGAACGAACCCACTGCGGCTGGGAAAACAACGACGGCGCCTATGGCGATTTCACGTTCGACGTCGCCGAACGGACGATCACCCTCGACTACAACGAACGCTACACCGCGTCCGAATACTCGCAGCACGTGTTCTGAGGAGGCCGCGATGGGACATTGCTATCATCACGCGCTCTCCTCGGTGAGGAAATGGGGCGGTGTCGCGGAGGATTATCTGCCGCTGCATCAGTGGTTCGACGAATCCAAGGCGATCACCGCCGATTTTCGTCACCGCGCTCTGCGCCACCATGCCGAAGGCATCTTCATGCTGGAGCGCTTCTTCGGCGCGACCGTCACGCTCTCGACCGGTCGCATCGTGCCGGTGCGTCTGATCGGCGAACAACATGTGGTCGAGGATCTCGGCTTCATCCCGAGTTTCGCCGATTGGGTGCGCTGCATTCGGCCAGAGCCATGGATGGGTCGCGCGCAGCCAATCCACAAACAGGTCGATCCGTTCGCCGCGGCCGCAACGACGGGAGGCGCCTGACCATGTACGGCACCTACCTACGCCTCGGCATCACCGTCCATGACGGCTGGCGCACCGTCGTTCGCACCGCCGCCAAGAAGCTGACCGCGCTCGCGCGACGGGACCCGGCGCGGCGGAAAGCACGGCATCGCTTCTATCGCGAGATGCTCGCGCATCACCAAGAGGCGCAACGCCTTGTTCGAAGCTGGCGTCTCTGACGCCCCTCGCTCCCCCATCGTCCACCCAAGCCCGGTTCCGGCGGGTTTTTTTGCATTTTTGGAGGTCATCATGCCCCGCTTCACCATCGAAACCACTTATCGGCTTCCGGTGTATCGACAGCGCAGCTACGAAGCCGAGACGCTCGAAGAAGCCTGCCGACTCGCCGTCGGAGACGATGACTGGTCCGAACAGAAGGAAGACTACGAATCCTCCGGCGAGACCTACGTCACCGGGGCCTGGCCAGGCGAGGACACCGCCTATCGCATCGCCGCGCTACCCCTCCCTTCGCAGTTTGGCGAGATGCTTCAGCGAAAGGCCGATCATTACGAAACCCTGCTCGGGCATTCTGAAGGTTTTGGCGCACAAGCCGGACGCGCCGTTCTGGCGCGAACGCGCCGAGGCGGCGATCGCCAAGGCCGAGGCGATCCTCGCCGGCACCCCCGATGCGGAAATCGCGGGAGGCGAGCCATGAGCGAATACATCGTCAAGATCGGCTTCTGGCTGCGCGCCTATGACGGCTTCACGGTCGAAGCCGAATCCGACGCCGATTCGATCGAGCAAGCCAAGGCAGCGGCGAAGACGGCAATGGAGTCGGGCGCCTATCCCGAACACATCGACGTCGAGGAGCGGCGCGAAGGCATCATTGCCTTTATCGACCGCATCACGCCCGCCGGCCGACAGGCCGTGATCGAGGCCGTCGAATTCGACGACGATCACATCCACGACGTCCCTCATCCCTGACTGCCGCACCACCCAACAACCCAGAGCCCGGCCACGCGCCGGGCTTTTCCATTTCTGGAGACCGACATGGCTGATTTCTTCACGCACTTCTCGTGCGTGCTCGATGTCGGCACGCCCGACAACGCAGCGCGCGCCCTCGAGCTCTATCAAGCCTTCACGGAGGAAACCGCGCGGGAGGACGTACCCTCCGACGGGTTCCTGCTGTCGATCCAGCCGGAGCACGGCGCCACGGCGCTGTGGATCCGCGACGAGGTGACCGGCGATCCCCAGCAGGTGATCCTTTTCGTCCAGCGCTGCGCGGAGGCCTTCGGCTTGACCGGCCGCTGGGGCTTCCAATGGGCCAACACCTGCTCGCGGCCGCGCGTCAACGCCTTTGGCGGCGGCGCGCACGTGCTCGATCTCGCGACCCGCGAGACCGTCTCCTGGACCGACACGAACGGCTGGCTGGCCCGGACGCTCGCAGCACCTCTCGGGAAGCGAGGTCGGCGATGAGCATCCCCGATCACGCGCGCGCAAACTTCCAGACGCTGCTCCGCGCGGCAGCAGACAGGAATCTCGCGCTCATGGAGTGCAGCGACGCCGTGACCGGCGAGCCGCGCTACGTCATTTGCGCAGTTGGTCGCGACGGAACGGATTTCCTGTTCACACCCTTCGGCCATCTCGCCGACGGCAACCCGTTCGACGCCTACTTGCCGCCGTCCGAACCCCTGGCCGACCCATCGGCCTCCTGATCCCGCCGCTCCTCGGCCTGTCTGAGCGCGGCGGTTCGCGGGTCAACGGGCGAGCCGTTCTCGTATCGTCTGACAGCCGATGCGTGACCCGCGAAGACTGAACCGCGCTCGGTCGCCAGCCCGTCGCTCAAGGATCAGGAGGCGAAGGCGATGTGCAGGGTTCTCAATAAGCATCACGCAGGCGTGCCGACGGGCGCCGTCTACATCGGCCGCGGCAGCAAATGGGGCAATCCGTTCCGGATCGGTCCCGACGGCGACCGCGTCGCGGTGATCGCACAATACGAGCGCTGGCTTGCCGATCAGCATCATCTCTTGCGCGCGCTCGACGAGCTTCGCGGCCGCGATCTCGTCTGCTTCTGCGCGCCGCGGCCCTGCCACGGCGACCTGTTGCTGCGGCTCGCGAACGCGACGCGGGACGCGCGCATCGCGTGGTGGCGCGCCGTGAAGGCTGCAGCGTGAAAAGAGCGAGAGGTCGGCCGGGACGGGTTTGAGCTGATCGGGTCGAGAGAGAGCGCCCGGCGGCTCGGCCCGTTCCCGCTCTCCCGAGGTCCCCTTCATGACGAATCCTTCCAGCTCCGCGGTTGCCCGTTCGGCTGCGCCATCGCCTGCAGCTGCATCCGCCGCCATCGCCCAGGCCGCGCGGCTTCTCCTTCCCGATCTCGAATGTGGCCGCCGCATCGACGCCAGTATCCTACGCACCGCGATGGAGGCGGCCTTCGGCGCCTCCGATGCGGCCGGCGCCTGGGATTGGAAAACCGCCTACGACGCCTGCGAGGCGGCGACGGTCCTGTTCCTCCGCAAATACGGCAAAATGCTTCTCCGTAAAGCCGGCTCTCCGGCCGCCGCACTGCCGATGCTCGCGAAGATCGCGGGCCTTTTTCCGACCCACACGCGTCGCTCCGAGGAGAGCCAGGCGCTCCAGCAGTTCTCGACGCCGGTCCCGCTTGGCCTCGCGGTCTCCGCCGCGGCGGCCATCACCGCGGCCGATCGGGTTCTGGAACCCTCGGCCGGCACCGGGCTACTCGCCATCCTCGCCGAGATCGCCGGCGGTTCGCTCGTGCTGAACGAGCTGGCCGAGACACGCGCGACTCTGCTCGGCCACCTCTTCCCGGGTGTCATCGTAACCCGCTTCGACGCGGCGCAGATCGACGATCATCTGGATGCCGCGATCACGCCGAGCGTCGTCGTGATGAATCCGCCCTTCTCGGCGATGGCGAATGTCGATCGGCGCATGGCGGACGCAGCACTGCGCCATGTCGCTTCCGCCTTGGCGCGGCTCTGCCCGGGCGGCCGTCTCGTCGCAATCACGGGTCCGAACTTCGCACCGGACAATCCGGCCTGGTGCGACGCTTTCGTCCGGCTTCAAGAACGCGGCCGCGTCGTGTTCTCCGCCGCTATCGATGGCGCCGTCTATGCGAAGCACGGCACCACGATCGACACGCGGCTCACCGTTATCGACAAGGAGCCCGCTGCCGATCCGAAGGTCTTTCCGGCCTCGCCAGGAATAGCTCCGGACGCGGAGAGACTGCTCGCCTGGGTGAACGAGCGTGTCCCGTCGCGCTTGCCGCTCGCCGCGCCCGTCGTCGTTTCCGATACCGCACGACCGGCAATTCCCCGAACTGTCCGCGCCTTCGCGATGCGCCGATCGCCCGGTCCGGCGCTCCCCGAACCGGAGGCCGAGGAGCTCGCCTATGAGATTGTCGACTGGACGCCGCCGGAGGGCGCGCGCCTCACGGATGCGCTTTATGAAGAATACGGATTGCAGTCGATCCGGATTTCCGGCTCTCAGGCGCATCCCAGCAGGCTCGTGCAGTCGGCGGCGATGGCCTCGGTCGCGCCGCCAAAGCCGTCCTATCGGCCGCACCTACCGGCGAACCTCGTCGCTGACGGCGTGCTGTCGGACGCCCAGCTCGAAAGCATCATCTATGCCGGGGAGGCTCATGTAGAGTTTCTCGCCGGCGCATGGACG
>Ga0307372_10003561_pt1 | contig 24713 bp, 24 predicted proteins | sample OX1MG_FD_202533 | JGI IMG/M metagenome (GOLD analysis project Ga0307372, IMG submission 202533) | Soil microbial communities from Risofladan, Vaasa, Finland - OX-1 | ecosystem: Environmental > Terrestrial > Soil > Coastal area > Acid sulfate soil | place: Finland: Risofladan, Vaasa | collected...
CAGGCTGGCGTTCGCCGCCAATTGCCCGGATGCAGAGCTGTTCCACAGCCTGGTTGGCGCACTGAGCCTGCGCCCGACGTGAGCGGCGGGGCAGATGCCCCGTCGGAACCCCTCCTGATCAACCCCTGGCGCCTGACAGATATGGACTGAAATGCGGGTCACCCTGCCGCGGATGGGGCGCGCCGGGTTCCATTGCTTGCTCACTATCAATCCGGGATCGACTTATCCGGTGAATAAGATGGGCTAGCGGACTTTATGAAAGGACTTAGAAATGGACGACTCTTTACCCGCCGCAGCCCTCGCTCACTTTGTCATGAAAGTACAAAATATCGAGGCAAGTCATCAATTTTATGTTGGTTTAGGTCTGCGCGCGCTCGACACATTTCCTGGATTGGCGATCGTTGAACTGCGCGGTGGCACGCATTTGCTGCTATTTCAAAAGGACGATGATCAGAGCAGGACTTTGCAGAACAGTCATGTCGGCCAAAGACCAGATTTTGGCGGCGAAAAAATAGATCTTATGATCGCTGGGCATAAAAAAGCGGATCTGGAACTCTACAGGACCCGCCTGATTGATAAAGGATATTCACCGTCATCCATCGCAAAACGCGCGCTATATGGCCATCATTATTTCTCGATACAAGATCCTGATGGAAATGGCGTCAGTTTCTACACTAGTCATTGTGGCGACAAGCCCGTTTGATATTCCCGCCAGCTAACTGACGGGTACGGTGCCGCGGACCGGGCGCGCGATCTGCAGGCCGAGCGCGAAGAAGCCCGGGGCTTGCGGTCTACCGTGGGCCACGTTGATGGACGCGGCCAGTGCCCGGGAAACTCCGAGTGTTAATGTATCTAACTCAGAAATTCAAAATGCGTCACCACCGAGCCCCGGACTATGCGGCAGCGTGCGCATCTCCGGCCATCGCATGCGCCGGCCGATCCCCCGCGCGCGGCAGCCGCACGAATCCCGCGGCCAACGCCCTGCTGAATTATGCGCCGCCGCGACCAAGCCTCGGCTGTCACAGGGGCGCCAACCCCCCCAGGCCACATTCCGCGCACGGCCCGTCTCACCGAATGCGCCAAAGCGTCCCATATAGCGAAACGAGACGCCCATGAGACATTGCTACATCACCCTCCGCTGTCTCTCCCCACCATATTATCTCGCGCTGCTGCGACCGCATTATCTCGCGCTGCCGCGACCGCGCACCCGCAGGCGCGAACAGCCAGGCCCACTCCCACGCCGGCCCGTCTCACCCCTGCGTCATCGTATCACGCACAGCGAAACGAGACGTCGATGAGATCAACCGGCGCCACTTCCCCACCGTTTCCAACGCGACACTCCGGTTGCGCCCCGACTCCGCCCGGTGCACACACTTGGCTTCCCGACCAGCCAGGTGGACAGCACAATGCCGCGGACCGACGTGGGACGCTCCGAGGACCTCCTCGCCGAACTCTCCGCCTGGGTGCGGCTGGAAACCCCCACCACCGACCCCGCCGCCGTGAACCGCCTCATGGACCTGGCCGAGGGCGAACTCGCCCGCGCCGGCGCGCTGCTGACCCGCATCCCCGGCCGCGACGGCTTCGGCGACAATTTGCTCGCCCGCACCCCGGGCGAGGGCGCGCCGGTCCTGGTCGCCGGCCATCTCGACACGGTGTGGTCGCACGGCACGCTGGACGCCATGCCCTACCAGGTGAACGGGGCGAAGGCGCACGGGCCGGGCATCTACGACATGAAGGCGGGCAGCTTCCTGGCGTTCCACGCCGTGCGGTCGATCCTGCGCCAGCACATAAAGACGCCCCGCCCGATCGTGCTGCTGCTGACCCCGGACGAGGAAGTCGGCAGCCCGACCAGCCGCGCCATCATCGAGCGCGAGGCCGCCCAGTCCGCCGCGGTTCTGATCCCCGAACCGGCCGGCCGCGGCGGCGCCTGCGTCACCGCGCGCAAGGGCGTCGGCCGGTTCGTGCTGCGCGTCGAAGGCGTCGGGTCGCATGCCGGCGGCGCTTTCGAGGACGGCGCCTCGGCGGTCGTCGAGCTGTCGCACCAGATTCTCGCGCTGCACAATATGGTCGATCTGGACGGCGGCATCACGCTGAACGCCGCGCCGGTCTGGGGCGGCACGCGCCCCAACGTGATCCCGCCCGAGGCCGGCTGCGAAATCGACCTGCGGGTGAACTCGGTCGCGGACGGCGAGCGCATGGAACAGGCCATCCTGCGCCGCACCGCGGTCACCGCCGGCTGCCGGGTGACGGTGGAAGGCGGCATGAACCGCCCGCCCTATGCGGAAAACCCCGCGATCCGCTCGCTCTACGAGACGGCGCGGGCGATCGCCGGCCAGGTCGGCATCGCGCTGCCGAAGCAGCACCGCGGCGGCGGCTCGGACGGCAATTTCACCGCCGCGCTGGGCGTGCCGACGCTGGACGGCCTGGGTTGCACCGGCGCCGGCGCCCATGCCAGCCACGAGCACATCCTGTGGCGGGACCTGGCCCCGCGCGCCGCGCTGATGGCCGGCCTGCTGGAGGCGCTGTAGGCGCTATGCCAACCGACCGGGCGCACTCAACGCGGCGGATCGAGATACAGTTGGCTCGCCAGGTAGCGGCGCAGCCAGAAGCGGCTCAACACGCCGATCGTCGCGGCGACTGGCACCGCCAGCATCACGCCGAGAAACCCGAATGCCGCCCCGCCGGCGAACAGCGCGAAGATGACCCAGACCGCCGGCAACTCCACCCGGTCGCCAAGGAAGCGCGGATAGATCACGTAGCCCTCCAGCACCTGACCCACCACCAGCACCCCAGCCACCACGATCACGCCGCGCCAATGCGGGAATTGCGCCAGCGCCAGCGCGATCGCCGTGACCCCGCCGGTGATCGAGCCGACATACGGGATGAACGACAGCACGCCGGCGGCCATCCCGACGATCAGGCCAAGATCCAATCCCGCCACGGTCAGCGCCAGCGCGTAATACAGCGCCAGGATCACGCAGCACATCGCCTGGCCGCGCACCCAGGCCGACAGGATGCGGTCCACCTCGCGCGCCTGCGCGCGAATCACCGCCGCATAGCGGAACGGCAGCCACGAATCGATCCGCCGAATCACGCTCTGCCAGTCGCGCAGCAGGTAGAAGCCGACCACCGGAGTCACCACGACCAGCGTCAGCACGTTGAAGATCGCCACCCCGCTGCCGATCACCCCGGTCAGCGTCGAGGCAACCACGCTCAACATCGTCCCGGCCTGACTGCTCACCAGGTCGCGCAGCTTGTTGTTCACCACGTCGGAGCCGAAATTCTCCTGCAAATGGGTGATCACCTCGCGCGCCCAGGCCTGCAGCAACTGCACGTATTGCGGCACCCGGCCGAGGAACAGGCCGATCTGCGACAGGATCAGCGGATACAGCAGCAGCGCGAACAGCAGCAGCGCGACCAGCAGCGCCAGGATCATCAGCAGCGCCGCGAGGCCGCGCGGCACGCCGAGCCGGCTCAGATACGTGGTCGGCGGATCCAGCGCATAGGCCAGCACAGCCGCCGCCACGAACGGCGCGAGCACCGAGGCGAACAGCCGCAACGCCAGCCAGACGACCACCACCAGCGCCACCCCCAGGGCGACGCGCTGCCCGCGCGTCGCCGGCATCGGCGCTGGCGGCGGTGCGGGTGCCAGGGAAGGTGGTGCCGGCGGTGGCGCCGGCGGTGGTGCGGGCGGCAGCTCGACGGCAGCGCTCATCCGCTTCGGTTCCCTTGCTTCATTGCTGACGGACGGTTACCCAGACATAGGCGGCACCGGATGCAAGGGTGGTCGCCGCCACCGCCCAGATCAACACCAGCATCGCGATCGGAGCCGTCAGCCCGAACCCGGCAAGCGCAAGCGTGAGCGCCACCAGCAGGATCTGCAGCGCGGTGTTGATCTTCGAAATGTACAGCGGCCGGATCGCAACCGCTTGGCCCAGCACCGCCAGCACGATGACGCCGCCGACGATCACCAGGTCGCGGAATACCACCAGCGTCGCCAGCCAGTCGGGCAGCTCGTTCACCGCCGCGAGGGTCACATACATCGTCACCAGCAACGCCTTGTCTGCCACCGGATCGAGCAATGCGCCCACCATGTTGCCGCCCCAGCGGCGCGCCAGCCAGCCGTCCACCGCATCGGAAATGCCGGCGGCGACGAACAGGAAGAAAGCGTAGGCGGGACGCTCGTCGATGACCAGCCAAAAGGCCAGCGGAACGGCGCAGAGCCGGCCGAACGTGATGACATTGGGCAGCGTGAGCAATGCGCCCGGCGCGTTGCGGCCGACCTGGGTTCCGTCCGGCATGCGCGGGGGTTCCTCCGTCTCCTGCCCCATTCGCGCGCCCTCCCGGGTTGCGCCGGAAGGGCCGGCCATGGTTCTGTCCGCCTCCGTGTTTTCCGCCTTAGCGTATCGAGGGCCGGCATGACCAGTGGGGACATGACCAGTGGAGAGCCGCAACCGCTCGCGGCGGGCGGCAGCGGCCTGAGCTACCGCGCGGCCGGCGTCAACATCGATGCGGGCGAGGCGCTGGTGGAGCAGCTCAAGCCGCTGGCGGGCGCCACGCTGCGGGCCGGGGTGCTGGGCGGACTGGGCGGGTTCGGCGCCCTGTTCGACCCGAAGGCTGCCGGGTTCGCCGATCCGGTGCTGGTCGCGACCACCGACGGCGTCGGCACCAAACTGCGCATCGCCATCGAAACCGGCCTGCACGCGACGGTCGGCATCGACCTGGTGGCGATGTGCGTCAACGACCTGGTGGTGCAGGGCGCCGAGCCGCTGTTCTTCCTCGACTACTTCGCCACCGGCGCGCTTGACGTCGCCGCGGCGCGGACGGTGATCGCCGGCATCGCCTCGGGCTGCGCCGAGGCGGGATGCGCGCTGGTCGGCGGCGAAACCGCGGAAATGCCCGGCATGTATGCCGGCGGCGATTACGACCTGGCGGGATTTGCCGTCGGCGCGGCGGAACGCGGCACGCTGCTGCCGCGCGGCGTCGCCCCGGGCGACGCCGTGCTGGGGCTGGGCAGCGATGGCCTGCACTCCAACGGATTTTCCCTGGTGCGCCGAGTGGTCGCGGCAAGCGGCCTCGGCTGGGATGCCCCGGCACCCTTCGCCCCCAGCCAGGCGCTCGGCCAGGCGCTGATGACGCCGACGCGGATCTATGTGCGGTCCCTGCTGGCGCTGCACCGCGCCGGGCTGCTGAAGGCGGCGGCGCACATCACGGGCGGCGGCCTGCCTGGCAACCTGCCGCGTGTGCTGCCAAAGGGTTGCGTCGCGGCGCTGGAGCCGAGCTGGGCCGTGCCGCCGGTGTTCATCTGGCTGGCGCGCACTGGCTTCGTGGCGCCGGACGAGATGCTGCGGGTGTTCAATTGCGGCATCGGCATGGCGCTGGTGGTCGGCGACGGCGACACCGCGGCGGCGACGCGGCTGCTGGAGGCCGAGGGCGAGCAAGTGACCCGGATCGGCAGGATCGAGGCAGGGATTGGCGAGGCGGACATGCGCATCGCGCTGCCCGCCGGCTGGCCGGCGTGAAACCTCGCCCGCCGCTGCGCAACGCGCCGATCCGCTGCCCGGATCAACCCCGCCGCACGCAACAGGTTTCGTGGCCATGAAGCGCCGCGTCGGCGTCCTGATCAGTGGCCGCGGCTCCAACATGGCCGCTTTGCTCGATGCGGCGCGGGCACCAGACTATCCGGCGGAGATCGTGCTGGTGGTGTGCAACCAGCCACACGCGCCGGGGATCGCCCTGGCCGCCGCGAGCGGCGTCGCCGCCACCGTCATCGACCACCGCCGCTTCGGCACGGACCGCGCTGCGCACGAGGCGGCGATCGACGCGGCACTGCGCGCGGCGGGCGTGGAGATCGTCTGCCTCGCCGGCTACCTGCGGCTGCTGACGCCGTTCCTGGTGACGGCATGGCAGGGCCGCATGCTGAACATCCATCCCAGCCTGCTGCCGGCCTTTCCCGGGCTGCACACCCATGCAAGCGCGCTGGCGGCCGGCGTGAAGTTGCACGGCTGCACGGTGCACCTGGTCACCGAGACCATGGACGAAGGGCCGATCCTGGCGCAGGCGGCGGTGCCGGTATTGCCGGGCGACACCGAGTCAAGCCTGGCCGCGCGTGTCCTGGTGCAGGAGCATCGCCTTTACCCAGCCGCATTGGCGGGCTTCGCGGCCGGTCGGCCAGGCAAGGCGGCGCCGGCGCATGCCGCGCTGGCCAACCCCTTGCCGGCTGCCGCCGGGGTCGCATAGAACGGTGCCGCATCCAGTTTTTCCACCGTGGCCGGGCCTCACCCGCCATGCAAGCCGAGCCGGGAGACCGCATGTCAGGACACCACAGTGCGAGCACGCAATTCACCGGCCCGACCACGCCGGAAGACTTTTTGGCGGATCGCCAGCGGATGTGGTCCGGCTTCACCGGCGCCACCCTGGCCGGAATCATCTTTATGGTGGTGCTGCTGATCGCCATGGCGGTGTTCCTGCTATAGCGGCGGCGACCGCCGCGCGGGCCTGGGGCGCGAAGCGGACCGGCGCGAACCGCGAACCGCCGCAGGGTGCGGCCGGTGGGTCGCCCCGCGGCACCCTCACCTGCCGCACCCTCACCGGCCGTGCAACGCCTCGGCCGCGCTCCGGCCGGAGCGGATGGCGCCCTCGATGGTGGCCGGCAAGCCGGTGGCGGTCCAGTCCCCGGCCAGTACCAGGTTCGCCAGCGCGGTGCGCGGCCCGGGGCGCAACCGCTCCTGCGCGGCGGTGGCGGCGAAAGTGGCGCGCCGCTCCTTTACCACCCGGTATGGCGGCATCTCGCCCTCCAGGCGCAGCGCCGTGCGCACATCGGGCCAGACCGCGGCGGAGATCGCCTCGGCCGTGCGGTCCACCATGTGGTTGGCGGCGCTGATGGTCACCGAGACATGGCCCGGCTTGACGAACACCCATTGTGCGGTGCTGCCGACCAGGCCGATGAATCCCGCCTCGCCCGGATCGGCCGCCACGCGGAAATGGATGTTGAGGATCGACTGGAACGCATCCGGCACGGTCAGGTCGGGCAACAGGGCCGCCGCCACCCAGGGCGGCACGGCCAGCACCACCGCATCGTCCGCCGCGAGCGGCACCGGCCCGTCAGGCGTCTGTAGCGCTACCACCCGGCCGCCCGTCACCTCCAGCCCGGCGATACGCCGGCTGAAATGGATGGTCGCACCGCGGGCGCGCAGCATGGCGACCGCCGGATCGACCAGCGCGCCGGACAGCCCGTCACGCGGGAAACGCGGGATGCAGGCCGACCCGCCCAGCACCAGCGTCTCGCGGAGCACCGCTCCGAGCAAGCGGGCCAGGGCCTCGCGCGGCGGCGTATTAAGGGCGGCGATCGCCAGCGGTTCGACCAGCCGCCAGTACAACCAGCCATGACGCAACGCCTCGGCGACGGGGATGTCGTCCGTCCGGCGGGTCAGCGACAGCAACGCCAGGTAATCCCCAAGCCGCGCCCGCGGCACCCGGCGCGACCGCACCAGGAGCCACCACGGGATCGGTCCGGCGTTGGGTCGCAGGGTCCAGCGCGCGCCCGTCGTAAGGTCCATGAAGGGGAACCGCGCCCTGGCCGGTCCCCCCAGTCTGTCGGCCGCACCGATCGCCTTGAGGTAGGCGAAGGCCGCGCGGTTGCCGGTCAGCAGGAGATGGTTGCCGTTGTCGATCGTCAGGCCGAGGTCGCGATCGAAGTAGGAGCGGCAGCGTCCGCCAGCCGCCGGACCGGCCTCGTACACCGTGACGGTGCCGCCGCCCTCGATGAGCGCAAGCGCGGCGGACAGGCCGGCCAGACCGGCGCCAACAATGTGGGTACAAGCCATGGACCCGCCGGTCGCTTCCTGACGCGGCTGCCCGCGTCCGGCGGCCCGTCGGCCGCCGTTTACACGACGGCGCGGCGCGGCGCGAGTCGGGTCACTCCGCCGCCGTCCCGCTCAGCAGCACGACGGCATCGACCAGAACGGCCCCTTGGCGCCGTAGAACCGGTGGTGGAGATGCACCGACCGGCCAGCGCCCGCCACGTCCCCATGGTCAGCCTGGCGACCACCAGTCCCGCGGTAACGATGCCAGGGCAATTGAGGCACGGCAGTACCGTCGGAGCGAACACCACCTGCGGGAAGCCGGAGGTGCGCACCGACTCCACCGCGCGCCGTTCCGCTGACCAGCCGGCTGGTCAGCGGAGACTCATGGTCCGGCGACCGTCCCTGCGAGCTTCCACCGTCGGTTATTCACTCCGCTGCCGCCGCATGCACCGTCGGCATCAGCACTTGCACGCGTCCCGTGCTTAGATCAGCCAGCTCGTCCGATTGCACGGGATAGCCCAAAAGGTAGCCCTGAACGTGATCGCACATAAGACTTCGTACCCGCGCAAGCTGTTGCGGTGTCTCTACGCCTTCCGCAGTGATGGAAAGGCCAAGGTTATGCGCTAGACTGACAATCGTCCGCACGATCGTGATGGCATCGTCATCCTCTCCCAGGCCTTTTATGAAAGATTTGTCTATTTTCAGCTTGTCGAACCTGAACAGGCGCAGATAGCTCAGGCTTGAATAACCCGTCCCAAAATCGTCCAACGCGATGTGAACCCCCAGTTCACGCAACGCGGAAAGCACGACTATGGCCCGTTCGGTATCCTCTATGAGGATCCCCTCGGTGATCTCGATCTCGAGCCGGCGGGCCGGCAGGCCAGAGCGGGCCAAGGCCGCCGAAACGATGGCGGGCAGATCGGATTGGCGAAACTGGATGGGGGAGACGTTCAGGGCCACCCGGTAGGGTTCCTTCCACTCCGCGGCAGCAAGACACGCCTGCTCGATCACCCACGCACCAATAGACACGATCGATCCGGTCTCTTCGGCCAAGGGAACGAACTCGGCGGGGGCAAGCAGGCCCCGTTGCGGATGTTGCCAGCGCACCAGTGCCTCGTAACCGTCCACCGTGCGCGATGTGCAATTGACGATCGGCTGGAAATGCAATCTCAGCTCGCCACGCTCGACCGCATGCCGCAGGTCCTGCTCCAGCTGGCGGCGGGCCTGAAGGTGCTCATCCATCGCCGGTTCAAAGAACCGGAAGGTACCGCGCTTCTCTTGCTTGGCACGGTAGAGCGCGGTGTCAGCGGCACGCATGAGTGACTCCTGATCATCGCCGTCCGCCGGAAAAATCGCTATGCCGATCGAGACACCGATTTCGACCTGGTTGCCATCGATTTCAAAAGTCTTAGCTACCGTCTCAAGCAGCCGTCCCGCCAGGGTCGCCACATTCTCGGCGTTCTGAAGGTTCGACGTGACGACCACGAATTCGTCACCTCCAACCCGGGCAAGCGTATCCGTGGACCGAAGCTCCGACTGCATGCGCTTCGCAACCTGGACCAGCAACCCGTCTCCGCCGCCATGGCCCAGCAGGTCATTGATCGGTTTGAAGCGATCCAGATCAAGATATAGCAATGCGACCGCGGATTGAGACCGATCCGCCACCGCCAAGGCATGGGCAATGCGTTCCTTCAGCAGGAAGCGATTGGGAAGATCAGTCAGGGCATCGTGAAGTGCGAGGTAGCGAATTCGCTCGGCGTCATGCTTCCGGCGCGACAGGTCGCGCAAAGTTACGACCATCGCGGGCTTGCCCTCATAGTCGATGGTGTTGCACGCCATTTCGACGGGTATCGACGTCCCCGCTTTCGTGCAGGCACTAAGTTCGATGGGCCCGAAATCCGGGTGTTTGCCGCTTGCATAGGCGAGCGCCGCCGCGCGATCGCTCTCGGCGATCAAATGCGGCATTTCGCGCCCGATAAGCTCGGTTGTCGGCACTCCAAACATCCTCCCGCCGGCAGCATTGACCTGAAGGATGACACCGCCCCGCTGGATGATCAGCACCTCATCCGAAGCGTCACTCAGCAACTGCAAACGCCTGAGTTCCTGGACGGCACGCTGCGACAGGCGTTGTTCCATCAGCGTGGCTGCCAGACAGACCAGCAGAATTGCGAAACTGACAGAACCGACTGCGACCGCCATCGCACCTGAGCCGAAGACTGCTCCAGCGTCGTTTGTTGGCGCTCCAAGTCTGATCGTGATGGCAGCCATGCCGGTGAAGTGCATACCGCAGATGCACAACGTCAAATACCCCGACGACTCAAGGCGATGCCGCAACGACGAAAGGTCGCCACCACGCGCGAAAGCCATGGTGGCGAAGACGATGCTCACCGCTATCGACAGGGTGACCTCGCCATAATCGAAAGCCAGAGTTCCAGGCAGTCGCATGGCGGCGACGCCGCAATAGTGCATGGCGCTCACCGTCAGTCCGAGAAGCAACCCACCGACGCCAATTCGGAGCAGTTTTGAAGGGGTGAGACGCCATAGCGAGAATGCGAGGAACGCACCGGCAATGGCAATGGCGACGGACAGGACAGTTGTCTTTACGTCATAAGCGATGGGCAGGCTGGGCATGAAGGCGAGCATCGCAATGAAATGCAGCGACCAGACGCCACAGCCGAATACGATCGCCGCCGCAACCAGCCATCTCCATGCCGATCCTCGCGGTGCGGTCCATGCCCGCGCAAGCAGGTTCACGGTGGTAAAGGACGCGATCAGGCAGATGCAGGCCGCCAGCACGACGAGACGCAAATCATGCTCTTCAGCGATGCACCCGAAAACACGCAACATTAGTGAGCTCCCGCGTCCGCTCGCGGACGGTTTTCAGAGCCATTCTCGCCTGCCGTCGGTTTCAGCAGGGTTGCAGCCGCGGTGTTGCGGGCGCGGCCGGTTGTCGGAAGCGAGCGTCGCGGGAGGCCAAGTGCTAGAGCGCACCGCCCATCATCCCGCGAAAGCCGGGCGCACGCCACCAATCTCTGCGAAGCCGCGTCGCACCGACGATTTCGCGGGACCGCCTCAGTGTGCCCAAGGCGGCGGCATCAGGGCGGACCGGCGCGCGGCGCGGAGTGCCCAGGGTGAGGGGCGCAACGCACGAAGCGACCAGGCTTTGCGCCCCTCACCCGGCGTTTCGCGCCGGCCTCTCCCGCGCGCCGGGAGAGGAGTAAGCGCTAGACGTGGAAGCTCTCGCCGCAGCCGCAGCGCCCCTTCTCGTTCGGATTGACGAAGGTGAAGCCGGAGGCGAGCTCCTTCGTCTCGTAGTCCATCACCGTGCCGATCAGGAACAGTGACGCCTTGCGGTCCACCAGGACGGTCAGGCCCTTGTCGTTGACCACCTCGTCGGTCGGCGCGGGGGCTTCGGTCCAACTCATGTCGTACGACATGCCGGAACAGCCCTTGGTCTTCACGCCGATGCGCAGCAGCTTGCCCTGGTCGCCCTTGTCATACAGGCGGCGCAGGCGATCGGCAGCCGCGTCGGTCAGCGTCATCAGCGGCGGCAGGGCGCGAGTCTTGCGGGGTGTGGCTGTGGTCGTGCTCATGGCTCGCTTCTATATTGCGATCGGTCAGAACATGTTCAACTGGAGCCGGGCTTCGTCGGTCATCCTGCTCGGGTCCCAGGGCGGGTCCCATACGGTTTCCACGTCGCAGGCGGTGACACCCGGCACCGCCATCACCGCGTCACGCACCTGGATCGGCAGCTCCTGCGCGCTTGGGCAGGCTGGCGCGGTCAGCGTCATCTCCACCTTCACGCTGCCGTCGTCGCCGATGTCGATGGCGTAGATCAGGCCGAGTTCGTAGATGTTCACCGGGATTTCCGGATCGTACACGCCGCCGATGGCGGCGATCAGCGCATCCTCGGTGGGCCGCGGCGCGGTCTCGCCCTCCGGGGTCCAGGCGGTGTGACCGGCACTCATGTCATTCACTGGTCGCCTCCTTGCCGCCGGCCAGGGCGGCGATCAGCGCGTGCCACGGCAGAGTGGCGCATTTCACGCGCGACGGATATTCGTGGACGCCCGCCAGCGGCTGCAGCCGTTCAAGCGGCTCGGCCAGGGCGGCGTCGCAGGCCGGGCAGGTGCCCGTGCGCGCCATCTCGCGAAAGGCTTCGAACAAGGCCCGTGTGTCGGCCTTGCCGCGCCCCTTCACCGTCTCGGCCATCAGGTCGGCGGAGGCGACGCTGATGGCGCAGCCGCGCGCGTCGAAGCCGGTGTCCGCGATGCTGCCGTCGGGCGCGAATTTCACCCAGACCTCGATGCGGTCGCCGCACATCGGGTTGTCGCCCTTGGCGGTGGCGTCGAAGCTTTCCAGGCGATGCGCGTGGCGCGGATGGCGGCCGTGATCGAGGATCACTTCCTGGTAGAGATCGCGCAGTTCGTCGAACGTGTTAGCGGTCATGCAAGGCTCCGGCCGGGTGAGTAGGGACTCCCCCTCCCACAAGGGGAGGGAGGGTCCATCACCGTCACCACCACAATCATTCGTGCCCGGCCTCGGCGGGTGCAGCACATCACGCGAAAAACTCCCTCACGCGCACCAACGCATCCGCCAGGAAGTCGATCTCCTCGTGCGTCGTGTAGAGGCCGAAGCTGGCGCGCGCGGTGCTTTCCAGGCCGAAGCGGTGCATCAGCGGCTCGGCGCAGTGGTGGCCGGCGCGCACGGCAATGCCCTGGCGGTCCAGCAACGTCGCCACGTCGTGCGCGTGCGCCTTGTCGAGCGCGAACGACACCACGCCTCCGCGATCCTGCGCGCTCCCGAGTACGCGCAGACCCTCGATCGCCGACAGCCGGGCCAGCGCGTGATCCACCAGCGACGCCTCGCGCGCCGCGATCGCGTCGTAACCGATCGCCTGCACGTAATCGATCGCCGCCTTCAGGCCGATGCCTTCCAGGATCGGCGGCGTGCCGGCCTCGAACTTGTGCGGCACCTCGGCCCAGGTGGATTTCTCATAGGTCACGGAAGAAATCATTTCGCCACCGCCGAGGAAGGGCGGCATGCGGTCGAGCAATTCGCGACGGCCCCACAGCACGCCGATGCCGGTGGGGCCATACAGCTTATGTCCGGTCCACGCGTAGAAATCGCAGTCCAGCGCCTGCACGTCGATCCGCCGGTGCACCACCGCCTGGGCGCCGTCGAACAGCACCTTGGCGCCATGCGCGTGGGCGATGCGCACGATGCGCTCAGCCGGCGTGACGGTGCCCAGCACGTTCGACATGTGCGTCATCGACACCAGCCCGACCTTGCCGTCCGCCAGCAGCGCCTCGAACGCGTCCATGTCCAGCTCGCCGGAATCGGTGATCGGTGCCACACGCAACGCGATGCCGCGGTCGTCGCGCAGCATCTGCCAGGGAATGATGTTCGAGTGGTGCTCCATGGCGGAGATCACCACCGCCTGGCCCGGCAGCAGCACGCCGCGGCCGTAGCTGTGCGCCATCAGGTTGAGCGATTCGGTGACGTTGCGGGTGAACACCACCTCGTGCCGGTCGCGCGCGTTCATCAGCGTGGCAACGGCGTCGCGCGCGGCCTCGTAGGCGTCGGTGGTGCGCTCGCTCATCCAGTGCAGGCCGCGATGCACGTTGGCGTATTGCGTCTCCATCGCGTTGCACATGGCGCCGATGACGGCGCGCGGCTTCTGCGCGGACGCGGCGCTGTCCAGAAACACCAGCGGTTTCCCGCGAACCTTCTGCCCCAGGATGGGAAAATCGGCGCGAATGCGCGCGATGTCGAATTTTCTCCCCTGCGCGGCGGAGAGCATTGCGTCGTTCATGCGGCCTGCCTTTGCCACCAACCTTCGACGGCGGATTCCAACACCGTGCGCGCGGCGTCGTGCGACACGGCGTCCAACGCTTCCGCGAGGAAGGCGCGCACCAGCATCGAGCGCGCTTCCGCATCCGGAATGCCGCGGCTGCGGAGATAAAACAACTGCTCGGCATCCAGTTCGCCGACCGTCGCGCCGTGGCTGCACTTCACGTCGTCGGCGAAGATTTCCAGCTCGGGCTTGGTGTCGATCTCCGCGTCGGGCGACAGCAGCAGCGACTGGCTCATCTGGTAGCCGTCGGTCTTCTGCGCGTGGCGGGCGACTTCGATGCGGCCCTGGAACACGCCGCGCGAACGCCCGGCCAGCACGTTCTTCACCGTCTGGCGCGAGGTGCCGTGCGGCGCGTCGTGCCGCACCACGGTGGTAAAATCGGCATGCTGGTTGCCGGAGAGAAGCTGCGCGGCGTTCAAATGCGTGGTGGCGCCGGAGCCCGCGAGACGCGCGTGCACTTCATTGCGCGCCATGCGGGCACCCAGGTTCAGTGTGAAGCTGTCATAGGTGCCGTTTTCGGCGATCTCGGCGTACAGCGTCGAAAGATGGAAGGCCGCGGTGGATTCGTCCTGGTGGCGGATATGCGTCAGCGTGGCGCCCGCCGCGACGTGCAGTTCGGTGACCGGAGCGTGCAGGTAAGTGCCGTTGCCGAGCGAGGTTTCCAGCATCGTCAGTGTCGCGCCGGGGGCAAGGCGGACGCGGTGGCGCGGATGGAAATCCGCGGCGCCGCCTGGCGTGTCGGTCGCCAGGCTGATCAGGTGGATCAGTCCGGCATCGGCGTTCTCCGGCACGTCGATGCTGGCACCGTCTTCCGCCAGCATGGTGTTGAGCGCGACCATCGGCTCGCGATCGGGACGGGCCAGCATGCCGAAATCGGCCTGCGTTGCGAACAGGGCGAAGCGCGCGGCGGTCGGGGCGGTGGACAGGTCGCCGCGGAATCGGCCATCGACGAACACAAGGCGCGCGCCGTCCACGCGCGGCACGCGGGCCAGGAGGGCGGCGCAGTCGGTGGGCAGGTTCAGTGGTTCGTGGAAGGCGGCGGATGCGAGCGGGCGCAGATCAGTGTATTTCCACGCTTCGACGCGGCGGCCCGGCAGGCCGGCACGGCGGAATGCGTCCGCCGCGGCGTCGCGGACGGACAGGTCGCCGGGCAGGCGGTCACGAACGTCCACATAGCGCGCGAGGAAGCCGTCGGCGCCGGTGAGGCCAGCGGCGGTCATCGCAGAGCCCCGTGCGGCAGGCCGGTGTCCGTGGTTTTCCGTTCTGCCTCCGTGTTAATATTCTTGCGGTATTGCCCCTCCGTACCGGCGATGCCGAGGACGCTACCGCTCTGCGCTACGACGCCGGTCACGCCGCTTCTCCCACCGTCTCGGTGTAACCGCGCGCTTCCAGCTCATGCGCCAGCTCCGGGCCACCGGAACGCACGATCCGTCCGCCGGCCAGCACGTGCACGCGGTCCGGCACGATGTGGTCCAGCAGCCGCTGGTGGTGCGTGATCACCAGCGCGGAAAAATCCGGACCGCGCAGCGCATTCACCCCATCCGCGACGATCTTGAGCGCGTCGATGTCCAGCCCGCTATCCGTCTCGTCCAGGATCGCCAATTTCGGCCGCAGGATCGACATCTGCAGCACTTCGTTGCGCTTCTTCTCGCCGCCGGAGAACCCGACGTTCACGTTCCGCCGCAGCATGTCGTCCGGCATCGCCAGCCGCTTCGTTTCCCCCCGCGCCAGCTTGAGGAACTGCACCGCGTCCAGTTCCTCCTCGCCGCGCGAGCGGCGCAGCGCGTTCAGCGCGGTGCGCAGGAAATTGGCATTGCCGACGCCGGGCAGTTCAACCGGCGCCTGAAACGCCAGGAACACGCCGGCGGCGGCCCGCTGCTCCGGCGCCATCGCCAGCAGGTCGCGCCCGTCGAACGTCACCGACCCGCGCGTGACCGAATAGTCTTCCCGTCCCGACAGCACATAGGCCAGCGTCGATTTGCCGGAGCCGTTCGGCCCCATGATAGCGTGCACCTCACCCTGCGGCAGATCCAGGGAAATACCGCGCAGGATGGGCTTGTCGTTGATCGAGGCGGCCAGGTCGCGAATTTCCAACATGCGGCGTTATCCCACCGAGCCTTCGAGACTCACCGCCAGCAGCTTCTGCGCCTCCACGGCGAACTCCATCGGCAGCTCCTTCAAAACGTCCTTACAGAACCCGTTGACGATCAGGTTCACCGCGTCCTCTTCCGACAAGCCGCGCTGGCGACAGTAAAACAACTGGTCGTCGGCGATCTTCGAGGTGGTCGCCTCATGCTCCACCTTCGCCGTCGGGTTGCGGCTTTCGATATACGGCACGGTGTGCGCGCCGCACTGGTCGCCGATCAGCAGCGAATCGCACTGCGTGTGGTTGCGCGCGCCCGCCGCGGAGGGCAGCACGCGCACCAACCCGCGATAGGTGTTGTTCGAGCGCCCGGCGCTGATGCCCTTCGACACGATCGTGCTGCGCGAGCCGCGGCCGATATGGATCATCTTGGTGCCGGTATCCGCCTGTTGCCGGTTGTTGGTCACTGCGACGGAATAGAACTCCCCCACGCTGTCCTCACCCAGCAGCACACAGGACGGGTATTTCCAGGTGATCGCCGAGCCGGTCTCGACCTGCGTCCAGGAGATCTTCGACCGGGCGCCACGGCAGGCGCCGCGCTTGGTGACGAAATTATAGATTCCCCCCCGGCCTTCCGCGTCGCCCGGATACCAGTTCTGCACCGTGGAGTATTTGATCCGGGCGTCGTCCATCGCCACCAGTTCGACCACCGCCGCGTGCAACTGATTCTCGTCGCGCATCGGCGCGGTGCAGCCTTCCAGGTAGCTGACCGACGCGCCTGCCTCGGCGATGATCAGCGTGCGCTCGAACTGGCCGGTGTTGCGCGCATTGATGCGGAAATAGGTGGACAACTCCATCGGGCAGCGCACGCCCTTTGGCACGAAACAAAAACTGCCGTCGGTGAACACCGCGCTGTTCAGCGCCGCAAAGAAATTGTCCCCGGCCGGCACGACGGTGCCGAGATACTGCTGCACCAACTCGGGAAAATCCCGCACCGCCTCGCTGATCGGGCAGAAGATCACGCCGGCCTTGCTGAGCGTCTCGCGGAACGTCGTCGCGACGGACACGCTGTCGAACACCGCATCCACGGCGATCTGCCGGTGCTCCACCGCATCCGGATCGACACCGGCCAGGATGGCGCGCTCCTTCAACGGGATGCCGAGCTTCTCGTACATTTTCAGCAATTCTGGATCGACCTCGTCCAGGCTCTTCAACCCAGGCTTCTTCTTCGGCGCCGCGTAATAGTGCAGGTCCTGGTAGTCGATCGGCTGATGCTCGACGCGCGCCCAGTGCGGCTCCTCCATCTGCTTCCAGGCGGCGAACGCCTTCAGCCGCCATTGCAGCAGCCAGTCGGGCTCGCCCTTACGATCGGAGATCAGCGCAATCGTGTCCTCGCTCAGCCCCTTGGGCGCGAGGTCCATCTCGATCTCGGTCTCCCAGCCCCATTTGTAGCCGGACTGGGTGACAGACTGGACGGCGTCGAGCGTTTCGGTGACGGCGGGCATAGACGGTCCTTATTCGGCAGGCAGCACGTTGGCCGCATGGGCCGCGGCCGGACGTCCCGGCACGCGGAAGGCACGCGGGATCGCCGCCTCCTGCATGTCGGCGAGCGTGATCGACGACAGCGCCCGGTAAATCGCGTCGTTCACCGGGTCCCACCGGCCGCGCACCGGACACAGGCCCTGTGACTCGCACTCGGTCAGCGAGCCATCGACGCAGGCAGCCAGCGCGATCGGCCCGTCGATCGCGGCGATCACGTCGGCCACCGGGATGGCGCCGAGCGGGCGCAGCAACCGGTAGCCGCCGCGGGCACCGCGCTGCGAGGCGACCAGGCCGCCGGCGGCGAGCGTCTTCAGCACCTTGGCGACGGTCGGCTCGGGGATGCCGGTGGTCGCGGCGATGCCGGGCGACGTCTGCACCCGCTCGGTATCGGCCAGGCGCACCAGCACCACGACCGCATAGTCGGTCAGCTTCGACAGCCGGAGCATGGCTTCTCGAAACCCTTCAGCCTGTGGCGTTGCGTTAACTGGACCGGGTCGGTCCTGATTGGCTGGAAATGGCGTATCGGGCGGGTGGCGTCAAGAGGTACGTGGCCGCAGAGATACGTGGCCGCAAGGCGGGGCTGTGGCGTTTCGCCTGCCGAGTGGGTTCCACGACTGATCCGACCGGCGCGTCCCGGGGACCCATCGGCCTGTCGCCAGCCGGTCAATGTGGCCAGCCCGCTCTTGCCCCCACCGTCTCCCGCACTACCATCCCGCCCGCATTCATCAGGAGACGCCATGTCACAGCTTCGCGATGCGGCGCGCCCGGCACTGCCCGAGGACGCCGTCAACGCCGCGCTGGTCGGGCGAGCCTGGCGGCCCGACGCCGGCGGCCCCTCGGTGGTGGCGCTACGCGATGGCGCGGCGTTCGACATTTCCCGACGTTTCCCCACCATGCGCGACCTGTGCGAATCCGCCGACCCGGCCATGTCGGTTCGCGAAGCCGGCGGCGAACGCATCGGCAGTATGGACGAAATCCTCGCCAACACGCCGCCGGAGACGCGCGACCTCGGAAAACCCTGGTTGCTGGCGCCGATCGACCTCCAGGCGGTGAAGGCCGCCGGCGTCACCTTCGCCATCTCCATGCTCGAACGCGTCATCGAGGAGCGGGCCCGTGGCGACATGCACGCTGCCGCGGCGATCCGTGCCGAGGTCAGCCGCCTGGTCGGCGACGACCTGGCGAAGCTGAAGCCGGGGTCGGCGCAGGCCGCGCAACTGAAACAAGTGCTGATCGCGCAAGGCGCCTGGAGCCAATACCTCGAAGTCGGCATCGGCCCGGACGCGGAGATCTTCACCAAGTGCCAGCCGATGGCCGCGGTCGGTACCGCGGTGGACGCCGGCATCCACCCAATGTCCACATGGAACAATCCGGAGCCGGAAGTGGTGCTGGTGGTGTCCTCCGCCGGCCGCATCGTCGGCGCGACGCTCGGCAACGACGTGAACCTGCGCGACGTGGAGGGGCGCTCGGCGCTCTTGCTCGGCAAGGCGAAGGACAACAATGCCGCCTGCGCCATCGGTCCGTTCCTGCGCATGTTCGACGCGGGCTTCACCCTGGACGACATTCGCCGCACCACGGTGACCTTGCGGGTCGAGGGGGAAGATAGCTTCGTGCTGCAGGGCGCCTCGTCGATTGCCCAGATCAGCCGCGATCCGGCGGACCTGGTGGCGCAGATGGTGAACCCGCACCACCGCTATCCGGACGGCGCCGTGCTGTTCCTCGGCACCATGTTCGCACCGGTGCAGGATCGCGACGCGCCGGGCCAGGGCTTCACCCACAAAAGCGGCGACATCGTCACCATCGCCGCGCCGAAGCTGGGAAGGCTGGTGAACCGCATGCGGCCGACCGACCAATGCGCGGCCTGGATTTTCGGCGCCGGCGCGCTGATGCGCAACCTCGCGGCGCGGGGCCTGTTGCACTGACCAAACCCATGGCGGCAGCCGACGACAGCGCCCTCGACGCGCTGATTCCGCGCATCGGCCGGCTGCACGTGCGCCAGCGCCTCGGCATGGAGCATGACTTCGAGGCGCATGTGTTCCGCCGCGGCACCCATTTCTTCCACATAGAAAACTGGCATTCGATGCACGGCCTGGTGCGCGGCGGCCTGCGATCGGTCGGGTTGCTGGCGCGCGCCCGGCGCAATGCGCGGCGCATCGTGCTGCGGCGGCACGAGCTCGCCTTGCCGCATCTGCCGCCGGAGTTCGACGGTTTCTCCATGCTGCAGCTCACCGACCTGCACATCGATGCGGCACCCGATTACGCCGAGGTGCTGATCGAGGCGATACGGCGTTTGGACTACGACCTCTGCGTGCTCACCGGCGACTATCGCGCGCGCACCTTCGGGCCGTTCGATGCGGTGCTCGCCGGCCTCGCCGCGCTGCGCCCGCATCTCAAGAACACGCCGTATGCCATCCTCGGCAACCACGACACCCTGCGCATGGTGCCCGCGATGGAAGCCATGGGCTACCGTCTTTTGCTCAATGAATGGACCGCGATACGGCGCGATGGCGCGGCGATCTATCTCGCCGGCATCGACGACGCGCATTTTTACCGGTTGGAGAATTTTCATCGCGCGGCTGACGAGATTCCCGCCCGCGCGGTGTCGATTCTGCTGTCGCATACGCCGGAGGCCTATCGCCACGCGGCGCATGCCGGGTTCGACCTGATGTTGTGCGGCCACACGCATGGCGGGCAGATCTGCCTGCCAAACGGCGTGCCGGTGCTGACCGACGCCAGCAGTCCGCGCCGCTTCGCCCGCGGCGCATGGCATTATCACGCGATGCGCGGGTACACCGCGACCGGCAGCGGCACGTCGCTGGTGGACGTCCGCCTGAACTGCCCGCCCGAGGTCACGCTGCATACTCTGAAACCTCTCCCGCCTGCCGCGGACGGTCGAGGCGCGTGAGCGCTCCGGGGGAGGGTGCCGCCTGCCGCATCGTCGATTTGCCGCGTGCCGGCCCAATCATCCTCGCCCGCGTCACTGCGCGCCTCGACCCGCCGCGGGCGGGAGAGGTTTACTTTGCGCGCCCCGCGATTAGACAATCGACCCGGACAAGCGGGAGGCAAACGCATGCGCATCGCCATCATCGGCCAGCAGGATTTCGGCAAGGCCACCCTGGACGCGTTCCTCAACCGCGGCGACGCGGTCGCCGCGGTGTTCTGCGCCCCGGAAAAAGGCCGCCCCGACCCGCTGCGCCTCGCCGCCGAGCAACGCGGCGTGACGGTGCACCAGTTCCCCAAACTCACCGACCCCGCGGCGCAGGAGGCGATGCGCGCCGCGCGCGCCGATGTCGGCGTGATGGCCTATGTCACCCAGTTCGCCCCGCAGGATTTCGTGAGCATCCCGAAATTCGGCACCATCCAGTTCCACCCCAGCCTGCTGCCGCTGCATCGCGGCGCCTCCTCCATGAGCTGGGCGATCATCCGCGGCCGCACTGAGACCGGCTTCTCCATCTTCCGCCCCACCGACGGGCTGGACGAAGGCCCGGTGATCCTCGCCCGCGCCGTGAAGATCGAGGAGGAGGACACGCTCGGCTCGCTGTATTTCGGAAAAATCTTCCCGATGGGCGTCGCCGCGCTGGTCGAGGTCGCAGACCTTGTCGTCGCCGGCAAAGCCCCGGCGCTGACGCAATACGAGCCGGATGCCGGCTACGAAGGCATCATCCGCGACGCCGAAACCCGCATCAACTGGGCCATGCATGTCGATCTCACCTACAATCTCATCCGCGCCGTCAACCCGGCCCCCGGCGCCTGGACCACTCTTGACGGGCGCAAATTGTTCCTGTTCGAATGCCGCAAGCGCATCGCCCGCACCTTCGCCGAGGTGAAGGGCAAGAAGCTGGGCGAGGTGGTGGCGGTGACCGGCTCCGGCGCGCTGATCCACGGCCAGGGCGGCTTCATCGAGGTGCAGCGCGTGCGCTGGGACGGCGGCAAGAAGCTGGCCGCCGCCGAGGCCGATCTCACTGCCGGCTCGATTCTCGGCGGATAGACGGGCCTCGGCGGATAAACGCCGCGTTGCCGATCCGCGCGGCGGATTGTAGCGTCCGCCGCACCTCAGGAGCGCGAATCCTCTGCCCGTCCCCGCCCGCACGTTGCTCGTTGCCGTGGCATTGCTCTCTGCATGCTCTGCCGCCGCCCTGGCGCGCGACCTCACGGTCGTCGTGCGCGGCAAGACGGCGCTGGATGCCGTCGTTCACTCGATCGCCTCGCCGTTCACCGCGGCAACCCGCATTCCGGTGCAACTGGAAAGCTGGGATGGCGGCCTGGGTCCGCTGCGCAGCCACCTGAAGGCGCCTGACAACACCTGGGACCTGGTCGAGGTGAACGCCGAGGAACTGGCCGCCGGCTGCACCGAGGGCCTGTTCGAGAAGCTCGACTGGTCGGCGATCGGCGGCAAGGACCACTATCTCCCGCAAGGCGTCAGTGATTGCGGCGTCGGCGCGGCGCTGACCACGCAGGTGCTGGCCTGGGACCGCGACAAGTTCCCCGCCGCGCCGAGCTGGGCGGATTTCTGGGACGTGGCGAAATATCCCGGCAAGCGCGGCCTCCACAGAGGCGTGCGCGGTAACCTGGAGTTCGCCCTGATCGCCGACGGCGTGGCACCCGCCGACGTTTACAAGGTGCTGGCAACCAGCGAGGGGGTGGATCGGGCCTTCCGCAAGCTGGACCAGCTCAAGCCGTACATCGTGTGGTGGCAGACCGGAGCCGAGGCGGCGCACATCCTGAGTTCCGGCGACGTGTTGATGACCACGGCGCCGTCCGGTCGGATCGTCATGGCGAACCGGGTGGACCATCGCAATTTCGGCATCCAGTGGAACGCCGGCCTGTACCGGGTTGAAAGCTGGGCGGTGCTGAAGGGCAGCCCCGAGCTCCGCCAGGCGCAGCAGTTCCTCTATTTCGCGGGAATGCCGGCGGTCGAGGCGCAATTGCTCGACAGCACCGGGATCGCCGGATTGGCGAAGGGCGCGAATGACGGCCTGACACCGGAAATGCAGGCTCTGTCACCGACCGCCGCGGCCAATCTGAACGGCGCGGTCCGCCTCGATACCGGCTTCTGGCATGACAACCTGGCGAAGCTGCGGCAGCGATTCGACACCTGGCTCGACGGGCATTGAGTACGGCGCAGCGTGGCGGCACGAGCGCCGCCTGCCGCGGACGGGCGGCCCGACAGCGGCTGACACGTCCGGCGCACGCCGGCGATGCGGAATTGACCAGTCGCGTTCGCGCGGCCCCTCGCGGCCTGCAACTTCGTGACCGTCGCGCCGCGCGAAGCAACGTCACCGCGGCATGCCACCGCGCTTGCAAGCGTCGTTGGGGGAGATGACGCTATCCGCCGGCGCGTGATCTCAAAGCCCAGCATATGGCTCGTGCCGCCGCCGCGAAGCGCCGGGTGGCCAGGCATCAACGCGTCGCGCCGGAGGATTTTCCTCCGGGGCGAGCGCCATACGCCCCAACCACGTCATCCACCGGGTCGAAAATGCCGTTGATCACCTGCTTCAGCCCGGCCAGGTTGGTGCGCGCCTGCGGGTGGCCGGAGCGCGGCGGACGCATTTGCACCTCATGCAGCGCCAGCATCCGGCGCGTCGCGACCCAGCTCGGCGGATTGTCGCTGCGCAGCGCAAGATGCGTGACCAGGTGCCGCAGCATAGTCTCCAGCGCGACCAGCCGCGCAGAGAGATCGTCGGTCTCTGTCATCCCAGTCTCCATGTTATCGGGTCTGGTCCGGACTCTATCGACGGGCCGGCATTCCCGCGACCGCCAATTGCCGCCGGTCGCCGCATCGTGCGCGGCATTATCAAATGATTACGGAAAATACCTTGTAAACTTCACAGGTCCACGGCACGGCAGGAAGCAGTTTGCGGCACGATCCAATCCGGCCAGCATGCGTCGCGCACGTCCATCAGCGCCGGTTCGGCCGGCCAGCGCACGGCGAAGGCAGGGTCGTTCCACCGCACGCCGCGTGCCTTTCCCGGCACGTGCAGCGGGCTGATCTGGTACAGCACGTCGGTGTCCGGCTGCAACGTCAGGAAGCCATGTGCGCAGCCTTCCGGCACGAACACCGCATTCATCGCCAGGGCATCGAGTTCCACGGCGATCCACTCCCCGTAACGTGGACTGTCGTGGCGCAGGTCGATCACCACATCGTAAGCGCGCCCGCGCGCCACGCGCACCAGCTTCGCCTCGTCGTGCGGCGACGCCTGAAAATGCATGCCGCGCAAGGTGTGGCAGGTCGGGTTGCGCGACAGACTCACCTGCCATGCCTCGCAGCCGGCGATGCCGGCGGCGGCAAACTCCTCGGGGCAGTAGAGCCGCGCGAACAACCCCCGCGCGTCGCGCTGCGGCTCCGCGTCGATCCGCAATACGCCGGGCAGCGTGGTCAGCAGGAAGCGCATGGCTCTACAGGGCGCGCGCTTCCGGCACGGCGACCCATAACCGGGTGCCGGCGGAACGCAGGGGCGCAAGTTCCGCTGCCACCTCCTCGGCAAGGTTCCACGGCAGGATGACCACGTCGTCCGGCCGCGCGGCGGCCAACGCCTGCGGGGAGACCACCGGAATGTGGCTGCCCGGCAACAACCTGCCTTGCTTGCCCGGGTTGCGGTCGGCGACGCAGATCACGTCGCCGGCGGTGATGCCGCAGCAATTCAGGAACGTGTTGCCCTTGGCGGCGGCGCCATAGGCGGCAAGCCGGCGGCCCCGCGCGTGTCGCGTCGCGACGAAGTCGCGGAAGCCGTGCCGGATGCGGGCCACCTTGGGTGCGAAGCCGTCATAGGTCTCGGGCCGGTGCAGGCCGGCCGCCGCTTCCCGCGCGCGGACCGCTTCGAGGCCGGACCGCGGCGCGTGGCTCGCATCGGCATGGCAGGCGAAAACGCGCAGCGATCCGCCATGCGTCGGCAGGCACTCGACGTCGAACACGCGCAGTCCGGCGTCGCGCAGCACGTGTTCCACGACCAGCAGCGACAGGTAGGAAAAATGCTCGTGGTAGATCGTGTCGAACTGCACGAGCCGAATCAGTTGCAGCAGATGCGGAAACTCGAACGTGGCGACGCCTTCTTGGCACAGCATGGCGGCGAATCCGGCGACGAACCCCGGCAGATCCGGCACGTGCGCGAGCACGTTGTTGGCAGCTATCAGGTCGGCGCGGCCATAGCGTGCCGCCAGTCCCGCCGCGCTGTCCAGGCCGAAGAACATTTGCTCGGTGCGCACGCCGATCCGGCGCGCCGCGGCGGCGACACCGGCTGCCGGCTCGATGCCCAGCACCGGAATGTCGGCCGCGCGGAAATGCTGCAGCAGGTAACCGTCGTTCGAGGCCACCTCGGCCACAAGCGAGCCCGCGCCTAGCCCATCTTATTCACCGGATAAGTCGATCCCGGATTGATAGTGAGCAAGCAATGGAACCCGGCGCGCCCCATCCGCGGCAGGGTGACCCGCATTT
>Ga0307372_10003562_pt1 | contig 24711 bp, 20 predicted proteins | sample OX1MG_FD_202533 | JGI IMG/M metagenome (GOLD analysis project Ga0307372, IMG submission 202533) | Soil microbial communities from Risofladan, Vaasa, Finland - OX-1 | ecosystem: Environmental > Terrestrial > Soil > Coastal area > Acid sulfate soil | place: Finland: Risofladan, Vaasa | collected...
TCGGTCGGCCGCAGCGCGCTGCCGTGGCCACGCGGGTGATCATGATGGTTTTATATCACGCGTACGAGTTAAAATCAGCCCTGAGACGCGGGATACGCGGGATGCGCGGGATGCGCGGGATGCGAGCTGATCTGGCCGAGGAAGCTATCGAGGGTCTGGCACTGGCGCTGCGGGGTGGCCCTGGACGGGTAGAGGACGGCCTCCAGGGACAGTCCTTCGACCATGATCATCAGCTGATGGGTGACGTCGCTCGGGTCGATTTCGGGCCAGATCTGGCCGAGTTTCTGCGCCTCGCAGACCCGGTAGTGCAGGACGTCCCAGAACCGCTCGAACTCCTCGTGCTGGAGTTCCCGCAGGGCGCTGTTGCCCAGCGCGAGGGCGAGGAAACTGATCTCGATCTGGGCCTCGAGCAGTCGCTGCTCGTCGAGCGGCAGCGCCTCCAGCATCGTAACCCGGAGGGCGTCGAGACCGAGGAGGCCCTGCGTCCGTTCTTGCAGCCGCGCATATACCTGCTGGTGCGAGCGGCGGAGGGCGGCATCAAGGAGTTCCTCCTTGTCCGCGAAGTAATGCGCCAGCACGCCGGTCGACACGCCCGCCTCGCGGGCGATCTCGCGGGTGGTGACCCCGATGATCCCGGTCCGGGCAATGACGCGCCACGTCGCCGACACCAGCTGCTGCCGGCGAAGTTCATGATCAACTACCTTGGGCACTAGGCGCTCCAGGTCGGTCGGGCTGGCATGCCGCCAGGGCACCGTCGCGGCCCGCGGGTGACGCACGGGTATTCCCTGGCGGGCTCTGGCTTGATAACCTGGCGACGTTCTTAGTTGGACGTCCGTTATCAATTAACAGAGTATCGGTTCGCGTCGATCGTACGTTGGCCGCGCAGGCACGATGACCCGGAGTGACGGCAGGCGATACGGTCCGCCGCTGACGCCGGGCCGCACACTGAGTCTGCGCTGGCGGGTGCGGTGGGCCGCCCGGTCGGGCCACCGTCCATTTCGGATGAGGCGCATGGGCCGCCGATCGCCAATCTCCGGTTACCGAAAGGCGCAGGCATGACGAGCGAGAGAGCGCGATATCCCCGGATCGGAAGCCCGGAGCGCGAGCGCCTCCTCGCGCGGCTAGCGGACCGGGCCAAGTTCATCCGCCTAGAGACCGTCCGCCTGGCTGAGATACCCGGTGCGGGCCACTACACCGGCACCTTCTCGGCGGCGGAGCTGATCGCCTCGCTGTACTACGCGGAGCTGGCCTATCGGCCTGGCGACCCGGCATGGCCGGACCGGGACCGGATGGTGCTCAGCAAGGGGCACGCGGCGATCGGGCTTTACCCCGTGCTCGCGGACGTCGGCTTCTTCGCGCCCGGCCTTCTCGATGATTACACCAGGCTGGGCAGCCCTTTCGGGGATCACCCTGACATGCGGAAGATCAAGGGCATCGACTTTAGCTCCGGGTCGCTCGGCCACGGGCTATCCGTCAGCGTTGGGATGGCGCTGGCCGCCCGGGTGAGCGGCCGGGGATACCGGACCTTCTGCATCGTCGGCGATGGGGAACTGGCCGAAGGCCAGGTCTGGGAGGCCGCCATGGCCGCCGGTCATTACCGGCTGGGATCGCTCGTCTGCATCGTTGATCGCAACTACCTGTCCATCGACGGCCCGACCGAGGACATCATGGGGATCGAGCCCCTCGCGGACAAGTTCGCCAGCTTCAGGTGGAGCGTCCAGCGGATTGACGGCCATGACCTGGACGCGATTCTCGATGCCTACGATCGGCTCGAACCGCCCGGTCAAGGCCAGCCTCAGGTGATCATCGCCGATACCGTCAAGGGACGTGGCGTCCGCCGGATGGAAGGCGACGTCGGCTGGCATGTCGGCCGGCTGGCCGGCGCCGACTACGACGAGGTTGTCGCCGAGATCGCCGGCGGCCTGCAGCCGCTCGGCTCAGGAGCAGGCCGTGACTGACCCAGGCGCCGCCGGAGGTGCCCAGCCGCGCGAAGCTGCGCCCGACCCCGGCCAGGATATGAGCGGGCTATTCCGCGGTACCGCCGGGGCTCAGGCGCTCAAGGATCCGAAGTCCGGCAAGGGAATAGCGGTGACATCTATCCCCGCGTTCGTCGCCGGAGCGGAGCTCGCTGACCTGGCCCGCGACGACGACCGTATCGTCGTGCTGACGGCCGACCTGGCCCACGCCAACCGCACCATCGACTTCGCTAGCAGGCATCCCGGCCGGTTCTTCAATGTGGGCGTGGCCGAGCAGAACATGTTCTCGATCGCCGCGGGCATGGCATCGGCGGGCCTGATCCCCTTCGCCAGCACGTTCGCTTCCTACGCTGCGCTCCTGGCCTGCGAGCAGATCCGCACCGACTGCGCCTACCCCGGAATGCCCGTGCGGATCCTCGCGCACCACTCGGGGATGAGCCTTGGCTTTTACGGAACGAGTCACCATTCCCTCGAGGATCTCGCGATCATGCGCGCGATCGCTGACCTGACCGTCGTCTGCGCGGCCGACGCCCATCAGCTGCGGGCGATTCTGCGTGCCTCACTCAGTCACCCGGGTCCCATCTACATCCGGCTGGGCCGCGGCAGGGATCCGCAGGTCTATGCGGAGCCGCCCGCCAGCTTTCAGTTCGGCCGGGCGATCCGGCTGCGTGAAGGGTCTGACCTTGCGATCATCACCACGGGCTCCGAGGTGCACGCCTGCCTCGGCGCGGCGGAGAGCCTGCAGGCCGCTGGCATATCGGCCAGGGTCATCGACATGCATACCATTCGCCCGCTCGACACCCGGGAGATCCTCACTGCCGCCGTCGAGACGGGGACGGTGCTGACCGTCGAGGAGCACAACATCACGGGAGGGCTTGGCTCCGCTGTCGCCGAGACGCTGGCGGATGCAGGCGTGGCCGCCAGATTCCTCCGGCACGGGGTGCCGGACGAGCATGTGCTCCTGGGCCCGCCAGCTGCCCTGTACGCCCACTACCGACTGGACGCGGCGGGGATCGAGTCCACCGCCCGGCAACTGCTAGCTCGCTAAGGAGCGCGCACGGTGACCGAGGTTATAAATCAGCGCCGGATCCGCACGATAGATGCCGCCCTGCGGCAGCGGGCCAGGTCCGTCATTCCGGGCGGCATGTACGGGCACCTCAGCGCCAACGCGCTGCCGCCTGAATACCCCCAGTTCTACCAGCGGTCGAAGGGGGCGCATGTCTGGGACGTGGACGGCAACGAGTATGTCGACCTCATGTGCAGTTTCGGGCCGGTCATCCTCGGGCACAAGCATCCGAAGGTGGAGCAGGCTGTTGCCGCCCAGCTGGCCCGGGGAGACACCCAATCTGGACCCGCCGCCTGCATGGTCGAGGCCGCCGAGCTTCTCGTCGATCGAGTGACCCACGCCGACTGGGCGATGTTCGCCAAGAACGGCACTGACGCGACCACTATCTGCCTGATGGTCGCGCGCGCCGCGACCGGCCGCAGCAAGGTGCTGGCAGCAGCGGGCGCCTATCACGGCGCGACGCCGTGGTTCACGCTCCGCCCGGATGGCGTGACTCCGGAAGATCGCGCCAATTTCGCGTACTACCAGTTCAACGACATCGCGAGCGTGGAGCGGGCCGTCGGTGTGGCCGGGGGCGATGTGGCCGCGATCATCGTGTCCCCGTTCAAGCACGATGCGGGCTCCGACCAGGAGCTCGTGAGCCCCGACTTTGCCCGGCAGTTGCGGGCGCTCTGCGACCGGATCGGCGCGGCCCTGGTCATGGACGAGGTCCGGGCAGGCTTTCGGCTGAACGACGGAGGCAGCTGGGAGCCTATCGGAGTGGCGCCTGACCTGAGCGCCTGGAGCAAGGCCATCGGCAACGGTTATCCCCTCGCCGCGGTTCTGGGATCGGCGAAGTACAGCGACGCGGCTACCCGTATCTTCGTCACCGGGTCATTCTGGTTCCAGGCGGTCCCCATGGCGGCAGGCATCGCCACCATCACCGCCATCCGGGAGGAGGGCGCCATCAGGACGATGGAGCGGATGGGGGCCCTGCTGAGAGAGGGCATCGAGAGCCTGGCACTCGAAGCCGGGATCGGGATTCGCCAGACCGGTCCAGTCCAGATGCCGAACCTCCGGTTCATCGGCGATGAGAACTTCGCCAGATCGTCTGCGTTCAGCGGAGCCGTGGCTGACCGCGGCGTCATCGTCCACCCGCGGCACAACTGGTTCCTCTCCGCAGCCCACACCGAAGGCGACATCGAGCGTGCCCTGGACGCGATGCGGGAAGGGTTCCAGGTCGTGCGCGAGCAGTTCGGCGAGGACAACTAGCGATTGGCATATCGTGGCGTCGGCATTTGACTGCCACCGGCCGGCCCAGCACGATGTCTGTTCCCTGCCACACCTCGCCGTAGCCGCCGGCCGCTCAAACCGCGGCTCCTGCGCCGCCTATGTGCAATCCCGGCACAAGTCAGTGAGCGAATGCTCAGGGTCTTGACATATGCGCATAGGTAAGGAAAGCTGCGCAGCATCGCCTGATGAGAGCGGCACCTCGGGCGGCCCGGGCCAACCTCAGGCCCCTGCGTCAGGTCGTGTTGCCGCCATGGGTTCGGGAGGGTGGGCATGGACGGACAAGACACGGCTAGTGCGGCGGGCGAGGTGATCCAGACCGGGCTGCAGCAGGACTCGCTCGGACTGGTTGGCGCGACGATGCAGGCGATCACCCACATCGCGCCGGCGATCTCGGCGCTGTTCTTCACCCAGTTCATCGTGTCGCTGGCCGGCGTCACCGCGCCGCTGGCCTACGTCGTGGGCATTGTCGTGGTGCTCATGCTCGGCAACACGCTGGTCCAGTTCGCCAAGCACCTGCCGTCCGCGGGCGGGTACTACACCTACGTCAGCCGGGCGCTCAGCCCGCGGGCGGGCTTCATCACCTCCTGGATGTACGTGCTCTACTCGCCGCTGTCGGGCGGCCCGATCTACGGCTTCTTCGGCTTCATCCTGGCCGGGCAGCTGAAGGCGCACTATGGCATCAACGTGCCCTGGCTGTGGTGGGCCTGCGTCGTGGTCGGCGCGCCGGCTGTGGCGTTCCTGCAGTACCGCGGCATCAAGATCTCCACCAGGGCGATCGTGGTCCTCGGCGCCGCGGAGATGGCGATCGTGCTCGCCCTGGCGCTCACCGGTTTCGCCAACCCGGGGCCCGGCGGCGTCTCGCTGGGCGTCTTCGACTTCGGCAAGAAGCTGGCGCTGTCGGGCTTCGCGCTGGCGGTGGTGCTGTCGGTCCAGGGCCTGACCGGGTGGGAGGCGGCGGCGCCGCTGGCCGAGGAGACCCGCGACCCGAAGCGGAACGTGCCCCGGTCGGTGGTTATCTCCATCATCCTGCTGGGCTCCTTCCTGGTGATCACGTTCTGGGGCGTCATCACCGGATTCGGCGTGAACGCCGTGAACAAGCTGATCAACTCGCCCGTGCTGCCGGGCCTGGCGCTCGCCGACAAGTACTGGGCTGGGGTGTGGTGGCTGGTCATGGCCGCGTTCTTGTCCTCGACGGTCGCTGTGTGCGTCGCGACCGCGAACGTCGGCACGCGGATGTGGTACAGCATGGGCCGCGGCGGCTCGTTCCCGAAGGCGTTCGCGCGGGTGCACCCGGTCCACCGCACGCCGGTCACCGCGATCTTCGTGCAGATGTGCCTCGCCCTCGGCAGCGGGCTGATCTTCGGGGCCTGGTTCGGTGCCGATGTCTCGTTCTTCTTCATCGACGGCCTGATCCTGGTGATCGGCGTCGGCTTCGTCTACGTCATCGCCAACATCGCGGTGATGCGGTACTACCTGCACGAGCGGCGGAGCGAGTTCAGTGTCCTGAAGCACATCGTGTTCCCGGTCATCTCCTCGGCGGTGCTGGTGTACGCGATCGCCATCTCCTTCCAGCCGCTGTGCACGACCACCTGCCCGGCCTCGCCGTATAACTGGGCGCCGCTGATCGATGGGGTGTGGCTGGTGCTCGGTATCGGCGTGCTGGTCTACTACCGGTCCCGCGGCCGGGAAGACTGGCTGCGCAGCGCGGGCGCCGCCCTTGGTGAGGGGGCTCAGGGCGAGAGCGAGGGCACCCAGGGGCAGGCAGTCGATGCCTGAGCTTTTCGGCAGGAGCTACGACCGGGCGAGCCTGCTGGCGCGGGTCGGCCGCCTGGAGCAGGTCGCCGGGGTGCGGCTGGTCACCCTCGGCGACGGCCAGGCGCGCGGCGTGCGGGTCCTGGAGTTCCGCACGGGCAGCGGGTTCGCGTTCGAGGTCATCATCGACCGCAGCTTCGACGTGGGCCGGTGCGAGCTGGACGGGCGCCCGCTCAGCTGGCAGTCCGGTGCCGGGGTGGTCGCGCCGTGGTACTACGAGCCGGACGACTGGGGCTGGTTCCGTGCCTGGGGCGGCGGCATGGTGGTCACCTGCGGCCTGGACCACACGCTGGTGCCGGGCGAGGACGCCGCGGCGCAGTTCCACCAGCCGCATGTCCGGGCCACGGTCCGGTACGGGCTGCACGGGCGGATCGGCGGGCTGCCGGCCCGGCTGACCGGCTACGGCGAGCGCTGGGACGGTGCCGAGTGCGTGCTCTGGGCCGAGGGCGAGGTGCTGCAGTCGGCGGTCTTCGGCGAGCAGCTCATGCTGCGCCGGCGGATCGAGGCCCGAGTGGGGGAGTCGCGCTTCACGATCCGCGACGAGGTCGAGAACGTGGGGCATACCCGGAACTCGCACATGCTGCTCTACCACTGCAACGTGGGTTTCCCGGTGGTGGACGAGTCGGCTGAGCTCCTCGTTTCGAGCCTGCGGACAACTACCGATTACGGGGTTCCTGTCGCGGGATACCGGCAGCTGTCGGCCCCGGTCCCGGCCGCCACCGAGGCGTGCTTCGAGCATGAGCTGGTGGCGGAGCCGGGGGGCACGGTCCCGGTGGGGGTGGTGAACCGGCGGCTGGGCCTCGGGGTGTACCAGGTGTTCCGTCTTTCCCAGCTGCGCCACCACACGGTGTGGCGGATGCTGGGCGAGGGCACCTACGCCGTCGGGCTGGAGCCGAGCACGAACCGGGACGCCGGGCGCTTCGACGCGGCGGAGCGCGGCGAGCTGCAGTGGCTGGAGCCTGGCGAGACCCGCCGGTATGACCTGGAGATCGGCGCGCTGCCTGGCGACGCGGCGATCAGCGACTTCGCGGCGCGGGTGTCCGCGCTGGCGGCACACGACGAGCTGACTGACCCGATGGGAAGCGATTGATGGCGGATCATACCCGGCCCGCGCCGGTGAGCCTGGCGGAGTTCGACGAGATCTTCGAGGCAGTGAAGAACTGGGGCCGGTGGGGTCCCGATGACATCCTCGGGACGCTGAACTACATCACGCCGGACTCGGTACGGGCGGCTGCCGCGCTGGTCAGGTCGGGTCGGCAGGTGACGATGTCGATCCCGATGAACAAGGCCGCCGGGCCGGACAACGCCAGCCCGGTGATCCACCACGTGGTGCAGGGCCATGACATCGACATCTCCTCCAGCACGCTGACCTTCGCCACGGACTTCGTCGGACTGGCCTTCCACGGCGACTGCCACACGCACATGGACGCCCTGTGCCACATCGCCTACCAGGGCCGGGTCTACAACGGGCGGCCGGCCCAGGAAGTGATGACCTCGGCGGGGGCGACGGCGCTGGACGTGACGGCCTACGAGAACGGGCTGGTCGGCAGGGGCGTGCTGCTGGATGTGCCCCGATTCCGCGGCGTGCCGTGGCTGGAGCCCGGTGAGGCGGTCACCCGCGCGGAGCTGGAGGCGGTGGAGGAGGCGCAGGGGGTCCGGCTCGGCACCGGCGACATCCTGGTGTTCCGCACCGGCCACCACGCCCGCCGGCTGGAGCTCGGCGCCTGGAGCAACGACTACCCGCCGGCCGGGGAGGGCAAGGCCGGGCTGCACGTGGACACGATCCCGTGGATGCATGAGCGGGAGATCGCGGCGTTCCTGCCCGATGGTGACGGGGAGACGGTGCCCAGCAACGTCGCGGGCATGCTCTATCCGATCCACCCGCTGCAGATCACCGCGATGGGCATGTTCGCCTCCGACAGCCTGCAGCTGGAGGACCTGGCGCGGGCGTGCGCGGAGGAGGGCCGCTTCGAGTTCATGGTCGTGGGCCTGCCGCTGCGGCTGCCCGGCGGCACCGGGTCGCCGTGGAATCCGATCGCGATCTTCTGACCAGGCCTGATCCCGGACTTTCGGAGGAGAGGAACGCGAGTATGGAGCGGCGCTTTGCGGGCAAGGTCGCGCTGGTCACCGGCGCGACGACGGGCATCGGCCAGGCCACCGCGGTCCGGCTGGCAGCCGAGGGCGCGCTGGTGGGCGTGAACCACCGGCCTGCGGATGATCCGGGCGAGACGCTGCGCCGCATCGGGGAGGCGGGCGGCGAGGGCTTCGGCGTCGTGGCCGACATGCGGGACCCGGCGCAGGTCACCGCGATGGTGCAGACGGTGGCGGAGCACGGCGGGCGGCTGGATTACGTCGTGTCCAACGCGGCGATCAACCCGTTCATGACCTGGGACGAGACGAGCATCGAGGACTTTGACGCGCTGTTCGAGACCAACGTCCGCGGTACCTGGGTGGTCTGCACCGAGGCCGCCAAGCAGATGATCCGCGAGGGCCACGGCGGCGCGATCTGCTGCGTGAGCTCGATCTCGGCGCATGTCGGCGCCCCGTACCAGACGGCCTACTGCGGGACGAAGGGCGCGATCAGCATGCTGGCCAAGGCGCTGGGCTGCAACCTGGGCCCGCACGGGATCCGGGTGAACGCGGTCGAGCCGGGCTGGGTGCTCACGCCCATGAGCGCGTCGATGATGGAGGATCCGGCGGCGGTGAAGTACTACACCGACCGCATCGCGATCAGCCGGGCCGCCCGGCCCGAGGAACTGGCGGGCGCGATCACCTACACCCTGTCCGATGACGCCAGCTACGTGACCTGCGCGACGCTGCTGGTGGACGGCGGCTTCATCGTGAACGCGGAGCTCTAGGTGAGCCTCCAGCTCGGCCAGCTGCGGGCAGCCATCAGGGCGCCCCTGCGGCTCGCCTATCACCCGCTCTACCGCTTCTACGAGGGCGGCTCGCTGACCCGGGAGTTCCGCGGCATGCCCGAGCGTCCCGATGACTGGTGGTCGGAGGACTGGGTGGGCTCCTGCACCCGGGCCAATAACGACGACCCGGACGGGAACCCGCAGGGGCTGAGCGTCGTCGAGGTGCCGGGCGCCGGCGCGGTCACGCTCGCCGACCTGGTCGCGGCCCTGCCCGCGGAGATGGTGGGCGCGGCGTTCGCGCAGCGGTGGGGCCCGGTGACCGGTGTCCTGGTTAAGCTGCTCTCGCCGGCCGGGCAGGTGCCGCTGCACGCGCACCCGACGCGGGAGTGGGCGGGCCGGCACCTCGGCTCCCGGTACGGCAAGACCGAAGCGTGGATCCTGCTGGACACTCCGGGCGACGGCAGCGAGCCCGCCTACGCGGGGATCGGCTTCCGTCCCGGCGTCGACCGGGACTGGTTCGCCGATGCGGTGCGCCGCCATGACAACGCGGCGATCCGCGGCGCGCTGCACCGGACCAGCGTGCAGCCGGGCGAGGTGTACGTGGCGCACGCGGGCGTGCCGCACTACCTGGGACCGCGGATCTCGTTCATCGAGGTGCAGGAGCCCAGTGACCACATCGTGATCCCGGAGACCTCGGGGGATGACGACGCGGGCGCGACGATGGGCCTGGGCTGGGACCTGGCCCTGGACATGATCGACTACGCCGGCACCGGCGCCGAGGCGACTTTCGCCCGGGCGCGCCAGCAGCCGCGGGTCCTGCGCGCTAGCCACGGCTCACGGGAAGTGCGGCTGTTCCACGACGACGTTCTGCCGTACTTCGACGCGACGGCACTGGAGGTCGCCGACGAGATCGAGGTGAGCGACGGGCGCTTTTCGGTCGCGATCGTGGTGGCGGGCTCGGGGTCGATCGAGGGCGACTTCGGCAGCCTGCCGGTCCGGCGGGGCGAGACGCTCGCGCTGCCGGCCAGCCTGCACGTGCGGGTGACGGCGGGCGCCGAGCCGTTGCGGGTCGTTCGCTGCCTCGGGCCGGGCGCGGCATGAGCCCGGGTTCCTGCCAGGTCAAGGAGGCCGATGATGATTGACTCTGGGTCCGTCCTGGCTGAGGCCAGGGAGCGGGTCAGCCGCCAGTACGGCGACGCGGTCGGCCGCCGTCGCGAGGAACTGGTCACTCCCGCGCTCGTGCTGGATATCGACGCGGCGCAGCGCAATATCGACAAGATGGCGGCCGGGCTGACGGAGCTGGGCACGGCCACCATCCGGCCGCATTACAAGACTCACAAGAGCCCCGACCTTGCGCTGCGTCAGGTGCAGGCGGGAGCGGGCGGGCTGTCCATGGCCACCGTGTGGGAGGCCGCCGTGCTGGCCGGGGCGGGCCTGGATGACCTGTTCGTGGTGAACACGGTCTCGCATCCGGCCAAGATCGCCCTGCTCGCCGGCCTGGCCCGCGAGCACCGCATCCTCGTCGCGGTCGACGAGGCACCGAACGCCGCCGCACTGTCCGCGGCGGCGGTGGCGGCCGGCTCCGTGCTCGGGATCATGGTCGAGGTGGACACCGGCATGGACCGCTGCGGCGCTGACAGCGCGCAGGACGCGCTGGCGCTCGCCGTGCGGGTGACCGAGCTGCCAGGGCTCCGCTTCGAGGGCATCAGCGGCTACGAGGGGCACTGCTCACTCACCATTGATAACGAATTGCGCCACGAACGGCAGCGCGCCGCGATGACGTTCTTCACCTCGGTCGCCGACGAGCTGGAGGCCAGTGGCATCGGCTGCCCGATCCGGTCGGCGGGCGGGATCGCCACCTGGAACTGGACGGCCGCATTCCCCGGCGTGACCGAGATCCAGGCCGGCACCTACGTCGTCATGGACAACTACCACGGGCAGATGGTGCCGGGCTTCGAGCACTCGCTGACCGTCCAGGCCAGCGTCATCAGCCGGCAGAGCGGCCAGGTGATCGTCGACGCCGGCTCGAAGTCGGTCGCCGACCCGGCCGACGTGACGATCGTGGGATATGAGCACAAGGTCGCCCGCTTCGATGAGGAGCACGGCATCTTCGCCGCGGCCGAGGGCTCGTCGCTGCGGGTCGGCGACACCGTGGCGCTGGTGCCCGGCTACTCACCCTCCACGGTGAACTGCTATGACGCCTACCACGTGGTCCGCGACGATGTGGTCACCGACATCTGGCCGATCACCCCGCGCGGCCCCGGTCATCACGGCCTGGCATGATCCCCGGCACGGACGCCGGGGTCAGGGCCGCACGGGCCCGAGGCTCAGTACTTCCGAAGCATCTGAGTCCTGTCTATAATTGACGGGCTTTTGGAGCAGCACGTGACATACCTCTATCACAACCCTGCTTATTTCGCGGACGAAGCGGCGGCAGGTTTCGCTGAGGCGAATGCCCGATGGGTACGCCGGGTTCATGGTGGCGTGGTGCGCACCGAAGCCTCCGTGCCCGGGCAGGTCGCAGTCGTTATCGGGGGTGGCTCCGGTCACTATCCTGCATTCGCTGGTTTCGTTGGCAACGGGCTCGCGGCCGGGGCCGCGATGGGAAACCTCTTCTCGTCCCCGTCGGCACAGTCTGTCGTATCTGTCGCGACAGCCGCTCAGTCCGGCGGCGGCGTGCTGCTTAGCTACGGGAACTACGCGGGCGATGTTCTGAACTTTGATCAAGCGCAGGCACAGCTCATCGAGGCCGGCATCCCGTGCCGAACCGTTGTCGTTACGGACGATATCGCCAGCGCGCCGGCGGGGCAGACGTCCAAGCGGCGAGGAATCGCCGGAGGACTCTTCGTCTACAAGACCGCCGGCGCGGCGGCCGCCGCTGGGGCCAGCCTCGACGAGGTATGGCAGGTGGCCGACCGGGCGAATGGCCGTGTCCGCTCGTTCGGTGTCGCCTTCTCCGGGTGCACGCTACCTGGCGCGCCCGACCCGCTGTTCACGGTCCCGCATGGCGTGATGTCTGTCGGCATGGGCGTCCACGGCGAGCCGGGCATCGATCAGACGGTCGTTCCCAGCGCGGACGAGCTCGTGCGATTGCTCGTGTCATCACTCTTGCGCGAGGCGCCGATTGGCGAGCCGTTGGACGGCGCGCGCGTGGCGCTGATTCTGAACGGACTCGGCTCGATCAAGTGCGAGGAGCTCTTCGTACTGTACGGGCGAGTCTCAGCCTTGCTGCGGGCCGAAGGCATCACAGTCGTCGACCCCGAGGTGGGCGAGTTCGTGACCAGCTTCGAGATGGCCGGCGTCTCGCTCACCCTCGGCTGGCTCGACGATGAACTCCATCGCCTGTGGGCGGCGCCAGCGTCAACGCCCGCCTATCGCAAGGGATGGACGGACGGTCCGGTGCCGGAGTCCGGCATATCCCCTGAGTCGCGACTGGACGAGCCCGGGGCCGATGCCAGGATCGCTGTCGGCGAGGCCTCCGAGGAATCGAGACGGGCCGCCCGATGGGTAGTCGCCGCGTTCCGCGCGGCTGAAGCAGCCATCGATGACGCGGCCGAAGAACTGGGGCGACTCGACGCCATCGCGGGAGACGGGGATCACGGAATCGGGATGCGGCGAGGGGTTTCCGCTGCCGCGGCGAGCGCGGAGCAGGCAGTCGCGCTGGGAGCGGGGGCGGGCACAGTGCTGCGGCTCGCGGGTGCCGCGTGGGCGGATCACGGGGGCGGGACGTCCGGGGCCCTGTGGGGGATCGGCCTGCGGGCCATCGGCGAGGAACTGGCTGACGCATCCGCTCCCTGCGCGGCCGCGGTCGTGGCCGCGCTACGACGAGCACAGTCAGAGCTCCATCAGGCAGGCCGAGCCAGCCCAGGGGACAAGACCATGCTTGATGCGCTGGCTCCGTTCTCGGCAGTGCTCGGTAGCCGGATCGAGGCCGGCGACGGACTCGCCACCGCAGTCCGTGCGGCCGCCGATGCCGCCGTGAAAGCCGCTGAGGCGACGAAAGACCTCGTGCCGAAGATCGGACGGGCCCGGCCCCACGCGCAGAGGAGCCTCGGCAACGCTGATCCAGGCGCGGTCTCGCTGGCGCTGATCTTGCGTGCTGTCCAGCACATTCTCGAGGAGGAGCTCAGACCATGACGGGCAGCAGGCTGCGTATTGTGGTTGGGTCGGACGATGCCGGGTTCGATTACAAGGAGGCGCTGAAGGCTGATCTGCAGGCGAGCGATCTCGTCCAATCCGTGGAGGACGTCGGGGTTGACGCGGCTGAGCACACCCCGTACCCGGCGGTAGCCATCGCGGCGGCGGAGATAGTCGCTTCCGGAAAGGCGGACCGTGCCTTGCTCGTCTGCGGTACTGGGCTGGGCGTAGCCATATCGGCCAACAAAGTTCCGGGGATCCGCGCTGCTACTGCCCACGACAGCTATTCTGTGGAGCGAGCTGTACTGAGCAACAATGCGCAGGTCCTTACGTTCGGACAGCGTGTGATCGGGCTCGAGCTTGCGCGGCGCCTGACCCGCGAATGGCTGACCTATCGTTTCGACGAAAATTCTATCTCGGCTGCTAAGGTCCAGGTCCTGAGCAACTACGAAGAGCAGAGCTGAACCCTGATGGGCGCAGGCGGCGGTCCTGGCCGCGAGGTGGCGGATTCGCCCGGGTCCGCCCCGCCAATGCTTGTTGCAGTAAGCCTCAAGATGTACTTCAGCCACCGCCAGACGCTGCGCTGGTGCGAGCAGGTCGCACGGCTCGCGCGAGAGCATCAGGCGATTCGGTCGGGCGCGGTGGCGCTCGTAGTACTCCCCGGGTTCACGGCACTGGCCCAAGCCGTGAGGCTACTGAGCGGGACCGGGGTCCACGTTGGCGCCCAAGATCTGTTCTGGGATGACCGCGGCCCGTTCACGGGCGAAATCGGTGGCAAGGAACTGGACGAGATAGGCTGCCGGTTCGCCGAGGTCGGGCACGCAGAGAGACGGACGATCTTCCACGAGACGGATAGGGTTGTGGCGCTCAAACTGCTAGCTGCGCGGCGCAACGGCCTCATCCCGCTGCTTTGCGTCGGGGAAACCGAGTACACGTCCCCCCGCGCGGCCGCTGACAGTTCCATAGCGCAGGTCGAGGCAGCGCTCGCGCTCTGGACGGCGCCGGACAGCATGGCTGCGACCACCCGGCTGGCGGACCCCCCGCAGCTGAGCCTGGCAGTCGCATATGAGCCGGTCTGGGCGATCGGTGCCCGACGACCCGCACCGCAAGCGCACATCGCCACAGTCTGCGATGCCTTGCGGCGATGGCTGGCCGACAAGCGCGCAGATCTCGGGGAGAGCCGTGTCCTGTACGGCGGCAGCGCGGGCCAGGGCCTGCTCGGCGGCCTCGGGGGAAGTGCGGATGGCCTGTTCCTGGGGCGGTTCGCGCACGACCCCAGGGCCCTGTCTGTCATTCTCGATGATGCGCTGGCCTATTCGGTCGCGCATCGGGCGTCAGGCCCGTAGTTACATCATCGAGCATTTCCGCAAGGAGATCCGCCCCGGCCACCCGCCGGACGGCAGGTGGCAGGTACGCCGAGCGCATCGCCCGATCGCCGTCAGCGGCCGGGCGCGGGTTCCCCTGGTACCCGACGTCCAGGTCGACGAGACAGGCCGCGAAGCCTGCTGACTCGCGGTACGCCGGAGGCCCGTGTGACGAATGGTGCCCGGGCTCTTGCCCGCTACGTCCGGCACGAGCATACTGTGACGATGAACAATCGCTCGGCAGGAGAGCAAATGCTCGCACCGGCGGCTAGCAGCCGTGCGGCTTGCCTGCCCGCGCCCAACCCGGGCGGTCGCGCGCGGCCAGCCCGGCCACGGACTCCGGCGGCGTGCCACGGTCCGCGATAGTCCCAGTTCACCTTCATTGAGCCCTGTGCAGTGCCAAACGACCCCGCGGAGGCGGAAACATGAATCGGAAAGAGCGCGAAGAGCAGAACGGAAGATGTGTGACAGGCAAGGATGGCGACGGGTTGCTGTCGCGACGGCATTTCCTGGGCCAGGCCGGGGCTGCCGCCACCGCGCTGGGGGTAGCCGGTCCCGTCCTGGCCGCATGCGGCACGACGAAGACGACCGCATCGGGCGGCAGCAGCTCGAAGCCGTCTGGCAACCGCAAGAAGATCGGCTTCAGCCAGCCCGACACCAGCGCCTCGATCTGGGCGCCGCTGATGCTGGGGGCGAAGCAGGAATGCCAGGCCCGCGGCTACGAGTTGCTGGAAAGCCACGCCAACTCCCAGCTTGACGCGCAGCTGGCGGAGATCCAGACCTGGATCGGCGAGGGCATCGGCGCGATCGTGGCGCTGCCGCTGGACAACAACGCGATCATCCCGCTGATCCACAAGGCTCAGGCCGCTGGCACTAAGTTCCTCGACTACTCCGACAACGCGCTGCCCGGCGTCGACGGCTGGGTGATCTTCGACAACCTGCAGGGCGCCAAGCTCGTCGGCGATTACGCGGGTCAGTGGGTCAACAAGAATCTCGGCGGCAAGGCGGAGGTGGCACTGCTCACCCACCAGATCCAGCTCACCGGCAAGCAGCGCATCGGCGGCTGCGTCACGGCGCTGCAGGCGGTGGCGCCGGGAGCCAAGGTGGTAGCCCAGCACGAAGGCGTCCTGTCACCGGACACCTTCCCGGCGTTCCAGAGCATGCTCCAGGCGCAGCCGGGGATCAATGTCGTCATCTGCATCGCGGACGAGGGCTGCGACGGCGTGCTGCGCGCCTTTACCGGCACGCATCCGTCGGCACAGCGGATGAAGGACATGTTCATCTGCGGCTTCGACGGCTCAGCGCCGGTGATCCAGGCGATCGACTCGGGCGGCCCGATCCGGGCTACCGGCGCCCTTGACGCCATCGCCATCGGCAAGGCCTCCATCTCGGCAGCGGTGGACGCGATCGAGGGCAAGCAGCCTACTAAGGTCAACTTCCCGTACAACCTGTGCACCGTGCAGACCCAGGCTCTCAACAAGAGGCTGCTTGCCGAGGTCGGAGCGTAACAGCTCACCGTGGGGACGAGACGGGCGGGAGACTCCGCTAGGTAATGCACCAACATCTTCGGGAAGGCGGCATGAACGCACAGCCAGTCAGGCAGCCACGGCGCGGCGGCGGAGTCCCGCGCCCTCATCTCACTCACGGATCACTGCACCGGCTCGGGTCGGCGCAGGGCGGCGGCCTGTTTGTCGCGCTGATCCTGCTGTCATTTTACTTCAGCGCGGCCACCGGCAGCTTCTTCACCCAGACCAACCTGCTCGTCGTGCTCGAGCAGGTGTCGGTCCTGGGCATGGTCGCCGTGCCGGGCGCCATGCTGCTCGTCTCGGGCAACCTGGACCTGTCGGTCGGCTCGGTCGCGGGCCTGGCGGCGGCCTCGTTCGGCGAGTTCGACAAGGTCTTCGGGTGGCCGGTACTGCCGGCCGCGATCGGCGCGATCGCGATCGGCGCGGCCTGGGGCGCGATGAACGGCGTGCTGATCTCCTACCTCGGCTTCTCGCCGGTCATCGTCACCCTCGGCGGCTTCGCGGGTGCGGCAGGCCTCGCCCAGACCATCACCAGCGACGTGACGCGCTCGGGCTTCGGCGTGAGCTTCGACCAGCTCGGCGAGGGCACCCTGGCCGGGCTCCCGGTTCCGGTCATCATCTTCTTCGCGGTGTTCCTGGTCGGCGTCTACATCTGGTATGAGAGCCGCATTGGCCGGCATCTCATCGCGATCGGCGCGAACAAGGACGCGGCCAAGGCGCTCGGGGTCTCCTCTCGCCGGCTGCCGTGTGTCATCTACATCCTGTCGGGCATGGCCGCCGCGCTCGGCGGCCTGATTATCACCGCGCAGCTGGACGGGGCCTCCGTGCAGATCGGAGTGGGCCTTGAGCTCCAGGTGCTGACCGCCATCCTGCTCGGCGGGGTCGCGTTCAACGGCGGACGCGGCTCGCTGTGGGGAACGCTGGCCGGCATCTTGTTCATCGGCGTGCTGGACGACGGCCTCATCCTCATCAACGTCGGGCCCTACGTCGCGGACCTGGCGGTCGGCGGGGCGCTCGTGGTCGCCGCCGCGCTGGATGTCCTCTACCAGCGGCTGGAGAAGGTGCCCGTGCCGGAGAGCGCCGAGGCCGAGGCGCTCGAAACCGACGAGCCGGGCGTGCTGGCGGGAGCTGTCGCGCAGCCCGCCGCGGTGGGCCTGCCCGAGGCCGGCAGCGATCGCAACGAGACAGGACGGCCGAGCCATGACTGAGCAGCACAGCTCCGCCGGCGGGCTGATCCCGGCACTGGATGTCACCGATATCACCAAGCGGTTCGGGCCGGTCGTGGCGCTTCGCGGAGTCTCGCTGTCCCTCGACCCCGGCGAGGCGCTGGGCCTGGTCGGCGACAACGGGGCGGGGAAGAGCACGCTGATCTCGATCATCTCCGGGGTCACCCGCCCGGACTCGGGAGAGATCCGGATCGGCGGGAGGCCCTGGGATGAAGGCGGCGCCCGCACCACCAGGGAGGCCGGCATCGAGACGGTGTTCCAGAATCTCGCGCTCGTGCCCACGCTCAGCATCGTGGAGAACATGTACCTCGGTCGCGAGCTCTACGGTCCGGGGGCGGTTGCCGTGGCCCTGCGCCGCATCGACAAGCGGCGGATGCGCCGCGAGGTAGCCGGGGCCTTCGAGCGGCTGGGACTGCGGATGCCTCCGCTCGCCTCCAAGGCAGGCGCCCTGTCCGGCGGGCAGCGCCAGGCAGTTGCCGTCGCCCGGGCGGTCCTGTGGGGCAGCCGGGTGGTCATCATGGACGAGCCGGCTGCCGCTCTCGGCGTCCAGCAGACCGAGGCGGTGCTCGCACTCATCGGCCGGCTCAAGTCTGAGGGCATCGCCACGCTACTGGTCAGCCACAACATGGAGCATGTCGTCCGGGTCGCCGACCGGGTGGCGGTGCTCCGCCTGGGGCGGAAGGTGGCCGATCTCGACATGCGCGGCGGGCAGGTGACGGGGATGGACCTGGTCGGGCTCATCACCGGGGCCACCTCGGCGGTGGCATGAACACGCCACCGGTCGTCGTGATCACCGGCGGGGCGACGGGCATCGGCCGGGCCTGCGCGTTCGCGTGCGGCCGCGATGGGGCCGAGGTGGTCCTGCTCTCGCTGCCGGGGCCGGAGCTGGCGCGAACGGCCGCGGACCTGCGCGCCGAGGGCGTTCGCGCGCACGAGGTGGCGGTGGACGTCCGCGACTTCGCATCGATGGAGCGCGCGGCGTCCCGGATCGCCGGCGAGCTGGGCCGGATCGACGTCCTGGTCGCGAGCGCCGGGGTCGCCGACCAGTCCAGCGTCACGACCGGCTCGCCGGAGCGGTGGCGGATCGTGGTGGAGACCAATCTGCTGGGCGCCGCCAACAGCATCCGAGCGATGGCCCCGCTGATGGTGTCGGCCGGAACCGGGGACATCGTGGTGATCGCGTCGGCGTCGGGCCGCGATACCTACGTGGGCGAGCCGCTCTACATTGCCAGCAAATGGGGCGTGGTGGGCCTGGGCCACGCGGTGCGCAAGGAACTGCAGTCCAGCAACATCCGGGTCGCGCTGATCGAGCCCGGCCTGGTGGACACCCCGCTCACCCGGGGCAGCCCGGTCGTCAGGCCGCTGGTCGAGGCCGGCGGCGCGCTCGAGCCAGAGGACATCGCGGACGCGGTCGCCTGGCTCATCTCCCGACCACGCCGGGTGGCCGTGACCGAGATGGTCATCCGCCCGGCGGCCGCCGCGGACATCGAGAGGATCTAGCCGGTGCAGGAGCAGACGATGGACAGCGTGCAGGTAGTCACCGGCCTTGAGGTGCCGCTCGCCGACGGGACCCTGCTGTCGGGTGACCTGCGCCGCCCCGCCGGCGCGGCCGCCGGCCCGGTGCTGGTCAGCTATTACCCGTACCGTAAGGACGACATCATCGGCAGCCTCTTCGAGGGCACCAGGATCGCGCTGTGCGGGCGGGGCTACGGCAGCCTGTTCGTGGACATGGCGGGCACCGGGGCTTCGGAGGGCACCGGGGAGAGCTTCGACCTGCCGCGGGAGGGCCGCGACCTCGCGGAGATCATCGAGTGGGCGGCCCGGCAGGACTGGTGCGATGGCAGTGTCGGGGCCTGGGGGGTCTCCTACGGCGGGATGACCGCGCTGGCGGCTGCGGCGCACCGCCCGCCGCACCTGCGCGCGATCATGGCGGCCTATGCGAGCACCGACCCGTACCGGGACACGATCGCGCCCGGCGGCTGCCCCGGCATGCTCGGCAGGTACGCGTGGGCCGCGCACATGGTCGCGCTCGCGCTGTGCCCGCCGACCCTGCAGGATCGCGCCGGCCGGTGGCGGGACACCTGGCACCGGCGGCTGAGCCGCCTGGCCGGCGGGCAGCCGCACGCGGTGATGTGGCAGGCACATCCGGAGCGGGACGAATACTGGGAGTCCCGGGTCGTGGATGCCACGGCGATCGACGTGCCCGCGATGTTCATCGGCGGCTGGGCCGACGCCTACAGCGACTCCATCATCCGCGCGTTCGGCGAGGTGCGCGGGCCCCGGCGGCTCGTGCTCGGCCCCTGGATGCATGTGCTGCCGCACCTGTCCGACGTGGAGCCCTATGACTGGGTGGGCGCGATGGCCGACTGGTGGGACGCCCACCTGCGGCCAAGCCCGCCAGCCCCGGCCCCAGCCGCGGTCGCCTCGGCGCAGGACGATCCGCCCGTGGTTGATCCGCCCGTGGTTGATCCGCCCGTGCTGTTCTTTGCCGGCGGTGGTGGCGGGTGGCGGTCCGCGCGGCAGTGGCCGCCCGAGGGCGGCAAGCAGCTGCGGCTGTTCCTGACCGGTCACAGCCTGGCCGCCGCGGCCCCGGCGGAACCCGGTAGCCGTGCCTACCAGGGCGATCCGGCCGTTGGCGTCGCCGCCGGCATCTGGGATCCTTTCGGGACCGGCCACGGCTGGCCGCAGGAGCAGAGCGGCGACGATGCCGCGAGCCTGGCCTTCACCAGCGAGCCGCTGCCCGAGCCGGTGCTGATCGCGGGCAGCCCCGAGGCGCAGCTATATGTCGGGCTGCCGGCCGGGCACGAGGCGCACCTGGTCGCGCGGCTATCCATGGTCGGAGCCGACGGGCGCTCGACGCTCATCACCGCCGGCTGGCTCCGGGTGCCGCCCGCCGGCGGGCCCGTTGCCGGCGGGCCCGTTGCCGGCGAGCAGGCCGTCGGCGAGCAGGCCGGCGGGGACGGCGGTGCCGCGTCCCTGACTGCGACCGCGATCACGCTCGGCTCGGTCGCCTTCGCGGTGCCCGCGGGCGCGCGCCTGCGGCTCAGCATCGCGTGCGCCGACTTCCCGCACCTCTGGCCGTCCCCGGAGAACCCGGCGCTCGTCGTGGGATTCGGCGCGGGCCGCGCGTCGCTGCTGCGGCTGCCGGTCAGCGGCACGGCCGGTCATGACCCGGCCGTGGTCCCGGCGCCCCCGCCCGGCAGGGACGCCGGATGGGTCACCGACGGCCAGCCGGTATATCGCGTGTCGCAGGACAAGGTCGCCGGCGAGGTCGCGGTGACCTTCGGCGCCACCGCCCGGCTGGCGCCGCCGTCCGGCGCCGAGCTGAACCTGGCGGAGACGTTCACCGCCCGCCTGCAGGCCAGCCGGCCGGACGGCGCCGCGATGCTGGCACAGGTCGACGTCAGTCTCCGGCTGCCAGCCGGGGAGCGGGTCGAGGTACGGGTCCGGGCGGTGGCGCAGCGGCAGTCGTCGGTCACCGAGGCCAGCGTCGTCGTGGACGGCGCGGAACTCCTGCACCAGCGCTGGGCCGGCACCGGCCCGGCGCCAGAGCACTCTTAGGAAACGGAGCGAACGTGGATCTACTTGGCTACGCGCAGCCGTGCGTCGCTCATCCGGGCCAGACCGTGGAGGTCAAGGTGAGCACGACGCTGGCGGAGTTCACCGCCGAGGTGGTGCGCCTGGATCTGGGCGGGCAGCCCGTCGTTCCGCAGCCCGTCGTGCCGCAGCCCGCGGGCGGCCGGTATCCCGGCCGCCGCCAGGACCTGGTGAGTGGCTCCTACCTGGTCGCCGAGCCGGGCGAGGCCCAGCCGCTCGCCGGCGGATGCACCGTCCAGCTATGGTTCTGCCCGACCCTGCTGGCTGGGCAGCCGCAGTGCCTGATGTCCGGCCGTGGCGCCGGCGGCGGCTGGGAGCTCTTCATCGGCACGGACGGCAGGCTGGCCATCGCGCGCCTGTCGGCGTCGGGCACGGTGCTGAGCAGCCTGCCCGCAGGAACCGGGCTGGTCACCGGCCGCTGGTACTTCGCGGCCGCGACCTGGGACGCCGCCGGGGCAGCCACGCTGGTGATCGTGCCACGCGATCCCGGCGGCGGCCGGGCTGGCCTGACCGCCGCGGTGGGTCAGCAGGATCTGGGCGGCCCGATGCCCGGCGCCGCCGTCATCACGGTCGGCGCCGCGCTGTCCGGCGGGCGCCCGCGGTGCTGCTTCAACGGAAAGATCGACACGCCCCGGGTGTTCGTCGGCGTGGTGACCATGGCTGACCTGGATGCCCTGGCCGCCGACGCGCCGGCGGCGCGGATCGGCGGCCTGCGCCATGAGTGGCTGCTTGGCCCGGAGGCGGCACTGCCGCCGCACCGCGTTCGCGACGCTGGTCCCGGGCGTTGCGACGGAACCCTCATCAACCAGCCGACGCTGGGCGTGACCGGGCGGAACTGGATCCCGGGGACGGAGAGCTTCGCCGCCAGCCCGCAGGAGTACCGCGCTGCGCATTTTCACGAGGACGACCTGAGCGACGCCGGCTGGGACACGGACCTGTCCTTTCAGGTGCCTGCCGGGTGGCGCAGCGGCGTGTACGGCATCCGGCTGCGGGCCGGGGAGCACGAGGACACGGTGCCCCTGATCGTGACCGCGGCGGATGCTCCCGGCGGTGCTCCCGGCGGTGCTTCCAGCGCCACGGCGACAGGCAGGCGCCGGTCGGCCGTCGCCGTGCTCCTGCCGACGTTCAGCTACCTCGCCTATGCCAACGAGCACGCCTCATGGGAGCACCCGATCAAGTCCTCCGCCGCGGAGGCCGCCGCGATGCCGGTCACCGGCCGGGACCGCTCCATGGCGCGGCACCGGCTGCTGAGCCTGTACGAGCTGCACGCCGACGGCAGCGGCAACTGCCTGTCGTCGTGGCGCCGCCCGGTCTTGAACATGCGACCCGGCTATCACCTCCCCCTGATCCGGGGGCCGCACCAGTTCAGCGCGGACCTGGAATTGCTGCACTGGCTGGAGCGCCGGCAGGTTGAGTTCGACGTGATCACCGACGACGACCTGCACCGGCGCGGTGCCGCCGCGCTCGCCCCCTACCGGGTCGTGCTGACCGGCAGCCATCCCGAGTACACCAGCACCCAGATGCTCGACGGCCTGGACAGCTACCTCGCCTCGGCAGGCCGGCTGATGTACCTGGGGGGTAACGGCTTCTACTGGGTCACCACGGCCCCCGAAGACGACCCGTACGTCATCGAAGTCCGCCGCGGCATGGCCGGCACCCGGGTGTGGGAGTCGCCGCCGGGGGAGTGCCACCACGCGATGACCGGTGAGCGCGGCGGGCTGTGGCGGCTGCGCGGGCGCGGCCCGCAGGCACTGGCCGGAGTCGGGTTCACGGCGCAGGGCTTCGACCGGTCCCTGCCCTACCGGATCGAGGCCGGCCAGCCCGGCGACCGGACCGGATTCATTCTGGACGGGATCGACGCCGGTGCGCCGCTGGACGGCCTCGGGTCGGTACTCGGCGGCCCGGCCGGCTTCGAGATCGACCGGGCCGACGCTGCCCTCGGCACTCCGCCCGGCGCCGTGCTCGTGGCATCGGCCAGCGGGTTCAGCGACAGTTATCAGGGTGCGGTCGAGGATATTATGACCGCGGACTCGCGGCAGGGCGGCACCGCTTGCGACCTAGTCAGGTCCGACGTGGTCTTCTTCGAGACCCCGGCGGGCGGTGCGGTGTTCTCGGTCGGCTCGATCGCCTGGTGCGGCGCGCTGGAGGCAGCCGGCGAACAGACCCCGGTCGGCCAGATGACCTGGAATGTGCTGTCCCGGTTCCTGGATGAGGCGCCCTTCGACTACCCGGCAGTCCCCGCCGGAACCGGCGGAAAGTGAGCGAATGCTCAGGGGCTTTGACATGTGCGCAGAACTGCCGGAAGTATCAAGGCTCGGGAGGTCATATGCCAGCACTGCCGCCGGTGCCGCCGGTGCCGCCTGACCTGGGGCTGCCTGACGTGGGGCTGCCTGACCTGGGGCTGGCCGGCGCGGTGATCATCGTGACCGGCGCGGGCAGCGGCATCGGGGCCGCCACCGCCCGCCTGCTCGGTGCCGCGGGCGCGCCGGTGGTCCTGGTCGGGCGCCGGGCCGGGCCGCTGAGCGAGGTCGCGGCGCAGATCGGCGCCCGCGGCGGGGAGGCCATATGCGTGACGGCCGACCTCGCCGACGCCGCGAGCCCGCGCCGCGTGACCGACGCCTGCCTCGAGCGTTACGGCCGGATCGACGGGGTGGTCAACAACGCGGCCCTCATCCGGAACCAGCCGCTGGCCGACTGGACGCCCGGCGGCTTCGATGAGCATGTCGCCGTCAACGTCCGGGCGCCGTTCTTCCTGATCCAGGCCGCGCTGCCCGCGCTCCGCGAGTCGCCGGTGCGGTCGGTGGTGAACATCAGCTCGTCATCGGGCACGTTGCACCGGGTGGGCCAGTCGGTCTACTCGATGACCAAGTCCGCACTCGACTACCTGACCAAGACCCTGGCCGGCGAACTGGCGCCGCTCGGCGTGCGGGTCAACGCGATCGCGCCCGGCCCGGTCGACACCCCCATCCACGCGACCTGGGCGCAGGACCTGGAGGAGGCCTACCGATGGCTGGGCAGCCAGGTCCCGCTCGGCCGGATCGCTGCGCCGCAGGAGGTGGCCCGCTGGATCGTGCTGCTGCTGAGCCCGGTCGCGTCCTTCATGACCGGTGCCGTCATCCCGCTGGATGGCGGTCAGGTGATCGACCGGGAGTAGGCAGGTGACCCGCTGTGCATAAGGAACTGCTCCTGACCGGCCGGGAGGCCGCGCCGCCGGAGATACGCGAGGTCCGGGCCGGGGACCTCACGGTCATCTTCACTGGCGGTGAATGTGCGTGATGAGTGACTGGCGTGACCCGTGGCTGCGCGCGCGCGAGCGCGTGGCCGACCAGTATGGCCGCCATGTGGGTGAGCCTGTCGATTCGCTGTCCACCCCCGCCCTGGTTGTGGACGTGGACGCGATGCGGCGCAATATCGGCGTGATGTTCGATGCCCTGGCGGGCCAGCGTGCCCGGCTCCGTCCGCACACCAAGGTGCAGAAGTCGCCCGACATCGCCCTCCTGCAGGTCGCGGCCGGCGCGATCGGCGTCACGGTGGCGTCGGTCTGGGAAGCGGCCGCGATGGCCGCGGCGGGCATCGCCGACATCCTCATCGCCAACCAGGTGGTGCCGCAGGACAAGGTGGAGGCGGCGGCCGCGCTCGCGGCGCACGCGGACCTGACCCTGGTGGTCGACGACGAGCGCAACATCGAGGCGCTGTCGGCCGCGATGACGCGCCGGGGGACGCAAGCCGGCGCCCTGGTCGAACTCGATGTCGGCATGGCGCGGTGCGGCGCCCGGTCACCCGCCGAGGCGCTGGCGCTGGCCCGGCTCGCGGACGCGGCCCCGGGCCTGAACCTGAAGGGCATCCAGGCGTATGAGGGCCACTGCATGCTGGAACC
>Ga0307372_10003568_pt1 | contig 24678 bp, 22 predicted proteins | sample OX1MG_FD_202533 | JGI IMG/M metagenome (GOLD analysis project Ga0307372, IMG submission 202533) | Soil microbial communities from Risofladan, Vaasa, Finland - OX-1 | ecosystem: Environmental > Terrestrial > Soil > Coastal area > Acid sulfate soil | place: Finland: Risofladan, Vaasa | collected...
CGAACGCGTTCATCCAGGACCTGTATGCGGCGGCGAGCAGCCAGTAATGGCTGTCTCCCTTTCTTTTTCTTCTTTTTTAATTTTTCTTTAATTTCTTTTTCTTCTTCTTTCTTTTAACAAACAACGAGCGCGAGCTTTGTCGTCGAAATATCCGACCGTTTATTGCGGCATATTTATAAAGATTTGCATACAATATGTATTGCTTTCTCGGTGCGGCCATGCTTACAAACAGGACGATTATACTACCAATTCTGATAGCCACCATGATGCTGGCCTCCTCCGCCTTTGCAGGCTCTGCCAACGCATCGCTCTCAGGCTACCTTTCCTCTTACGTGAACGGCAGCGTGATAAACGCATCAGCATATTTCAACCAGAGCGTGGGTGGCGCCAACTACGTGATAATGCAGCTCAACGCCACTGGCAACGGCTATGTGGTTCTGCAGTCCAACGCTACAGGCGGCTACTCCCTTGTCACATCCGCTGACAAGGCATTCTCCGTGCTGAGGCCCTATTTCACTGCAAACTTCAATCTCAACCAGACGCTTGTGGCGCAGCTCAACACCTCGATGAGGCAGTTCAATGCGCCTGCGCAGTATAACATAACCGACTGCCTTGTGGAGACTGGACTCATAGGTCCCGGCGCTACGTGCACAATAGCCAACGCATGCTCATCGTGCCAGTTCTCCCCCGTGTGCAGGACCATAATGAACCAGGCAGGCGGTGTGTACAGCCCGATGGGATTCGGCATAGTCAACTTCTCGCTCAACTACAACCAGCTCAACGCGAGCTACGCTACCTACTACTCGTCGGTGTCCAGCCTCGCATCCGGGACTCTGGGCAACAACGTGGCCAACATAGGTGGGTCGCTGGCCAACATATACAACTACTCGATCGCGCTTCCGGAGAACCCGATAATCGCGTTCGGCACCAACTTCGATTACTCGCAGCTTTCCAGCTGCCCCCAGGCGGGTAACCCGCTGGACATGAACTGGTACTGTGCAGACGCGGTGCTGGGCGACTTCTGCGGGCAGATGAACTTCAACTACACCGCATTCGATGCTGCGCAGAGCGCCTTCGACCAGCTCTCCGCCACGCCGATAACTAACGACAGCATAACCGCGATAAGCGCGGTTGCTGCCGCAACTGCCAACTCGTACGTTAACGGGCTCACATCTGCTGAGGAGAACGCGAGCTTCAACTCCTTCCTGGCCAACGCAACCGTGAAGTACAACCTGACCCTGGCCAACGCCGGTGTGCTGCTACAGACATACCCCAACGCCTCGCTGAGCGCCAGCATAGCCCAGCTGCAGTCGATATTCTCGTCGATACAGGCTGCAGGTCCGAGCCAGAACCTTACACAGTCCAACTCAACGCTCTACTCTGCAATGCAGAACGTATCAACACTGTACTCACAGATGTTCAAGATATTCGGGCCTGTCAGCTCGCTCTCTTACAACAACACCCGCTCCATAGCAAGGGCGCAGCTTGACTACCAGACGGTGCCGCCAAGGCTGGCCCTGCTGGCATATATGCAGCAGAGGATAAACAACCAGCTCCAGCAGGGCGACATAAACTCCAGCGCCGCCAGCGGCATACTAGCTCAGCTCAAGCAGATAGGCTTCGAGTCCAAGTCGTTCTACGCGCCGATAACGTTCCCCGGGATAATCAAGGGCATGCTGGGCACACTTGCTCCGGCGTTCGTCAACCCTAACGCGATAAACTCATCTGTAGACGGGCTTCCGCTGATGTTCGCCATAACCGGCTTCATAATAGACATGATAATACTAGGGTTCTTCTACCTTGTGAGCTACCACAGGCTCAAGAGGGAGCGCAAGATAAGGTCGCACAGGAGGGTTAACAGGGCATGGAAGATGCTGTTCGCTGCCCTGTTCGTGATAGTGCTGGTGGACACCGGCTTTGCGTACACGGCATCAGTGAGCGCCAACGCCTTCCTGCCGTTCACGGGCTTCCTCTCAGCGCTGCACGCCTCTCCGGTAGCCTATGTGGCATACAACTCGAGCAGTGCCCAGAACAGCGGCACATCCGCATGCGTATCGTCCATAGAAGACACGCTCAAGGCACAGGGCAAGAGCGTATACACGCTCACTCTGGCCAACTACTCGTGCGCCTCCAGCACCAACTCGTCGCAGTCAGGGACTAAGTGCTACGCGCCGATACTCAATTCGGGGCGGCCTGTCATACTGATAGACGACATGTACAGCGGGATGGCCTACAAGGGGCTCTACGGCCACGTGTTCTACGCTAACAGCACGATAGCGTCTGGCATAGGGTGCACGCTCTCAAAGATACTAAGCTGAGGTTTTCAAATGGCAAAGAAGGTTTCTACGAAGAAGAAGGAGGCTCCAAAGGCCCGCAGCAATCGCGGAGTGATGAAGATTGCGGTAGCCGTGGTCGTCATAGTTATAATCGCAGCGGCTGCTTTCGCCATCTACACCTACTACAATAGCATAAGCGGCCAGCACAGCGCGAGCTTCAGCACATTCGAGTCCAACTTCAACTCCGCGCAGCGGGTGGCCATATTCGCCACCGCATACAACGGCACGGTGCTGAGCAGCACTGTGGGCTGCGCGACCGCGGTCATAGTCCAGATCGTGAGCAGCCAGGCGCACCACAGGGATCCCGGCACGATAGACTACTACGTGATAAACCAGACGAGCTGCGTCTACGCAGCCGGGGGACTGGGCAAGCCGACCTCTAACTACACCACCACCTCGCTGCAGAACTGCCTTAACGTTACCGGCACCGAGCCCACGATATACATAAACTACACCGCCACCAACTCTACGATAATAAGGCCGGAGTACTTCTACACCTCGGGCAACTCGGCCTATCTGGCGCAGTGCGGCATAGCGAACGAGCTAGGATAACGAAGGTGGGGCGCATAAGGCAAACCCCTCAGTAACCTATTTAAGCTTTGGTTTTTCATCCTTATTCGAGGTAATAGAATGTTTGTGGAAGAGATGAAAGAGGGATTGAACATAATGTTGCATCCCGGGATGGCAACGAAGAAGACCCTTGGCATATTAGAGGGGCTGAAGTACTACTACAAGCTGGCGGTAGTGCCGCTTATACTGTCGATCATTGTCGGCGTAATCGTGGCTGTCGCGCTTCCGAACGTGTCGCCGTCCACCAACCCGCTGATGGCCGCATACGGCCTGGGCGCCCTTGGCGGAACCGGCCTGATACTGGCATCGATAATCGGCCTGCTGGTCGCAAACCCGATAGGCATGGTTATCAGCGCCGCCCTTCTGCAGCTGTTCGGCAAGCACCTCTTCAAGGCGTACAAGAACGACTACCATCACACCTTCACCGCATACGCGAAGGGCGGAGTGGTGCCGAGCACGATGTTCTACTGGCTCTCCGGCATACCGGTGATAGGGCTGGTGTTCGCAGTGATATTCGGGGTATGGAGCTTTGTCGTGGCGATAATCGCGCTCGCGAACCAGCAGGGGATAACCAGGTGGAAGTCGCTCGGAGTGGTGATAGGCACCGGAGTGATAATCTACATAATCCTCTTCCTGATAATCCTGGGCGTCGCTGGATTGTTCATACACGTCTAAGTAAGCCCCAAGAATCAGGAGTGCTTTTGATCCGCACTTGCGGATCATTTTATTTATTTCTTGTACCTTAGCATTGCCGCTATGCCCTGGAATCCCATCAGCAGCTGGCTCCCGTACTGGCTGTCCTCCGAGATGAACACCATCTCTATGCCCTTTGTGTCCGCCTTCTCTATCAGCTTCTCCACAGGGTCCTTCTGGTCCAGTATCTCAAGGCTCCCGCCGCAGCCGTGCTTCGTCTGCCTGGCGTTCCCCTGCTCGACCGCCACGAATGTCTCGTTGTCCGCTGTGCACCTGTAGGTGACCTCGGTTATCTCCACCCCCTCGCTTATTATCAGCCTGCTCACGTTGTCCTCCCTCATCGCCTTGTTGACCTTCTCGTATCCGGCTACCGCCAGTGTGCCCCTGGCCATCTCGTTCATGAACCTCTCCATCACGTTCCTCTCCTTGATGGACGCCTGCTCCGAGAGCACCTCCTTCGCCCTGTCCAAGAGCTCGTGGATGCCCATGTGCTCGTCTACGTAGCCCGTGTCGAAGATGCCCACCACCTTTATCTGGTAGTTGAGGTTCTTCGACTTGACGAAGGTCTCCTTCATCGGGCCCGGCCCCCCGACCACTATCCCCTGTATCTTCTTCCCGTACTTCGCGTACACCTCGTTGACCGCGTCGGCAACGCTCTTGTAGTAATCGTCAATGCTCTCCTCTATGGCCCTCTCGTACCTCGCCGCCGACTGGCCGCCCTTCCTCACCTTTGCGTGGGCGAAGCTCCTCACCTTCTTCTGCACGTCAACATAGGTCCCCTTCAGCAAGGCTATCGTGGCGTCCCTGCCGTCCATAACCACCATCAGGTACATGTCCGTGGCCTCCAGCATCGCCTCCAAGGGCTCGAGCAGGAAAGTGGAGTCGCACCTGTATATGTTGGACCTGACAGGCTGCGGCGGCTCTATGGAGAACAGCTCTATGTCCGGCTTGGCCTGTATGCTCGATATGTTCCCCGCGAAAACGGCTAGGCCGTTCTTGGGCGGGGTCTTGTAGAGCTTGAGGTACTGGAGCAGCTTGTCTATCGCACCCTGGACGTTCAGCTTCGTGGACTTCGACTTTATGTTTGAGGCCTGGCTGCTCTCCTCCTTGAGCTTGCCCACCTCGTCGCTTATCTGGAAGTCCGGCGGCACGTAGATGCTTATCAGCTCGGTGCCCGATCCCCTTATGGCACGCAGCCTCTTAAGCTCCTTCTTCACCTCGTATTCGTTCTTCAATGAATCGCCCGCTGCTTACTACCCTATCCTGCTCTTTCCCATGTAAGGCACCAGCACATCGGGAACCGTTATGCTGCCGTCGCTGTTCATGTAGTTCTCCGCTATGAAGACCAGCGCCCTCTCGGTAGGGAGCGCGGTCGCGTTCAGGGCGTGGGCGTACTGCCTCTCCCCACCCTCGTCGTACTTTATGTCCAGCCTCATGCTCTGCCAGTCGGTGAAGTTCGAGCATGAAGTCAGCTCCCTGTACTCGCCGGAGCTGGGCATGTAAACCTCTATATCGTACGACTTCGCGCCCCTGGCGCCCATGTCGCCTGCGCATATCTCCACCACGCGGTACGGGAGGCCGAGCTTCTTGACTATGTTTTCTGCATTGGCCTGCAGCTCATCGAACAGCTTCCACGTGTCCTCCTTCCTGGAGAAGATGAACTGCTCTATCTTGTTGAACTGGTGCACCCTGAATATGCCCTTGGTGTCCTTGCCGTGGGCGCCGGCCTCCCTCCTGAAGCACGGGCTCAGCGCCGCGTACCTCATCGGCAGCTCCTTTCCGTTAAACGTCTCCTCGGCGTGCATAGCCGCAATCACGTGCTCCGCAGTTGCTATCAGGAAGAGCTCGTCGTCCAGCTTCTCGTAATCCTCCCTCGCCTGGGCCTCCTTTGTGTCCGCTATTCTGTACAGCGCCTCCTCGAACTGCGCTAGGTCCACCGCCGCCCTGTAGTACTTCCCCCTCATCATGTACGGCGGGCTTATGAACGTGTACCCTGCCTTCATCATCTCGTCGATCACGAACCTTATCAGCGCCTGCTCTAGCAGGGCCAGGTCGCCCTTAAGGAAGTAGAAGCGGGCCCCCGACACCTTGGCCGCCCTCTCTATGTCAATCAGCCCGAGCTTGCCGAGTATCTCCTCGTGCGTCGGGGTGGTCTTGTTCCTTATCTCGCCCCATGTCCTCAGCACGGGGTTATCCTTGTCGGACTTGCCCGCGGGCACGCTCTCGTGAAGCACGTTGGGCATCCTCCAGAGCAGGTTGGCTATCTTCTCCTCGTAAACCGGCAGCTTGGACTCCATGTCCGTTATCTCCGCCTTGAGCGCAGCGAGCGCCTCGACGCTCTCCTCTATGCCCTTGCCCTGCTTCTTCAGCTCCGATATCTCCAGGCTCGCCTTGTTCCTGTGGGCCTGAAGCTCCTGCAGCCTTGTCTTCATCCCCCTCCAGTCCGAGTCCACCTTGAGTAGCTCGTCGAGCGGGTATGTGCTGCCCCTCTTTGCGAGCGAGGCCTTTATCTCGTCAAGGTTGTCCCTGACGTATCTTGCTGTGAGCATAGTGCATCCTTTCGTTGATAGTAATTCTATCTAAAAGAATATTAAGGCTACGCACCCCCTCCGCCGCCCTTTGCCGACTGAAAAAACCGCCTGTCCTGTTCTCCGATACTCAAAATCCCAAACCTTTTTAAACAAAATGTACAATCCAGCAAGGTATAAATATAAGGGGGAATAACTCTCTTGATAGTTTCAGTGATAAAATTGACAACACCAGGGCACATAGTCGGTGAATACAAGCATACAAGGAGCGACAGGGATAACCTTACCCTTTCAGTGGGGAATCTCCACCTTAAGTCCGCCGCTCTCTACGGCAAAAATGACGTTCATGCAGCAATACAGAAGCTCGACGTCGGTATGAGCATAGCGATCAGCAAGTTCAAGAAAGATAGCGACGAGAGGGCAAAACTTCTGAATGTGCTGCAGAAGGGACTCATTTCCATATTCAATAAAGAGGTGCTGGAAAAGTCGGCCCAGACCGCCGATGAACACACGGCCAAGGCCAACATAGCCGAGCACATAGCCCATGTATTACACAAGCACGGCATTAATACCGAGATGGAGCAGACAGTGGCCAAGACCGCAGTCAAATACATACTGGCTCCAATAGGGGTGACTTTGCGTCTGATAGACGGCGCAGCAGCCCAGAACTCCAAGACGAAGGTGCCTATAAGCCACGTAATAGACCATGCCCTGTACGTGGCCAACAACTCCAATCTTGACGAGCACCAAACCATAAAAAACCTTAAGGAGGTGATAGGCTCCAAGGTTGGCCAGCATGTTGATAAGAACTACAGTGTGGAAGACCTGCTCAGGATTCGCGATGTGGATCTCAACGAGATACTGCTTCCGAAGTTCGAGCTATGAGCCGCTAATTAGGCTTATAAATAATCCCATACAATTAATGCTGTAACGCGTCCGCAAGGCCGCGTTATCTGCAGGGATGGCGGAGCTTGGTCAATCGCGCAAGGCTTAGGACCTTGTGTCTTAGGACTCCGAGAGTTCAAATCTCTCTCCCTGCATCAATGTTTATCCCTGGTGTGTGATTGCAGAGACAGGAACAAGAAGAGCAGTTCAGGGACTCTATGACCAGGGCCTTCGGGTTGGTCATCCCTGACTACAAGATGTTTGCATACATACCGCTGCGGCACAATACGTACTCTACTTTTACCGAGATATATCGCACGTACACCGAATTCTTTGGCCCTGGGAGCAGCATTGTCCCGTACACAACCATGTACTATGGGGTTGCCGGCCCCCTCGAACCAAAACTGCCCCGGTTCTCCATACTGAACTCTGGCGGATTGGTTAGGGCGGAAAGAAGAGCCAAGAGGGGCAGGACTGCGGGCGCACCTATCGGCACCTACTCCAAGAAGGAAGGCGAAACGGACTTCGCCGAGCGGGTGGCAATGTCAAGCCTCAGTTTCATAAGTACGGTTAACTCGGATTCCGGCAAGCATGCAGTGCTGCTTCAGGACGTATTCAATTCCCTGTCCAACAACAGGAACGGGCCCATAAAACGGCCTTATCTGACATACAAGATGATAGAACTGCTCTCTGAGAATCCCACAAGCTCGTTCTCCCTGTCCAATATGGCTAAGCTGATATCTGTGCCCAAATATGCCGTATGGGAAAAGCTGCTCCAGCTTTCAAGGCTTGGCATTCTAGACTACAACCCTGACCTTCCATACCTAACCATCTCCAAGGATCTTGTAATTAAGGATGCGCTTCTCGCCAACAGGGATTCTGATAAGAACCACATATGGTCCAGGAGGCTCACCCTACTCATAAACGGGATCAATGAGGCGTTCGACTCAGTGAAAGGCGAGGGGTCCGGCAGGCTCGAGCTATCGATGCAGCATCTAATCAGGATAGGGGAGAGGAAGGGGATCGAAGAGGGGGACATAAGGAAGGCGGTGGGGCTTCTTGGGGGGCCCACAACGGGCATGTGCTTTGTCCACAGGGGTTGCAACCTCGCAAAGGCAAATGATAAAACACTTGAAACCTACGCCAAATACCTCAGGCCTATAAAGCAGAGCATATTGGAGGGGAGGATAACCCCAGAACTGGACGCGCCATACCTGGCATATAGCAAAGATAGGGCCATGCTGGCGGCTCACCTGCGCAGCCACTTCAATGCGTACGCCTCAAAGTCAAGGCTCGCGGTATAGCGTTGGCACATATGGATTTGGGATATGGGCTGCTTGGACTGCACGATGGTAACCGCCTCATAAGGGCCCACCGCTCTGGGCATTGCAAACCTTATTAAAGATGCGGCTCACTTAAATAATCAGATGATTTTCAGCATGTGATTGTATGGCAAAAAGAAACAGATCCGGAAAAAGCGGCAAGGCGTCAGGCCAGCTGTCGACCCTGCAGGCCGACAAGAAGATAGTTGACAAGGAGATGAAGAAGATAGGGCTCAACTATCACACCCTGTTCGGCGTCATCCTGATAATACTGGGCGCGGCGTTAGTGGTGCTGAACCTCGCCGGCGTGCTGCTCGCATTCGTAGGGCTGATCCTGATATACTTCGGGCTCAAGGTGATGGGCTACACGCTACCCATCAAGCTGTAACGCTAAACCAAAGATCGGTGAATATACATGGAAAAAATGTGGAAAAACGTAATAGGAGTCATAGTTCTCGTTGTGGGAGCTATACTAGCCTGGCAGGGATACAGCGGTGTTCAGCACTGCGCCTCTCTGGGTGGGCAGATCTCGACATTCTTCAGCTCGCTGTTCGGTGGCAACGCGGCACAGACATGTTACAACGCCAACGTGCTCCAGTGGGTCGGTGTGCTGATTGCGATAATAGGCCTGATAGTGCTGTATGTCGCTAACATGAAGACATCAAAGAAGTCAAAGAAGGGAAGGAAATAACGCGATTGCGTAAGGCTTTCTAACGTCTTGGCCCCCTTGGCCAAGACCTTTTTATATTTTGCTTGCACACCAAGATACATGCGCCTGAAAGAGGGCAACGCTGTTGGTTCGGATGGAAATCGCTAAGGCTGTTTTGGGCATAATCCTCCTCTTTGCGGGTGCGCTGATATCCTGGCATGGCTATCTGACATTCGCTCAGTGCGGCACATCCGCGGGACCGTTGTCCTCGTTTATAACATCCACTCTGGGAGCGGCTAACTCTCAGGTCTGTTACTACTCGCAGCTGATCGGCATAGTCGGCCTGGTTATAGCCGTTATCGGCATCATCGCCATATCCTCTGCGATAAGCTGGGGCATGGGGCAGGCCAAGGAGGATCCGCTCGCTGTCCTAGAGCTCAGGTACGCAAAGGGCAGGATAACGAAGAAGCAGTACCTCCGGATGAAAAGGGCGATCAAGGCGGCATCCAGCGGCAGCATGCTTGAACAGCATCACGGTCACCACTTATTGCAGGCTCTACTGGTTTTCTTGGTGATTGTCCTTCTGCTCGATATCTTCGTCTCCGGCGGTCTGCCCTCATTGCTGCCAGCAAAGGGGACGGTCCAGCCGGCCGCATCACCCAATCCCCAGGTCACGGTGTTCGGAACCGTAACTACAAACGGCATCTGGACTACCCCACAAACCATCTCGTTCAACAGCCAGGCCGCGTTCGTTGACGCCAACGGCCATTACGTGATCAGCCTACCGGACAACAGCACTTTCAACGTCGCGGTCTCATGGACCGCGCTCGGCGGCATATACGCCGGCAGCTGCAACGCGGGCAAACTGCTCCTGTTCACCCCATCCGACAGCTACATCTACAACGCCGCCTGCTAGCCTGGCGCTGCGTTAACCTTAAATATTGGTAAAACCTCATTATACTGGGTAAGATGTCCGTCGTCAAGCTTATGGGCATAGCGGGCACGGCGCTAAAGAGCAACTTCACAAGGCTCGACAGGCCGTACAAGCTCAATTTCTCCATAACCTACTGGTGCCAGTCCCGCTGCCTATCGTGCAACATATGGCAGATGAAGCCCAAGGGCGAGCTGAGCATAGAGGAGATAAAAGAGTTCGCCAAGAGGAACAACTACTTCAAGTGGGTGGAGCTCACCGGCGGGGAGCCCTTCCTCAGGCCCGACATAGTCGAGATAGCAAGGGCGTTCAGCGAGGCCAACAAGGATCTTTACATACTCACTGTCCCTACCAACTCGCTCTGCGACCACAACATGGTGGAGAGGAAGCTCAGGGAGATGCTCTCCCTAGGGATACCTAAGGTGGCGGTTACCGTCAGCCTCGACGGTTACAGGGAACTGCACGACAGGCTGAGGGGAGTGCCGGGGAACTACGACAAGGCGATTGACATGTTCAAGAGGCTGATGGCCCTCAAGAAGGAGTTCAAGAGCCTTTACATGGTGTTCGGCTACACGCTCAGCAAGATGAACATGGGCGAGTTCCAGAAGACCTACGAAGCGGTCAAGGCGGACATTCCAGAGATAACCTATAACGATTTCCACATCAATCTGGCCCAGCTGTCGGAGAACTACTACAACAACTCGGGGAACGACATAACTCCTGACAACGCAAGGGTGGTTGACGAGATAACCGCCTTCGTGGCGCACAGGAAGTACCAGCCAGGCGTGATACCGGCAATCGAGTCCACTTTCATGAAGAACCTCGTGATCTACGCCAAGACAGGGAAGACCCCGATGAGGAGCAGGAGCCTCGAGGTCTCGCTGTTCATGGACAGCTTCGGCAACGTCTACCCCTCGATAATGTGGAACAGGAAGATAGGCAACATAAGGGACACGCAGTACGACCTCGGCGGGATGTGGAACAACGAGGCTGCGAACGGCGTGAGAAAGGACATAATGGAGGGCAGGGAGCCCAACCAGTGGACCTCCTGCGAGGCCTACCAGTCTATAACGGGCAACATGCTCAGCATGCTGAAATAAGCGAGCCCGCTATCAATAAATACCCCTCTGCACTGCACAGCACGCTCTTATACCATACCTACTAACTAATACCGGTGAGGAGATGGTAACCGTACAGAAAAGTAGTGGGAAGGACAAGAACCTAGCTAACTTCTTGAACTTGGCCAGGCAGATAGAAGGTGCAGCCAAGATTGTTAGCGAGGGTGGTACCGAAGGTGGCGTAGTCCTGAAGGATCGATACATTGGCGATAGCAGCAGCAGCAACAGCAGCAGCACAAGCGGCAGCAGCAGCCATAGCCGACCTAGCGGAGCAAGAATCAATCTTGACAAGCACTCCACCAGCGGAGGACTAAAGATCAGGAAGAAGCCATCGCTCTGATACGGGCGAGGGTGCTAGCGCATTGATATATTGGCTAGCATCTGCTTTGTTGCTTAAGGTATCCGTAGTTATGTGTGGTTTAACGGTGGTTTGATGCTACAATCGGCTTTGCCTAATAGGTTGGAATCAATTACGCTGGATAGGCTGTCAAGGAACGGCTTGTCTGAGGTGCCCAGGGAGTGCGTAAAATTCAACGACGAGCCCAAGATACCCACATACATATGCGTACCCAACAAGAAAGCCAAGGACAGGTATCATCATGATGACGTATACGGCTGCGGAATCTCATCAAATCCCACTGTGGCCAAGATAAAGTCAATCGCAGAGTTCCTGGAGCGTCTGGCGATATATAATCCCCAAAAACAGGGACTTCTGAAGCGCGAATATGACCAAGGCCGCTGTGTGGATCCGAATCTGTTCATACACTATTCAGATAGGCAGGCAAAGGCACACGGTTATGCGCGCAGCGGGTTGGAAAAGAATGCCTATCTATGGTCTGCTGCCACGGACTGGCTGAGCAAGAAGAAAATCTTAGTTCCGGCACAACTGATATACCTATCGGACATCTTCAAAGACGAGGTGGCAATAACTCCGGAGCAGATATCCACTGGGGCTGCTTTCGGAGGGGGCGTCAAGCGCGCCTTTGAAACCGGCTTTCTAGAGGTCATTGAGCGGGACGCATTCATGATATCCTATCTTACCAAAAGAAAAATAGCTAGGGTAACCGATTTTCCGGAATCGGTCAACAGGATAATAAGCTATCTAAAACGCTATTACATAGACATGTTCGTCTTCGACGTCACAAACGACCTGCAAATACCTGTTTTCATGGCAATAGCCGTGGACAGGCAAGGCCTCGGCGTAGCTGTATCTGTCGGTATGAAATCCGGCTTTGACCCTGAAAGCGCAATACTTGGGTCAATAATGGAATCAGTCCAGGCCCGAAGGCAGTCAAGATTCAGCAAGGAGATGGAAGGGGACAAGTTCCACTTCCCTAAGGCAAATGAGATAGAGTCAAAGCAGGATCGCTATTTCTACTGGTATCCTGTTAAAATGATTGGCCATCTCGATTTCTGGCTGAAGGGCGGCAGATCCGTAAGCTTTAGCAAGCTGGATAACTACGTCTCTTCCATAGGCGAAGGGATTAAGCGGTTGAGGGACAGGGGCTACCATGTGGTATACGCTGACATGACCCTATCTCCGATTAAAAAAATTGGCTTTGTCGCCGGGAAGGTATTGATACCAGAACTGCAGCCCCTTTATCTCTCCGAGCGCTTAAAGGTTCTGTACAGCGTCCATGGGGGTAATATAGTCCCGTCCAAAGGTCTAAAGCCGCATCCATTTACCTAAGGTGTATCGTATGTTGAAAGATATCGAAGAATTCTACCGCAAGACGAAGCTTAACGCAGTATCGGGCTCGTGGAGTGGTAAAGTACCAATAGAATACGTCTTCACCTTCCACAAGGAGTACCTAAGGTTTCCTTCCGTAAAATTGCCAAAGGGGCCAATCAGCGGCGAATATGAAAGACTACTCAAACGCCGCAGTTCGACTAGGACATTTTCGAACAAGCCGGTTCCGCTCGGTATACTCGCAAAGATTCTCGGTTCCTGTAGGATCATAGATAAGGATCCTGAGCGGAGGACATACCCTTCAGCTGGAGCAAGGTTCCCCCTAGAAATATACCTCATAGCGTTCAGGGTGAAAGGGCTGGAGCCCGGCATATATCACTTCAACTTCAGCAAATTCTCGTTGGAGGTCCTACTGCTGTCCGACCTTAAAAAATATGAGACCGAGTTCGTGTCCCCGTTCCTGAAGAATGCGGCCGGGGCCCTGATATTCACCTCTGTGATGTCGAGGTCGGAGGTCAAGTATGGGCTTAAGGCATACCCGTATTCGCTACTGGAAGCCGGCCACATGAGCCAGAACATACTCCTCTCCTGCACCAAGCATAATGTGGGGGCTTGTGCAGTAGGCGGATTCATAAACAACAAAATAATAGAACTTTTGGATTTGACGGAGGATGAAATACCGATACACGTAATAGGCTTCGGATTCAAGGCCTAACAAATCAAGGAGAGCGGAATGCCGAAAACAAGAATTCTTATCCCTTTAGCCGCACTTTTACTGATCGGCTCCTACTCTTTCGCGGGGACCGTAACGCTTACCGCCAGCTGCCCTCTTAACGTGGTCAACTCGACCAACAGCCACATCTCATTCAACCTCTCCAACTCCGGCGACGACGTGGCTGGGGGCATAATGATATCCCCAATACTAAAGGGCGCGCTCACCTACAACTCTACTGTATCTTTGGGCGAGCTTCTCCCTGGCCAGTCTAGCGCAGCGGCCATCTCAGTAAGCAACCTTACCCAGCCTGGCGAATATGTCGACTACTTTGTAACAAAGTACTCGCAGGGCGAGCAGACATTCGTCACCGTCTTCCCCTGCGTGGCCGCGATGCAGCGCACCTCCCAGAGCGTGGTTCAGGTGGCAAACATAACCACGTCGAAGACCCAGGTTTTCGTGACCATGCTGAACTCTGCCGACTACTCCGTCAACGCGACGGCTACTCTTGCGGTGCCTCCGTCCTTTAATGTCGACCATCCAATCGCAAACGTCCAGATAGCCCCTCAGTCCACCGCGTCGGTGAGCTTCAACGTATCCGCCCCGCAGTACAACGCGACCTTCCCGATATCCTTCTCAGCATCGTACGTGCGGAACGGTACCAGCTATGCGGTGCTGCAGGTGACCGACTTCAGCACAACATCGCAGGCTCAGCAGGCATCGCCCGTGACGCTGAACCCTCCCGAGATTGTGTTCATCGCGCTGATAGTCGGGGTCGCATGCCTTATAACAATCTCCATCGCAAAGAAGAGGGTAAGGACAGGCAAGGGGCAGGGAGTGGTGTAGATGCAGAAGCGCAGCCCGTATATCAGCATAGTCGTCCCCACCCTCAACGAGCAGAAGAACATAAAGGCGCTCGTCAAGGGGATAGCCGGGGGGATGAACGGATACAGGTACGAGCTCATTGTAGTCGATGGCCACTCAACTGACGGCACTGTAAGCGCGGCAAAGGCGCTCGGCGCAAAAATACTCTACGACGAGGAAGGCAAGGGCTCCGCGCTGATGAGGGGGATGTCGGCGGCGAGGGGCGACATCGTCATCTCGATGGACGCCGACCTATCCAACAGGCCAAACGAGCTCAAGCTTCTCATCGCGGGGATAGAGGCGGGATACGACATATGCATGGGATCCAGGTTCCTCACAGGCGGCGGCTCTGACGACATGCCGATGGTAAGGCGGCTGGGCAACAAGTTCTTCGTCTTTATGGTGAATGCCATCTACGGCACCAGCTACACCGACATGTGCTACGGATACAGGAGCTTCGCCAAGGGGGTCGCGCACAGGCTGGACCTCACGGAAAAGCGCTTCAGCATAGAGACCGAGATAAGCATAAGGGCGAAGAAGAGGGGCATGAGGGTGCTCGAGGTCCCGAGCTTCGAGAAGCCCAGGGCGGGCGGGGACGCGAAGCTGCACAGCCTGAGGGACGGCTACTCAATACTGAAGACCATACTCAAGAACGTCTAGCGCTCACTTCTGCTTCAGGTAGTAGAATCCGTATTTTATGCCGCGGGGCGCGAACGTCGCGTTGGCTATCGGCGTCATGGTGAAGCTCTGGTTCAATCCCGTGCACAGGTTGTTGGGCGTGTAGCACCAGTACCCTATGTCCGCGACCAGGCAGCCGTACTGACTCTGGTACTGCCCGAGCTTGGACTTGTCATAGGCGTAGCTCATCTGCGCCGCTGTCCTGTTGTTTATGTTGAACAGCGTCGGGTCGTATGTGAATACCAGGCAGCTTGCATTTATCAGGTGGGCGTTGGCGTAGACGAAGCTCTCGTAGAACCTCGCATCAGGCGCCTGCGGTATGTCGCCAGGCTTTACCGCTATCTGCTGCATATTTGCGTAGAACGCGTAGGCTATGACCGCTAGTATGGCCACAGCTGCCAAGATCTCAAGCGGCCTTCTGAGCGACTTTTTCTTCAGCGTTGAGGGGAGGCCCACGATATAAGCCGCACCGAAGCCCGCGAAGAGCGCGACCTGCGCCATCACACTGAGCATGAACCTCCAGTCCACTCCATAAAGGACTGATCCCGCATAGAACGCTGTATAGAGCAGGAAGAACGCCGCGAACCATATCGCTATCGCCGTCATCTCCCTCCTCATTGAGAACGCCATCACCGCAACCCCGAACACGGCAATGAGGGTCACTAGGACCGGCTGCATCACGTAGGAGCCCTTGTAGGCGTTCAGCCAGAACTCGAGGTTGGCGCAGATGTTGTACTGGAAGTTGCTGGGGTTTATGCTGCCCGTCGCGAGGTAGACGCTCTGCGTGCATGTGTCCTGTATACTCGTGCCCTGGAAGCCGTAGTTCCCTCCCGTTAGCTCCATGTACGAGAACAGCACAGCCGGCGCGACCGCTATCAGGAATACCAGTATCGCCGTGAGCGTCTTCGTCTCCAGCACATTATTCCTTATCAACTTAATCGTATCCTTCAGTGATTTTGCCATGCTGTTCTTGTCGAGCACCAGATAGAGCAGGAGGAACACCGGAAGATAGAGGACTGCAAGCACCTTCATGTAAAGCAGCAGCGAGATGGAGAGCAGTGCGGCGCTGAAAGTCCATATCGTCTTATTCCTTGCGAATATGACCAGAAAGATGAACGCAAGCAGGGAGTAAGCCAGCATCGCCACGTCCGAGTTGGTCGGCATGGCCCACACCAGCAGCACAGGCGACAGGCCGAGCACCAAGGCGGAGAATGCGGCCGCTATCTTGCTCTTGAACAGCAGCTGCGCAAGGATGAATGTGAGGAAAACTGAGAGCGCTGAGAGGAAGAGCCCTGTGCCGAACGAGGTCGATAGGCGGACTCCGAATATCGCGAACGCAGCGGCCAGGTTGTAGGAGAGCCCTATGGGCTCGTGGAATATCTCGCCGATGTAGCATGTCGATGCGGTGCCGTAATCGCACATCCACGCCTGCCCAGTGTGCAGCAGGCTCTGCCCCATCGCCTGGTAGATTGCGTCGTCAAAGTAGAGCAGCTGTGTGGGCTTCACCAGCGCTATCTCAACAGTCAGGAAGAGCGCAACGATTACGAGCGCTGCCAGTATCGCCAGCCAGTTCAGCCTGCTCTCCACCAGGACCTTTGCAATCGCCTTCCTGCCGCATACAATCGCTATCACGAGCCCGATGAGGGATACCGATATCCCCGCGGTGTACATGTATTCCGAGATGGAGCCTGGCAGCACTCAGACACCTGTCCTGTTCGTCACGAACAGGCCGTTTATGAACATGTGCCTCGTCTTTGTCACCTTCATCATGTACAGCGCGTCCTCGGGCGTCATCACTATGGGAAGCCCGTGGAGGTTGAAGCTCGTGTTGAGCACCATCCCGTATCCCGTCCTCTTCTTCACGCTTTTCAGGAGCTCGGAGTAAAGCGGGTTCTCGTTGCCCACCATCTGCGGCCTCGCTGAGCCGTCGACGTGCACAACCGACCGTGCATGGTCCTTTGCCTCGTCCTTCACCTGATAAGCGGATGTCATAAACCTGTCGTTGCCCTTGCCGTCATACTCGAGTATCCTGCCTATGTCCTCCTGCAGCATGGACGGGGCGAAGGGCTGGTACCACTCCCGTCTCTTGACATAAAGGTTCAGCTTCTCCTTGACGTACTCGGACGACGGTGATGCGAGTATGCTTCTGTTTCCGAGCGCCCGAGGTCCGTACTCCATCCTTCCCTGGAACCAGAGCAGGTACTTGTCCTCCGCTATCAGCTCGGCAGCGTGCTCCGCCTGCTGGTGGCTAGTCTGGGGCTCTATCAGCAGCGATCTGTCCGCCCTCAGTATCTTCTCAGTCTCCTCCTGTGTGTACTCGTTGCCGAGATAGGCCGTGAGCGGATAGTTTGTAATCCCGTTAAGCATGTAATTAACGTGCATGGCGCTGCCCATCGCAAGGCCGCCGTCTCCCATGTGCGGGAATACGCTCCAGTGCCTGAGCTGCTCAAGTCCCCTGACCCTCATGTTCGCCTTCACGTTGGCGAACAGCCCTCCTGCGAACGCGACGTCGCCTATTCCGTACCTGTCCATCGCGTTGCTCGCGAACTTTATCAGCACGTTCTCCAGCACCTGCTGTGCCATGTATGCGAACTGCTCCCTGGGCATCTGCCAGGCTATCCTCTGTAGCATGTCATACTGCTGCGACGGGGCGTACTTCGCGTTTATCGTAGTGCCGACCACGCTGAAGAAGTTGGCCAGCCTGTTCTCCTCATACGGGAACGGGTAGGAGTAATCGGCCATGGCCATAACCTTGCCCTCGTCCTCAAGCTCCCTCATCCCCACTATGTTGGTTACCTGTTCGTAGAATATCCCTACCGAGTCCCTCGCCCTTATCGCAAGCTGCCTCTCCAGCTTTCCGTTCTCAAGTATGCTGATGCTGCCCGACTGTCCATCCCCCAGCCCGTCCATCGTTATGACAAGCGATCTCTTGAACGGGGCGGTGAACGCTGCTGTTGCGGCGTGCGCGGTGTGATGGTCCACCACGTGCAGCTTGAAGTTGTCGAAGCCCATGCTCTTCAGGTGGCCGGAGACAACGCTCTTGCTCACGAACGTGTTGGACGGAAGCACGCCGATGGAGGTGAGATTGTACTTCAGCTTGTGTCTCGTGTGCTCGAAGCTCGGCTTAAGGCCCTTCCTCCTTCTCATTGTGTAGTAACTCTCCTTCATCTGCGGGAATAGCCTCTCAAGCGTCTTGGTGAACTCGGTGGTCGAGAAGGCTATGTGCTCCACGTCCGTCGGCTGAATCTTCTCGTAGTCAAGCGCGGCCCTTATCGAGTTGTACGGGAACCTGAGTTCCAGCTTCCTCTTGGTAAACCGCTCCTCGTTGGCCGCGTAGACTATCCTGTCTCCGTCTATCAGCGCGGCCCCCGCATCATGGCCGTCCCACACTCCTAGTATGTACAAATTAATCACCAATCAATTCGGGCTGTCGACCCTCGTCTCCGTTTCGACCTTTATCTTCGCTATGAAATCCTCTATCTTGACCCCGAACTTCTGCCCGCCGCTCCTTGTCCTCACGGCGACCGTGTCGCTGTCCATCTCCTTCTTTCCCACGACGAGCATGTACGGTATCTTCATCATCTGCGCGTCCCTTATCTTGTACTCGAGCGTCTTGTCAGAGTTGTCTAGCTCAACGCGTATGCCATTGCCCCTGATCTCCTTGTACGCCTTTTCAGCGAACTCGTTAGCCACCTCCGAGATTGAGATGACCCTCGCCTGAACTGGGGCAAGCCACGTGGGGAACTTGCCCTGGTAATGCTCTATGAGTATGCCTATGAACCTCTCGATAGAGCCGTATATCGCCTTGTGTATGACTACCGGCATGTGCTGCTTGCCGTCCTCTCCCGTATACTCAAGCCCGAACCTCTGCGGCTGCTGGTAGTCCAGCTGTATGGTCGCGCACTGCCACTCCCTTCCCATGCTGTCCTTGATGTCTATATCTATCTTCGGGCCGTAGAACGCGCCCTCCTTGTCCTTAATCTTGTAGCTGACCTTGTTGGCGTCAAGGGCCTCCTTCAGCTTTCCGGTCGCCTTCTCCCAAAACTCGGGGGTGCCCATATGGTCGTCAGGCATTGTGGAAAGGTTGGCCTTGTACTCAAAGCCGAACATCTTGTAGAGCGAGTCGACTATGCTTATTATCTTTGTCATCTCCTCGACTATCTGGTCCTCCCTTACGAAGAGATGCGCGTCATCCTGCGTTATCTCCCTGACCCTGAACAGCCCTGTGAGCGCGCCGCTTATCTCGTTCCTGTATATCGTGCCGAACTCCGCGAGCCTTATGGGCATGTCTCTGTAGCTCCACTTTCTGGATTTGTATATCAGGATGGCCGAGGGGCAGCTCATAGCCTTCAGCCCCAGCTGCTCTCCGTCCGCGTCAAATGTGAACATCTCCTTCTTGTAATGGCCTATGTGCCCGCTTACGTCCCAGAGCGCCAGGTTCGCTATCGCCGGCGTGCTTACCTCTTCATAGCTGTATTCATGGTACTTCTCGCGCATTAAATCCAGAAGGGCGTTGAATATTATGTAACCGTTGTTGTGCCAGTAGACCATTCCCGGTGAGACACCCTGGAAGCTGAACAGGTCAAGCCTCTCGCCTATTGTCCTGTGGTCCGTGTCCGGCAGCCCCGCGAAATCGCTCTTGGTCACTATCGACCTGTCCAGCGGCTTTGCTGCAGCAGTCTGTGGCTTGCCCTGCTGCGGCGGTGCAGCCAATGGCGCTGCCGAGTATCTCTTCGACCTCTCTGCCATCGGGTGGCCCTTTATCCTGAGCGCGAGCGCCTTGTTCCATCCGAACGGTGCCTTCTTTGTCTCGTATCCCTCCGCCAGCTTCTGCGCCATGTAATCGACAAGCGCCATCGCCTCCTTCGGCGGCGCAAGCTCGGTGCTGAGGTGCGCGAACGGATAGACCACGATTCTCTGCCTCTTCAGCTGCGCCATGAATGTCTTGACATCCCCGATGGCCCTGTCCGCCAGCGCGGTGTCGTCACCTTTCTCCACGCTTATGAGCAGGACCAGCGCGTCGTCGATCGAGGCCTTCCTCTCCTCCGTCTGCTCGTACACGCTCGACTCGGGCTTCATCATCTCGTAAGTGACGTTGTCTACGTCAAGCTCGAGTATCTTCATCGGAACCGGATTTACTTCCCTCTCAACCTATATATGAATTTCGCTTAGGGCCAAAATAAGTTATATATATTAGGAAAAACCAAGCTTATCCATAAGGTTTGGTAGACGGAGTACAATGCGCAAACACACATTCGCGGCCGCGATCATACTGCTTCTGGGGCTGATGCTTAACTCTGGGATAGCGCACGCGCAGCAACTGCCCAACACGAAGGGAATGCCGCTCAACATCTCGCTTTCATCCACCAGCGTAACAGTGCCAGTGGGTAGCATATGCAGCGACGGCGCTTGCACCGGTGCGGTTCAGGCCGGGATAGAGGTTTGCGCGTACGGGGGCAAGGGGCCGTATTTCATCATAGTATACAACAACAACCAACAGGCAGCCAGTGCGGCAACCGCCGGATGTTACTACTATGTTTTCACCCCCCAGCTTACCGGTACATACGGGATACGCTTTAAGGTCACGGACAGCTCTGCGCCTGCGGCTGTAGCAACCGCCAATGCAACGATATTGGCAGTACCATTAAACGGCGGAGGACCACTTTCGTCATCCGTATCATTGGCTAAGGCAGACGTCAACGTAAGCCAGAATGTGGCTATCGGGCTAGCGATAAACGGCGGTGTGGCCCCCTACTCCATAAAGGTCTATGTGAACGGCAACCTCTCCGAGGTCTCCAAATCCTACTCCCCCTACTCGTACTCCTTCACCCCCTCTTCAGTCGGTGCCTATTTCATACGGTTCAATGTCTCTGACGGTGCAGGCCACAAAACAAACCAGACATCAACATTGTATGCGGTACCGAGCTACTCTGGCGGCCTCGCGTATGGCAGCAACCAGCTTGTGGTATCCGTAAACCCCAATTTCGTCACTGTGCAGCCCGGCCAGCCGGCTGATATAACGGCAACCGCATCAGGGGGCAACACATCCGGCTACGTCATCTTCCTGTACGATCCATCCGGAAACATAGTCGCTCAAGCGCAGGGCGGCACGCTCCGCTACACATTTACCCCATATAATGCGGGGCAGTACTACGGATTCACCGCCGCTGCATACGACGCCTCTGGTAGTCTAGCCACCGAAGTGGCGTATGTAAAAACCGCCAACGTGACTCCTACAAACGGCACGTTGGACGAAAACATAACGCCGCAAGGCCAGACCATACTCGTAGGCCAGAAGGCGACTTTCAACATAACCCCCTCTGGCGGCATCGGGCCCTATTATCTCGCCATAAGGGACCAGAATGGCAGCCTGGTGGAATTCGACGTGCTCAATTCTAAGTCGCCACGGCAATTCTCCACCAAAACCGAATTACCTGGGGATTACATTTTAAGCTTCACACTTTCGGATTTGTACGGCGCCGTTGTATCTAAGAGCGTAACGCTCCAGGTGGCCGGAACCACGATAAACTCCATGCAGCATAACTACGGGACCCTAAATGCGACCATAGGACAGCAGGTCTCGGTGAAGGTATCTCCAAGTGTGTATCCCTGCCCATGTACCGTGCTTGTGTACAATAACGGCGCATACCAGCAGAGCGGCACCATTCCGCTTGGCGGAGCCTATAACTACGTCTTCATCCCCACGTATGCCGGGACATACTCCATAAGCTTCATAGTGCAGTACCATGGCGGCAGCTCTGACGGCTACACCGAAACCGTGCTGGACAAGGTGCATGTGTCTACACAGTACATCGCGGCTCAGAACAACCTCACCGTGTCTATAAGCCCCAGCTACCTCACATACTCCCCGCCAGGATCCACTGTGGAGATAACGGCTACGGCCTCTGGCGGCAACTCGGCTGTGTATAACATATTTCTGTATGACGGGAGCGGCAATCAGCTGACCATGTCGCAATCCGACCATCTAAGCTACTCCTATACTGTTCCATATCCCGCCGGGACCTACTACTGGCTTAGGGTCGTAGTCTACGACGCGTCCCACTATAGCGCCTCTAATTACACCGACATATATGCCACATAGGAGCACCTGCCACTCCTGGCCGGTATTTAAATCTTTCTATGCCTATCAAACGGGCAATAACCATAAATATTACCTTCAGTCAAAGTAATAATCAAGAGATAGGTGCGGTCAGGCGGGGATTTTATGCAGGTAACTAATACGATATTGCTCATGCTCATGCTCTCTGGAGCAATCTTTGGTGTAGGAGTAGCTAACGCACAGCTGGCCACATACCCATTGGCCGTATCGCTCTCCAATACCTATCAGACGGTTCCGGTGGGCAGCGTATGCACTTCAGGAGGCTGCACCACGGCTAGCCAGGCATCCATAACGGCATGTATGTCGGGTGGCTCGCCCCCGTACTCCGTAATTGTGAACAGGAACGGGAACAGGGATGCGGCAGGCGCGACTCAATCATGTTATACCTATCAGTTCACACCGTCCGCCCTGGGCACCTACAACATACAGTTCATGGTTACCGACAACATCGGCAATACCGCCACTTCAAGCGCGGTCGTTGTAGCCACCTCGCAGGGCGGTCAGTACCCGCCCTCGGCCAGCGTCTCGCCACAGACCATGGATGTGGCTGTGGGCGCTCAGACACCTATAACGCTGACCATAAACGGCGGGGTTCCACCGTACACCATAGGCGTAACTAACAACGGAGCTGCCGCGACATCCACGGTGACATCCGCCTCATCTTACATCTACAGTTTCACTCCGCCAGTCACTGGCGATTACGTGATTGAATTCTCTATAACGGACGCATCCGGCGCTACTACCACCCAGACATCCGAGATATTCGCCTCTCCGGGCGGGTCAACGGTTATAGGCAACGGCGGCAGCAGCAGTACGCTATCGGTAGCGGTCAGCCCTACATATAAGTCCGTGGCGGCTGGCACGCCTGTCCTTATAACTGCAACAGCATCGGGAGGCAACACCGCAGGCTACGATATCTTCCTGTACGACACCTCCGGACACATAGTCGCTCAAGCTCAGGGCGGCACTCTCAGCTACACATACGTACCGGCTTCTTTGGGCGAGTATTACGGATTCACCGTAGCCGCATACGACGCATCTGGCGCTCTCGCCACCCAAGTCATGTATATACAGACCACGGGCTCGAGCTCTTACCAGTCAAGCCCGTTGAGCATTTCCGTATCACCTCCGTCTACTGTCAACTCCGGATCTTCTGCATCATTCGTAATCACGGCTACCGGTGGAGTGCCGGCCAGCGGGGGCAATTACTATCTTGTAATAAAAGACCAGAACAACGACGTAATCGGGGCCATAAACATACCTGCATCTTCCCCTTACACATATTCGATACCCACCTCATTGGCGGGGTCCTACGCCTACAACTTTGAGGTGACGGATTCGCTTGGCAGTACGGCTACCACCACCGCGACGCTTAATGTGGCTGGCGGCAGCGGCGGCAGTTCAAGCGGCGGGAGCACCGGTGGCGGTGGCACAACCTCCACAGGCAGCATACTCTCGTTAACCCTTACCCCCCCGTCTGGCAGCACTGAGCCTTCGGGGGTCGCCGTACCAATCACTGCCTCAGTATCCGGCGGCAACTCGGCTGGCTACGACATCTTCCTGTACGATACCTCCGGAAACATAGTCGCCAAGGGGCAGGGCAGCACTCTCAGCTACACATTCACGCCGCAGGCTGGGCAGTACTACGGATTCACCGCCGCTGCATACGACGCCTCTGGCAATATAGCCACCAAAGTGACGTCAATCACCGGGGCATCCGGTTAGCTGTCAGCCGATCCAGCCCAAACCAGCATAATAGAAAGATATTTATATTGTGATTAGCAATTAAAACTAAGTGGTATTGATGAGGAAATTCTTGCTGAGACTTTTAACGTACGGCTACACTCTAGGCTATAGCAAATTGTTTATGGCACTGCTGGTCGTTACGGGGCTGATAGGTAGCGTGTCTACAATAGCAGCTGCACAGAGCACTGCTTGCGTATTTCCGCCACCTACGAGCTGTGCCTCTGGCACTTTTCTAAGCACCAACGGGTGCGCTACTAACCCATCACAACAGCAGGCTTGCTGCGCTACAACCGCAGGAGGATCTTGTACTGGCGGTAGCGGAGGCACAGGAGGCACAGGCACGATAAGCAGCCAGGCTGTGGTCAACGAGATAAAGAGCATCTGCACATCGATAAAGACCGTTGTGTTCATACTCGGACTCGCCCTCATGATTCTGGGAGGTGCGCTCTATGCTGGAGCTCACGTGATGCCTGGAGCCACGAAGGGACAGATTCAGGGTTATGGAATGGGAATGCTTGTAGGCGGAGTAATAGGTGTCATAATAGCCTTGATAGCGCCGTTCGTCCTGAACCAGATAATAACGTTCGATTCAGCGGCTGGAGTCAGCACAGTAAGCTGCTGATTCCTTTCTTCTTCTTTTTTCTTTCTAAAGCTTGAGCGTTAGCTGCGCCACTGCCCAGAAACATATAAAAATAGCCGCATCAAATACTGATTGCTGCGTATCCGTTTTACGCCGGCTGATATAGATGAACAGTCTTAAGGTCCGCTCAGGAAACGGATTCGCGATTGGCACGGCCACGCATGCCCCGCTGCTGCTGATGCTGCTCATCGCCATA
>Ga0307372_10003569_pt1 | contig 24671 bp, 16 predicted proteins | sample OX1MG_FD_202533 | JGI IMG/M metagenome (GOLD analysis project Ga0307372, IMG submission 202533) | Soil microbial communities from Risofladan, Vaasa, Finland - OX-1 | ecosystem: Environmental > Terrestrial > Soil > Coastal area > Acid sulfate soil | place: Finland: Risofladan, Vaasa | collected...
GACATCGGCGCCTCCTAGCTGAGGAGACAACAGGCAAAACTTATCCTTGAACGCTAGCACATCACGCCTAATCGCCGCTCGCTCCTTCCTCATCGAAAGTGCGGAAGACCCCTCGACTATCCGGCATTCCGTGCCGCTGGCTGGCCGGTCGGCAGTGGCACGACCGAGAGTGGCCACAAACAGGTGATGCAGGCGCGCATGAAGCGGGCCGGCATGCACTGGAGTCGGGTGCAGGTCAACCCCCTACTCGCGCTCACGCTGCTCGAACGCAATGGACGCTGGGGCAGCGAGGGTCCGGCCTTGCTCGCCACCCACCAGGCGGCAGGAGTGCGGCGGCGGCGTGAACGCCAACAGAGCCGTCGCCGCGCCAAACACCCCCCGCCGCTCGTTCCTGCCCCCCCTTCACCCGCGCCGCCACCCTTCCGCCATCCCTGGCGGCGCTACGGCGCTCCCTTGTCCGCAAAAAAATTGACGTACACCCGGTTTGCTGGTTTGCTGGAAGGGGAACAGGAGTCAGCGCGCGAAGTGAGAAGACGCTCACAAGAGTCGTCTTGGGACATGTTCTGGAAGAAGGCGAGGACGAACTGCAGCGTCGATGGGGATGAGGATGGGGATGAGGATGGGGATGGTTCGGTATGCCGAGGCGGACAGGTGGAGAGGCGCTGACTGGCTCACGAGACCTGCAGGAGCCCAGCGGACGTGTCACTCTCTCATGAATGTTCATTTTTACATCCGAGCAGCGGAGCCAGGCGCCTGCACACACATCACCACCGCGCGAGGCGACCCTGATCGGATGGAATTGTAAACATTCATAAGAGAGAGGCGCAGAGGAGCCAAGAGAGAGAGAAGCTCCCCTTCCTGGCTCCCTGCGTGCTGTACAAGAGGCTATCGAGATCGCGAGGCTTCCGAGATCAAGCGGCTCCTAGACAGCCTAGACAGCCTAGACAGCCTAGACAGCCTAGACAGCCTGTCGCATCACACACCCTGAAGAGGGGGCGCGCATCTTCAGCAAGAGGGAACCCCACCGGGGCAGGGATCAGCAGGGTGGTGAATGAACACTGCAGGCAGCGCATGGGTCACCCCTCCGCTGGACATCGGCAGAACACCGTGACTAGCCAGGAGAGCCACAACAACGAGCGTTGTAACGAGTACGCCTCGGAACACGCCCCGAGGCGCAACGAAGCCGAGTCGTTGCATGGCCGTGACGTACGTTGACGCTCGCGTCGGCAGAGCGGCGAAAAGGGGCGTACGCAGCCGAGTAAAGAAGGGTTGCCTTCCAGCAGATGGTGTGGTATGACTGAGCACAGAAGCTCCTTCTGCCATGATAGCATGGCGTGAGGGAATAGGCGGCGTATGGTCGTAACACACGCCACCTGATATGCGCTTCGGGGATGAGTCCGCAGTGCTCTCGGGGTGACACCTGATCATGCGGGCTCTTTCGCTGTCGCTCACGAGGACCGTACGCAAGCGATTACTAGCGGTTACTCGGACGGCATGACCAGCCTCCTTTCCTCATCCATCTGCCGAAGCAAGCGGTTGGCGCATTCATCGGCGCATGGGCCTATCATCAGCAGCGCATCATGAGAGGACTTGGCCCCCTCATGAGACAGTATGCCGTCCAAAGCGGCCAAGGACTACTCAATCGCATGGAAGGAGGCGGTGTTGCAGAAACACGGCGACAACGAGCGAGTCCACGCTCACCCGGTCCTGGGGCTGTTTTTCCTTATCCCGTCGGTATCATCTCGTCGGCATCGCATCTGCGTGCGGTACTCATCAGTGATCGCATGCGTCTACAAGGTCAAGCGCGAGCGAACTCCCTAACTGAGAGCTCGTCATACTTTGCCGACGGCGCTCCTCGCGTTGTCGCCGAACAGGTTACCTGCCGTGGCCCCCGCGTAGCGCCCCCGCAGCGTGGCACGGCGACGAAGTATGACCACCTCGTACTTAACAAGCGAGAGCGATTAACAAGCGAGAGTGAACTGAAGAGGGCGATCACGTTTCGCCTGGCGCTCCTTGAGGACGGACAGACAAGGGGGAGACACCGGTGAATATTTTCGCGCAAGAACTCGAGAAGATCCTGCGAACACATGGGAAGGACCTCAGTAGCCTCTTCAGCTTGCGGGTGCTCGACCTCCACTCCGGATCGTCTCGGCCCATCGCTCCAAACAAGGTCGTACGGCTGAAACGGTCGCTCACACTCGACATGACCGCCACGCTGAACAGCGAAGAGCTCGAAGCGCTGCAGGCGTGGGCGCCGTTGAACGCGGAAGGGCAAGAGGTACGCCGACTGCGGGCTGCCCTGGTCGCCGAGGGAGTACATCATCTCCTTGCCGGACGGATGCCTGCGGAACAAGCCTACCACCTTGGCCTGCTCACGTTGTTCGCGCTCTTAGATGAGGAGGCGCATGCGACGACACTCTGGCGTGAAGCGGTCTGGGATCAGGTAAGAGACTTCCTGGATGACGCGCTCAAGGAGGGGATCTCTGATACGGACGAGGGCCAACACGGTGTTGTCGGCGGCAGCCCAGCGGCGCTGCCTGTCGCTCATCCGGAGCACGAAGACAGCCCACGTGTCCGTGCGCTTGAGCCAGTGGCAGAGAGCTATGAGACGGGCATGCTCTGGCTCGCCATCGCCTTAGATACCTCCGAACCTGGCGCTCGTTTGGGGTACCTCGCGCTTGCTACCTCCCAGCTCGAACATGCGCGAGAGCTGGCGGTCACTCCGCCCTCCCTTGCGGTGGATACTCCTGAGCAGGCGGAGTGGCTCGCGGTGATCCATGAGGCCCTGACCGAAGTCGATGCGTGGCGCTGAGCGGCTGATGGGAGGAATCGTCCATCCCCTTGCGCCTTTGCGTCAGGAGAGCCGATTCTTGCGTGTCACTCCGGCGCGTGACGGATTTTCTTGAGGATCAGACGCCGTAGGCGACGAAACTCGCCCAGTAAATAGGATGGGCGTACGGGGTCTCTTCGATTCGACTCATGGGGCTTGCCCATTGGGTATTGGGGAGTTGGAGTGAGGGACCAGCGCGGTCCTCCACCGTCTCCCATCGGGAGAGCGTCTCGCCCTCCCCTGCGAACGTGACTCCCCGTAGCGGCGCTTCCTCGCTGTCGAGCGTCGTTTGACCGTCGAACGTATGCGCTGGATCGTCAGACGAAGAAGCCCGCAACCTCGCCAACGCTGAGGATACGGAGGCGGTACGTAACCACTTGCATGCGGCACGCAGCGCGCGCGCTGGGGTACTCTGCGGATCAGCGAGGATGTGTTCGGCAAACTTCAGCATGAGGAGCGCAGTCGCATGATCATGCACGGCCCACAGAGTAGCCAGGGCAGATGCGGCTCCTGCCTGGAGGAGGCCCGCCGCAAAACTCCCCAATTCGTCGGGCGCTCGTTCCAAATCGCCAAGCGCCGTGACGCACCCACTCGCCGCGAAACAGCGCACACCGGCCAACACCTGCGCATGTTGCAAGTCAGCCAGCGTCAGCCGCTCATTGTTGGCAAGCACCATGAAACACTGGTTGGCGTCAAAGGCGCTGGCGTGTCCGTGGCTTGCGATTTCCACCCATGCGCCCGATAGGCGCTCGTGAATACTTTCTAACACGTCAACGACCCGTTTCCGTGTCGCCTCATAGGTCACGAGCGCCTGGCTGGTCCTGCGACCAGCGCGGCGCGCGAGATAGACGATCTCCCGTGCCTCACGGAGCGCGAATGGGAGCGCCGCCGCAGTCGTCGGCTGGGGGTTGCCTATCGTCACGAATGGTCCAGTCTGGGGGAGATCAGCAACCGCGACACGCGCTGCCGCCAATGATCGAGCGCTCGCTTGATACGCCAACTCGCACGTCTCTTGAAATGGGAGGTCCCGATCTGCGCCCGCCTCTTGAACCCCTGCTGCATGCAGGGGCAAGGCGCTTAGCCGCCCACAGGCGATGAGCGCGATCGATTGGTCGGACCCATCGAGGTTCATGTGGGCAAGCCCTGCTCTCAGGGGGCGGATGATGGCGGCGCTGAGCTGGGGCAGCAAGATCTCCAGTTCGACCTCACGGATATACCAGCCCAACTCGCGGGCAAGGAGACCCGTCTCGAGCGCGTCGCGCAGGCGCATTGCCGGGCGTGCGCGCAGGACTTCTGCACGCTGTTGGGCGTTCGTATCGCCGTGTACAAGCGACTCGGCTGTCCGTTCCCACGCGCGCAGCAGGCGTAAAAGAGCTTCTTGTAGTGCGCTCAGGGAGGCAGAGAGTAGCTCCGGCAGTTGGGCTAGCGGCGTTGCGAATCGTTGGCGTTGTTCCTCAGGCTCGGTGGGACGAAGCGCCCAGTGACGGAGCACCTCGGCCGCGCTCCGATCGAGCGCCAAGCGCAATCCGCCGACAATCCATCCCTGCTCGTCAGGGCGCGCCAGCCAGTCATCCACAGCCTGCCAGGTGAGCAGTGGCAACGGGATGCGCGTCGGGGAGCCGTCATTTCCTCGGCTGTTCTGTGGGGGAAGCACGAGCGCGAATCCGCCACGATCAGACGCCGCCAGATACAGGAGCGCCTGATCGGGCGCAGCGGCGGTGGCAATCTCCTGATACGAGACCTCGTTGGGGAGGAAGTCGGGTCGGCAATGATCCCGTATAGCCTGCCGCGCAGCCAGGAAGGCGTCACGCGCCGCTCGACGCGCCGAGCGGTCATCAGTGGCGCGAACCTGCCGCAAAGACGCCTTTGCCTGGACAAACGCGCTGGCGTGCGCTGGGCAGACACCATCCAGCGTCACGCCAACTACTGCCTGATGCTCCCCGATTGCCTGTGCGCGACCAGCCTCCAAGGCTCGGAGGGCGCCCCGCAGATCACCCAGCTCGAGGAGGCACCAAGCGTCCCGAATGGACAGGTCACGCGTGGCGCGATATTCGCCTTGCAAGTTGGCGCGCCCCCGTTCATCGCTTTCCAACCAACCAAGCTCGGATTGAACCTCACGCGCTAGCGTGAACGCCGCATGTGCGCGCATGAACGCCTCTTTGACCGCTTCCAGATCACCAGCTTCCTGCGCCATGTTGACCAGCGCATCGAAGGCAAGCCACGCGACATTCAGTTGCGTATCCCGAAAATTCACCGGGAAATCGTCGCGGGTATAGACCTGTAACGCCTCCTGGTAATACAGCATCGCCAGTTCGATGTTTTCCTGCCGCTGGCCAGGCACGCGCTCGGCGTACACGTTGCCAAGCCCAAAGCAGCAGCTTGCATAACTCGCAGGGGCTTCCGTGCGCGTGTACACGCGGAGCGCCTCGTGATAGCAGCGGATCGCCTCCTCGCTGTCGAGTTGATGGCCGAGGAGACGGCCCTCGCGTGTGCGTGCGTCCAAGGCTCCCCCCAGGTTGGCTTGGGCAAGCGCATAGTCGTCCGGCTGATCCTCGAAGAGATAGATGCGCAATGCTTCGCGGAAACAGCTTACTGCCTGTTCGAGATTCGTAGTTTGGTCACCTACTTCCCGATGTACATAGCAGATGCCAAGGTTGTTCTGGATGTGGGCGTACTGGTGCGGGTACTCCTCGTAGGTGTAGATGGTGAGCGCTTCCTCGTAGCATTGTCGCGCTCGCTCGCGGTTTTCCCAGCGTTCCCCCACCAGCGACTCTTCGTACATATCCGCTTGCCCAACCAGAGATCTGGCGTAATCAGCGGGGTACTTTTCACGGGTAAAGATGCGCATCGCTGCTTGATAGCAGGCTAGCGCCATTTCGCGGTTCTCGTGGCGCGCGCCAGCGATGCGGCGCGAATAGGCGTTCCCCAGGTTCCGCTGCGCGCGGGCGTATTCTTCGGGATAGGTCTCACTGCGGTAGATCTGCAGGGCCGCTTCGCAGGAGGTAATCGCCTGCTCGATGTTCTCACGTCGCTGGCCAGCGAGACGCGCCTGAAAGGCGGCGCCCAAATTATGCTGAACAAGCGCATACTCGTAGGGGAACGTGTCTGCGGAGTAGACCCGGAGCGCCTCATGGTAGCATGCAAGAGCGGTTTCGATGTGGTCGCGCGTCACACGACAGCTCTCGTCCTGCAGGGTGTTGCCGAGATCAAGCTGGACACTGGCGAATTCCTCAGGGTTCTCATCGCAGGAGAGGAGACGCAGCGCCACCTGGAAGCAGGTAAGCGCCTCTTCCACATTGTCGGTATGCGAACCTGATCGTCGTTTGTGAAAGGCGGCGCCGAGCTGACGCCAGATACGGGCGCATTGGTCAGGGTAGCGATCAGCGGGAAAGGCGACCAGCGCGTGGCGGAGGCTGATGATCCCTTCCTCTTGGTACGTTGCCACAGTGTGTGGATCATGATCGCGCGTGGCTACCACATCAAGCGCATCCCACAGGGCGATCTGTACCTCGGCCAGGGATTCAGGGGCAAGGTCGGGTTCCTGCTGCGCGCGGATGATCGCATGGCGCAAGGTGTCCACCCAAGCAAGCGCCTCAGCGACAGTGACCTCATCCGGCGGCCAATGCGCGATTTGCTGTGCAACCTCATCCAACCAGGGAGGCAGATCGAGAATGAGACCTCCATGCGCGTTGATGTAGGCGTCGCGTATTGCTGCAGATGTTCCGCCCTGCTCAATGATGCGCCTCAGGAGGCGACGCCGACTCTGTACCAGGCGCTCCTGTACCGGGTCCTCGGAGCGCGTCTTCGCGAGCAGAAACAGCAGGACATCGCTGGGGGGATCGAGGAGATCGAGGTGCGCCTCCAAGGCGCGCCGTTCGTCGCGGTAGGTGGGCGCATCCACCCAAGCAATGAGTGTACGGGTGAACGCATCGATCCAGGGGGTTCGCCGGGATCCAAGCAGGGAGGTGGCGCCGCATGGCTTAAACCACCGGTCAGGAACAGCAGGCGCATCGGACCCGACCAGCAGTGCGCGAATCTGTTTGAGGGGAGCAGCGCCGGATCGATCCCCATTGTGCCACAATTGGGCAAGCAAGACGGCCATAAAGAGCGTGGCAGTGCTACTGCGTAACAGCACGCGGTCATGCTCCATCGCCTCGTGTTGCGCCTCGGGAGAAGGGGCATTGAGGACCGCCTCAAGGCTGCGCGCTACCGCGCCCACCTCCGCATCCAGGGGGGGAATAGCTGCTGAGGATTCCGTCACGGCTTTGCTCTTTCAAACCTGTTCATTATCGCGGAGCGCCTTCACGCTCCGGACCTACCCAGTGTACCATGCCTGGCCGCAGGTCGGGTGGAAGTCTCGCGCCCCACCGCGACAAGCGCGCCCTCCTCACTCGATTGGCACGAAGCCAGACCTGGCGTCTCCTCAACCACATGCGTCGGCCAGAGCCATCGGTTGTCGTGTGTATCTTCCTGAACTTCTGACACACCCCGGCAACACCCATAACGTCCCATAGTGTCTGAACAAAGATCGAGCGCGCCCACCCCCTTCGTGAGCTCAAGCGCGTAGAGCGCAAATGCCACCCAGCGCGCCAGAATGTTATCCTCGCTGAGCGGAAACGTCTACCGGTTGCCCTGCTGTCGTTGTGGGTCAGGAGTCATATCCGACATGCCTGACCTATCTGACCTATCTGACCTATCCGGTAAGGCGAGGCGACATCTGGTCGTCGGCATGGCGGAGCCATCTGGCACTCCACCGCCGCGTGGAGAGGACTGTTACCGCCGAGATAAAATTGGGTCTTCCGCAGATTAGATGAAACGGGCTGCTGCCAAGCGAACACTGCCTGTGGCTACACGCTCTGGGCGAGCAGCCGCTGCCGCAGCAGGTCAAGACTGGCGCGCCCATAGGCGGTACGTTTGAGCAGCTTGAGGCGATTCACCTGCCCTTCCGTTTGTCCTTGCGAATGAGTGGCCAACTACACCCAATGACCTGAATGATACGCAGGTCTTTACGGTCACCCACCCCTTTCATCCGCTGTCTGGACGCTCGTTTGAGGTGGTCGCTCAGCGCCAGGCATGGGGCGAGCCGCGCGTGTTCTTCTACGCCCCTCCCCACGCGGACCTCCGCTCCATCCCCGTGGCGTGGACCAGTCTCGCTTCACCCGATCCCTTCCTTGTGCTGGCGCAGGGACGCGCCCTGCTGCGTTTCATAGACGCACAGCGCCTGTATGAGACGCTCAGGGCAGCTGCCGCTGGTCACTCTCGTCAGCAGCAGGAGGAGGACTGACATGGCACACCAGGTCACTGCAGAACAGTTGCGTCGTCTTGCCTGTTTGTACGTCCGTCAGAGGACGCTGCAGCAGGTCTTGGCGCATGGCGAAAGCACCGCACGCCAATATGCGCTCCGCGAGCGGGCGGTCGCACTGGGCTGGGCGGACGACCAGATCATCGTCATCGACCAGGATCTGGGACACTCTGGAGCATCTATGGCGGACCGGCTCGGATTCCAACGGTTGGTGACGGAGGTGGGACTGGGGCGCGTCGGCCTCGTCTTGGGCCTGGAGGTCTCGCGGTTGGCCCGCAATTCCAGCGATTGGCATCGCGTGCTCGAGATGTGCGCCCTGACCCAAACCCTGATCCTGGATGAGGATGGGCTCTACGATCCCGCCACGTTCAATGATCGGCTGCTGCTTGGTCTGAAGGGGACCATGAGTGAGGCCGAACTGTACGTGATTCGCGCGCGACTCCAAGGCGGGATTGTGAGTAAGGCGCGTCGTGACGTGCTCAAACTCCCGCTCCCCATTGGTTTGTGCTCTACCGACGACGAGCGGATTGTCCTGGATCCGCATCTGCAGGTGCAGGCGACAATTCGGGCGGTGTTTGCCACGTGTGCGCAGACGGGTTCTGCCTGTGCGACCGTGCGCCAGTTCCGCCAGCAGCAGTCGGCCTTTCCGCATCGGCTCCGGGGTGGGGGGCACAAGGGCGAGGTGGCCTGGGGGACCCTGCAGCACCATGACGTCTTGCGCCTGTTGCATCATCCTGCCTCTGCGGGGACCTCTGTCTTTGGGCGCACGCACACGGCCAAAGCCGTGGATGGCAAGGTCCATATTCACGCGGTTCCCCGTGACGAGTGGCAGGTGGTGCGCTACGATTCCCATGACGGCTCCATTCCCTGGCAGGAGTATGAGCGGAATCAAGAGCAACTCGCCATGAACAGCCAAGCCTATGCGCCCAAGCGGTTGGCTCCCCCGCGCGAAGGGCCAGCCCTGCTCCAAGGGTTGGTGCTGTGCAGCCAGTGTGGAGAAGTGTGGAGAACGAATGACGGTCCGCTACCACCAACGCGGCGGACAGCGTATCGTGCCGGACTACGTGTGCCAACGCGCTGGCATTGCGCAGGCCCAGCCGCCGTGTCAGCGCATTCCCGGCGCCGCCCTGGACCGTGCCGTGGCTGACCTCCTCCTCAAGAGGGTCACGCCGGAAGCCATTGCGCTCGTTGTCACCCTGCAGGGAGAACTGGTCCAGCGCGCGGAAGACGCCCAGCGCCTGCGGCATCTGCAGGTGGAACGCGCCCAGTACGAAGCCGATGTGGCCCAGCGCCGCTCTCTGCGGGTTGATCCAGACAATCGCCTGGTCGCCCAGGTGCTGGAGGCGGAATGGAACGCGAAACTGAGGGAGTTGGCGGCGGCGCAGGAAGCCGAAGCGCACTTTCGGCAAACCGATGCGCAGACGGTGAGCCCGCAGGACCAGCAGCGCCTCGGCGAGATTCCGGAGCGCATGGCGCAGTTCTGGCGGCAGCCCCAAACGTCCGATCGGGACCGCAAACGTATGGCCCGGTTGCTCATTGACGATGTGACGCTCCTGAGCGCTGAGCACATTGTGGCCCACATTCGTTTCAAAGGAGGAGCAAATCAGACGATCCAGGTGCCGCTTCCCCTTCCCTTTGCCCAGTCGCGCCTGACAGCGCCACAGACGCTGGAGGTGATGCAGCAGGTGTTGCACGACGTGACCGATGCGCAGGCGGCCGAGCAGTTGAATGCGCTGGGCTACCGAACGTGTACTGGCTTGCCCTTTGAGGCCACGCACGTCGCGCAATGACGCCGACATCATGGCTTGGCCGATCGGTAGACGACGTTGCGTGAGCAGGGCTGGTTGACGGCAGCCGAAATCGCTGAGTGGTGTGGCATCTCCATCTCCAGGGTGTGGCGGCGCTCTCATCACGGTCTCCTGCTCGGCGCTGTCTACAATGACCGCGGGACCTGTCTCTTCACGTTCCCACAGGGAACGACCTCCGCGCAATGATCGCCATCCGAGTGACGAGGTGCAGTATGCAACGTAATCGTGGCTCCATTCCGACACACAGGCGGCGGCCACCGCGTCGTAGTCGCGCCGCACCCCATTGACAAAGCTCACCAGTTCAGGAATCTCACTGCTCGCGGCCGTCTCCAACCAGTCATTCAGGAAATCTGTCAGGGCGCAGGATGCACCAGAACCGCCTGGAGCCGGTGGATTGGCTGGATTGGCTGGACGCGGCGTGTCAGCAGCATGCTGCTGACACAGCAGGCGCCAGAAGTCGGTGATCAAGGCACTGGCCTGCTCAATCGTTGCGCTGGCGGCACACAGCGCCGTGCGGTAGGCGCGTTCCTGCTCGTCCAACTGCTCGGGACGACGGAGCAGCAGCCAGCGGGTCTGGCGCGGGGAGAACGTCCTCTGAGATCGTCGTTGAGCCGCGCTCCCCGCGCTGTCGCTCGACGTGTCACCAGATGGCTCATCGGTCGCCCGACGACCTGGTCGTCGTGGCCCAGTACGCCACGGCATGAGATACTGGCGCAGGGTCGACGCGGAGCACGAGCACCCGTGCGTGCGGAATTCCTTCAGCAACGTTGCACTAGTATGTTCGCCCTCCGCCCAGTGTTGGTGGAGGAACGCCGCGAAGGGGTCGCAGGCATGGGTGCGCCGCTGTCTGCGCGCTGACACCGGTGGGGTTGGGCTGCGCAGATAGCGGCGGACGGTGTTGCGCGCGATGCCAACCAGACGCGCAATGGCGTGGAGGGTGTGACCGTCCGCATGGAGCTTGACCGCCTGCGCGTAGCGCGACTGCCGTCGTGCCTCGGACGCCAGGCGCGCGCGCTCCTGACGAGTGGAGGGGAGGGTTCCGCTCGCTCGAGCAGCAAGGAGCGCTGCCGCATCGGCCGCATCGGCCGCATCGGCCGCATCTACAAACGACTCCCCTGGCGCTGCATGTGGCGGCGGTTCCTCGCTCACCGGTCGCAGCGGTGAGACCTGTTGGATGTCCTTGGCGACCTGCGCCAAGACGCCGTGTTCGCGGGTCAGCACCAGGTCCAGCGCGCTGCCGAGATTCTGCAGGAGATGAAAACGATCAGCGACTTGTTGGGCGTGTGGCGCGGCCTGACGTGCCCCTTCGGCATACGCGCCACCGCGATCCCGACTGATGATTTCGACGCCGGGATGTGCTTTCAACCAGGTCGCAAACGTCGCCGCCTCGCGATCCGGCAGCAGATCGATCACCTGTCGTCGTTCCAAATCGACCAGGATCGTGCCGTACCGCCGACCGCGTTGAAAGGCGAAGTCGTCCACGCCCAGCACGCGCGGTGGCGGCGCGACCCGGATCGCGTGGCGTCGGATCAGGCGCAACACGGTGTCGGCGCTGGGCGCCGTGCGGAGATTGGCCAACCGTCGCGCCAGGCGGGCGCCTGCCTCGCCGCCCAGGGCAAAGCCCATCAGGGTGAACGCGTCCGACAGCGCGACCGTGCGACGCGCGTAGGGCGCGACGATCTCGGGGAGCCGCTCGGCGAAGATACGGCGCGCACAGGTCGACTGATCACAGAAAAAGCGCCGCAGATGCAGTTCCAGGCGGAAGGGTACGCCGTGCCAGGGCAAATCAGCCACCTGGCGCCGGTAGCGGGAATGCACCAGGATCGCGCGTGTCCCACACAGGGGACACGGCGCCTCAGGCGCCGTCGTGGCGACCACTGCGCGGATGCCGTCGCGTTCATCGATCAGTTCACGCAGCACCAACTGTTTGGGATACGGCAGCAGGGTTGCCAGAGACATCGGCGCCTCCTAGATGGGGAGACAACACGCACGAGGTACTCCTCAACGCTACCACATGCCGCCGCATCACTGCTTGCTCCTTCCTCATCGAAAGTGCGGAAGACCCACTTTTATCCCGGCGTTAATACCAGGAGGGTAACCACCGAGAAGAGGCCAAAGAGTGCCGGGGTGGTACGCGCAATCGCAGGAGCCGACCACTGGCGCTAGGTCTCCATGCCCACATGCGTTCGCATGGCGTGGAAGGTCACTTCGAGCTGCCAGCGTTGCACGAACCAGGCCAGGATTTGGTCGGGCGATGCCGCCAGGTCGGTACAGAGCAGTGCTTGGGTCGAGAACTTTCCTGCGGGGTCGCGCACGAGCAGCCAGCGGATCGGGACGGGTGGGAAGCCCGTAGAATATCAAAGCGCCGTCTCAGTGACAACCTCGACAGCGCGTGCCTGTCGTCCATACCACTGCGGCACGGTGAGCCGCGTCCAGATGGTGTGGGCATCCGCACTCCGCGCCGCTGGCGTTGGCTGTCGCGCTCCCACGAGGCGCGGTCGCCCCTTCTGGGACTTCGCTCTCGGTGGTGGCGGCGCAAAGAGCCGCGCATCCAGCCATCGACCAGGCGCAGGCGCGTGACGACCGTAGCAATGGGACGGAGGGCATCCAGTAAATCGAGGGTGGCATAGGTGCGGTCCCCCACCACGACCAGCGCTCGCTCAGGACACCAGCGATGAATCTGGCGAATCATTTGCCGCGCCCAGATCGGGACAGGTTTATGGCGCTTTCCGTGTTCCTGGGCGTACCGCTCAGACGGCGCCAGCACCGTCAAGAAGGGCAGCGCCCACACGCGACCTGCCCAGGGAATCGGCACGAGCAGCATCACGGCGATCCAGCGCAGCCCCGTCACCTTGACGAAGTGGCTGTGACTAGATCGCACCGGATCGCGATAGATGCCTGCTGCGACGATCTTCGCCCCACGCCGTCGTTCAATGGTCTCATCGATCCCGAAGACCAGAGACCCCTGAGGCGCAAATGCGGTGACCAGCAGCCCCAGCAGGAGACGACTGGCCGCCAAACTCGACCAGACCGCACGGTTTAGGACGCGGTGGTAGTTCTGGAAATGCGTGACGTGGCCAAGTCCAACCGTGCGTAAGGCCGTGCTGACCATCCGCCGACCGGGCGCTAGCACCGCCCCAACCACCAGGACGGGGACGTAGCGCCACACCCGGCGCGAGAACAGTGGCGCAAACGACGCCAGAAGTGCGAACATGTCGGCAGGTAGGGTGAGCATCAAACCACCTCTTTCTACGAAGTGGCTTCAGCTTACCCTACCCTATCCTTTCCTTCAAATGGATAAAGTCTAGCTAAACCGCTGTCGCGTGAGACTAGTACCGTTGTGTCACTTGCCGGTTGATGTTTCCGCTACCTTCTGGTGGCGCCGGATGTCTCATGTATTGTAGGGTGGCGCCCCTTGCCGCTGTGTGATTGGTCGCGTAGGGCAGGCTGCTGAAGAACAACGTTACGCGTAAGGTGGGAGTGTAGCGGTTCGAGCGTTTGGACGGAGGCGCAATATGATTGCGCGAGCGGACTTCGATGCTAATGCTGGTCGGTTAGTGCAGAGAGGAACCGGGCAATTTTCGCCCTTGGATGCCCAGTTTCGTCTCGCGGAGTCGCTCGTTGAGCGCAGACGTGTGGTGACAATGTTGCCTACAGGCGTCGGCAAGACGTTCGGCGCCACGCTGCCGTTCGCTATGGGGCTGCTTGACCCTGCGCAAATGGTGTTCATGACGCCACTGCGCACGTTGTCGGATGCGCAGGCAGCAACACTGTCACATGAACTTCGCCAGGAAGTCGCCGAGCAGTTTCTCCAACTGGCGCCGGGCGCGTGGCGTGTCAGCCAGCAGACCGGAACGACGCCCGGCGATCCACTCTTCGAGTCTCCTGCCGTCGTGACGACCTTTGACCAGGCCATCAGTTCCGCGCTGCGCATCGGGTATAGCCTCTCGAAAGGGCGGCGCACGGTCAACGCGGGCGCCGTGTTGAGCAGCTATCTCGTCGCCGATGAACTGCATCTGTTCCCCCGCGACGAGGCCCTGACGTCGCTCATCTGCTTGCTCAACCAGCGCCCACCAGAGCTGCCCTTCTTGCTGATGACGGCCACCCTCACGCCAACCATTGCGCGGGGATTGGCGGAGGCGCTCAACGCCGAGTTGGTCGATGCGACCGCGCTCACCGACAGTGACCGCCGGCGTCTGGGCGTCGAACAGCGAGTACGCCATGTGCATTGGCAGACGATGCCATTCACCGCCGACCAGATCGCTACGAAGGCGCGCGAGCAGTCTGGGCGCCGCACGCTGGTGGTGGTCAATACGGTGAATCGCGCTATCGATTTGGCGCGTGAACTGGCCGCTGACCCACGGATCGGGCAGCAGCAAGTGCGTGTGTTGCATTCACGATTCTATCAAGCGCATCGCGCGGCGCACGAGGCGGCGATACGCGGCGCCTTTGGCAAAGACCACGATGGAGACTGGCAGGGGGAGATCGTCGTAGCGACGCAGGTGGTTGAGGTCGGGCTGGATATTTCGGCTGACCTGCTCTTCACCGAGATCGCGCCAGCCAATGCGCTGGTACAACGCTGGGGCCGCTGTGCGCGCTGGGGTGGCTCCGGTAAGGTGATCGTGGCGCCACCGCCGGGCGACGGCAAGGTGTATCCCTATGTTGGCGAGCAAGGCGGAATGGAGATCGTCGCCAGGACACGCGCCTGGCTGGAGGAACGCGCCAGCCAGCCAGCCGGGCTGAAGATGGACGACGAGGCAGAGCAGGCGCTGCTCGGCGCGGCGCACGAAGCAGCCGACGCGCAATGGCTCAACGCGCTCGAACTATTGCTGCCGAAGCGGGCAACGGACATTGGCGAGACCCTCGCCGAGGGTCTGTACGAGCGCGCGGGGCAGCTCATTCGCCATGTGGATACGCGCACCGTGCTGATATTCGGCGATCCAACGGCGCAGACGTTGCCAGAGCCTCAGCGCATGCAGGGCTTCTCGCTGTCTCCCAGAACATTGATGTCGCTGCTGCCAGACGAGCGGCGCCGACCGGGAGAGGAGGACGTGGCGGACGACGACGGTGAAAGCATGTTCACGTTTACCGAGTCAAGCGAGCCGACCTGGCGGCTGAAACGTCCCCGCTGGTCGGCGGACGCCGAACAGAGCGAGCGCAGGGCGAACATGGTGATTGGCTGGGAGGACATCGAGAAACGGGCGGAGTTGCTTGCGGAGCCGCTGCTGGCGCTCAACCCAGAACTGGTCTCGTATGATCCGTTCTTTGGTCTCTCGCTGAAGCGTGGCGAGCAGCCGGTAGACCGCCGCTACTGGGCAAGTCCGGTACAGCGGAGTGGGCCACCGCAGGCGAACTGGGGGCCACGGCAGCGCGAGACGCTGGAACACCACGTCGGGACGATGCTGGCGCTCTACCAGCGTCACCCGACGCTGGGGCCGCGACTGCGACGAGTGGCGGCGTCAGTGGAGGTGTGGTGCGGCTGGCCGGCGGGCATGCTGGATCGGCTGACGCGGGCGGCCATCGTCGCGCACGACGCGGGCAAACTCAGCCCGGACTGGCAACGTGGGATCGTTGCGTTCCAACAGGCGATCAATCAGCCGAAAGAAGACTGGCTGGTCCATACGGATGATCCCGGCGCGCAGGAGCCGCCTTGGAAGGTACCACATCATGCGCTCTCCGGCGCAGCGTACAGCCTGGCCGTCGGCGAGGCGCTGGACGCTGAGGTGGTGATGTCGCAGCAGAAGGCGCGGAAGGCAAGTCTACCCTCGCGCGTGCTGTTTACCGCCATTGCGACGCACCACACCCCGACGCTGAAGGATGCGTTCACACTGACCGATCCGGAACGCCTGGACAGCGCCGGGCTTGGCGAGTTGAATCGCCTGCTGGAGGTGTATGGGGTGACAGGACGCGTCAACAGCGCCATTCCGGAGAATCTGACTGACCGTCGGGTGAAGCAGGCCAATCTCTCGAACGCGGCGAGTGTGCGCGAGTGTTACGCGCTCGCGCTGGTGACGCGCATGTTGCGTCTGTCGGACGGCTGGAGCCAGGAACCGGAGCGAGTGGAGGTGGCTCTGGGCGTCAAAACCGACGCCGCAGGCCAGGGATAGCGCTGGCGCACGGCGCAATGATGCATCAATCGGGCAACGGGAAAGGGGGGAAGTATGACAGACGTTCTGGGCGCGCAAACCACGCTGACGCTTATGGCTCCAAAGGCTACCGGGACGCCGGGCGATACGCTGGTGGCCTGGGGATTGGCGATCTTTGCCTCGGAGGCGTTGCGACCAGCGCCGCTGGAGACACAGAGCGTTCAGCTCAGCGATCGCGGCGACCACTTCTTGATTGAGACGGAGGTGACGACAGCGGAGGCGGAACGGCGGTTGGCGTCGTTCTCGTGGCGGCGGCTGAATCGTGGCAAGCTGCTCTGGCTGGCCAGTACACAGAACAAGCGCATGCCACCGAGCGAGGGACCGGTACCCTGGGCGGAGCTGAAGAACAAGCTCTGGTTTGACCGCGACGCCCTGCGCGAAGACCACAAGTTGTGGCGGATGAGCCACGCCGCCATGCAAACGCCAGCAGGTGGCGACGCGCCTACCTTGACCTCGGAACAAGACCCACAACTGTACCCGTTCTACGAAGTGCTGACGAACCCTGGCACACAGTGGGCTGGCTACGATAGTTTCGTCGAGCGGTTGTATGGCTTACTCACGCCGGAGGGCGCTCGCGCCCTTCTGGTGGCATATGGCGCGTTTAGCGCCGGGGAACATTCAGGGTCGGAGGAAGCAGCGCGTGGGCGGCGTAGCAAAGCGCCGACGCTCAACCCGCCGGGGTTTCTCTATCCGGGCATGAACAAAGGGCCAACGATGCGGGTCGTCGAGGAACACGGAGCGTCGGTTGGCACGGCGACAGCCCCCGATTGGATGCTAGCGGACCGAGGTGATCGCTCGGTCTTCGAGAACTATCTCGCCTACATCGGCTACTTCCAGGTGGCGCGTATTGTGACGACCAAAGAGCAGCGGGTCGTCGCGGTCCCTATGCCCGCGCAGGTGTGGGCGCCCGACATCCTGCGCGAGCTGCCGACGCGCGAGCTGGAGGCGACAAGTGTCACGGATTACCTCGCGGCCCAGAACGCGCTGGACTATGGCCTCGCGGCGCTTAAGTATGTCTCCGCCCTGCAAGGGACACAGGCGCAGCGCCTCGTGGACGCTGGCCTGGCGCTCAACGGGGCGCATCTCAGCGTCTTCTGGCGGCCCAACGGGAATGTCTTCGCGCCGAGCCGTCTGACGCAGGTGTCGTTGCCCCGGTGGCTCCCGGCACTCCGCGAACAACTTGGATTGGGCAGCGCGAAAGAGACACTGACGGAGCATATGAAGCGCCTCAAAGCGATTCGCGGGCGATGGCGCGACGAGAAGAAACTGCCAGCGGAGCAACGCTGGGCCATCGAAGCGTATCTGCGGTCGCTCAACGGGGGGCCGCGCGAGTGGTTTCAGGCGGTGGCGGCATGGTTCCCAGCGGCGCGCGCCGCCGACAACAACGGCTGGAACATTGGTTTGTGGAGTATCGACGAAGTACGGAGGATCACAGCGGCTATGCGTGACGATCAATCTGAAATCCTGAACGTGTTGCGTGATGAAGCGTTTGAGCGGCTCACTTCCGCGATCCGCGGGTCCACGGTCGCTCCACACATCAATCGTGAGCGGCGCAAGCGCGGCGAAACAACGGAGGTATATCCGTATCAGGTGAATTACGACCTTACGGCGTCGCTCGTGAGCGCCGCTGAACGAGGGCCGGACGACTTCCTGCGGGAGTTCTACAGCTTTGCGGCTCGCTATAACGACGAAACGGCGCGCCCACAGAAGATGACGCGCCCAGGAGAACCGGCGGTCTCCGATGAAAAGACGGGCGCCAGGAAGTATGGACGCGCGCTCTTGCGCGCCAATGATCTGACGCAACTTGCGGTGTGGATGCGTGATCGCTCGCTCCGCGAGCTGGTCCCCTATGCGCTGGTGGCGTTTGGCACCAGCCGCAAGACGATGACTACAGCCGGTGACGTAGATACGCCTACCGCTGGGGCAGACACATCAGAGCACGAGGAGGACGCCGAAGAATAACGAGCGCAATTGCCCATGCACAATCCCAGTCGTAAACGGGAAGCACGCCGACAAACCACAACCGTAACGACGACACATGAGGTACCGACAGTACACCAGGTAGAGGAGCAATTCCGATCATGGCGAATCAAACTCTTGCGCAGCAACTGCGCGATGCGCTGACGACAAGCAATGGACGGGCGCTCGCGGGGCTGAGTATTGCGGCGCGGGCAAGCCTCTCGGCCCATGCGCTGAACAATGAAGGCACGCGGAATAACGCGCAGATTGCGCGACAGATCAATGTGGTCGCGGGCGATGAGGTCGCACAGGTCAATGCCGTCTCTGGCGACGTGTTGAAGCATGGGTTTGTGGACAATCTGCGCGCGCTGGCGCTGGCTGCTGGGGACGCAGCATTACCGCTCTGCGAGAATTGTCGGCGCGGCGACCCAAACCGCCTCAACGAAGATAGCGCATTCAAGCTGGCGCTGAGTGACATCGGCAAGGATAACGCGAAGGTCGTGGATGAGGTGGTGCGGCGCTGTGTCATCGACGATCTGGCTGGGCTGCTAGTGACGCAGGGCAATCGCAATGCGCCGCGTCGGTCGGTCGTGCAGTTTGGCTGGCTGCTGGGCGTGCCGGAACATGTGCGGACGGGCAACTATACCCATGTGAAGCTGGTACCGGGGGCTTCCGACAATGAGACGGAGGGGGCAAACAGCGGACAGAACATCTTCACGCGGCCTGCGTCGAGCGGGCAGTACGCATTCGTTGCGCAGCTCGCGCTCAACCGCATCGGCTACAACGACATCTCGGCGCAGGCTGTGCTGGATGCGGAGACGCGGCGACGGCGGGCGCGGGCGGCGCTGGAGGCGCTCTACCTGACGCTGTCCGCGCCATCCGGCGCACAACGCAACACGCAACTGCCGCATGTGCAGGGGGCAACGGGGGCCGTCTGTGTCTCGTTCGGCCCGACGCCGCCTGTGCTGTACAGTCCGCTGGAGACTGGCTTCGAAGATCAGATGGAGCAGATTGCTAGGGCGTTTGGTCGCCTCGGCTCGGACCTCGCGCTGCTCCGCTTCGAGACGGTCGGCGAACTTGGCGAGGTGTTGAGCGCGGCGACGGGCTGGCTTGGCGCGGGCGCCTGAGCGATAGAAACGCTGTTCCCAGGAGGCGACGCCATGTATGCAGTCGTGCGATTCCATCTGGTGAATTTGTTTTCGGTGCGCGCGGTGACGACGAATGCGTTCACTGCGCGGACGTTGGTCTGCCCCACCCCCGCCGGACTCAAGCTCGGTCTGCTCTCGAAGCTGATTGAGCGGGACGGTGTGGGGCGCGCGCAGGAGCATCTGGAGTGGCTGGCGCCGCTGCGCGTGGGCTGGGAGCCGCCGCCACTGCTAGCGGTGAGCGCGGCGACGATGACGGTGCTGAAGGATGATAGCGGGAGGACGCCGCTGATACGTTCGGTGGGCATGCGTGAGTATGCCCACTACGACGAGCCATTCGGGCTTACACTCGGTCCTATCGTTTCGGCGGAGCGGCGCGCAGATGCGGCGTTTGCGCTGGCGAATCTGCGGGCGCTGGGCATCGCCGAGTCATTCGTACAGCCACTGGCGCCGCCGACTTGGCGCGATGAGGCGCCTGGCGGTGTCGTCTGGCTGACTAGCGAACTGCGGGGCGAAGCACGAGACGGGGCGGGCGGCCAGGCGGGCGGCGACGCGCGTGGCGAGGCGCGCGCGGACGCGACGAACCGGGACGGCGAGGCGGCGCTGCTGGACGACCTGGGCAGCGCGCCCAGCTTCGAGCGGCTGTCGATCTATCGCCCGAACGAACGCGCGTATGTCCCCCGGCTGGGCGAGGATCGCCGCCGGACGATCGTCGTACTGCCGCTGCGCCAGCGTCGGCAAAGCCTGCACGGTCGTGAGTTGGTGTATGAGCCGCGCCAGGCGCCATCGGCGAAAGGAGGAGGGTGAGGATGAGCGTTGGCGAGTATGCGCTGGTGGAAGCGGGTGGCGCCGCACATGAACAGAGCGCCCACCTGCGGCGGCTGCGTTTGACGCTGGCGGTGCAGGGCTGGTCGGGGGCGGGTGGGCCAATGTATGCGGCGGCGCATGGGGCGTTCCTTGCGCTGCTGCATGCGGGCGACCCGGCAGTGGCGCAGCGCATCCATGATGAGCAGGGGCGCCGCCCATTCAGTCTGGGGCCATTGCGTGTCACCCCAAGCAGCAGTGGTCTGGCGGAGGCCGAACTGATCTGCGGGGTGTGGGATGACGCGCTCGCCGAGACGTTTATGTTGGGGGCGAGCCGCGCGCTGGAGGAGCCGCTGGAGATTGGGGGACGACACGCGACTGTGCTGAACTGTGAGACGCTGGAACAGACGACGTTCGCCGGTTTGTTGGGCAGCGAGAGTGGGAAGGTCGCACGGGAGCCACAGGCGCCGACAAGTCACGCGCAGGCGAGCGATCAGCTCTGGCTGCGGTTCACGACGCCGACGTTTTTTAGCTTCGGGCGCGGACTGAACGGGCGCCATCAGTACGGCGTGTTACCGACGCCAGAGCAGGTGGTTGGGTCGTGGTTGCGGGCGTGGGGCGCGGCGACGCCCGCGCCGTCGCCGCTGGTGGACGACGCGGAGTGGCTGCGTGAGCGGGTGCGTGTGCAGGCGATGCGCGACCTGCGGACGGTGACGGCGTCGTCGGGGAAGACGCTGCTGACGGGCTTCGTGGGTGAGGTGGCGCTGGCGTGGTGCGGCGGCTCACCAGGGGGCTCCCGCGCGCTGCGGGCGCTGGCGCGGTTCGCGCGCTTCTGTGGGACTGGCGCGAAGACGGGCATGGGGTTTGGCCAGACGACGCTGAGGGAGACCGCTCATGGGTGAGAACGTGTTGCTGCGCCCAGACGCGCGCGCGGGGGGCGCGGCTGGGGCAAGTGAGGACGACGAGGCTGTGCCGATCCGGATGGCGGAGGCGCTGGTGTATTGTCCACGCCAAGCGTGGTACCGTTTTGTCGCGCAGGATGATCCGATCAATGTCCATATGCAACGGGGCCTGGATCGGCATGCGGTGTTTGGCGAACAGCGCACGTCTGGGGGCAGCGCGAGGGATGCCCCCAGTGTCACCGGCGAGACGGCGCCGGTGACACCGGAGAGCGGCGATAAGCCTGGGGGCCTGGAGACTGCGGACTCGGCGGACTCGGTGGACTCGGCTACCGAGCCGCGCGTGTGGCGGCATCTGGCGGTTCGTGCGCCGCAGCTGGGGGTGATGGGTGTGCTCGACGAGGTGACGGTGACGCCGGAGCAGCTGACGATCACGGAGTATAAGACGACGCGCCTGAAGAAGCTGGTGTATGAGGGCGTGTTGATGCAACTTGGTGTGCAGCACCTGGCGCTGCGTGAGCATGCCGCGTCGGGCGCGTGGCATGGTCCGCTGCTGCCGGAGCGGACGATCCTGCGGGTGTACTATACCGATTCGCGGCGCGCCCAGGAGGTGGCGTGGAGCGATGCGCTGGCGCTGCGTGCACGGGCGGTCGTGGCGCGCTGCCGGGAGGTATTGGGGCAGTCGCTGCCGCCGGAGGGTCTGGTGGGGCGACGCTGTGACGATTGCCAGCATGAGCCGATCTGTTTGCCGTTTGCGCTGCCGATGTTGAGGGAGGCGGTCCAGTGACAACGCTGTACGTAATGGAGAATCATGCGTTCGTGCGCAAACAGGCGGGGACGCTGGTGGTGCGCTGTGAGGGTGAGCCGCCGAAGACGTTGCCCCTGGAGCGGGTGACGGAGGTGGTGTGTTATGGCGATATTTCGTGGTCGGGCGCGGCGCTGCGCGAGTTGGCGGAGAGCGGGATCAGCGTGGGAATGATTGGTCCGCGCGATGAGTGGGTGGGGCGCTGGGAGCCGCGTGAGAGCAAGACGATTCCGTTGCGGCGGGCGCAGTTTCGTGCGGCGGATGACGTGGAGCGGACGTTGGCGATTGCGCGGGCAATCGTCGGCGGGAAGCTGCGCAATAGCCGGGCGCTGCTGCTGCGTGCGCGGCGCGAGGAGTTGTACGCGGATCAGGGGGAGATCGATGCGCTGTCGGCGCTGATCGAGCGGACGCCGGAGGCCGGGACGGTGGATGTGGCGCGGGGTTTGGAAGGCGATGGGGCGCGCGTGTATTTCCAGGCCTTCGGTCGCATCGTGAGTACCGAGGGGTATCAGTTTATGGTGCGTTCGCGTCGCCCACCGGCGGACCCGGTGAATGCGCTGCTGTCGTTTGGCTATGCGTTGCTGGCGCATACGGCGGGAACGAGTGTCCGCACGGTCGGCTTTGACGCTCACCTGGGGTTCCTGCATTCCGAGCGGTATGGTCGAGAGTCGCTGGCGCTGGATGTGATGGAGGAGTTTCGGGCGCTGCTGGTGGATGCGTTGGTGACGATGGTCATCCATCGGCGCATCATCAAGATTCACGAGTTCGAGCAGACGCCGACGGGGTATCTGCTGAAACCGGCGGCGCGACGGACCTTCATCGAGCAGTATGAGCGGAAGCTGAAGGATGAACTGATTCATCCCGTGTTGAAGCAGCGGGTGACGCATCGGCGCGCGATTGAGTTGCAGGCGCGGATTCTGGCGAAGCACCTGACGGGTGAGTTGGAGCAGTATGTGCCGTTCACGAAGCGCTAGCTGCTTTGTGGCGGACGCTGAGCAGTTGGGAGGACGCTATCGCCATCGGCGCCATGCTGCGGCAGGGCGCCCTGCTGAGGGTTTCTGTGGGAGGGAGGCAAAACGCCAGTGGCAGACCGAAGCCTTGTGGTCGTCGCCTACGACATTAGTGATGATAAGCGCCGGACGAAGGCAGCGAAAGTGCTGTTGAGCTTTGGGGCGCGTGTGGAGGCGAGCGTGTATGAGTTGTGGATGACACCGCGCGAGGTGGAAAAGATGTGGCATCGGTTGACGGCGGCGACAAAGGAGGGCGATCTCGTGCGCTGCTATGTGCTGTGCGACGGGTGTGTGCGGCGCATCCGTTCGCGGACGTTGGAGAAGCCACAGGAGGAAATTGCGTTCTTTGCATAGGCGCTGGCGCCGGTGTATACTAGGGAAGCAGTCGGTTGTCCGCAATGCGTTGCGCGACTGGGATTGCAGACAAAAAGTGCGGCCAGTCGCGCAGCGCAGTATTTCCAGGAAACCGCCCAAAGTGCGGTATTCAGTATGCTCCCACCCTGGGTGTCTCGCGCCATTCGCGCAAATGGCTATGGCAACCCCGAAATTTTCGGCCTTCAGCGCACACCCGGCCACAAAGCCAGCCGACCCTGCGAAGGGATTGAAAGCACCACCACGCCCCCGACGGGGCCTGTCATCGATCCGCCACAAAGCCAGCCGACCCTGCGAAGGGATTGAAAGGACGAGGGATGTATGGGGGAACGAGATAGAACCGCCGCCACAAAGCCAGCCGACCCTGCGAAGGGATTGAAAGGTCACCCGCACAGCGGGCCACGAACTCGATATTGCGCGCCACAAAGCCAGCCGACCCTGCGAAGGGATTGAAAGCGTCAGCGCAGCCGACGCGCCGCCGACGCCATCAGCCACAAAGCCAGCCGACCCTGCGAAGGGATTGAAAGACCTCATCGTCAAGCACCGGCTGGAGGTCGGTGAGCCACAAAGCCAGCCGACCCTGCGAAGGGATTGAAAGGTGGTCGCCAGTGCGGACGCGGTATCGTCCAGCGCGGCCACAAAGCCAGCCGACCCTGCGAAGGGATTGAAAGTCATAGGGGCCTAACGCATGTTTCAGCGACGCCACGCCACAAAGCCAGCCGACCCTGCGAAGGGATTGAAAGGTGCGGTAGCGGTCGTCGCCGTCGGAACCGCAGCCCGCCACAAAGCCAGCCGACCCTGCGAAGGGATTGAAAGCGCCACAGGCGCAAACGCCCGCACCGCCTGATCGGCGCCACAAAGCCAGCCGACCCTGCGAAGGGATTGAAAGCGTCGCGCCCACCCCACCGGCGGGGGCGTCGGCGCGCCACAAAGCCAGCCGACCCTGCGAAGGGATTGAAAGTGAGGCCATCGTTTTGTCTGGCGCTAGGATGCGCCCAGCCACAAAGCCAGCCGACCCTGCGAAGGGATTGAAAGGCCTCCGTGGCGCCGCCGCCATCAGTGCTAGCCAGCGCCACAAAGCCAGCCGACCCTGCGAAGGGATTGAAAGGTCAACTCGGCCCGCAATTCGTGGCGTCCTTCCCAGGCCACAAAGCCAGCCGACCCTGCGAAGGGATTGAAAGGCTCTTCGGCCACTTGGATGAGCAAAAACTCCAAGGCCACAAAGCCAGCCGACCCTGCGAAGGGATTGAAAGAAAACGGTCAAGGTCTTGGCCGAGCTTGAAGCGAGCCACAAAGCCAGCCGACCCTGCGAAGGGATTGAAAGTCATCACACGACAGGATTAGGCTCACAACACCGGGGCCACAAAGCCAGCCGACCCTGCGAAGGGATTGAAAGGACGGCTTACGCCCTGCGCTATCTCGCACATGGCCGCGCCACAAAGCCAGCCGACCCTGCGAAGGGATTGAAAGAACAATTGGCTGGACGCCCAAGAGTGGCAGCTTGGCCACAAAGCCAGCCGACCCTGCGAAGGGATTGAAAGGACGAGGGATGTATGGGGGAACGTGATAGAACCGCCGCCACAAAGCCAGC
>Ga0307372_10003570_pt1 | contig 24663 bp, 21 predicted proteins | sample OX1MG_FD_202533 | JGI IMG/M metagenome (GOLD analysis project Ga0307372, IMG submission 202533) | Soil microbial communities from Risofladan, Vaasa, Finland - OX-1 | ecosystem: Environmental > Terrestrial > Soil > Coastal area > Acid sulfate soil | place: Finland: Risofladan, Vaasa | collected...
GAGTCGTTGTTGGTTGTGACAGCAACCCGATTTTCTCGGGTCCAACCCAACGACTGGTGGATGTCATTTCGCGTGTGGGGCCACGTACTCCCAGATCAGATGGCTACCGCCTATCCGCGCGGCCTCTAAGAGCGTTTCAGATACACTCACCCCAGAAAGTCCTGGTGTTGACCGTTCGTTGTTGAAACCTAGTCCTCGTTTCCGGCAAGTTCTTGACGCCTTACGTTGACGCCTCGACGGCTCGAGGAGAGAAATGAGGGCAATCATGTCCGGCATGTCCCCGCAAAGCCACGACGGGTTTACGGCCTCCCGAGTAACGCGTCTCTTGCGCTTTTTCATGGCACCGGCGCTCCTCACGGGCGGAGTCCTCGTGGCCGGCATCACTATGACGCCGGGCACCGCATCGGCGCAACCGACGACGACGGTGACGGCGACGGTCTCGTTCACCGCCCCAGGCTGCACTACCTGGAATGTGCCGGACGGTGTCACGAGCGTGGACATCGGCGCCACCGGCGCCGCAGGCTCCAGTGGATCTACGGGGAGCCAGTCCGGTGGCGCTGGTGACGGGGTGTCGGCGACGCTCGACGGCCTTTCGGGAGGGCAGACGCTCAACGCGTGTGTCGACGTCGGTGGCGCGTTGGGAGGCGGCGATGGGTTCGGCGGTGCCGGTACCGGCGGCGGAGCGTCCGGGGTCAGCATCGGGTCCACGTTTGCCGATCCCGTGGTGGTCGCCGGAGGAGGCGGCGGTGCGGGGGATGGAAACAGCCTGGTCAATGGCGGTAACTGGGGGAACGCCGGGTCGACCAACTCAAATGGCGGCGGCGGATACAACGGCGCCGGCGGGGGTACCGGCGGCTCGGGCGGCGGGGGCGGCGGGGGCGGTAACAGTGCCCCTTCGGGTGCTAATGGCAGCAGCACCGATTCAAGCGGGCCCGGAGTGGGCGGCACCGGCGGATCTGCCGTCTTCGGCGGCGGTGGCGGTGGCGGCGGCGCTGAAGGGTATTCAGGTGCTGGCGGGGGTGGAGGCTCCGACTACTGCGCGGGTGCCTCGCCGGTCAGCAGCTGCGACACGTCCCCAGGCATGGGTACCCAGACAGTCGCGGGCGGCGCTGCCGGCGACGCCCAGGTGGTGCTGACCTACACGGCTCCGGCTCTGGACTCCATCACCATCACCTCGACGGCGCCCAGTGCCACGGTGGGAGGGCCGACCTACACGCCGACGGCCACGGCCGCCTCGGGTGACACCGTCGTGATCACTTCGGCGACGACCTTGGTGTGCACCATCTCAAGTGGCGTGGTCAGCTTCCTGAGCGCGGGTACCTGCACCTTGGACTTCAACGACCCAGGCAACTCGACATATGCTGCGGCACCCCAGGTCAATCAGGGCTTCACCGTGGATCTGGACTCCCAGACGACCACGTTCACCGCTCCGGCCTCGGGCTCGGTTGGAGGCTCGGCGAACCTGTCGGCGACAGGCGGGGGATCGGGCAACCCGGTGGTCTTCAGCGTCGACCCCGCGAGCGGGCCCGGAGTCTGCAAAGTGTCAGGCACAAATGGCACGACGCTCAACTACACCGGTGCTGGAACCTGTGTGATCGACGCCAACCAGGCCGGGGACACCACTTACGCAACGGCCCCACAGGTCACCGGGTCAACAACGGTCACCTTATACACCCTGCCGCCGCCGCCGCCGAGTTGCTTGAGCCCGCCGACCGACAGCACGATCGTAGCGGGACAGGAGCTTTGCTCGACGAACCAGGCAATCTCCGCGAGCAACGGCCAGTACGAGCTGATCATGCAGAGCGACGGGAGCCTCGTCATCTACAGCGCTTCGGGAGGTGCTATCTGGTCCTCGGGCACCGGCGGCCACCCGACCGACTCCCCCTACGCGATCATGCAGACCGACGGCAACTTCGTGATCTACAAATCCTCGGGAGGCGTCCTCTACGCATCGAACACCGTCCAGGACGAGCTGCACGACGGCCAGAGTCTCTCAGCGGGGCAGTTCTTGAGGTCTCCGTCCTACGCGGATCAGCTCATCATGCAATCCGACGGGAACCTGGTCATCTATAACCCCGGCGCGGTCTGGGACACCGCCACCAACGGCCACCGGGGTGCCTACACGATCCTCCAGGGCGACGGGAACTTCGTCATCTACAGCGACTCGAGAGCGGTTCTGTTCGAGACGGCCACCAATGGCAACCCAGGTGACTACCTGATCATGCAGTCCGACGGGAACTTCGTCATATACAGCTCGGCGAACGTAGCTCTGTGGTCGTCGAAGATAGGTCGTATCTGACCTCGTTCGACGGCGCCAGCACCTGACGAGGCGGCGACAGCAGCACCTCTTTGAAGCCGAAGGTCCCGGTCCCTCGGGATCGGGACCTTCGGCTAAGCTTGCGATTAAACTCTCGTCCTATGTGCGGGCGACGTCCTTCATCTTCAGCTCGCCCGCTTTGGCAGCCACCTTTCGCATCTGTTCGATGACTCTTCTCATCCGCCAGTCGTTGGCTATCCACTCATTGTAGAGCTTCGCTTCTTCTGCATTGAGTCGGCGCGTGACTTCCCACCTAATGGAGTCTCCGGGGAACCCAGGGCGAACCACACTCCGGCCCACTCAGAAAGGCCCGATGAATGGATGAGGCGGATTCAGGGGGTGACTGAAACGGCTTGGTGAGTAGGCAACGCCTCGTTGTCCTCAACCAGGAGATTGCAGATGGCCGTACATCATATGACCCCTGAACAAGAACAGATGGCGCGTCGCCTCAGGAGCAAGGGGTTGAAGCTCAAGGAGGTAGCCAGAGGTCTCAGTTGTTCGATGTCGCTGATGAAGGCCAGCGTGTATGCCCAGAACGAGGAAGTGGGCAGGCCCGACAGGTGGATGCCAGCGCCGGGACACCTCAGCACCGACGAACGCGAGGAGATCTTGTTGGGACTGGCCCGAGGTGGATCGATGTCGGAGATCGCCCGCAGTGTCTACGAAGCGTCACGCTGGCTCAGGATGAGGACGGCACTCCGCAGTTCGTGGAATGACGCTTCAGTCGAGGGTTATTCGAAGGCCTACAGCTGATAGACGCGTTCGGCCGTCGCCGCGAAGAGATTCTCTCGCTCAAGTTCGTCAAGGCCTGCCGTCACTGCGCTGAAGGTTTCGTAGAGATCGTCGAAGGACCCGAACGTCGCATCGACGGGGAAATTGCTCGCAAACATGCATCTATCAGTGCCGAAGATGTCGATCGCATACTCAAGCCAGGGCGCGAGTAGGTCGCGCTTCATGGACTTCAGCGGCATGGCGAGTCCGGACAGCTTGCAGACGACCTGCGGCCCGAGGTCTGCCAAGGCTTGTATGCCATCTTTCCACATGGCGAATTCCTGATCGGAACCCGAGCGAGGCCACCCAGTGTGCTCCACGACGATGCAAACGCCTTCGATTCGGGCAAGTTGCAGGGCTGCTGGCCGGAGTTCGTCTCCGCGTGCCATGAGTTCGAAGACAAGATTCCTGTCCCTGAGGGCGAGCAGGATCTCTTGAGGCGGGACAGGCTCTCGATTCCCGCCCATCGGTCGTACACCCCTAAAGAGAGGTGCGGTCATTTGCCGGTCTAGAAGTTCGACCGCTTCAGCGACGGTGTCGGTTGGCGGCAAGCCGCCGATGATGGCGTGTGGACCGCCATTCACGGCAGCTGTCCGGTCGAGTTCGATCGATTCGTCAACGGAGTATCGACCGGTGGCCGCAGCAACGTTGACGAACTTCTCGACCTTCCAAAGCGCGGTCTCCGAGCGATAGGTTGCCACATCGAATGGCCGATACATTCTTGCGGGATCACCGTCGTTGCCTTCGGGAGGATGCGACAGATAGGGATACCACGCAGAGTTCGCTGGATCCCACAGATGGACATGGGCGTCCACGATCCGACTCGATTGGTGCGTCACGGGGTCAAGCCCTTGACCTTTCGCGGCCAACGAGGATCTCCTCCATGGCCTGATCGAACCATTCCGGCAGGGCCGGGCCCCCGTAGATGATGCTCCCGATCGGCCGAGGGTGGCTCCGGATGCCGAACCAGCCGGCGCGGAGCACGAGTTCGGCCCCGGCCAGAGGGGTCGTCTCCGGATCACCGAGGAGGTAGGCGACGACATCGCCGAGGGTTCCTGTGAGCCGTAGGTCCAGGTCCTCAAGACTGATGGTGAAGGCCTCGACCCTTCCCTCTGTCGCATCCGCGGCCGAGCGGGAGAGCTGAGCCGACGCTTGGGCGCGACTTCGCCCGCCAGAAGTCACGGCGTCGACAAGCGTGAGCAACCGAACCGTTCGCCCCGTCTGGGTCGCGTGCTCCGAAGCCGCCCGCGCCCAGGCCGCATCGTCTTCGATCTGCCGGGTGATGCCGCCATGTTCCTCCAGCGTTCGTTGCCAGCCATCCGGTAGGGGGCTGGACGCGGTTCCTTCCGGTGCGAGCACGATTGCGTCGACCGGCCCGTGCGCCTCCACGACGTCCCGGAGCGCCTCTGCCGCTGCCTCGAAGCCGCTCGTGATCGGTATGCGATGGCACGCGATCGACCGCGCCAACAGGGCCGTTTCGATACCGCCCATCAGTGTGTGCCGGTTGCTCACCAGGACACACGAACCGATCTGGGTGGGCGATGTCATGGCCTTGGGCGGTTGGTCGAACAGACCGCCGAATCGTGGGTTCGCGGCGCCCTGGCTGGCCTGGTGCGCTTCGGCCGAGGCCAGAGCTCCGGGCACGGTGGCTTCCAGTACAGGCACGACGGACACCGAATCGTCAAGGCGCACTACTTCCAGCAACCTCGGCTCATCGACCACGGCAACTTCTGAGCCGCCGGCAAAGATCACTCGACCGGAGCACCACCTCAGAGTGTCGCCAACCAGACGTATGCCCAGTGGCGCGAGGTCTTCGGGTTGCGGCATGGAGTCGAAGAGGGAGAAACCTCCGCTTTGCCCGGCGGTCCCGGCCTTGCGGGCGCGTTCGGCGGCGGCCGCGACCATGCGGGTCGCCGCGATGGGTGAGATGGCATTGACGGTGACGTTGGAAGGAATGGTCTGCCGGCCGAGCTGCCAGACGAGTGCTGAGATGGCCCGTTTGGCACAGCTGTACGCCCCAGCGTTGGCGGCCCGCCATCCGGACCCCGACGTGACCCCCAAAATGGAACCGTGGCCCTGATTGATCATGTGAGGGAGCGCCGCGCCCAAAATGTTCAGGAATCCCCCGAGGTGGACATTGAGGACGGCCCGCCAGTCATCGGCGGATCCATGGGCAAAACCCGTCTGCCTCGTGATGCCGGCCACGTTGACGACGGCATCGAGGGGACCCTGCTCACTGGTCAGACCGACAAAGAGCTCCTCAAGCGCTGATCGATCGGTCACTGATGCCGACGATGCCATCGCCGAACCGCCAGCGGCCACGATCCGATCCGCGGTCGTCTCCTGGGGCGTGGGGATCTGGTCCGTCCCGTCGAGAGTGACGAGAGGATCAATGGTCACCACGAACCAACCCGAGCGACCCATCTGCTCTGCGATCGCTCCGCCGATGCCCCCGCCGCCTCCGGTGACGACGCCGATGCGTTGCCGAGGGCTCATGTCGCCTTGGATCCCATCTTGAGCTCTAGGCCTTCGAATGACTCTGCTTCGAGCCACCGGTCCAGCAGCTCGCGGTAGCCGAACCAATTACCGACCCCTCCGCCGTAGTTGCCGTTGCGCGGGTTCGCCTCCTCAGGATGGCCCTCGAAGTTGAGACGGGAAGGTGTACAGGCTGACATGAAATCGCTGGCGTCAATGAATGATTCGACGATCTGACGCGTCCACGACTCCTCACCCTTCTCGGTCACCTCAAAGGCTTCGGCGCCGCGCTGTGTCAGGAGGGAGACCATCCGGCCGATGAAAGCCGCACCGAGAACTGCGAGCTGGGTGTAATTCACGGTGATGACTGCCTGCTGTCCGGGGGCCGGCATGACGAACATGTTGGGGAAGCCGCGAATGAGCATGCCGAAGAGGGTGGACGCTCCCCCCGACCATTTCGTCGCGAGGTCGAGCTTGTCCCGCCCGACAATGACGTGGTGGACGCGTCGAGGCAGGGGCGTCATCTCCGCTTCAAACCCTGTCCCGTAAATGATGCAATCGACGTCGAACGTCTCGCCGTTGACGACGAGACCGCCCGGTGTGATCCGCTCTATTCCAGCGGGGCAGTCGACCAGCGTGACGTTGGGGCTGTTGAACGCCGGCAGGTATTCGTCGTGGAAGCACGGTCTCTTGCAGAGGTACCGGTACTGGGGCTTGAGGATTTCGGCGGCCGTGGGATCCGAAACGATGGCCGCCACGCGTTGGCGGTGCGCCTCCATGATCCGAAAGTCGACTTCTTCGGCGAGTCGAGCGAAGTCGGCCGGGGCTGTGCCTTTTGGTCGGGGCGGGTTGCGTACCACCGCATAGTTGTGGGTCCACCCGTCATCGACGAGGTCAGCTTCGACAGGCCGGCCCAAAATGACGGCTTGAAAGTTGTCCATTCGATCCTGTTGCCAGTTGGGCACGAGGCGTTCGGCAAAACCGGGGTCCGTTGGACGGTTGCCTCGCACCCCCACAGCCGAAGGCGTGCGCTGAAACACATAAACGTGCTTGGCCGATTCGGCGAGCGGCTTCAGGCACTGGATTCCCGAGGCCCCAGTTCCGACCAGCGCCACAGTTTTGTCGGACAAGCGGTCAAGTGGCTCAGAAGAAGAGCCCCCCGTGTACTCGTATTCCCATCGTGCGGTGTGGAACGAGCGTCCAGCGAACGACTCCATACCCCGAATCGTCGGGAGCTTCATGAGATTCAAGATGCCGGTGGCCACGACGTACCATTGGCAGGTGATGACGTCGTCTCTGTCTGTACGAACACTCCAGCGTGACCGATCCTCGACCCATTCCGTGGCCAGAACGCTCGTGTGGAAGAGCGCGTCGTCCTTCAGGTCGAATCGCTCGGCCACGGCATTGAGGTGGCTGCGGATCTCCTCCCCGACCGCGTAGCGCTGCGACGGTATGTAGTCGAGCTCCTCGAGCATCGGCATGTAGATGTAGGACTCAACGTCACACATTACCCCGGGGTACTGGTTCCAATACCATGTCCCCCCGATCCCTCCGGCTTGGTCGATGATCCGGATCCGTTTGATGCCGGCGTTGCGGAGATTGGCACCGGCGAGGACACCGGCGATGCCCCCACCCACGATCACCACATCGACCTCGTCGACGACGGGTTCCCGGTCTTCGAACGGAGTGAAGGGGTCCTTGCGGAAGGCAGCGAAGTGGACGTCTTGATCGAGCTCCCGGATGTCCGCTCGCCCCGCAACGAGCCTCTTGTTCCGTTCCTCGAGGTACTTAGCCCGGATTGCCGCCGGGTCGAATTCCTCCCCGGTCCCACCTTGCTCCGCCGAAGGGAATACCCGATCGACAGCACCGAGCCCGCCGGAGGGCTCCTGGCTGGGTTCAGTCACACCGTCGCCTCTCTGATTACGCCGCAGTTGGTTGCCCGCATTATCTCGCACCCACCCTCTTGCCTCAAAGTGTCCCTCCGTTGTTTCGACAGAACTGATCCCCGAAATGAGCTGGGAGCTCTCTTGATGGCGAGCTTGGGGGAATTCGGACCCCCAACCTCTCGATCCGTAGATCGGGCCTAGCCCTCGGACATCCGATGCCAACACCGACCAAGAGATGCCATTTCTGCCCCTTGTTCAGGATGTATATCCTCTCGTCAGCAGCCAGCGGCGGCCAGGGAATCACACGGGTCTCCACGGTTTGCGACGCCTTGGTTCTCACTGCGGTGCTCAAAGCGACGATGGGATTGCCTTCGGAACCAGGCGCTGGGCTGGATGCCGTTGACCCGTATTGCGAAATAGGGGTCGAGCCATCGATGTCATGCTAATCACGTTGATTTGGCCCGTCGGCGTTGGGCTCAGCGTCATTGCTTGCTGCAGACAGCACAAGGGGTTGGGTCAAATGTGAATGGTGGAATTGTTCCGGCGTCACCACGAGGACTATTCGGCCGTCGATTTGTGAGATGAGCGACAGCAATGGCCGCTCCGGAACCCCCTCGACGGCCAACTCTATGGCTTCAGGACGCGATTCCGCTATCCACAAGTGCTGAGTCTTGGGACGTTTGTGTACCAAGTCGCGTGTGATGGTAGTAGCGACCTTCCGCAATCACTGCGGAACATGCCTCAAGTTCACAAGGACGAGCAAACAGGTATCCCTGTGCGTGCTGTCCTCCCAACTCACGCAGTTTGGTGAGTTGGATAACGTTCTCGACACCTTCTGCGACAACGCGCAGTCCGAGCGCGTCACCGATCATGATCACCGCCTTGACGAGAGCGGTGGCGAATGGGTCTCTGCCCAAGCCCTTTATGAACGACTGGTCGATCTTCACCTCGTCAACCGGGAATCGGCGAAGGTAGCCCAGCGACGAGTAGCCGGTACCGAAATCATCGATCGAGAACTGCACCCCGAGGGACCGCAACCGGTGGAGGGTGGTGGAAAAGTTGTCATCATCCTCCATGAGAACAGACTCGGTGATCTCTAGGCAGAGCAACTTGGGGTCGACACCCGTTGCTGCGATCAGTCGCTCAATTTCCTCTGGGAAGGTCCGGGATCGAAGCTGGACAGGGGACACGTTGATCGACATTGTGCATGCAGCAAATAGCGGACCCATCCGGCTCCACTGTGCCAATGCCGCAAAGCTCTGTTGGAGCACCCAGTGGCCGATCGGGATTATGAGCCCCGAATCCTCGGCTACCGAGATGAACTCGCCTGGGGAGATTGTGCCCCGCGCCGGGTCGTGCCACCGAAGTAGTGCCTCGGCACCTACGAAGCATTCCTGTGCGATCGACCACACGGGCTGGAAGACCATCGCGAACTCTTCGTCTTGGATGGCACGCCGTATGCCCGCCTCTTCAATGGAGCGCCGTTCGGCATCGACCCGCAGGGAGGGTTCAAATACCTCATAGCGCCCCCCACCCCGATCTTTGGCCTGGTACATCGCTAGCTCCGCGTCATGCAGCAACACACCATTGATCTGGCTGGTACCGCCCGCTCTGGCCGTGGCGACCCCGATGGATGCCTTGACGAAGACCTCTTCACCGTCAATCTCGAAGGCTGTATTGAAGATGTCTAGGACGTGCTCAGCGATCTTGATCGCATCGATTGCGAGATTGAGGTCCTCGCACAAGACGACGAACTCGTCACCACTCATGCGGGCCACCGTTTGCGTCAAACCGAGGCCGAGTGTCAATCTCTCGGCGACCGCCATCAACACGGCATCGCCTCCACCGTGTCCGTGAGTGTCGTTGATCAGCTTGAAGCGGTCCAAGTCGACTAAGAGGACGGCAACGCAAGAATTCGCTCCGACGGCGCGCGACAACCCATGCCGAATCCGATCCATCAGCAGATCCAGATTCGCCAATCCGGTGAGGGAATCGTGCAGCGCATCATGAGTGCTGCGAGCTTCTGATTCCTTGCGTTCGCTGATATCGCGGATGATCCCTTCAACGGCGATGATGTTGCCCGATGGGTCGCTCACGGCGTTGAGCAGTTGACTGACCCAAAGGGTGGAGCCGTCTTTACGAGTGATTTGGCTCTCCACGACTTCCTGGCCGTGACCGGAGGAAAGTCGCAAGGACGTGGCACGCTGAGAGGCAGCGGCGAAAATCGCATCCTTCAATTCAGGGTTTTCGTAGAGCTCGGCCGGTGTGTATCCGGTAATGGCGAGACACGCTGGGCTCACGAACTCATAAGCCCGATCGGGGAGAATGCGATAGTAGAAACTGAGGTCCCTCGAGTTCTCTACCAACAGGCGGAGCTGGCGCTCGTCACCTCGTATCTTCACTTCGGATTCGTGGCGCTCAGTGATGTCCTGTACGACGCCGATCATCTCGACCGGGGTCCCGTTCTCATCGGATACCATGCTCGCCGCCTCCAAGACCCAGCGTTCGGTGCCGTCCGGGCGCACAATGCGGTGTTCAAGCTCGAAGTGCCCCTCTGGTGTGGTCGCGGTGTTGATGGCTTCTTGGACATGTTCAAGATCGTCTGGATGGACCCGGTCGTAGAAATCCGCGGTCGTCAATCCCGAGCGCTCGGGCATGCCAAGAATGCGAGAGGTCTCACTGGTAATGGTCAGTGGTGCCGTCGGGGCCAGCCCGGCGGTCCAGCCACCGATATGAGCGACGTGCTGGGCTCGCTCCAGCAGGTCGAGAATGGACACCCGCTCACGTTCGCGGCACTTTCGCTCGGTGATTTCGTGAACAATTGACGTTTTCCCGATGATGGAGCCGTCAGAAGCAACGATCGGGGCCAAGCTCAGCTCCACGTCCATTGTGCTTCCATCGCGCCGCTGTCGCGTCGTCTCGTATTGGCTTACGCTTTCCCCGGCCATCGTTCTCCGGAATAGGTCTGTGAAGTCCTCTAGTGGCCAGCCCGTCAGGATCTCTCTATAGGGGCGGCCAATCATCTGGGTGGCGCTGTAACCGAAGAGGCGCGCGGCGCTTGCGTTCCAGGTGATCACCGTGCCGTTGGTGTCGAGGCTGATGATCGCGTCGGCGGCACTCTCGACAATCGAGGCCAGCAGTTCTTGAAGATTCCCTGCAAATGTGGTTTCTGACACTTCGGTTCCCCTCCTTGCATATGCGGCGGATGTACACGTTTTCGGGTAGTTGTACGGGCTTAGATCACGCGGAGCGAGTGTGGCCCCTTTGGTGGTTGCAAATCACCTTCTCCTGGTGACCTAACCGATTGTTTCGGCCTCATGAGTACCCGGGATTCGATGAATTGAGGATCAGACATGTGACACCGCGCCCGCACTTGCGGTCGATGCCGGCGTCAATGCCACAAGAGACGTATAGACAACGACGTTGGACAAATAGTGGCCAGTGTGACTGTCGAAGACTCCTCCGCACGTGACCAGTTGCAGCGCACTGAATCCGTGTGAGGCATAGACCGCGTGATCCGGGAACGCCGTCTTGAGGTACATCGCAACCGAGGTCACTTTGAACCGAGCGGTCACTCCGTCGGCCAGGGTCACGTCGACTGCGTCACCGGCAACAAGGGAACGCAAGTGGAAGAACACAGTTGGGCCCTTGTTAGAATCGACATGTCCCAAGATCACGGCTGAACCCTCTTGCCCCGGGGATGGTCCGAACTTGTACCAACCCGGCTGCTGAACATCGGTAGGAACCTCCACGGTCCCATCAGGATTGAGTCCAAGCATGGACAAGGTAACCGTCAAGGCAATTGCCGGTATGCGCAGCTCGACCGGTGCCGAGCGCACCGCGACCGGCAGGGCAACATTCAATGGCGCGATCGCGTCACCGGATGACTTTGGATGTGCAGCACGGGATGCCACCGGGCCAGCCAGTGGATGCTGACTTCCTCGCAGTCCGACGACCAGACACCCTGAACCGACAACAACGAGGACGGCGGCCAGTAGCCACCACCTGGGCGAGCGATGACCCGTCGCTCCAATTGCAGGGGCAGCGTTCATGGGCTTTGTGTCCGACCCCGGATGAGAAGGAGCTGACGTCGGCGGAGGGCGAGAGCCGTCGCCAGTGCTGACCCGATCAGGGAGAAGATGCCCAGGATCACGAGATCGTCATTGGTGGAGTGGGACGCTCCACCCAATCCGGTCTGGGGAGGTCCGACCGGAATGATGCCGGTCGGAGGCGCCAGGACTGATCTGAAGGTTCCGGTCGGTCCGCCACCTTTTGGTGGCACACCTGTCGTACTGGTCCCACCAGGCCCACCTGCCCTGGGAGGACCGGCACCCTTGGCTCCGCCAATACCAGATGGTCCCGTTCCTGAAACTGACGGTGGCGTCGTGGCCGCGGTCGGCGACGCTGGAGTGGCTGTCGTGGTCTGCGACGCTGCTTCATAGTTATTGGTGAATGCTGAGGTGCAGATCACGGTGCTGCCTCCGCCGTTGCCTGAGCCATCACACTGCGTAATGGTCATGGGTAGGGCCGTCGCTCCGCCGGTTACCGTGCACTTCACCCGCGTGCTTCCGCCACCTCCGTTTCCCGAACCATTGCACTGGGTCACCGTGGCATTCGTCGTGCTGGCGATCGGGGAACACACCACCGTCGGCTCAGTGCCACCGCCCGTACCCGAGCCGATGCACTGATCGACTGAGACCCCCGGCGCCGATGTGCCAGCGGGAGTCGTATTGACCACCGCGACTTTGCACATCACGTTGCTGCCCCCTCCGTAGACGATGTCGTTGCATTGGTCCACCGAGGTAACGAGCTGGTTCGATGTGGTCACTGTGGTGGTGCAGCCGAAGGGTGGAAGAACACCTGCGGCTGCCAAGCACGCCGTGCCGGTGACGCTCGAAGAAGTCACTCCGGCCGAGGTCACGGTGTTGTCGACGGTGATGGTGCAGGTCACCTGGTATCCGGCTCCGGTGGGAAAGGCGGGCGCATTGCACTGGGTGGCTGCGGGTGTACTGGCTGCAGCGAATGCCGCCGGCGCGGCAGGGAACCCACCGAGAGCCAACATGGCCAGGGTGATTGGCGCCACCGCTGCGCCCACGAGACCACGTCGCAGCACCGAAGTGCGGTCCACTCCATCTGGAAGCGGCAGGCGGGTCCCCGCATAACGATGCGAGGTCTGGGCGTGCCGAGAATTTCGGGTTGCGAGCATGAACAGCTCCAAAATGTCCCGAAATAGACAACCGCCTCAGACGGACGTTCGAGAACAACTGGTGATTATAATATAGAAATAGAATTATAGCAATAGAGTGCAAATAACGTTTTGGTACTTTGCGGAATGGCAACATGGACCTTCCTGACCAACCACGGTCGTGCCTTGCTCTGCATCGCCCACGACCCCGAAATCCGCCTGCGGGACATAGCTGCTGCCTTGGGGATAACCGAGCGACGCGCCTACGGCATCGTCACCGATCTGACCGAAAGTGGATACGTCATTAAGGAGCGGGAGGGCCGCCGCAATCGCTATGAAGTCCAGGAGCATCTCCCTCTGCCAGAAGCTCCCGAGCACGATCAAGCGATCGGTGACGTGCTCGCCATCCTGAGCAGGCTAGAAGCGAGGCATCGGTCCAAAGGGGGGGTAGGGAGCTGAAACGGCAACTGGGTGCATCTCCATGAGACCAGAGTTGACAGGTCCGCTCATTCGTCTCGCAAGGAAGTCGGGGCCAGTTTCGAGACTTCGCTCAAGGTCGCGGGCATGGGTCGATCCGTTGCGCAAGGCGTCCTAAATGGTGGTCGGGCTCCAAGGATGGCTCACACATCCAAGGCACGCACCACGGAGCAGTCTTGACTTCTAACTCCACCGCCTGCCATATCTCGCACTATTGAGCTCACGTGTGATGCCACCCTGGGAAGCGGCAGAAGTCCGTGATTCTTGCTCATCACCCGGCCAGTGCTCGGGCGTCCAGGTCCAAGGTGGTTATCGATCTCTGGTCACTCGATACCAACCTTGCCGGCGTCATGCCGCGGTGGCGATGAGTCGGAGGCAGTGCCAAGAAAGGACTAAAGCCTCTATCTGTGCACAATGTGTTGGAACATCGTTGGTCGAAAAGGCAAATCTCCCGTGAGGGAGGGACGCAAAGCCACGGGACTCTCTGAGTTAGCCGAGCCGCCGACATAGTCGTCAATGCACAGCTATTTCCCAGCGGCTCCCTACTTGGGGCTGAAGGGGAAAAATGCTCGTGATCGGGGGACTCCGAAGCTCAGTCCTTAGCCGGACGCGCAACGCTCTCCTCGTGGCCGCCTCTGGTGTGCTCCTGGCCACGGTCGGGTTCGGAGTAGGTGGCGCCGTGATCAGCCTGGGCAACCTTCCCGCCGGCGCCGACACTCCCGCTACGTTCACGCTGAGTCCCGGTGCATTGTCAATCAGCGCGCCATCGGCCAGCGTGTCGCTGGGAACGCAGGTGGCCGCGACCAGTACGAGCACCATCACCGGCTCGCTCGGCATCGTGACGGTCTCCGACCAGCGCGGCGGAACAACGTCGTGGATCGCGTCGGTGATCTCAACCGCATTTTCTCCGCCGTCCGGCCCAGCCGACCCGGCCACCAACACCAGCTACGCTGCGGGCACGATCACACAATCGGCCTACGTAGTGGCAACGGCGGTCCCGGCAACGGACCTCACCGGGGTTACGACAGTTGTCACGGGAGCGAGCACCGGACTCAGCACGGCTAGTTGGAATCCGACCATCTCGGTGGTTGTGCCTGCGGACTTTGCCCCTGCGATCTACTCGGCCTCCATCACCCACTCGGTCGCGTAAGGACGTAGTCGTATCGTGCTCGGCCGCGTGACCGCGCTTTTCTTGCTCGTGGGCGTGGGAGCCATCGTTGCGGCATCTCCTGCGTTCGCGTCTCCGTCCAACCGTTCGGGCGCAAAGTCGGGCGACATCGGGATCCGTCTCGTCGCCGTCCCGGGTGTGTCACTAGCAACTCCCCTCGCCAGTGTGTATGTCGTCGACCACCTGGCTCCAGGGATGAGGCTCACTCGCACCGTCCAGATCGACAACGATTCAGGCACGATGGTTGAAGTTTCGGTGTACCCGTCTGCTGCGAGCATCGTTGCCGGCACCTTTGCCTTTGCTCCCGGCCACAGTAGAAACGAGCTCTCCAGGTGGACGTCGGTGACCCATGCCACACTTCGCTTGGCGCCGCATACCGAGGCATTCGACATGCTGACCGTCAACGTGCCACGCAATGCCTCGTCTGGCGATCGCGACGCTGTCGTGTGGGCCGAGGTATCGGCTCCGCCAACTGCTGGAGCCGGCATTACACTGGTCAGTCGGGCCGGTGTCCGGATGTACCTCTCCATCGGACCTGGTGGCGCGCCAGCCTCGAATTTCGAGATCGGGTCTCTCACCGCAAAGCGATCCGCCGCTGGCGGGGCACTTGTCGTGGCGAGCGTTCGCAATAATGGACAGAGCACGCTCGACCTCAGCGGCAACCTGAGACTCTCCAAGGGCCCACGAGGCCTTCGTGCCGGCCCATTTGCCGCCACGCTTGGTGCGGTGCTGGCGCCCGGTGTGGCGGAAGCCGTCACGGTGAACCTCGGCTCCGAGTTTCCTCGGGGACCCTGGCGTGCCGATCTGGGTCTCACAAGCGGGACTCTCCAACGATCATCTGTAGCGACGGTCACGTTCCCCCTAAGCAGTCCCGCCGTGAAGGCGTCGAGAGGGGCCGCAGTCCTCGCGCTGATCTTTGTCGTCATCGTCCTGCTCATCGTGCTGGCCATCACTGGTGGTGCGCTCCTGGTCTCCCGGCGCAGGAATGCGCAACAGCCATGACCCATTCGAAACCCCGCATGGGCCGGTGGCCGCCGGGGTGCCCTCCTGAAGCGATCCCTCGAAGTCGATGGTGACGCAGGGCTCGTCGCCCTCCACCCAGGCGTCGTGCCCGGAGCCCACGACGTGGGCGCCGCCGGGGCCGAGCTCAAGCTCATCTCCACTGTCCATCTGCACAGGGAATCGTCCGGATACGACGAGGGCGAAGTGCGTGGCCTCACATGGCTCCGTACCGACCATGGGCGTGACGTCATCGGACCAGCACCAACTGCACCGTCGCCTGATCCCCGGAGGGTCCCACGACGATCGGGCACAGCACGTCGGCCATCCCTCAGTTGTGGCGCACGCCTACGAGCGCCGCCGCTTCATCCGGGTCCGCCGCGCCATGGTGGCGACCTGCCGCCGTGTAGCGGAAGGCGGTTCGTGCCCCCCGTAGGCACTCGCCTCCACCACGGCGGCCAGCCCCCGCCAGGCCGTTGACCCGTCCTCCGATGCCTCGTCGAGCAGCGTGGCGTATTCCCCGAGGGTCTCGGACACGAGGCGGGTATGCCCGGCCCTCCGCCCCACCCGTTCGACGCGACGGGTGATCCGCCCGGCCCAAGTGGTGGGACGAGTTCGTTGCCAACGCACAATTGCGGCCAGCACGATGACGCCGGAAAGGACACCGAGGGGGGGAACGAGAGGCAGACGGCCCAATGCGTGACCGACGTCCTCCAGCGCGATGGCCCCCGGGGACGGGTTGGTGAGCGGGACCACCGCGGTGGGATCGAAGTTCTGCCATCCGAAGCCGGGGAACCACACCTGGACCCAGGCATGAGCGTCGTCGGCCCGGATCTGGTAGAGGTCGGTGATCGGGTTGTAGGGACCGGGCACGTAGCCGACCGCCTCGCGTGCGGGAATGCCTATGGTCCGCAACATGACGGCCAGCGAGGTAGAGATCTGTTCGCAGAACCCCGTCCGATTGCCGAAGAGGAATTCGTCGACTGTGTCGGCACCCGCAGGCAACGGCGGAATATCGGTGGAGTACAGCGTGTGGGCGGCGATCCAACTGATCAGTGCCTGCACCCGGTCATAGGTCGTGCCCGCTCGTGCGGTGATCGACCGGGCCAGCGCCTCCACCCGCGGGTAGGGATGAGGAAGCTGCAGGGAGGCCCTCTCCAACTGGGGCGGGAGGGCGAAGTCGCTCAGGACGCTCCGCAGTTCGAAGGGAGTGGGGGAGTCGACCTGTGACTCCACGGTGTAGATGGCGCCACTCCCGAGACCGATGGGCGAAATGATGGTCCCGTCGTCGGAGTAGAAAACCTTGGAGCTCGGGAACCACAACTCGTCTGCCACCTCCGCGTGGAATACGAGGTCGGCGGTGGCACTCGTGACGTAGAAGGTCTGCAGGTCGGACTGCCCGATCGGAACGGCACCGGCGGGCACCGGGAGCACGAAGGGTGACCGCTGATGCAGTGGCCGCGACGCCCCCCCGGTTGCCTTCCAGCTCCGGCCGTCCCACTCGTCGAAGGTCTCGCCGACCCAGTACGACGGGCGTTGGGCGCGGACCAGCATGACCGTGGTGCCGCCCAGGGCACCCCGCAGGGCGGTGTCGAGGCTGTTGGCGAACCCGAGATAGCCGCCGACGCGGGTCGGGCCACCGGGGGTTCCGGCCCGGGAGGGATGGGAGGGTGACCCCGAGTCGCCCGCCAGGCTTCCCGGGACGCCGACCGTTCCACCGTTCCCCGCCTGGGCCATGAAGGAGAACCTGGTGGCGACCACGGGAGCCGGCAGCACCAGGAAGATCGCGGCAGAAGCCGTGGTCATCGCCGCCAATGCCAGTCCCAGCCCGGCTACCGAGACCCGCCCGCCGCCGCTCGCCGACGTCCACATCTCCGACAGGCTCCAGAGGCTGGAGAAGGCCCACGCCAGCACGTACAGGCCGAAGCGGAGATTGAGGGCCTGCGTCGCTCCGACGGCCATCAGCCCGGCCGATGCCCCGAGAGAGAACAGCAGGTCGCGACGGGTCGGAACGTGGAACGAGTGCACCGCAAGGACGGACATCAGGAGCACGGTGAGGGGATTCACGACCGAGGTGATATTGCCGGCGGGGGCGCTTACCGAATGGAAGAACCAGGCGAATGACGCGCTCGCACCCAGGGCCACCAGAACCTTTATCCACCCGGGAGGTCGGACCCGGGTGAAATACGAGAAGACCATGCCGAGGCAGACCATGGCCATGGCTCCCACCGCGGTCTTCCACGACGCCTCGCCCGTTGACGCGCAGGCGGCCATGGCGACGAGCACGGTGCCGAGGCAGGCCGCCCGGAGGCGGACCGAGTTTTCGGGGATCCCGGGCTGGTTGGCCCGACGGATCACCTCAATGGCCCTCACCGCGTTACGGCAATGCCGGCGGTGGCAGCAGTGGTGTCAGAGTGAGCCACGGCGCGGGCCAGGCGACGTCCGGCACCTCGACGGTCGACCACCGGTGCCACGACCGGTCCCGACCGCTCATCTGTGGCGACGATCACGGTGGCGCCCCGCTGAAGCAGGAGCAGAATGGTTCCGAGGGCGCTTTCGGCCACCAGCTCGGCTCCATCGGGGTCCCGCGGGAGCACTACCTTGACAGCGACCGGACCGGCAGACGGCCGTTCCAGCTCCCTCACCATGAGCTCCCCGGCGTGGGCGGTTGCCCGCCAGTGGATCTGGCGGCGGTGGTCGCCGGAGCGGTACGGGCGTGCACCCCGTGGTTCGCCCTCGTCCCTCGCGGCCCGCGCCATGCGCTCCCCGGAGTCTCCGCGGGGTTGCCCGGGCAACGCCACGGGCTTCCCACGCCGTGGCGCGATGTGGAGCGGGGCCGGGAGGGGAACCCTGATGCAGCGGGTCCACCACTGCAGCGCGAACGGTGATGCCGTGGCGACGTCCAGCGTCAGATCTTCCCGCACCCCGCGCTGCGCCGGTACCAGCGTCAGCTCCTCGTGTACGGCTCGGTGCCGCCCCGCGGGTCCGACGAAGGCCTCGCACCCGGCCGGGTCGATCGGGCGCACCCGCAGGCGTGTCGAAGCCCCGAGGCGCACCTCAAGCGGCAGCCCGACCGCACCGTCCAGCGGGGCACTGAGGATCCGCACCTCGGCACGGGCGAGGACCACCGACGGGCCCACTATGCCGATGAAGAGTGTCCCGAAGGCCAGGTCACCGAGCGCCTGGACCCAGCCCGAGCCACTGTTGTGCGCCACCAGCCACCAGACGCCGAGGATCAACACGACAATGGGGATCGCCGCCCACGGCCTGGCCGGTCGCCCCCAGCGACTCATGGTCTCGGCGTGGGTGTCGCCTCCAGGAGCTCGTGAACCACCCGGACGGCCTGCTCCATGGTCTCATCGCCCTCGTCCATCACCAGGCGATGGGCCAGGCAGCCGACGGCGACAGCCTTGACGTCGTCCGGAACCACATAGGTCCTCGACGAGAGGATGGCGTGGGCCTGGGCGCAACGGATGAGCCACAGGGCGGCACGTGGGCTGGCTCCGAGGCGCACTGCGTGGGCGATCCGGCTCGATCGACAGATGCTCACGGCGTACTGGGCGATGGCGGGGCTGACAGGAATCGATTCGGTGACCTTCTGGGCCTGCAGCCAGGCCTCGGGAGTGCAGACAGCCTGCAGGTCGGCCAGCGCGTACTTGCCGCCTTCGTGAAGCACCATCTGGGCCTCGTTATCCGCGTCGGGATAGCCGAGAGCGGTGGCGATGGCGAACCGGTCGAGCTGGCTCTCCACAAGCGGAAAGGTGCCCCGCTGCGAGCGCGGATTCTGGGTGGCGATCACCAGGTGGGGCTGGGGCAGGGGCCACGTCTCTCCGTCCACGCTGACCTGGCGTTCCTCCATCGTCTCCAGAAGTGCCGACTGCGTGCGGGGCGGGGTCCGGTTCAGTTCGTCGACCAGGACCACATGGGCGAAGACGGGTCCCGGTCGGAACTCCCAGGTTGCGCTGTCCGGCGCAAAGACCGACACCCCGGTGACGTCGGAGGGAAGAAGGTCAGGGTGTCCCTGTATTCTCAAGAGGTCGGCCCCGAGGGACACCGCCAGGGCCCGGGCCAGGACGGTCTTGCCGACACCGGGAACATCCTCAATGAGAAGGTGCCCGCCGGAGAGGGCGGCAATGGCAGCGGCCTCAATGGCACCGCGCGTGCCGAGGAGGACCCGGCCGAGGTTGCGCACAATGGCCTGCCCCAGCGTGATGGCTGCATCGGGATCCGGGACATGCGGGAGCTGAGGCGGGAAGCCGTCGCCGCCTTCGGTACTGCCGTCCACCCGAAGCTTTTCCACCTCCTCCGGCATCTGAGTCCGGGGTCCGATGTGGCCCGGCTTCATGACGGCCATGCTACCCAGGCCGCTCCCAGTGGACGATGTCCTCTATCTCCCCGCTCTCCACGTCGTAGACGAAGCCGGCGATCAACTTCAATGGAGCCAGATAGGGGGTCCCGGCGAGAAGGTCCACATCTTCGCGGAGCGCCGCGGTGTGGTCGTCAATAGGGAAGAACCCGAGTTCGGCGCCGGTGAGGTCGCGCAGCTCCGCATCGGTGATCCCGACCAGCCCGCACTTGGTGTGCTGCATCACGACCACGGTGTCGACACCGAGCACCTGGCTCGACAGAGCCAGGCTGCGCAGGACATCATCGGTCACCCTTCCACCGGCATTGCGGATCACGTGGGCCTCCCCGAGATGCAGTCCCAGAACCGCGAAGACGTCAATGCGGGCATCCATGCAGGTGATGACCGCCAGGCGCCGCCCGGGTCGGGGATCGGCCACGTTGGAGCGTGCCGCCGCGTAGCCGCGATTGGCGGCGAGGAGCTCGGAGATCTGCATCATGGCTCAAGGAGGGCCGAGGGAGACGGTGACTTCGGCTGCAGGAACCGTTGCCCGCGGTGCTCATCCAACGCCGGCGCACCCGGGAGGGCCGGTCCCGTCGCCAGGCGGATGGGGAATGGCGGAAACGGTGCGCTTGCCACCATGGACACCCGATCGAACACCGGGGCGACGGGCACACCGGCGTGGAGCAGTGCCGCCACCAGCTCGTCGCGCTCGCGCCCGGCGATGCTGGCGGTGATGGCGTCGTTGAGCTCGGCACCCCGGCCGGTGCGCTCTTCGAAGGGGAGGTCAGCCAACTCGCTCAAGCCGAGCTCGTGACAGAGACCGGTCCAGAAGTGCTGCTCGCTCACCACGCCCAGGGCCACCTGACCCTCACCCCGTGTGGCGAAGAGGCCGTAACCCGGTACCTTCTTCGGGGCCACACGTCCGGTGGGGGCCGTGACGGGAGTGGCGGAAGCGGCACCGGTCCACGTGGCCATGACGTCGGTCATGGAGAGGTCGAGGTATGTCCCCGCACCGCTCTGTCCCCGGCCCAGCAGGGCGGCGCAGATCCCGAAGGCGGCGGCCATCCCTGAAGCCAGGTCGGCGACGGGGAGCGGCGGCATGGTCGCGGTGCCTCCCTCGGGTGCCAGGGCCCCGGCCCGGGCCTGGTAGTTGACGTCGTGGCCCGGTACCTGTGCGAGCTCCCCGTGCTGCCCGTAGCCCGAAATGGAGCAGTAGACGACCCCGGGGTTCGCGGCGCGTACCACGGGCTCGTCAAGGCCCAGGCGCTCCATGACCCCAGGGCGGAACCCCTCGACGACGACATCGGCCTGGTGGGCCAGCTCCATGGCCTGTGCCCGGTCCCGGGGATCTTTCAGATTGAGCACCAGGCTGCGCTTGCCCGCGTTGACTCCCTCGAAGAGTTCTGTGTAGTGGCGCATGGGATCGCCTCCCGGGGGCTCCACTTTCATGACGTCGGCACCCAGTGCGCACAGCAGGGAAGTGGCGTAGGGCCCCGGGCGCCAAATACTCAGATCGAGCACGCGTACCCCCGCCAGGAGCGAACTCACAGCCACCGCTCTGCCATAGGGCGGAGATTCTTGCACTTCGGAGCGATGCGGGTACCGTGCGGGAATGCTCGGCTTCTTCTCGTTCACCGAGGTCCTCGACCCCGCAGCGCACCATGCCTACAACGCATGGCACCAACTGGACCATCTGCCCGAGCAATTCTCCATCGAGGGAGTGCGCTTCGGTCAGCGTTGGGTGTGCACTCCCGCCTGCCAGGAGGCCCGCTTCAACGTCAGCCCCCTCCTCCAGAGTTGCCAGTACATGACGCTCTACCTGATGCGCGATGCCGCGGTGCTGCCCGACTTCTACGCCCTGGCGCGACGGCTCCGCGAGGAGGACCGGTTCTTCTCAGCCCGGCACTCCCACCTGTCCGGGCCCTACGAGGTGACGGGTCGCTGGGCGGCGCCCCGAGTGAAGGTGGGGGCCGCCGTCGTGCCCTTCCGCCCCGCGCGCGGTGTCTACGTGGTGGTGGGCCCCCGGGTGGAGGCTCCGGACCTGGTCACGCACCGGGGGGTGGCCGGTGCGTGGCAATTCGCCGACGACTCCTTGGACCGCCACATCACGGTCGCCTTCGTCGACGGTGACCTGGTGTCGGTGGCAGCCGAGCTGGGCCAATGGTGCCTGAGGGCGGGCGTCACCGGGGATTGGGCCGGGCCGCTGGAAGCCATCGACCCCTACCGATGGGAGTGGTTCGCTAAGTTTGCCCCCCAATGACCAGTGGAAAGCAGTCCAAGGCTCAGCGCCGAGTTGAATTGCAGCAGAGGGCAGCGGAGCGACGTGCGGCGGAGCGCCGCAAGAAGATGGTGCGCCAGGCATCGTGGGTAGGCGGCGCGGTCGTGGTGATCGGTGCCGTGGTGCTGGTCGTCACCTTGGTGACCGGCGGTGGCTCCACCGGGGGTCCACCGTCGGCGAAGAATCCCCACGTACCCACCCAAGCCATACCGGCCTCCCTCACCATGGTCCCCCCGCCGGCTACCTCACCGGGGCCCGAGGGGATCCCAGAACCCAGGGGATCCAAGCTGGCCACGCTGGTCAACGCCGCCACCGGGCAGACGGTCGACGGCGTGCAGTGCCAGACCAGCGAGCAGACGGTGACCCACGTGCACACCCATCTCACCATCTTCGTGAACGGGAAGGCTCAGGTCATCCCCTACGGCGTCGGCGCCCCGGGGTTCCAGGCCCAGCAGACCCCGGAGGGTCCGTTCGTCTCCTCGGGCAGCTGCTTCTACTGGTTGCACACCCACGCCACGGACGGCATCATCCACATTGAGTCCCCGAGCCTCACCGAGCATTTCACCCTGGGCCAGTTCTTTGCCGAGTGGGGCGTCCCATTGAGCGGCAACCAGGTGGGTCCCGTCACCGGCACGGTCACCGTGTTCTTCGCCTCGCCGGGCCAGAAGGCGGGGATCTACAAGGGGGATCCAGCCAACCTACCGCTCGGTGACCACTACCAGATTCAGCTCGACGTGGGCACCCCCATTGTGGCGCCCGTGACCTTAAATAGCTGGGGCAGCTTGTAGCCCGATGGACGCCGATGCTGTCGTCGTGGGATTGGGCCCCGGCGGGGAAGAGGTGGCGGGCCGGCTGGCGGAGGCCGGCCTCGAAGTGGTGGGGATCGAAGCGGAACTCGTCGGGGGGGAGTGCCCCTATTGGGGCTGCATCCCTTCGAAGATGATGGTGCGGGCGGCGGACCTGCTCGCCGAGGGCCGTCGCATACCCGGCATGGCCGGCAGGTCGGAGATCACACCGGACTGGTCACCGGTGGCGCGGCGCATCCGCGACGAGGCCACTGACTCGTGGGACGACCAGGTGGCCGTCGACCGCTTCGTGGGGAAGGGTGGGCACTTTGTCCGGGGCCGGGCCCGGGTGACCAGTGCGCGTTCGGTGGAGGTCGCCGGGCAGACCATCGCCGCCCGGAAGGCACTGGTGTTGGCCACGGGTGCCAAGGCCTGGGTCCCGCCGCTGTTCGCGGACGTCCCCCACTGGACCAACCGTGAGGCGATCGCCGCCGAGACGCTCCCCTCCTCTCTCCTGGTCATCGGTGGGGGAGCGATCGGGGTCGAGATCGGGCAGGCCATGTCCCGCTTCGGTGTCGAGGTGACCATCGTGGAGATGGACCAGCGCCTGCTCGCACTCGAGGAGCCCGAGGTGTCCGAACTGCTCACCCAGATCCTGCGCCGCCAGGGCATGGTCGTCCACACCGGAGTGCAGATCGACCGGGTGGAGCGCATGGGGGAGGGGGGAGCCACCGTCCACTTCGCCGACGGCACGTCACTCTCGGGCGAGCGGATGTTGGTGGCCACCGGTCGCCGTACCGACCTGGCCGGACTGGGCGCGGCTGCGCTCGGGCTTGACGCGACGGCCCGCAGCCTGCCCGTCAATGACCACATGAGGGTGATGCCGGGCGTGTGGGGTGTGGGCGACCTCACGGGAAAGGGTGCCTTCACGCACGTCGCCATGTACCAAGCCCGGATCTGCGTGGCCGACATCCTGGGACTCCCCAATCCCGGAGCGGACTACCGGGCCCTGCCCCGGGTCACCTTCACCGACCCCGAGATCGGCTCGGTGGGTCTGACCGAGGCGGCGGCTCGCGCCGGTGGCGGTGAGGTCAACGTCCGGCAGGCGTCGATCGCCTCGTCCACCCGCGGCTTCATCCACAAGGGTGAGGGCATGGTGAAGCTGGTGGCGCGGGACGGCGTGGTGGTGGGGGCGACGTCCATGGGCCCGAGCGGCGGGGAAGTGCTCGGGCTGTTGGCCCTGGCCGTTCACGCCCGCATCACGGTGGACACCCTCAAGGGCATGATCTTCGCCTACCCCACCTTTCACCGGGCCATCGACTCGGCCCTCTGGTCCTAGCCGAGCAGTCCTCTGAGGATGTCCCCCGCGTGGTGGGGCAGCAGCGAGAGGTGGCCCTCACCGGGGACGACGGTGACCGAGGCGTGGGGGATGTGGCGCAGGAGGTACTGGCGGTACCCGGGCGGACCGGTGTGATCGGCCCCCCCCTCCCAAATCCGGACCGGGATCTCAATCTCCTCCAGGGCGAAGCCCCACGGCCCGCCGAAGATCCGGTAGTCCTGCAGGCAACCCTGGGTGCCCTGGCGCATGGCCTCCTTCAAGAAGCCCACCGCCCCGCCCGCTGAGCCGTATGCGGCCAGGGCGGCCCGGTCGACGGCGGGGAGGGTGCGCTTGACCTCCCGCAGGAGACGGGCGGTGCTGGCGTCGGCGATGGTCACCCGCATGAGGGCCGAGGCCAACCTGGGCGCCCGGCGGACCAGGTACAGGAGGATGCGATCGTCGGTGGAGAGCCCCCGCGTGGTGCCGTAGAGATCGAGCGGGACGGCGCTGGAGAGCAGGGCCGCCGCCGTCACCCGCCCTTCCATGCGGGCGGCGCAGGCCGCGGCGTAGGGGCCCCCACTCGACCAGCCCATGACGGCAAATCGATCGATGCCGAGCACGTCGGTCAGCTGGGCCACGTCGCCGGGCCAGTCCAG
>Ga0307372_10003572_pt1 | contig 24652 bp, 20 predicted proteins | sample OX1MG_FD_202533 | JGI IMG/M metagenome (GOLD analysis project Ga0307372, IMG submission 202533) | Soil microbial communities from Risofladan, Vaasa, Finland - OX-1 | ecosystem: Environmental > Terrestrial > Soil > Coastal area > Acid sulfate soil | place: Finland: Risofladan, Vaasa | collected...
TGGCCAAAGCGCTCTGCGGCCGTCTGTCCGATGAGCTCAATGAGCTCCACGACCGTTTCACGACGAGCACGTCCCAGGAGCTGGTTCCTGGCGAGCAGATCCACGTGGACTGGACCCCTTTGGCACTTCTCGATCTCGATCTCGATGATCACCATTCGGAAGTCAGCGGGAGACACCGGTTGAGTCAGGACCATGGCTTCGAACGCTAACCTCGAAAATTCGTCCCGCTCCTGATTCGGCGGTGTCCGCGTCCGCGTAAAAGCCCTCCTTACCTGGAAGAATTGCTGTTGCTAAGGCAGTAATCCAAACCAGGAGGAGGGCTCCTTGAAGGTGCACGATAGTCGCGCCACCCAGTCGATGAGGGTGACCACCGACGGGAAGAATCTGGTGTCGCACGCCGGCACCGCGTTGTTGTCCGAGCTGGCCGACCGCAGCGGCCTGACCGACGCGATGTCTGGCGCCATGGCGGGCTGCGGGATCAACTGGCACACCCACGATCCCGGTGTCGTCCTCACCCACCTGGCCGTGGCCATCGCCGACGGCGCTGACTGTCTGGCCGACCTGGAAGCACTTCGTGAACAGTCCGAACTGTTCGGTCCGGTGGCCTCGATCGCCACCGCCTGGCGTGCAGTGGAGGCGACGACGGCCTTCGAACTGCGAGCCATCCCCGAAGCCATCGCCGCCGCCCGGGCGAAGGTGTGGGCAGCGGCTCCTCCGGGGGACTCGCTGGTGCTCGACTTCGACGCCACGTTGGTCAACTCGTACTCGGAGAAGCAAGACGCCACCCCCACCTACAAAAAGGGCTTCGGGTTCTTCCCCCTCGGGGTGTGGTGCGACACCACCGATGAACCCATGGCCGCCATGCTGCGTCGGGGGAACGCCGGAGCCAATGACGCCGACGACCACATCGAACTCCTCCACCGGTCACTGTCGGGACTGCCCGAGGAGTACCAGGCAGGCCACTTCACCGGCGACCATCGGGCTCTTGTCACCCACCCCATCCTGGTGCGGGCCGACTCGGCCGGTGCCACCCACGACTTCGTCGATGCCATCGTCGAAGCCAACTGCGACTTCTCCATCGGATTCCCCATCGACCAGGGAGTTCGTGACGCCCTGGTGCTCGTCCAAGAGGAGGACTGGATCCAGGCCAGAGAGACCGACGGCTCGGTCCGGGACGGTGCGTGGGTGGTCGAGCTGACCGACCTCATCCCGCTTGCCACCTGGCCCGAGGAGACCCGGTTGCTCATGCGTCGAGAGCGTCCCCACCCCGGGGCCCAGCTGACCCTCTTCGACAGTGCCGAGGGCTTCCGCCACACCTGCTTCATCACCAACACCGAGGGAGGGGACATCGCAGCCCTCGAACTCCGCCACCGGGGACACGCCAGGGTGGAGGACCGGATCCGCAACTGGAAGGACTGCGGTCTCGCCAACCTGCCCTTCGACTCCTTTGTCCGCAACGAAGCCTGGGCGGCCACCTCCCTGATCGCCGGAGCACTGCTGGCCTGGAGCCAGATGCTCTGTTTCGACGGTGCACTGGCCAAGGCCGAGCCGAAGACCATGCGCTACCGGGTCCTCCACGTGGCCGCCCTCCTCGTCCACAAGTCGAGGGGCCTCACCTTGCGGCTGGACCAGACATGGCCGTGGGTGGACGAGCTGGCCAACGCCTTCGTCAAACTCCGGGCGGCCATCCCCTGACCGGGCGGGTCACTACGCCCGACCCGAAAGCACTGCCGCGGGGCGCGACATCCGAAAACGAATGACAACACCGGGGCACTTCACGCCCGCGATGTGGTTCGCTCGACGAGATCGATCACAACTGTGAACTCGCTGGCGACTTCGCCGTCACCAAGGGGTCGGACGAATGATCGAGGCTAAGGGCCCGCGCATGAACAAGCTGAGCGGTTCATGCGCGATCAGTGCAGGTCCCGATGGGTGCAGCTGCGCAGCTAATTCGCGCGCGGGCCCTAACCATCCGTTGGCTGGGTATGCAGCTTCTGTAATGCCAATGTCTGCCTGCCCTGTTTCAATCCTGATCCAGCGGTGGCGGTGGCCAGAACCGTGCACGCCGGCTCGGCCAATCCGTCACGCCAATGGCCGCACCGAACGCCGGTTCCGCGTGCGGCAGGGTGGCCGTGCAAGGCGTCATTATGCGTGGCTGCCCGTTGGCCCCAGTTCGCGGCCCGTCCCAGTTGGCGCCCCGCTGCGAGAATCTTCATCAGACAGGGCTAGCGGGACGCCTCCGGGCCGCGACCCTGTCTGACCTGGGACGTCACCGCACGAGGCTCCTCTCCTGGGATGTTTCTCTTAGGGCGAGCCCTCGGGACCCTGAATTTGCAGGACAGCAGTCATCGGACATGGGCTACGTCATTTGCTGTCTTGATGATCAGGTCTAGGTCGTCGAATGACGGCCTTCGCTCTAACGTCTGCCGCGGGATCGTAAGCTGTGGCCGTGCCACTCACCCCGTTGGCCTTGTCACTGATTCAGAAGACTGCTGGAATGGGGATCAATTGGCTCCGCCAACAGGCCGCCGTCGACCGCTCTCTGCAAAAGGCCATTTCAGCGGCAGTACGTGAGGCAACAGCCAACGAACCGCCACCTGAGAGGCCGTCACTGCCGACAGACCTATTAGGCAACTTGCCTGTAGTGCCAATGAACTGGGTCGAATGGACAACGATGGTGCTTTCACAAGCGTCCCTCGACTTCCCGCCGAACTCCTGGGACGCCAGCCTTGATCCGGTGCAAGAGCTAGTTGCTGCCCTCGAACGGGGCTGGTCAAAACTGTCCATCTCGGATCAGGAGTCTCCCCTCAGCGACGCAGACTGGCGTCATTCGGTCGCTGAGAAGACAGTCGAACTGCTGCCCCGCATGCTCGAAGCAGAGGTTCCGGGTGTGGGTGCCGCGGAGATGATGGCCAACGTCCTCGAAGCTGCCCGGGGTGAGTCGGATAGCAGACTGCTCAACAGCATAAAAGAGAGTGTTGGAGAACTCGCAACTTCCAACGAAGGGAAGGCCCGGTTTGACGAGCGGCTAGAACAGCTGCCGCGTACCGTAGGCGAATGGTTGCGTCGACTGTCGGAAGAAGATGCCGCTCAAGCCACTGACCTAGCACGTCGACTTGCTGATGGCGATCCGATCTCTGCGGTAAAGAGTCTCTTGGCCTCGAAGGACCCCGCAAGCCTAAGTCCATACGCCTGGCTCGGGATCGCTGACTTTGCTGTTGCCCACTGCCTAACCTTCGATGCAGTTGCAGCATACGAACACGCAGTCTCGCAAGGGGCCTCTGATTCGTGGCGTATATTGACGACTGCAGCAGGACTTCTGTTGGAATCTGATTCAGAGAAGGCCAACGATCTTCTCCAGAAGGCGGCAGCCCATGGTGCGACAGGGCAGCCCTACTATGAAGCACAAACATCGCTTCACAATAAGGACTACAAAAGCCTTCTCAAACTCACCGACGAGGTCTCGAGCGCATCCGTTGATGCCTCGTTGCTCCTCGCTTATCGCGCCCAAGTCCAATGTATGGCGGGGCGATTGGACGAAGGCCTGGCTTCATTTGAGCGATCCCTGTCAGCCCGTCCTGAATCAACTTCCGTGGCCATTCTTGCGGCTCGGGCGTACCTAGCGAGATCCGTTAGCGATGGTGCGCTGGATCGCAGATCCGACCTACGGCGAGCACGCGAGTTGGCGATATCTGCTCGAGACGAACGACGACGCTGGGGTGGGGACAGCGGAGAGGCGCTTCAGTGGGCGCTGGCAAGTCTTGATCTCGAAGGGGATTGGGATGCCGTAAAGTCACTCTCCATTGCGGGCGCAGATCCGATTCAAGGTCCAACCTCTGGAGAGGCACGCAATCCAGGCGTGCAAAGGGCAGCATTTATCGCAACACTTGCTTCCAACGAGCCCGAAACGGCCCGGTTCATGGCCACTGAGATCTCCGATCCATTTGAAGGGGCAATGGCCAAGGCGACCGTGAGTTGGCTTATCGATTCTGACCGAGAGCAGGCATTAGTCTTTACACGGCAGGCGTGGGAATCTGCAAAAAGCCCTCAGGACCAACTACGAGTCCAGCAGTTTCTTGCCACCACTGGAGAAATACCCGCCGAGATCCTAGATGAGGAGCTTTCCGGACCCCTCCTTGCGACGGCTGAAATGGCGCAGGGGAGGTACGAGGATGCGATCGGCCGTCTTCGGCCACTTCGGCATGAGAGTCTGCAAGCTGCCAGGACCTTAGCGGAGGCCTATCGTGCAATTGGCGATGTGGATCGGGCGGTAGAGACACTCGATGCAGCCGCAGATGACTTCGCTCACTCGTCGCTCAAAGTACTGGCTACTGAGATGCTTTACTCGGCGGCCCAACTAGAGAGAGTTCTAGAACGGGCGTCACAGATATCAGTCGAATCTCCGATCGACTCCAAACGCTTAAGTGAGGTGGCTGCACAGGCAGCGGGTCAGCTAGGTGATTGGGAGAGAGTCGTTGAGATAGCTAGGAGTCTTCTCAACGACGAGCCTGACAATGTGGTGATCAGATGGGCTTTGGTTGCCGGATTGGCTCACCAGGCTCGCTTTGAACCCGCATGGCGCCAGCTGAGGGAAAACCTGATGCCGCTCTTGCCAACAAATGAAGACCTTGCTCTGGTTGCCCTCGAGCTCCTACGTCGCCATGGAACGGGCCAGGACACACTGGCGTACGTGTTGGACATTGCCCGCGCATTTCCCGCCGAACAAGTCCGTGCCGCTTCCCTAATTGTGGCCTACGAGGTATCGCGGGATCTGGAACTCTCTGAACGGGAACTGCAAGCGTTGCACAGCGCCACGAATCAATTCTTTGATGAGTTTCCGGAAAGCGCGATGTTCCGGAGAATCCAGTTCTCCACCCCAGATGAGCTTGTACAGCAGCTTGCCGACAATCTCTCCAAAGATGGTGCCGACTTCAAGCGAATTGCTCACGATGTATCGGCCGGCCACATTCCCTACGCAATGTTGCCAGCTGTTGCTGGTCGTCCTTATGCCGAGAGCCTGGTACGGCGAGCCATTCGAATCCTTCCTCTCGAGTACCCCGATAGTACGGTCGCTCAACTTGAGGTTGAGGCAGCTCAGGAGGCGATCAAGGATCAGCGGACAGTGCTTGAACCCAGCGTGTTACTTACCGCCTCATATATTGGAGACGATCTGTGGCGCAAGGTTTCTGCCATATTTCATCCTCTGAAACTGCCGATTGTCTGCGTTCACGATCTGGCCAGAGGGTCAGCAAGCCTGGCACTTCGAAGTACGTCGAGCGTTTGGTGGGACGATGAATCACAAATGCTCGTGATGACGGAAGCGTCCTCTGATGATGCAGAAGATCTGGCGCAACGATCAAGTTGGATGATGCATCAGGCTTCGCTCTTAGATCCAGAACCGTGGCGAACGTTTGAGTCTCTTTCGTTTGACGCCCAAACTACACTGGAGACTATGCGGGCTGGCGAGTGGCTCGCCCCTCTCGACACTGCAAAGAGTCAGAACATGGCGCTTTGGAGCGACGATCGTTCAATCAGATCATTGGCTCGCGGTGAGGGTGTCGCGGCCTTTGGGACCGTAGCTCTATTTCGTGCTCTTCAGTTGTCCGGGCAACTCACGGCGGCGGACGTCGATAAAGCCACGCTAGAGCTTCGACGAGCCTACGCCGTTGACCTTGAGATGGATCAGGAACAGCTGACTACCCTGGCTTCGTCTGAGAGCTCAACTGACTACCGAGCCGTCCTACTCACCTTTAGCCGAGCTGCAAGCTGGCACGACCCCATCAAGACGTTTGCCATAGTGCGCAGATTGTTTCAAATATCGCATCGCTGGTCGGATGACTCGTCACGCCGTATCGAGCGTCTCGGGTCTCTCATCTCGGCGAGCCTCTCTGCTATCTCGGAGCGGTTTCAATCGGTGGACACATCCGGTGTTGACACCGGCCTTCTCGCCTCCGCCATTGCAGATGGTCGGCTTACCTCCGCTGATATTGCTCCGTTGATTGCGTGGCTGAGGAATGAGGTCGAAGACGATCGAGTTGATCGAATGGTCTCGGGTTCAGCACAACAGCTATCGGCAGGGCTACGTGGAACAAGCGACAGCGCTACATCTGCTCAAGGGGCACTGTCGCTTTTTGCACACTGTGATGACCGAACTCGTCAGCGCGCAATGGAAGGTTTGCTTGACGTCAGGGGCTGACCTAGTCCCTTACTGGCTCAACCCTGGGAGAACGTCGCGGCGGCGGTGTTACGAACCAACCGCGCCGATAGGGATCAGTGAGGTCCTGCTCCAAGTTCTTAACCAAGCTTTCCCATCCCACGCTGTTACTCTCCATAGCAAGATCAAGTGCGCTTGCAATCGCGGCAACGGGTCTCCCGGAATCTGGCTTTATCAGTTGGTGATCCAGCGTGTCGGCTTGAGCCGCTAGTCCCTCGGGCGTAATGAGAAACTCTTCTCCATTGGTGTTCAGGATCACTCGGAAGTGGTGGTTTCCATCTTGATCGGTCGAGATCGTTGCGTCGCTTCCCAGAATACGCAACACGATCTGTGCCAGGTATGCGTCATCCTGATTTCCGAATTGAAGTATTCCCACGACTGTTAACACATCGTCAGATGAGAGCGTCGTTTCAACATGATGACGGAATTCTTCTAACCCATTCGACAAGTCCCATGCGTCCTTCAACCAGTCAGTCAGAGCGTCAACCGCAAGAGGCATATTCTACTTCTTTCCACAGACGTGCGAACCCATCACAGACACCTGGTGAAATCCTACCTGAGCCATCAAATTGATATCCATTCGATCCGTGGACTGACTCTTCGTCGCTCTCTGAAAGCAAAATAGTCCCCCATCGATCAACACTCTGTAAGCCTCCGAAAACACCTCGACCAAACCTCGTGAGTCCATTGTCGACTGGTATTGAACCGGGAAGCAATCGGCCCACACCTTCGATGCACACGCGTCGATCAAAGGAACGACGGCCGCGGTGGCACGCACGAGAGAACCGGTTCGGAGGGATGCCGATATGGCCTGTCCACGCCCTCGAGCGGTGAGGTCAGTGCCCGTCTCCCGATCCTCCAACAGATTTATGTTGATCGCTCCCGGCACCTCACCCTCTCCTCCGAGTGACACGTGAACGGGCACCTTTCCACGGTAGACCGCAGGAGCCCTGAATGAGTTGGTGCAGGAGAGCGTGCGCACTCGCAGCAGGTCTCATTGTCCCATAGACCGATCCCTAATCGGGAACTGCCCTCGCTCCGGGCTCGGTGCGTCGGTTGCTGATAGTGAAACCGCAGCGCCGCTTGCATGCAGCGGCAAGCGCGAGCGGCGCCTGGGGTGCCCGCTTTCGAACCATACCGAACCTGGCGTTCAGCGCAATCCGTGGTCCGACGTGGAGGGCGCCGCTCCGAGCGCAGCGTCGGCGCTCGGCGTCACCGAAGGCGCAAAGAACACGGCGACAGAACGACGGTCGGCGCCCGTCAGAGATGAGCGCCGAACGGCACGTCGGGTGTGCTTGCGGGCAGCAAGCACGCCCGGCGTCGGGCGGCTTGGGCCACGCCGCAAACCGAATGTTAGGGGGCATCCCAGCGGTTCCTGATCGCCCCACTTGACTCTGAGCATGGGTTGCAAGTGTTGGCGGGTTGCAGTCCTCAGGCCATCTCCACCACTGCCACCCGGTTGCGCCCGGCCTGCTTGGCGCCATACATGGTCCTGTCTGCCTCTATGAGGACTTCCTCGGGACGGCAGCCCACCCCGTTGACTACTGCAACACCGATACTGGCCGTTACGTACAACGGCTGGCCAGCGATCTGGATCGGCTCCGCGACCGCCCGGTGGAGTCGTGCAGCCAAGACTTCGGCCTCGTATGCCGGATTGGTCAGATCCTCGAAGAGAGCCACGAACTCGTCCCCGCCGAAGCGAGCGACGGTGTCCTCGGTGCGCATCAGGCAGGTAAACCGCTCCCCGATGACCGTGAGTAGTTCGTCACCGTGGTTGTGGCCAAAGGCATCGTTAACGCCTTTGAAGCCGTCAAGGTCCATGAACACCACAGCCAAACCACCAAGATGACGTTCGAGCCGGGCGATGGCCGTCTCCAACCGGTCCAGGAGCAATACTCGGTTGGCCAGTCCGGTCAGCTGGTCGTGGCTGGCAAGATGGAGTAGCCGCGCGTGAAGATCATCTAGCTCGTTGTCGTACTGCTTAGCCATGTTCACCAAGCTTGCGTTGCAGCTTCGGGCGACCATTTCGGTTGCAGCAACCAGCGTGTCATCACTGATTCCGAGTCGACCGGCCTCCTCGGCCAGGACGAGGCAGGTCGCATCCTTCCACCACAGGTTCAGTTTGGTGATGAGGGCCACCGAGAGCGCGCCGCTCCGTCCTTCACTGTCACCTTCCACTACGGGACCGGGTGCCGATCGGGCTGAGAACCGTTCGGCAGTGGCTTTCTCCTGATCGATGGCGGCCGCCCTGCCGACCGATGCGATGCGGCTGCGTGCGGGATTACTCGCACCAGCTCCTGTATGAAGCCAATCGGTGATCGCGGCCACTGCCACCGAGATGATCTCCCACATCGGGTGACGGGACACGAGGTCAAGGGACATGTCGTCTGCCTGGTCGACGTACTTCAACTGACAGATCCGCAGGACATCGTCGCTCCTGGCGTCGAGCGCACGCCCGAGTACGGCCCGCTCGTCCCGTCCGGCTTTCGTGCTCTTCTCGGAGTCGGCGGTCGCACCCTCTGACTCGATTGGCGCCGAAGGGAGCGTAGAGACTTCCATGCGTCACAGTGTCGACAGCTGTGACGACATTCTTGAGGCAAAGGAGCAAGGCCACATGAGTTCATCAGGGGCTTCCTCAAGCTGCCCCTGATCTGGGCCGATGCTCTCAACATGTCTGCTCATCCGGAGCGCCGAGAAGCAACATGGAACGGCACCGGATCACGCGTCGTCGACGTCGACTCGATCGGCGATGCGGTTGTGATGATCGACGCGTCACAGCGTGTGCTGGCGTTCAACTCGTCTGCGTGCGAGATGTTCGGCTACGAGAAGGCCGAGGTCATCGGTCAACCACTTGACATGTTGCTGCCGGCGGACGCAGTCGATCGTCATCGTGATCATGTCGCCGCCTTCGCCGCAGCGGACGTCGCATACGGCCCGATGTCCAGGCTTCGGACGTTGGTGGGAAGACGCCGCAACGGGGTGGAGTTCCCTATTGAGATCACCATTGGTAAGACCTGGGTGGACGGGGAGCTGTTGCTCAGTGCGGTGATCCGCGATGTCAGTGATGCGCGTAGGAACGAATCGACGCAGCTCGCCCGAAGCGAGCACCTCGGGGCAGCTCTTCAATACGCAACCGAAGGCATGATCGTCACCGACAGGCAGTTCACCATCTTGTACGCGAGCCCCTTCGTCGAGAGGCTGCATGGTGCCTCCGACGGTGAGCTGGTAGGCCGCAACATAGCTGAATACGTCCACCCCGCCGACGTCGAACGGAACTTGGCTGAGTTCAATCGAGCCCGTGAAGACGGTGAGTTGGTGGTGCACCATCAAATGCGGTTGCGGACGGCTGCGGATCAATGGATCTGGGTAGAAGCAACGACCTCCCTGACATTCGATCCCAGGGTGGACGGCCTGGTCACCAACTTCCGGGACATCACGGCGGAGCGGACGGCCAAGGCACGACGAGATGCCGTCGCCGAGTTCGGGCTCTGGGCGCTGCGATCGGCATCGCTCCCGGACGTGATGCAACGGGCGACCGACCTTGTGACGGAGTTCCTCGGGGCTGAGGTGGCCACCGTCTACGAGCGACTGACCACCGAACGCGATCACATCATTGCGCGTGCCTGGTCCGGCTGGCCACAGAGTCCGGTGGGATTGGTTGCCCCGGCCCCGCCCGATCCACCGATGGGCAAGACGTTGGCCACCGTCGACCACTTCATCGTGGCTGACTATGCACAGGAGGCCCCGTTCCCCGGCAAGCAGATGCTCGATGATGCCGGCATCAAGAGCAGTCTTGGGGTAGTGGTTGCTGGTGACGGTGTCCCATGGGGCGCCATTGGCGCAATGTCGACACAGCTTGACCAGTTCGACGAAGGCGACATCGCATTCGGGCAGGCAGTTGCCAATGTGCTCGCCGCGGCCCTCGGACGAGCTCGACTCGATGCCGAACTGCTGGAACAGGCGCTCCGGGACCCCTTAACCGGGCTGCCCAATAGAGCATTGCTCAACGACAGGATCGCACGGGCACTGGCTGGATTGCACCGGTCACCGGAGGAGCGGGTCGCGGTGCTCTTCGTCGACATAGACAACTTCAAGCAGGTGAACGACTCCCTCGGTCACGACGCAGGTGACGAGCTGCTGTGCGAGGTCGGGCGACGCCTGAGGGAGAGTGTCCGGGAGGAAGACACGGTTGCCAGGATCGGGGGCGATGAGTTCGTCATTGTCACGACACTGCGTTCCGGTTTGGACGACCCCCTTGCACTCGCAGAGCGTATCGTGGCCAGCTTCCACCAGCCCTGTCAGTTGACGGGCAGCGAACTCTACGTGACCGTCAGCATTGGGATCACAATCTCGACAGGTGACGGACCTGGTGCTGCTGACTTGCTTCAGGACGCCGATGTCGCCATGTACGAAGCCAAGAAGCTCGGTCGGGACCGCTGCGTCCTCTATGCCGGTGACCTCCGTGCCCCGCTGGCAGTTCGCGCATCGCTCGAACAAGATCTGCACCACGCCTTGGAGCGGGACGAACTGATGCTCTACTTCCAACCCGTGGTGAACAGCGACACGGGACGGAACCTCGGCTGCGAGGCCCTGTTGCGATGGGCCCATCCGGAACGAGGCCTCGTGTCGCCTGGTGAGTTCATCCCCGCCATGGAAGAAACCGGGATGATCCTCCCCGTCGGCAGATGGGTCATCCAGCGTGCATGCCAACAGCTCGCCCAGTGGCAGCGTGACTTCGAACGGCCTGACCTGACCGTCTCGGTCAATGTCTCGCCCCGCCAGCTTGGCGACCCTGAGCTCATTCCTTGTATCCAACGGGCACTCACGGAGAATGGACTTACGCCATCATCTTTGAGCATAGAGCTCACCGAATCAACAGTCGTTGATGATCTCGAACGAGCGCAGGGCACTGTGGAGGCGATCGGCGCGCTTGGCGTCAAGCTGATGATCGACGACTTCGGCACTGGCTACTCATCGCTCAGCTACCTCACGCGGCTGCCGGTGTCCGTCATCAAGATCGACAGGAGCTTTATCACCCACATCTGCGATGACTTCGGCGACCAAGCCATCGTCCGAGCGGTCACAACACTCGCGCATGATCTCGGCATGTTCACGGTGGCCGAAGGTGTGGAAACTGCTTGTCAGCTCGCAGTCGTGCGAGGCCTGGGTTGCAATCTCATCCAAGGCTTCTACTACTCACGTCCGCTTCCAGCTTCCGAGTTCGCAGCAGCATGGGTTGCTGTATGCAACCTGGTGGCGTCCACATAGGCGACTGACCAGCCAAGTGCGGCCGCTCCAGCGGCGTGAACTGACGTGGGATGCCTGGAGGTTCGCGGCAGGCCCGCCTCGTGACGGCTTCTGACGGGACGAGGCGAGGACTCGTCAGTTCGGGGCGATGTGGGTCCTGGACGACTGTCCCCGACGTGCCGGTCGGGGCGCAGCAACAGGAGCAAGGTGCGACACGAGGTCGCACGATACGAGTGGACTCGTAGGAAGGAGGGTCGACCGATGACGTCGACTGCGTAGTCCCAGGCCAGTGCTCAAGGCCTGTCCCCACCCGGACGTGCGTCGCCGGTAACGGCGGGGTGCGGAGCTCCGGGAGAAAGCCCAAGGGTGCCCGTTCCATCCGGGGACCACAGGCGAGGGGAAGACCGGACGGGTGAATACAGTGAACCCTCAGTGATGCCTCGTCAAGTTGAGCCCCGGATGGTGGATGTTCGGCCGGGGTGTAGGGACATTGCCGCTGGGATGCGGCAGGCGGCGACCGGAGACTTGCTGTCGGCCGTGTGAGCACCGCTGTCCTCGGGGTAGAGAGGGCACCCTCCCCGGTCGCAACTCATACGTGCGAAACGTGGAATCCCGATGGGGTCCGGACGTTGTCCGGTAAGCCGACCGCAAGGAAGGTCCAACCCCCCAGCGGGGAAAGGATGACCCGAGAAGCGAATGTCGGCAGCCGAAAGGCAACAGGAAACCGGGACACATGACCAGCCCTTCCGTTGGTCGTCTCGCATAACTGGCCGGATACGGGCGCATGCCCGACTCGAAAGAGTGCTGACGCGGGTCAGGTGGGCCTGTGAGGTAGACGATGACTGACGACACCAGAACCGATGGGCACGTTGGACGCCACGGCACCGCCGTGGTGAACGGACCTGAGGACGACGATCTCGACTGGCTGTCGATTGACTGGCAGCGGATTGAGGCCGACGTACGGCGTCTGCGGCAACGCATCTTCATGGCGTCAAGGGATGGGGACCAGAAGTTGGTCCGCAACCTGCAGAAGCTGATGCTCCGGTCTCGTGCCAACGCTCTTTTGAGCGTGCGGCGGGTGACTGAGCTGAACGCTGGCCGCAAGACGGCGGGTGTCGACAACGTCGTCGTGGTGACCGCACATGGAAAGGCCTTCCTGGCCGACTCGGTGCAACGCCACGATGCCTCGTGGAAACCCAAGCCCGTCAAGCGGGTGTACATACCCAAGGCCAACGGGAAACGGCGCCCGCTCGGGATACCGGTGATCGTCGATCGGGTGAAGCAAGCCCAGGTCGTCAACGCACTGGAGCCCGAGTGGGAGGCGCGATTCGAGCCGAAGTCGTATGGCTTCCGGCCCGGTCGTGGCTGTCACGACGCAATCTCTTGCATTTTCAACACCGTGAGCGGCAAGTCCGCACGTCGGTGTTGGGTGCTTGACGCCGACCTGACGGCGGCGTTCGACCGGATCGACCACACCCACCTGCTTGCTGCCCTCGGCGGTTTCCCTGCGAAGGGACTCGTCGAACGGTGGTTGAAGGCAGGGGTGGTCGACAAGGGTCGGTTCGCCCCAACCGAGGAGGGAACTCCCCAAGGGGGAGTGGTCTCCCCGTTGCTATTGAACGTGGCCTTGCACGGGATGGAGGAGGCCGCAGGGTTTGTCTACCGTCGCTCCAGCTCACGGGTTGGAAGAACGGCAGACGACAGCCCCGTGGTGGTGAGGTACGCAGACGACCTGGTGGCAATGTGTGTCAGCCGTGAGCAGGCCGAAGAGGTCAAATCACGACTGGCTGCTTGGTTGGCGCCCAGGGGGTTGGCCTTCAACGAGGACAAGACGCAAATCGTCCACCTCGATGAGGGCTTCGACTTCCTGGGGTTCAACGTCCGCCGCTATCAGGACAAGTTGCTGATCAAGCCATCCAAGGCGGCCATGCAACGGCACCGGGAACGGCTCGCCGCCGAGATGTTGGCCCTGCGAGGGTCCAATGCCACAGCGGTGATCTCACGACTGAACCCGATCATTCGGGGGTGGTCGGCCTACTACCGGTCGGTGGTGTCCAGCCGGGAATTCTCCAAGCTGGACACGCATCTGTGGTCGCTCACCTACAAGTGGGCGAGGTGCAGCCACCCGAACAAGTCGAGGCACTGGGTTGCAACCCGGTATTTCGGCCCGTTCAACAGGTCCAGGCGTGACCGGTGGGTCTTTGGTGATCGCGACAGCGGCGCCTACCTCCGAAAGCACTCCTTGGGAATGATGGCCCCATTTGGCCCCACCGCGATGCTCTGAATTGGCCCCACCCCCCATGTGTGTTTGTAGTGCTCCTTGACCATCCCGGCAAGTGAGCCGTCGGCGAGGAGTCGGGGAGACCTCTCAGTCTCGGTTGGCCAGCAGCTCCCTCCTCGTTCGCTTGGTGATGCTCTCGGCCTGGTGGGCGAACCGCTGCCAGGCTGAAGCCCGGGTGGTGCCAAGCAGGTCTCCGATCTCGGCCCAGGAGTAGTCCTGGTCCCGGGCGAGGGCGACCGCCTGCGGGAGACGGAGTTCGATCTCCTTGATCAGGCTGGCCAGTAGTTGCACCTCGGCTCCGCCGTCACCGAGCCAACTGAGCGGGTTGCGTAGCGTCCCGAGTGAAGCCAGTGCCTCATCGAGCACCGCTGCAGTGTCGGGCCCGGTGTGGGGCTCGAGGTAGTGGTCACGTCCGCTGGAAGTCATGATGTATGGATCACGATACACCGTCGGACTTCCGGCCGGCGTTGCGCTTGCCCGCAGCCGTCGAGGTGTGGAGACGATACGAGTCCGACCCGGTCTCGATGATGAGGGAGCGGAAGGTCAGCCGGTCGACGACTGCTCCGGCCAGCCGGGCATCGGTGAAGGTGCGTCCCCATTCGGAGAACGGGGCGTTGGAGGCCACGGCCACCGAGCGCTGCTCCTCCCGTTCGGTGAGCACCTGGAACAACAGCTCCGCTCCCCGGGTGTCGAGACTCAGGTAGCCGAGCTCGTCCAGGCAGAGCAGGTCGATCCGCCCATAGCGGGCGATGACCCGTGACAGTGTCCGGTCGTCGGCTGCTTCCACCAGTTCGTTGACCAGTGCTGCGGCCGTCGTGTAGCGGACCCGGGCACCGGCTTCGGCTGCGGCCATGCCGGTGCCGATGAGCAGATGGGACTTGCCCGTGCCCGAGTCGCCCAACAAGACGATCGGGTCGCCGTGCTCGATGAACGAACCGGCGGCCAGGGCGGCGAGCGTCGCCTCGTTCACCGGCGAGCGGGAGCAGTCGAACTCGGCCAGACGCTTGATGCGTGGGAACTTGGCGTCGGCCACCCGCCGCTGACGGCGGCGCTCCCTGCGGTCGTCGACCTCAGCGGCCAACACGTCGGCCAGGTAGGCCCGGTGGGTCAGCCCCGCCCGGAGCGCTCCATCAGCAATGGTGGATGCCTCGCTCCGCACCGTGGGCAGCTTCAGCTCCCGGCAGGCCGCATCGATGGTGGCCATGGCGCCGTCTTCGCTGCGCCCGCTCATTGGGACACCTCGCTGTGTCCGAGCAATCCGTCATAGGCGGCCAGGTCCGGCGGGGGCCGCTCGTCGCAGTGCGGCGTGCCGATGGGGATGACGGGGGCCAGCTGGTCGCCGGCGGCCCGACGGGCCTCGATCGCCACCACCTCGGGGGCCACCGTGCAGAGCGCCAGTGCGGCCGACATGCCGGTGATCACCGCATCGGCGGGGAGGCTGCGGGCGAGCAGGAGCGCCTCGACCAGTGCGCCGGTTCCCTTGCGGTCGCCCAGGTGACGGCGGGCCTCGTCCCAGTAGGCGTCGTGCACCGGAGTGAACACACCGGAGGCGCGGGCCTGGGCCAGGGGCACCGAGGACGAGAGGGCACCGGGCTTCTTCACCAGGACCTCCAGGTAGTGGTCGAGCTGGAGGGACTCGTCTCCCCGTTCCACCAGCCGCTCGTGGCTGGCCACCACCAACCCGTCGGCCGTAACGGTGATCTCGGTGGCGCCGATCGCCACCTGCAGTCGCCGACCGATGAGGGAGGCCGGCACCGAGTAACGGCACTGGCGCACACAGACCCGGGACTTGGTGTCCACCCGGGCGACGACGTGGCGGGCCGCATCGAAACGCTCGGTGGGCAGTGCCCCGAGTAGCGGTGCTTCTGCGGCGAACTCGACACCGATGGTGGCTCGCTTCCCCTCGATCACCCGGGCCAGATCGTCGTGGTCCCAGGTGGCCAGCATCTCGTTCAACTCGGCCAGGCTGGCGGCCTTGGGCACCGGCACCAGGTGGTTGCGCCGGAACCAACCGATGTCTCCTTCCACACCACCTTTCTCGTGGGCCCCGTCCACACCGGGGCGGCAGTAGAACGAGTCGAAGCCGTAGTGGCTGCGCAACAGAACGAACCGATCGGACTCGATCCGGTCCCGGCCGAGCAGCACCCGGGCGACAGCCGGCTTCAGGTTGTCGTAGCGGACCCGGGCGGGGACACCACCGATCCGGTCGAAGGCGTCGATGTGGCCTTCGAAGAACGCCTCCTGGGCCTGGGTGGCGAACGCCCGGTGGCACGCCCGACCCGAGGCCGACAGCCGGAGGGAGAAGATCCAGAGCTTCACCATCACCCCGGCGATCAACGCCCAGAACTCCCCGAAGTCGACCTCGGCCTCGTGGCCGGGCTGGTGGACCTGGGGCACCATCACCTCACCCTCGGGTTGGGCGATCTCCGCTCTGATCCGGCGGACCGCCTGCCGCACGGTCGACTCGGCCACAGAGGCGCCTTCTTCTGCCACCAGGCGGGTCCAGATGCGGCGGGCGGTGTGGCGCTGCTTCTTCGGCACGTCCTTGTCGGCGATCAGCCACTCCCTGATGGTCTCCTCGTAGGGGCCCATCACCGGCGCCGTCCGAGGTACCTCCTTCCTCGGTGGGGGGATCGCCGAGGCCAATGCCTGGCGGACCACCCGTCGGTGAACCTTGTGCTTCTTTGCCAGTGCCCGGATCGAAAGTCCCTCCAGGCGCCGGTCACGGCGGATACGTTCGAACTGCTCCACCCTCGTCATCTCCTTCTCCCTCCGTTGTGGGTCTTGGTCGACCACAGAACGTAAGGGCTGGGGTTGCGGGGGTGGGGCCAATTCAGAGCATCACTACGCCTCCAGGTGGGGCCAGTTCAGGCCATCATTCCCAACTCCTGGACCACCATCGTCCGGCACCAGTTGGTGCCAGGCACGGCGTCTCCGGACGACCCTGCCCTGGCTGATTACTGGGCCAAGCGGCGACAGCGGAATACACCGCCCCTGGACGGCGTCAGTCTGCGTCTGTTGAAGACGCAGCAAGGACGCTGCCCACTTTGCGATGCGTTTTTGTTACTCGCCGACCAAGAGCCACAGAGTCCTGAAGAATGGGAGCAGTGGCTCATGGTGACCCGCAAAGCGGTCCGCAAGGATGCGATCGCCGCCGAGCAGGGACATGGCACGCCGGAAGAACCCGTTGTATTCCGACTCGTCCACGCCGAGTGTCGAAGGCGGTCACGCACCACCACCGTCACGAAAGCGTGGGGTTCTGCTTGCCCTTGATCCTTTGGGCCTGCTTGAGCCCGGTGCGGTGAAAGTCGCACGCCGGGTTCTGAGGGGGTCCCGGGGCAGTAATGCCCCGGGACTACCCGACCGCGGGAGGCCGCCAGCGCCGGCTGAACAGCGTGCGGAAGAGCGCTCGGCAGCAGGTGTTGTGGGTGCCACCGTCGTACCCGCTCGAGCACCGAACGACGCGCCAGAACGACGATGGTCACCACCGTGGCCGCAATGCAGAACGGCACCTACGCGTACGCTCTACCTGCCGGGCCACCGGTCATGTCGAGCCCGGCGTTCGTACCCTGGCGTCCGTGAGTTCCAGGTGACCCCTGACGCGGCTGACACCCTCCGGGCCGAGCACCAGCGCCCCGTGAAACCAGGCTGCTGATATCAGATGCCAGCGTGATTGCAGACATGTCCATCGATCAGTCAAATCAGGGGTCCGTCCAATCCCTGGCATTGCAAGGGTGGCCGAGGATGCCGTATCCAGTCGACTTACGTGATCACTGAGGTGCGATCCGCCCGACGAAGCATCTGGTCGTATCCCCCGCGGTAGTGCCGCTGATCCAAGACGTCTATTAGAGCGGCTACGTCATCCTCAGACACGTTGAGCGCGCCGTCGCGAATGAAGCGGCTCGGATCCTCCTTCAGCCCAACAACGTAGGCACGAACCATTTGAATCTCCAGACTGGCGATGTGGTTTGTCTGGATAAGCGATTGAAGCCGTCCAGCCAGCAAACGCCTCCGGCTGCACACTGTCGTCAGGAGGTTCAACGTGTCGGCTGAAAACTTCAGCTTCGTCGTTCGTAGCTCGGCGACGTAGCTGGGCACGGCAGCCGCTGCGACGTCGAGATCTACAAACAGTCTGGCCAGAGCCGTTGGCTTGAGTGCCGCCAGCTCATCGCCATCGATGATCAGGTCGAAATCCGGTTCGAAGATCAGCACCGGTTCCTCGATACGCGTGATGTCTTGCCCAACCATTCCCAGAACGCGGCCGGTCTTCAGGACTGAACCTGGATTGTGGCGTTTCAGAAATGCCACCGAACCAGACCGGTCGCTGAAGACGACCGCATAGAAGAGGAAGGTTTGACCGCGCACGTCGTCGGCGGGGATCGGATCGAGGTTTCCGGGGATGCTGAGCAGATCGACGAGAGCGCTGGCCTCCTCCTGTTCGTCGGGCGGCTCGTCTGGTGTCGGCTTGGGCTGGCGACCCGGGGACCGGCGCTTTGGGCGAGTCGGAAGCTGATCAATGGTGAGCAGAAAGACCTCATCGTCCTCTAGCTGAGCCGCCGGATCGTAGGTTCGCACGGTACGGCTCCCGATGTGACCGAGAGAGGCTTGTGCCCGCTGGCGCAGGTCTTGCTGCATGTCGCGAGCAAGGTTGAGACGGCCGGCCGCGATGGTTGACCCCTTGCGCCAACCCAGCACCAGTGCGGCCCGGCTGCCAAGAGCGAGCTGCTCCCACTCATCAGCCGTCCGCACATGTGCCTCCGGTGCTGAGCATCACTCCCGCCACATCGACCACGTTCATTGGTTCCCCGCCTTCAGGTTCAGTCCGAGTCACGAGGTACTGCTGCTTGCCCTCGCCGTAAACGATCTTCAGGACACGATATCCAAATAGATAGAGCGTGGGGTTGACTCGCACCAAGTTCGATCTGACGTAGATCACGAAGGCGACGAGGAGAAAGAGCGAGTATGCAAGCAGCTCGCGCCAGCCTGGACTGGCCACCGTGACGAAGGGAAGCAGATACGAAGCGAGGTAGCCGCTGACTTCGGCGCCGCTGTCCTCGGTCGACTGCACCGTGATTTCGTAGTCTTGCGTCTCGGTCTTCGCCAATTTCGTGATGTGCCAGGTATCGGCCATCCCAGTGGCGAAGAGACCGAGGCAGACGAGGCGAAGCGCCAGACCGTCGAAGCTGATGGCCAGGATTCCGAACAGAGGTGCGTACGAGGACAGGAACAGACGGGCGCGACCTACGATCTGCGTCAGTTCGGCGCGCCCGCTGTACCTGGGACCGGTGTTCGGCACTCCACGAGTATTCACCCTGGCGACCGTAGATGGCAGGTGTGACTCTCATACTGGTGAGGTCTTTGGAACCGGGACTGGGCCTGACTCCAATTGTGTGACTGGCCCTGTGCCTTGCTGTTGATCTGTCGACCCAGTTCCGGCCATCCCGGCCTGGCCGCTGGCAGAGGGTGTCCGGGAACCCCCAGCAGGGCCTGGCTGGCACACCCCCTGAGTAGAACCCTGGTTGAGGGGTCACCTCTGGGCTCACCCCAGGGCGGTAGATTCCAGGAGATCACATGAACCAGAGCTGGGAAACAGAACCGATGGATACGGCGGACCTGCGCAAGGCGAGAGGAGCATTCTTCACGCCTGAGCCAGTGTGCCATTTCATGGCTGACTGGGCAGTGCGGTCCGTGGAGGATTCGGTACTCGAACCAGCCTGCGGCGAAGCGGCCTTCATGGAGGCGTCGGTGCGGCGGTTGGCGGATCTCGGGGCAAGTCCGTCGGAGATGCACATCTCTGGGACCGACATCCACGAACCCTCGGCCCGCACAGCCCGAGGCCTGCTCAAAAAGCACGGCGTGAAGGCCCGAGTCAAGGTCGACGACTTCCTGGCCTCGAGGCCTGAGGCTGATTACGATGCCGTGATCGGGAACCCTCCCTACATCCGGTTCCACGACTACACCGGTGCTGCCCGTTCTGTTGCGATGGGAGCAGCTCTGGCTCAGGGTGTTCGACTGAGCAAGCTGGCAAGCTCCTGGGCGGCGTTCGTCGTCCACTCCGCTGCCTACCTCAAACCGGGCGGTCGATTGGCGTTCGTTCTGCCTGCCGAGCTGCTAGCTGCCAACTACGCCGGCAGCGTTCGCAGGTTTCTCTTGGAGCGCTTCGGATCGGTGAATCTGATCTTGTTTGAGGAGCAGGTGTTCCCTGGTGTGTCCACCGAGGCTCTGCTGCTGCTCTGTGAAGGCAACGGTGGGACTGACCATTTCACGGTTCGACAGCTGCGCTCGGTCTCCGAATTGGACAATCCGGCTCAGTCGCTCAAATACCGTCCGACCTCCATCTCCGACAAGTGGACCGGCGCACTCCTCTCAGGACTCGCAGGCCCGTCTCTCCTTACAGATCTGCACGACCAGGGGTCATTCACTGATCTGGCTGAGTGGGGCCACATCTCGCTCGGGACGGTAACTGGCAACAACGGCTATTTCGCCATGTCCCCTGAGCAAGCAAATGAGCTTGGAATCGGCATGGACGAGCTTGTCCGTATCTCACCGCCCGGAAGCCACCACCTACGAGGCATTCGGTTCACTGCGTCTGCTCTGGCGAACCTTGGCCGAAGCGGTGCCCAGTCGCTCTTGTTCCGGCCTCCAAGCAGCCCCTCCAAGGCGGCAGCTGCCTACATCAGGCAGGGCGAACGCTTAGGAGTGCCTGACGCCTACAAGTGCCGAATGCGCACGCCATGGTGGAGAGTGCCGCAGGTACCAGTGGCCGATCTGTTGGTGACCTGCATGAACGCTGACACACCTCGCCTGGCGGTCAACGAGGCGAAGGCGCATCACCTCAATTCGGTACACGGCCTCTACCTTGCCGAGGGGTACGGGGGCATGGCGTCCGCATTGGCAGTTGCCAGTTTGAATAGCGCAACCCTGCTCGGCGCCGAACTCGTTGGCCGTGCCTACGGGGGCGGCATCTTGAAGTTGGAACCCGGTGAGGCCGTGAAGTTGCCGCTCCCCAGTCCTGAGATGGTCAGCGAAGTATCCGGCGAGCTGACAGCGATGATTCCGACACTGCGCAAACTGATCGCCAATGGCCTGCTTCTCGACGCCGTTGGGCTGGTCGATACCGTGATCCTCGAACGCCAGAGCGCCATGAGTCACGACAAGGTTCTGGATCTTCGGGAGGCTCGGGCGCACCTGTCACAGCGCCGGGTGACGAGGGGGGCCAAGGCGGTGGAGTCATGAGTGGCTCGTAAGCCGGGCAAATCACTTCTGACTGGGGCGGCGTGTGCGCCGCTCCGGGACCACCTCACCGCCGTTCGTGCCACCACGCCTCTACCGACCTCGTGGAGCCAGGTAGAACAAGGATTCCTGGCCGCAATGGCCGAATTCGATGCCAGCGTTGCTGCCGGGAATGTGTCCGAGGGCGAGAGGCAGAACGGAAAGGGCGACTACTTCAACGACCTGCTGGCCATTGTTTTGGAGTCTGCCTCGGGCAAGTTGCTGACCACCCGCGGGCTCGTCGCTGGGATGATTTTCCCGAAGCACAACCTCGACGTGACCTATCCAGCCTCGGGAATCGCCGAAGTACTGGTTGAAGCCAAAATGCTCGGCACGCCCAAACATCCAGGGAGTGCGGCAGAGGATGATGCCGGACGCCGTGCCAGCGCGGATCTGTTGAAGAGGGCCAAGGAACTCGCCTTCAAAGCCGTTGATCTCAAAGCTGGTTTTGGATTGATGATCTCCCAGCAGGGGGGCCATCAAGACGCTCCGGCTGGCGACCTCGCAACGTGGAGCAAGAACAGCAAACCGAAGACCTACTTTCTGATGGCCGTGCGGGTTACGGGATCGGCGGATCTGTTCGCCTGCATCAAGACCTCTGACAACGTGGCACAACTGCTCGACGGGGTGGGCATTTACGCCTACACCAACGACCATCTGGAGGAACCCGCACAGAGCTACTCCGCCGCCGAATTTCCCGGGCTGTCCATTCCGCGCTCGTTGCAACTCGAAGCGACGCTCCACACGATCTCGAACATCCTTGCTGCGTTGCCCGTTTCGTCTGCCGACCAGGAACCAAACGCCACGGCGTTGCCAGTAACCGTCGATCCTCCACACGTTACGGAATGAACGTGTCGGGTCCTACTGATGGGACGCGTTGTACCGAGCCTCTTTGAGGCAGTGCTGGCACAACCGGCTATCTAATTGCGAGAACGTGTGTTCTGGTTCGACACTTTGTCCCATCAAGACCTCCCAATCGCACGCGGAGCGCTGCCTGAGACAGCTGCACACATAGGAGGCTCGCCAAAGGTAGGTGGCCACATCACCGATGGCGACAGCGCTTTGACCACAAAATTCCGTTTCCGAAGCCATTGCGGACTGATCGGTGGCACGGTCATGCGACGTTCCGCAGCTCTGACTGTCCGTGGCCACGAGAAAGTCCCCGCTGGTGGCCATCTGAGGTCCCCGCTGGTGGCCACGAAAGTCCCCACCTGTGGCCACGAGAAGTCCCCACCCCTCACTGAACCATCCACCTGAGGTGCCCCCTGGCCGGTGACGGTTGCGGTGCTAGCCAGCATCCGCTCCGGACCAAGGGACACCTCTATGAAATCAGTGAGGGAACACATGGACATGCATGCCGCCTACCGGGAGGTCGGCTCCTACCGGGCCGCCGCCGAGATCTGCGGGACGACGCCGAAGACCGTGAAGCGTTCGGTCGAGGCCGCCTTGAAGGCCGAGTCCGGGGCGGTCCCCGGCGAGGTCCGGCACAATTACGACGGGGTGGCCGACGTCGTCGCCGAGACGGTCGCCCGCACCAAGGGCCGGATCACGGCCAAGCGGCTGCTGCCGGTGGCGAGAGCCGCCGGCTACACCGGGTCGGCCCGCAACTTCCGCCGTCTGGTGGCCGAAGCGAAGGCCGCCTGGCGACAGAAGAACCACCGGGGACGACGCCCGGGTATCTGGGCTCCGGGCGACACGGTGGTGTTCGACTGGGGGGAGATCGGCCCGCTGTTCGTCTTCTGCGCGGTCGTCGCCTGGAGCAGGTTCCGCTTCGTCTACTTCACCGACAACCTCGGGGCCGAGGCCACCATGGAGGCGCTGGCCGAGTGCTTCGAGCGCATCGGCGGCGTGCCGAAGACGGCACTCACCGACCGGATGGGATGTCTGAAGGGCGGCACGGTCGCCGGGTTGGTGATCCCCACTCCCGCGTACGTGCGCTTCGCCACCCACTACGGGTTCCGTCCCGACTTCTGCGAGGGGGCGGACCCCGAGTCCAAGGGCCTGGTCGAGAACCTGGTCGGCTACGTGAAGTCCGACCTGATGATCCCCGAGCAGCTGTCGGTCGCCGACCTGGCAGAAGCCAATGCCAAGGGGCGGGTCTGGTGCACCGAGGTGAACGCGACGGTCCACACCGAGATCATGGCCGTCCCGGCCGAGCGGCTCGCCGTCGAGGCCGAGCTGTTCGGTGACCTGCCGTCACTCCGGGCCGCCATCGGCAAGATCGTGACCCGCAAGGTGGACAAGCTGAGCTGCGTGCGGTTCGGCTCGGCCCGCTACTCGGTGCCGAACGACCACATCGGCCGCGACGTCAGCCTCCGGGTCAAGGACGGCGTGATCCAGGTGGTGTTCCTGGGCGAGATCGTCGCCGAGCACCTGGTCGTTTCCCCAGGTGAGACCTCGATCCACGACGACCACTATGGGGGTGCGCGACCCGCACCGCAGCGCTCGGTCCGACCGAAGAGCACCGCCGAGAAGGCCTTCTGTTCCCTCGGCCCGGCGGCTGATGCGTTCATCAAGGGAGCAGCGGCCCGAGGCATGACCGGGCTGGCCCGTGACCTGGACGAGCTCTCCCAACTCGAGGCCATCCACGGGAGGGAACCGGTGCTCTGTGCCCTCGAGCGGGCCGTCGCCTTCGGCCGGTTCCGGGCATCCGACGTGGTGTCCATCCTCCACTCCGGTGCCGGCGTGCCCCGACCCACCCGTCCCGGGGAGGCCCTCATCGTCGAGTTGCCGATGGTCCCGGTGCGCTCGCTCTCGGACTACGCCATGGGCGGTGAGTCATGACCGCAACGCCACCGCCCCTGGCCGCCGACTTGGAGGCCGGTCTGCGTCGTCTGCGGCTGTCGGCCATCCGCACCCTGGCGCCGGAAGTGTTGGTCACAGCCAAGACGCAGCGGTGGAAGCCCGAGGAGCTGCTCCGGGTGTTCATCGAGGCCGAGATCGCCTCGCGGGACCTCTCCAACGCCCGGGGCCGGATGAAGGTGGCCGCCTTCCCGGTGACCAAGACGCTCGAGGAGTTCGACGTGGCCGCGTCCTCGGTGCCACGCCCGACGTTCGACTACCTGGCGGGGCTCGAGTGGATCCGGGCGAAGGAGAATCTCTGTCTGGTCGGACCGGCCGGGACCGGCAAGAGCCACCTACTGATCGCCCTCGGACACGCCGCCGTCGAGGACGGCCAACGAGTCCGCTACTTCACCGCCACCGAGCTGGTCGAGACCCTCTACCGGGCGCTCGCCGACAACTCGGTGGGCAAGGTGATCACCCAGATCCTGAAGGCCGACCTCATCCTCATCGACGAGATCGGCTTCGCCCCGATGGACACGACCGGCGCCGAGCTGTTCTTCCGACTGGTGGCCGCCGCCTACGAGCAGAGGTCACTGGGCATCGGATCGCACTGGCCCTTCGAGGAGTGGGGCAAGTTCCTCCCGGAGCACACCACCGCGGTCAGCCTGCTCGATCGGCTGCTGCATCACAGCGTGGTCGTGGTCACCGACGGGGAGTCATTCCGGATGAAGGAAGCGCGTCAGAACGGAGGTCGATCTACGCTGGCCAAGAACTGAACATCCGCTCCGAGGGGTGGGGACTTCTCGTGGCCAAAAGCGGGGACTGAAATCTGGCCACGGACATCTGACCAGCCA
>Ga0307372_10003577_pt1 | contig 24637 bp, 25 predicted proteins | sample OX1MG_FD_202533 | JGI IMG/M metagenome (GOLD analysis project Ga0307372, IMG submission 202533) | Soil microbial communities from Risofladan, Vaasa, Finland - OX-1 | ecosystem: Environmental > Terrestrial > Soil > Coastal area > Acid sulfate soil | place: Finland: Risofladan, Vaasa | collected...
TGTCGGCGCGCATGATCAGCGTCACGTACTTGAGCGAGACCACGATCATCAGCGCCCAGAAGATCGTCGACAGCCCGCCGAGCACGTTTTCGGGGTTGAGCGGGATGCCGTGGCCCTCGCCGAAGGTTTCCTTCACCGCGTACAGCGGGCTGGTGCCGATGTCGCCGTAGACGACGCCGAGCGCCGCCAGGGTCAGCGCGACGCGCGAGTGGTGCGGAGTGGTTCCGTTGGCCATGCGGGCGGGACGGGACGGGAGGCCGCGAACCCTACTCCCGCACTGCACAAATTGCAAACCGGGGTTCGCGGACCGGCACTAGAGGAAGCGTTGCCGCCGCGCGCCGCCGGGCTCGCCGGCGAGCACCCGGTCGGCCACGAACGGGTTGCTTGCGCGCTCCGCGCCGAAAGTGGACATCGGGCCGTGCCCGGGGATGAACCGCACGTCCTCGCCGAGCGGCCAGAGCTGCGTGGTGATCGACCGAATCAGGGTGTCCAGGTCGCCGCGCGGGAAATCGGTGCGCCCGATCGCGCCCGCGAACAGCACGTCGCCCACCAGCGCCAGCCGGTCGCAAGCCGAAAAGAAAGTCACGTGCCCCGGCGTGTGCCCCGGGCAATGGCGCACCTCGAGGGTCAGGTCGCCGACAGTGACGCGGTCCCCGCCCTCCAGCCAGCGGTCGGGCTCGAATGCCTCCACCTGCTCGAAGCCGAAGCGCCGGCCCTGCGCGGGAAGCTGCTCGATCCAGAACCGGTCTTCGCGCTGCGGCCCCTCGACCGGCAGCCCGGTCATGCGGCGCAGCTGCGCGCTGCCGCCGCAGTGGTCGATGTGCCCGTGCGTGAGCAGGATCTTCTGCAGCTCGGCGCCGGAGCGCTCCACCGCCTCGAGGATGCGCTCCAGGTCGCCGCCGGGGTCGACGACGGCCGCCTTGTTGCTGCGCTCGCAGATGAGCAGCGAGCAGTTCTGCTGGAACGGCGTGACGGGAACGATCGCGACCTTCACGGCCGGTACAGGCCCTTGGCGGCGGCCTTGTGCGCGGCGAGCGCCGCGGCGAGCTCGAACGCCGGCGCCGCGACGTTCGCGCAGCGCGCGAACGCGAGCGGTGCCATCACCTGCGCCTCGATCTCCATCGGCCGGCCGCGCTCGTAGTCCTGCAGCATCGAGGGCTTGTGCGCCAGGCCGCCGGCGGGCGGCGCGCCGGGGCGCGCCGGCGCGCCCTCGATCGCCACGCCGTGCGCGGCGGCGATCGCGCGCCCCTCCTCGCGGATGCGCGCGGCGAGCGCCTGCAGCGCGGGGTCGGCCAGCATCGCCGCCACCGTCTCCTCGACGATCACGCACAGCGTCGAGCTGACCAGGTTGTTGGCGAGCTTGTTCCACAGCACCTGGCGGATGTCGCCGGTCTCGGGCGAATGCAGCCCGGCATCCTCGAGCGCCGCGCGCAACGCCGCGACGCGAGCCGAGCGCCGGTCGTCGGGCTCGCCCACGGTCAGCATGTTGCGCCCGGGCGTGCGGTTCTCCACCACGCCCGGCTCGATCACCTCGTTGGCCGAGTACACCACGCCGCCGAGCAAGCGCTCCGGCGCAATCGCGCGCGCGAGCCTGCCATGGGGGTCGAGGCGGGAGAGCTCGGGCGGCTTCGGCCTCGCGGCCGACAGGCCCTGCGCGTACCACCACGGAATGCCGTTCTGGCAGAACACCACCACGCCCTCGCGGCCCATGAGCGGCGCGATGGCATGCGGGACCGCGTCCAGGCCGGTGGCCTTGAGCGTCACGATGACGAATTCGTGCGCGCCGAGCTCCGCGGGGTCGTCGCTCGCGCGCACGCGAGCCTGAATGCGCTCCTCGCCGCTGAGCAGCGTCACCCCCTGCTCGCGGATCGCCGCGAGGTGCGCGCCGCGCGCCACCACCGAGACGTCGTGTCCCGCGGCGCCGAGCCGCGCGGCGAAATGGCCGCCGACCGCGCCGGCTCCGAAGATGCAGATGCGCATGATGAACTATCCCGATCCCGGAAAAGAAACGCCCCGAGCCGCTCGCGCGGCCGGGGCGCGTACCGCCTTGGGGGCTCCAGCTAGCTGACGAAGCTCCCGATCCCGCGAGTTGATCCGCTGGAGGAGCTCTGGCTGCCGGTGCCGCCTTGTTCGACTCTCACTGGATCACCTCCTTTCGTGGTTGGCCAGCCCGCAGTCTAGCAGCCGGCGGCACGATGAAAAAGAGCCGCGTCGGCGCGCAGGCGAGGAACGCGGGGCGCGGAAATGTCACAATAGAGGCCATGCTCCCTCGCCCGCCGCGCGCGCCGGCCCCGGGGACGTGCCGTCAACCGGATCGAGACCGCCCATGCACATGACCCCCGAAGAAATCAAGGAATTCTGGCGCGACTTCTGCGAGCGCCACGGCCTGGGCAAGGACTTGGTCGCCAAGGGAGAGGCGAAGATCGACGCCGACCCCGAGTACTGGGCCGACCAGACGATGTGGCGGCTGCGCGACGCGCTCTCCGACCCGCGCGGCAAGCGCAAGTGAGCCGCGCGGCCCGCGGCCGCGCGCGGCGCTAGCCGAGGACCGGCGGCGTCTCGAAGGAGTGGTACGGCGCCGGCGTCGGCAGGTGCGTCCACTCCAGGGAATCCGCGCCCTCCCAGGGCTTGTCCGGCGCCTTGGCGCCGCTGCGGATCGCGCTTACCAGGACGTACAGGAACAGCAGCTGCGACAGCGCGAAGCCGAACGCGCCGATGGTCGAGATCTGGTTCCAGGTCGTGAACTCGGGGTTGTAGTCGGCGATCCGCCGCGGCATTCCGGCCAGGCCGAGGAAGAACTGCACGAAGAAGATCATGTTGAAGAAGACGATCGACAGCCAGAAGTGCCACTTGCCGAGCGTCTCGTTGTACATGCGACCGGTCCACTTCGGCAGCCAGAAGTAGATCCCCGCGAACGCCGAGAACAGCGCGGCGCCGACCATGACGTAGTGGAAGTGCGCCACCACGTAATACGTGCCGTGCAGCTGGATGTCGATCGGCGCCAGGGCAAGCACCAGGCCGGTGAAGCCGCCGATCACGAACAGGAACAGGAAGCCGCAGGCGAACAGCATCGGCGTCTCGAAGCTGAGCGATCCGCGCCACATGGTCGCCACCCAGTTGAACACCTTCACCCCGGTGGGCACGGCGATCAGCGTCGTGGAGTACATGAAGAACAGCTGCGCCATCACCGGCATCCCGACGGTGAACATGTGGTGCGCCCAGACCATGAACGACAGCACCGCGATCGCCGCGGTCGCGTACACCATCGAGGTGTAGCCGAACAGGGGCTTCCTCGAGAAGGCGGGGATGACCTGCGAGACCACGCCGAAGGTGGGCAGGGCGATGATGTACACCTCGGGATGGCCGAAGAACCAGAAGATGTGCTCGTAAAGAACCGGGCTGCCGCCGCCGGCGGCGTTGAAGAACGAGGTGCCGAAGTGCCGGTCGGTGAGGGTCATGGTCACCGCCCCCGCGAGCACGGGCATGACCGCCACCAGCAGGTAGGCGGTGATCAGCCAGGTCCAGCAGAACAGCGGCATGCGCATCAGGCTCATCCCCGGGGCGCGCATGTTGAGGATGGTGGTGATGATGTTGATCGAGCCCATGATCGAGCTGATCCCGAGCAGGTGGATGGCGAAGATGGTGAAATCCATCCCCATGCCCATCTGCACCGTGAGCGGCGCGTACATCGTCCAGCCGGTGCCCGGCGCGCCGCCCGGCATGAAGAACGAGAGGATCATCAGCGAGGCCGCGAAAGGCAGCAGCCAGAAGCTGAAGTTGTTCAGCCGACCGAACGCCATGTCGGGAGCGCCGATCTGCATCGGGATCAGCCAGTTCGCGAAGCCGACGAACGCCGGCATGATCGCGCCGAAGATCATGATCAGGCCGTGCATCGTGGTCAGCTGATCGAAGAACTCGGGCTGCACGATCTGCATGCCGGGCTCGAACAGCTCGGAGCGGATCACCAGCGCCATCATCCCGCCCACGAAGAACATGATCCCCGCGAACACCAGGTACATCGTGCCGATGTCCTTGTGGTTCGTGGTGGTGATCCAGCGCATGATCCCGCGATGCGGGCCGTGGTGTCCGTGCGTCTCGCCGCGCAGCGGCTCGCCGTGGGTGTCGAGCACTGCGCTCATCGTCATCTCCTGGTCGGTTATCCTGCCGGCGCGCGCAACCTTGCCGTCAGCTCGCGCTGACGCGGGCGCAAGCGCCGGGGCCGCGGCGCAGCTGCGCGCTCAAGCGCGTGCGACACGAACCCGGGGAGAGAAGTTCCTGCCTGAAGCGATGAAGGCTTCGGCGCGCGGCCTATGCCTTCGCGCACCAGTCGCGAATGAGCGCCTCGTAGATCGCCACCGACTGGCGGATGCGCTCCATGCTGCAGTACTCGTCAGTCTGGTGCGCCTGCTGCGGCTCGCCGGGCCCCAGCACCACCGTCGGCGCGCCCGCATACACCTTGAGCAGGTTCGCGGCGTCGGTCATGTAGGTCGCGGTGCGTGCCTGCGGCGCCGCGCCGAGGATCGGCGTGCAGATCTCGAACACGCGCTGCATCCACTCGTCGTCGGGCGCGGTCCACACCGCGGGCAGGTCCGAGAACACCTCGAGCTCGGCGTCGCCGAGCTCCGCGCGCAGCCGCGCGAGCAGCGCCGCGTGATCCATGCCCGGCACGGTGCGGATGTCGACGCCGATCCTGGCCGCGTCCGGCACCAGATTGACCCCGCTGCCGCCCTCGAAGGTGCCGACGTTGAGCGTCGGCGCGCCCATCACCGGGTGCGCATGCGCGTGAAACTCGAACCGCTCGAGCCTGGCCACCGCGCGCGCGGCCTTGTAGATCGCGTTCTCGCCGAGCTCCGGCATCGAGCCGTGCGCCGACACGCCGCGGTACGCCGCGTAGAGCTTGAGCGAGCCCTTATGGCCGACGAACGGCTGGTTGGCGGTCGGCTCGCCGACCACGATCGCGCCGGCCTTGCCCATCAGCTTGGGCAGCGCCGCCAGATGGCGCGAGCCGACGCAGCCGTTTTCTTCCGAGGCGGTGAGCACCAGCACCACGCCCGGGGTCCCCGCAAGGCGCCTGGCGAAGCCGTGCGCCGCGAGCAGCATCGCCGCCACGCCCGCTTTCATGTCGGAGGACCCGCGCCCGTAGAGGCGGTCGCCGTCGCTCTCGCCCGCAAACGGGTCCCTGGTCCAGGCACGCGAGCCGAGCGGCACCACGTCGAGGTGCCCGGTGAGGCACAGCGGCGGCTTCGCGTCCGAGCCGCCCGCGCGGGCGATCACGCTCGTGCGGCCCGGCTCGAAGTCGTGGTAGTCGACCTTGAAGCCCCAGTCCTGGAGCAGCGTCCCGGCGTGGTGCGCGCAGTCGCGCTCCCGGCCGGGCGGGTTGACCGTGTCGAAGCGCAGCAGCGAGCGCGTCAGGGCGACGGCATCGGAAGGGGCCATGGAATCCATGATACCTCCTGCGCGTCGCCCCGCGCGGGGGGGCTTCCTGACGCGTGCGCGCGCGCAGCGGCGCTTGACGAAGGCCGCCAACACACGCACAGTTTCACACTCTCAAAAAGAAGAAGTCCCGATGTCAGGGAACGTCAGGTTTCGCCCGACGTGAAAGCAAGACTGTTCTCATGGCGCCGGACAGCGCGGCGGTTAGGCTGCGCACCCCGCGCCCCGAGGAATTCGAAGCATTAGCGCAGAAGACAATAGGAGGAGTGTATGAAGAAGATCCTGCTCGCCGCAGCACTCGGCGTATTTGCCGCAATGCCGGCATTCGCCGACAACACGATCACCATCGGCATGACCGTCTCCAAGACGGGCCCCCTCAACGTCGACTCGGTCAGCCAGCTGCGCGGCTCCGAGCTGTGGCGCGACGAGGTGAACGCCGCGGGCGGGATCAAGGTCGGCAACAAGCACTACAAGGTGCGCTTCGTCGAATACGACGACCAGTCGGTGGGCGGGCGCGTGCAGCAGCTCTACACGCGGCTGATCCTGCAGGACAAGGCACAGTTCCTGTTCGGCCCGTATTCCTCCGGCCTGGTCGCGACCGCGGCGGTGATCAGCGAGCAGTACGGCAAGATCATGCTGATCGGCGGCGGCGCCGAGGGCAAGACCTACACGCTCGGCAACAAGTACCTGTTCCAGTGCATCACCCGGGCGGGCGAGTACCTGAGCGGCGCGATCGCCGAGCTGAAGGAGCACAACCCGCACGCCAAGATCGCGTTCGTCTATTCCGACGATCCGTTCTCCAAGGCGGTGATCGCCGCGGCGCGCGCCCATGCCAAGGAGGCCGGCTTCACGGAGGTGCTGGACGAGTCGTATCCGCCCTCGACCACCGATTTCACCGCGGTGATCAACAAGGTCATCTCCTCGGGAGCCGACACCTTCTTCGGCGGCGGCCACTATGCGGACGGCGCCACGCTCGCGCGCCAGCTGCACGACCAGAAGGCCGGCATGAAGTGGGTGTCGATCCTGGTCGCGCCGGACAGCGAGAAGTTCAAGACGCTCGGCGCCGCGGCCGACGGCATCACGGTGCCGTCGCAATGGGAGCCGCAGGTCAAGTACAAGGCCGACTTCGGCCCGTCGGTCGAGCAGTTCACCGCCGAGTACGTGCTCAAGTACAAGGACCTGCCGGACTATCACGCGGCTTCCGGCTACGTCGTCGGGCTGATCCTGCAGCACGCGATCGAGCAGGCGCATTCGATCGATCAGGAGAAAGTGACGGCCGCGCTGAACAAGACCGACGCCCATACGTTCTTCGGCCAGGTCAAGTTCGCGACCGACCCCGGGCATCACGGGCTGCAGGTCGCCCACCAGATGGTGCTGGCCCAGTGGCAGATGAAGGACGGCAAGCTGGTGAAGCAGATGGTCTGGCCGGACGCCGCGCGGACCGCCAGCGTCGTGTACCCGCTTCCCTAGCCGGGATGCGCTCAGGCAAGGGGGCCGGAGACGGCCCCCTTTTCGTGTGAGCCGCTCGCATGCTCGGTCTTCTCGCATCGATCTTCGACGGAGTGCTCATCGGCGCGGTCTACGGGCTCGCGGCGATGGGCATCACGCTGATCTGGGGCGTGATGGACGTCGTCAACCTGACGCACGGCGCGATGATCGTGGCCGGCATGTTCGCCGCCTACCTCCTGTCCGGCGCGGCCGGAATCCCGATCTATGCGACGCTGCCGATCGTGCTGGTGGGCAGCTTCCTGGTCGGGGTCGCGCTGTACTGGATCTCGGTGCACCGCGTGATCGGCCAGCCGCCGCTCATGAGCCTGCTGTCGACGTTCTCGGTCAACCTGGTGCTGATCGGTCTGGGCACCGCGGTGTGGGGAACGGACCTGTTCAACGTCCCGGCATCGCTGCCGGGGTTCAGCGTGGGCCGCTACACCTTCCCCGGCACGCACCTCATGGCCGCGGCGCTGACCGCCGCGATCGCCGGGCTTTTGTATCTCTTCCTGTACCGCACGCGCATCGGGAAAGCGGTGCGCGCCGTGGCGGGTAACCGGGAGGCCGCGGAGCTGGTCGGCATTCCCACCGCGCAGGTGCTGGCGCTGGCGTTCGGCCTCGGCGTCGCCCTGGCTTCCGTCGCCGGCATGCTGATCGCCACGATGTTCCCGTTCACGGTACTCTCGGGCGATGCGTACCAGCTCAAGAGCTTCGTGGTGACGGTGCTCGGCGGCCTGGGCAATCCCACCGGGGCGCTGGTGGCCGGCGTCGCGCTCGGGCTGCTCGAGGGCATCACCACGCCGTTCGTGCCGGTGAGCTGGACCCTGGTCATCGAGTTCGTGCTGTTCGTCGTCGTGATGATCGTGCTGCCCGGCGGGCTCATGCAACTGCTGCAGCGGCGTAGAAGGTGAGCCGCTTTCCCATGACGATCGTGCGCCAGCCCTTCTTCTGGATCATCGCCGCCATCGTCGCCGCATTCGCCGCCGCGCCGACGATCGGCAACAACATCGAGCTGCGCGAGAGCCTGATCCTCGCCGCGGTGTACATATCGCTCGCCAGCAACATCAACATGATCCTCGGCTACGCGGGCTACGTGAACTTCGGCAGCATCGTGTTCTTCGGCCTCGGCGGCTATATCTGCGTCTGGCTGATGAGCTCGCACGCGTGGCCGCTCGCGGCCGCGCTGCTGGCGGGCGGATTCTCGGTGAGCGCGGTGGCGCTGGTGTTCGGGTTCGGCATCCTGCGCCTGCGCGGCGTGTACTTCGCGCTCTCGACCATCGGCGTGAACGGGGCCGTGATGGCCTTCGTCGCCAACTTCGGCCCCTGGGGCGGATCGACCGGCATCTACCTCTCCCCCGCCCTGTTCCAGCCGCTCGGCGGACCGGCCAAGGCGCTGTGGGTCATCTACTACCTGATGATCGGCGTGATGGGGCTGTCGCTCTACCTCAGCTATTTCATCAAGCGCTCGAAGTTCGGCGTCGGCCTGCTCGCCATCGGGCAGAACGAGGACGCGGCGGCGGTGCTCGGCGTGCCGACCCCGCGCTACAAAGCGATCGTGTACAGCCTGTCCGCGTTCCTGCCCGCCATCGTCGGCGGCCTGTATTTCTTCAAGAGCGCTTACATCCAGCCGCCGGACGCCTTCGACCTGAATCTGTCGACCGAGACGATCGTGGTCGCGATGCTGGGCGGCCAGGGCACGGTGGTGGGGCCGGCGCTGGGCGCCTTTCTGTACGAGGAGCTGCGCGGCTGGCTGCTCACCTCGCCGACGTTCTCGCATTTCCAGCTGGTGATCGCCGGGGTGCTGCTGCTGGCCATCGTGCTGTTCGCCCCCGGCGGCCTGATGGGCCTGATCTACCGGCTGTGGCCGCCCCTGCGCAAGTTCCTCGAATGAGCACGCTTCTCCAGGTCGAAAACCTGAACAAGCGCTTCGGCGGACTGCGCGCCGTGCAGGCGCTGAGCTTCAGCCTGCACGAGGGCTCGATCCTCGGCCTGATCGGGCCGAACGGCGCCGGCAAATCGACCGTCTTCAACCTGATCAACGGCGTGTTCGCGCCGGACGAGGGTCGGATCGTGCTCGGCGGCCAGGACGTTACCGGCGAGCCGCCCTACCGCGTGGCGCGGCGCGGTCTGGCGCGCACCCACCAGATCGTGCAGCCGTTCATGAACATGACCGTGCTCGAGAACTGCGTCGTGGGTGCCTGCTTCGGGCGCGAGAACCTGGCGCTCGGGCGCGCGCGCGAAGCCGCGCGCGAGGCGGCGGTGCTGGTCGGCCTCGAGGACCGGCTCGACACGCTGGCCTCGCAGCTGACGATCGCCGGCAAGAAGCGGCTCGAGCTCGCGCGCGCGCTCGCGGCGCGCCCCAGGCTGCTGCTGCTCGACGAGGTGCTCGCCGGCCTCAACCCGACCGAGGTCGAGCGCATGATCGGCATCATCCGCGCGATCCGCGCGCGCGGCGTGTCGATCCTGATGATCGAGCACCTGATGCAGGCGATCATGAGCCTGTCGGACCACATCGTGGTGCTCAACTCGGGCGCCAAGCTCGCCGAGGGGCTGCCCGCCGAGGTCGCCAACGACCCCGCGGTGGTCGAGGCCTACCTGGGCGATCCCGACCTGGCGGCCAAGCTGCGCGCGGCATGAGCGAAGCCCTGCTCAAGGTCGAGTCGCTCGAGGCCGGCTACGGCGAAGTGCAGGTGCTGTGGGGCATCTCGCTCGGCGCCGAGCGCGGCAAGCTGACCACCATCGTCGGCGCCAACGGCGTCGGCAAGACCACCGCGCTGCGCGCCATCGCCGGCAGCATCCGCCCGTGGGGCGGACGGGTCGTGCTCAAGGGCGAGGACGTCACCCGGCTCACCCCGCACGTCAAGGCGGCGCGCGGGCTCGCCCTGGTGCCCGAAGGGCGGCAGCTGTTCAGCGAGATGTCGGTCGAGGAGAACCTGGAGATGGGCGCCTACTCCCGGCACGGCGCGCGCGGCTACGCCAGCCGCCTGGAGCGCGTCTACGAGCTGTTCCCCCGCCTCAAGGAGCGGCGCACGCAGCGCGCCGGCACGTTCTCCGGCGGCGAGCAGCAGATGCTCGCCATCGCGCGCGGGCTGATGTCGGACCCGGACCTGCTGATCATCGACGAGCTCTCGCTCGGCCTTGCGCCGGTGGTGGTGCACCAGATCTTCTCGACCCTGAAGACGCTGAAGGAGGAGGGCCTCACCATTCTTCTGGTCGAGCAGAACGTGCACCTCGCCTTCGCGCTGAGCGATTACGCCTACGTGATCGCCGAAGGGCGCATGTTCACCGAGGGCCAGCCCGAGCGGCTCGAGGCGATGCCCGAGATCCGGCAGGCGTATCTGGGCCTGTAGGCAAGCGCAGCGAGCCCCGCGGGCTCGAGCGCCCGTCGTCCGGACGATAATCCTGCCGTGACACCCGCCGAAGCCCGACGCAGCGCCGCCCCGGCCGACCTGGCCGGCCTCGCCTTCGACAACGCGTTCGTGCGCGCGCTGCCGGCCGACCCGCTGCCGCACAACGTACCGCGCGAAGTCAGGAACGCCTGCTACACGCGCGTGGCGCCGACGCCGGTCGCGTCGCCGCGGCTGCTCGCTTGGTCGGATGCCCTGGGCGAGGAGCTCGGCCTCGCGCGCCCGGGCGCCGACGGCCTCGCCGCCGAGGTGCTCGGCGGCAACCGCGTGCTGGAAGGCATGCAGCCCTACGCGGCGCGCTACGGCGGGCACCAGTTCGGCCACTGGGCGGGCCAGCTCGGCGACGGCCGCGCGATCACCCTCGCCGAGGTGCTGGCCGCGGACGGCACGCGCCTCGAGCTGCAGCTGAAGGGCGCGGGACGCACGCCCTACTCGCGCAGCGCGGACGGCCGCGCCGTGCTGCGCTCGTCGCTGCGCGAATTCGCCTGCAGCGAGGCGATGCACGCCCTCGGCGTTCCCACCACGCGCGCGCTGAGCCTGGTCGGCACGGGCGAATCCGTGCTGCGCGACATGTTCTACGACGGCCGTGCGGCGCCCGAGCCCGGCGCGGTCGTGTGCCGCGTCGCGCCCGGCTTCGTGCGCTTCGGCAACTTCCAGATCCACGCCGCGCACCGCGAGGAGGACGCGCTCGCGCTGCTCGCCGACTACGTGATCCGCGAGCACTTCCCCGGGCACGACCGCGCGGGCTGGTATCGCGAGGTCTGCCGGCGCACCGCGCTCCTGATGGTCGACTGGATGCGCCTGGGCTTCGTGCACGGCGTGATGAACAGCGACAACATGTCGATCCTCGGGCTCACCATCGACTACGGCCCCTACGGCTGGCTCGAAGGCTACGACCCAGCGTGGACCCCGAACACCACCGACGCCGAGGGCCGGCGCTACTGCTACGGCAACCAGCCCGGCATCGCGCAGTGGAACCTCGCGCGCCTGGCCGAGGCGCTGCTGCCGCTCGTGCAGCGCGACGCGCTCGAAGAGGGGCTGAACCTCTACGCCGAGACCTACGCACAAGGCTGCGCGCGCGCCTTCGCGGACAAGCTCGGCCTCGCCGCCCCCGACGACGAGCTGCTCGCGGAGCTGTTCCAGCTGCTCGGCGCGGCGGAGACCGACTTCAGCATCTTCTTCCGCAGCCTCGCCCGCGTGCCGGCGGACGGCGAGCCCGGCGACGCGGCGCTCGTCGAGCCGCTGCGGCCGGCGTTCTACGACCAGGCCGCGCTCGAGGCGCCGCACCGCGAGCGCCTGGCCGCGTGGCTGCGCAGGCACGCCGCGCGCGTGCGCCAGGAGGGCGCCCCGCGCGCGGCGCGGCTCGAGCGCATGAACCGCGTCAACCCGAAGTACCTGTTCCGCAATTACCTCGCCGTGCAGGCGATCGAGGCGCTCGAGCGCGGCGACGCCTCGGTGCTCGAGCGGCTGATGACGGTGCTCGGGCGCCCCTACGACGAGCAGCCCGCGCACGACGCGCTGGCGGCGCGTCGTCCGGAGTGGGCGCGCGACAAGGCGGGCTGCTCGGCCCTTTCCTGCAGCTCATGAACCGAGGGAATACAGAATGAGCGAGCTTGTGTACGAGGTGCGCGACGACATCGCGTACGTGACCTTCAACCGCCCGCAGGCGAGAAACGCGCTCACCTTCGCCATGTACGACCGGCTGGTCGAGATCTGCGCCACCGCCGACGAGGACCGCTCGATCCGCGCCATGGTGCTCACCGGCGCCGGGGACAAGGCCTTCGCCGCGGGCACCGACATCTCGCAGTTCCGCGCCTTCGACAAGCCCGAGGACGCGCTCGAGTACGAGGCGCGCATCGACCGCGTTCTCGGCGCGCTCGAGCGCTGCCGCGTGCCGACCATCGCCGCGATCCAGGGCGCGTGCACCGGCGGCGGCGCGGGCATCGCCACCTGCTGCGACCTGCGCATCGCCGCCAGGGGCGCGCGCTTCGGCTTCCCGGTGGCGCGTACTCTCGGCAACTGCCTGTCGATGCAGAGCTACGCGCGGCTCGCCGCGCTGCTCGGCGCGGCGCGCGTCAAGGACCTGGTGTTCCGGGCACGCCTGATCGAAGCCGAAGAGGCGCTCGCCATCGGCCTGATCGGCGAGCTGCTCGAGGACGGCACGGCGCTGCTGAAGCGCGCCGAGGACCTGGCGCGCGAAGTGGCCGGCCGCGCGCCGCTCACGCTGCAGGCGACCAAGGAGGCGCTGCGCCGCCTGCGGCCGGCGATCCCGCACGGCGAAGGCGACGACCTGGTGCTGATGTGCTACATGAGCGAGGACTTCCGCGAGGGCATGGACGCCTTCCTCGGCAAGAGGAAGCCGGTGTGGAAGGGGCGCTAGCGGCAGCAACGGGCCCGGCCGGGGACGCCGGCGAGCGCGGCGCCTACTCCGGCTCGGCGTCGGAGCGCTGCGTGCCGCGCGGCCGGCTGCGCACCAGCAGGCGGCCGCCGCTGAGCGCGCGCATGTGGCGCAATGTCAGCACCCGTTCCGACTTGTGCTCTTCGTTCACGTCCCGCAGGCGCGCCTCCAGCACCTGGTCCATCGCCATCACGCTCAGGACTTGCCGCGGGTCCCTGCGCTCGACGATCGGGACGCTCGAGACTTCGCGCGCGGCCATCAGATTGGCCAGCTCGCGCAGGGTCATGTCGGGATAGCCGACCACCGCATCGCGCACCATCAGCTCGTCGACGCGCGCGTCCGGGTGCGAGCCGAAGCGTAGCGTCGCGCCGAGCAGCTGGTGGCGCGTCACCAGCCCGGCCAGCCGGCCGGCGTCGTCGAGCACGGGATACAGGCGTTGCGAGTGCGCGAGCTTGCGCTTGGCGCCGTCGGGCCAGGCGTTCGCCGCCTCCTTCACCGCGGACTCCAGGCTCGCGCCGCAGCGGAAGCACAGGAAGCTTCGGGGCATGATCTCGCCCACCAGGAAAACCTCCAGCGGATCCACCGAGTATTCCCGCGTCAGATGCGTGCCCTTGCGCACCACCTTCTCGGTCAGCACCGAGCGCTTGAGCACCAGCACCGACAGCAGATACGCGACCGTGGACGAGACCACGAGCGGCATCACCGCGTCCCACTGGTGCGTGAGCTCCATCGCGAACACCACGCCGGTCAACGGGCTGCGCATCACCCCGCCGACGACCGCCGCCAGGCTCATCAGCGCCCAGAATCCGGGCGCCACCGGCGGAAACACGTAGGCCAGCAGCGAGCCCAGGGCCGCGCCGATCATGAATACCGGCGCCAGCACGCCCCCGGAGGTGCCCGAGCCCAGCGACAGGCTCCAGATGAGCGTCTTGACGACCAGGATCCCGACGATCAGCGCCAGCGTCGCCCGTCCGGCGAGCAGGGTTCCGATCACGTCGTAGCCCACGCCCAGCGCGCGCGGCTCGAACAGGCCGCCGACGCCGATGATGAGCCCGCCGATCGCCGGCCACCACATCCAGTGGATCGGCAGCTTGCGGAACGTGTCCTCCGACAGGTAGACGAGGGAGGTCGCCAGCCAGGCGACGAACCCGCCGATCACGCCCGCCGCCGCGCACAGCAGGAGGTCGGGGAACGCCAGCGCGGGCAGCGCGTGCTGCGTCGGGAAGATCGCCGCGGGGCCGAGCAGCCGCCAGCGCAGCGCAGTCGCGACCACCACGGCGAGCGACACCGGCACGAAGGAGCGCGGCCTGAACTCGAACAGCAGCAGCTCGATCGCCAGCAGAATCGAGGCCAGCGGAGCGTTGAAGGTCGCCGCCATGCCGGCGGCGGCCCCGGCTACCAGCAGCGTCTTGCGCTCGTCGGCGGTCAACGAGAGCGTCTGCGCCATCAGCGAGCCGAAGGCGCCCCCGGTCATGATGATCGGGCCTTCGGCGCCGAACGGGCCGCCGGTGCCGATGGTGATCGCCGCCGACAGCGGCTTGAGCAGGGCCACGCGCGGCCTGATCTTGCTGCCGCCGCGCAGGATCGCCTCGATCGCCTCCGGCATGCCGTGGCCGCGGATCGCCTCGGAGCCGTAGCGCGCCATGAGCCCGACGATCAGGCCGCCGAGCACCGGCGCGGCGACGATCAGCCACCATGCATGATCGCCCGCGCCGGGGGCCACCAGGCCGGTCGCGACGCGCTGGTAGAACACCAGGTTGGTGATCAATCCGATCAGCTTGAGCAGCGCGTCGGCCACCACCGCCGACACCGCGCCCACCGCCAGCGCCAGCGCGCCGATCAGCAGGATCCGCGGGCGCACCGAGTAATCGCCGAGGCGCGACGGGACGGACGGACGGGCGGCAATGGCTTGCGGTCTCATGGGCGCTCCGGTGCAAAGCGCGCCACAATATCACAACGTGATATTTATGCGGAACGCCCGGCCGCCGCCGCGGCCGGATGCGCTATCCTGCGACGCTTGCACGGAGGAAAGGTGAACAGGCAAGCCGGCGATCGCGCACTGACCAAGCAGGACTTCGAGGCGATCTCGGAGCTGCGCTACCAGATCCGGCGCTTTCTGCGCTTCAGCGAACGGGCGGTTCGCCGGGCGGGAATCACACCGCTGCAGTACCTGCTGCTGCTCCACCTGCGCGGATTCCCCGGGCGCGACTGGGCCACCATCGCCGAGCTCGCGGAGCGGCTGCAGGCGCAGCACCACGGCGCAGTCGCACTCGTTCTGCGCTGCGAGGCGCTCGGGCTGGTGGTCAAGCGGCCGGGCCGCGCCGACCGCCGCCGGGTCGAAGTGCGTCTGGCGCCGAAGGGCGAAGCGACGCTGCAGCGCCTGGCGCTGCTGCACCGCGCGGAACTGGGCGCGCTGCATCGCGCCTTCGGAATCGCGCGGATATCCGCGTTCAACGACGCGGACGCCAGGCGCGACGGAGCCGCCCCGAAGGCGGCCGGCGGGCGACGCAGGCCCCGCTCACCGCGAACGGGTTAGGCCGGTTCGGTGCGGCGCACTGCGCGTTTACCCGTGACGCAGCGCATTTTCGAGATTGTCCAGAAGCGCCTTCGTGCCCTGCTCGATGGCGAAGCTCGCGTGCTGCGCCGGATTCGTGCTGGCGGCTTCGCTCATGGCTTCACGCCTTCGCGGGCACGAGGACCATCCACGATACGCCGAAGCGATCGGCCACCATGCCGAAGCTCGGCGAGAAGAAGGTCTTCGCCAGAGGCATGCGCACCTGGCCGCCCTCCCCGAGCGCGCCGAACAGGCGCTTGGCCTCCGCTTCGTCCCGCGCCGTGACGGTAAGCGAGAACCCCTGGAAGCTCGGCTTGCCCTGGCACAGGCCGTCGGAAGCCATCAGCGTCGTCTCGCCGATGCGAACGCTCGCGTGCATGACTTTGTTCTCCGAGCCCGGCGGCGCCTTGCTCGTCTCCGGCGGCTCCGGGTTGTCCTTGTAGCGCATGAGCATCGCCACCTCGGCGCCGAGCGCCTTCTTGTAGAACTCGAGCGCCTCCTCACAGCGCCCCTCGAAGAACAGGTAAGGCTGGATTTGCATGGCGTCTCCTTTTCGTCGTCAATTCGCCAGATGGGCAGCGAGGCGGCCGATGGTTTCGGTCCAGCCTTGCTCCATGCCATCGAGCATCGCGCCCGCCTCAGCGCCATCGCCGCCCGCCGTGGCGCGCAGCGTGAGCTTCGTCTTGCCGCCCTGCGCGGCGAAGGTCACGGTGATCACCGTCTGAATGCGCTCGATGCCCCGTTCGTCGTCCGCGGCGGCCGCGATGACCAGGCGCTCGGGGACGACGACTTCGCTGAACGCGCCCCGCATCCAGTATTCGCGTCCGTCGGGCGAGCGCATGCACAGGCGAAATACCCCGCCCGGGCGGGCATCGGCCTCGCACGCCGGCACGGTGAACCCCTTCGGGCTGAACCAGCGCGCCAGGTGCTCGGCGCGCGTCCACGCATCGAACACGCGGCTGCGCGGCGCGTCGAAGACGCGGACGAGGGAAACCGTGCGCTCGCGCCCCATCACGCCTCCAGCACGAAGCGTTCGAGGTTGGCGAACGAATAGCCCCACCAGCGGCTCATCGCTTGCGGGTCGGTCCAGGCGCGCCGGAGTTTTTCCGGCGCGACCGGGTAGCGGCGCTCGATGACGAGGAAGGGCCTGGCTTCGATTCGAGCGGGTTCCATCGCTGCAGCTCCTCCTGCTGGTAGAGATAACGGGCGAGCGAATCGAGCTGCTCGGACCAGAACTTCTCGTAGCGCGACACCCAGCCGGCGGCGGCCTTCATCGGCTCGGCGGACAGCTCGCAGCTCACCACCCGCCCTTCCTTGGTGCGCGCGACGAGCCCGGCATCCTCGAGCACCCGCAGGTGCTTCATGACCCCGGGCAGCGACATGTCGTGGGGCGCGGCGAGCTCGGAGACCGCCCGCCCGCCGCCGGAGAGCGAGTCGAGGATGTGGCGCCGGGTGCGGTCGGCGAGCGCGCCGAAGACCGCGTCGAGCTGCTCGTCCGCATACTTAACCATGCGGTTTAGTATCTGCCCGGCCGCGCGCGGCCGTCAAGCCCCCCCGGGGGTCAGACGCGCGAGCGGCGGCTGGTGGCGAGCGCGACGCCCGCGACGATGATCGCGATTCCCGCGGCGCGGGCCGCCGCGTCAGCGAAACCAGTGCGCCGCGTGCCGTCCGAGCGGCCCGGCCTCGACCGGCCAGCGCACTTCGAACCCCTCGATGGCCGCGGCGCAGGGCACCTGCTTCACGGGGCCCCAGGCGGTGGCGCTGCGCTCGAGCAGGTCTTCGACGTTGCCCAGTCCGGGAGCGGCGGGATCGCCCTCCTGCCCCAGGTCCACGAGCAGCTTCGCGGTGCGCGCAAGCGCCAGACGCGAGAGCGCGCATCGATCGGCGAGCGCGCGGCAGGCCGCGGCCGCGATCAGGTAGCCCGTGGCGTGATCGAGCGCCTGCGCGGGGAGCGGCGTCGGCTTGCCGTCCGATCCCGGATGCGCGATCCCGGTGCTCATCTGCACCAGGCTGTCGAAGCCGCGTCGCGCGGCCCACGGCCCGCTCCAGCCCCAGGCGTCGCTCCTCACGAGGACCAGCGCCGGATTGAGCGCGCGCAGGCGCGCAGGGGTGAGGCCCAGCCGATCGAGCGCGCCGGGGCGGTGGCCGTGCACCAGCATGTCCGCCTCCGCGACCAGGCGCTCGAGTGCTGCGCGCCCTTCGGGAGTCGACAGATCGAGCGCCGCGCAGCGCTTGCCGCGCGTCATGTCGGGCAGCAGCGCGCCCATCTCCTCGAAGCCCGGCGGATCGATTCGCAGCACCTCCGCGCCGTACGCCGCGAGGTGGCGCGTGCCCACCGGCCCGGCAATGACGCGCGTCATGTCGAGCACGCGCACGCCAGCGAGCGGCGCAGCGGGCGCCGCGCGCTCCTTCATCTCCCCGGCGCGGCCCTCGCGCGCGACGATCGGCTCGGCGGCGAGCGCGGCGCCCTGCGGGTAACGCGCCCACGCCTCGATCGTGCGCATCGACGCGGCCGCACCGCCCGCCTCCACCACCGCGTCCTGCAGCTCCTCGGCATGCCGGCGCGCGACCGCCTGCGCCACCGCTTCCTTTTCCTCGGCAACGCCGAGCACGCGCAGCACCGCCTGGCGGTGATGCACGTAGTTGGTGTGCAGCCGGATCCAGCCGTCGGCCGCGCGGTAGTCGCCGGCGATCGGGTCCCAGATCTCCGGCAGGGTCCAGCCCTCGGGCTTCAGCAGCCGCTCGCAGCGGAACGCGGCGGCCGCGAGCCGCCGGTCGACCGTCACGCGGCGCGGCGGCTCGCCGCGCCGCTTCGCCCACAGCTCGGCCGCGGCGAGCGTCGCGACGCCGATCGTCGCGCAGGCGAGCGTGCTCACCTCGAATTTCGACGGCAGCCCGCCCGCGGGCCCGGCGAACTCGAGCGCCTGCGCGGCGCCCGGCGCGCCGCCGAGCGCTTGCCAGAGCGTGGAAGCGAGCAGCTGCTCCGGTGTCATGGCGCCGCTCAGCCGGCCGTGATCAACTCGACCTTGTCCGGATAGAACGCGAGCAGCTCCTTGATGACGCTCACCTCGTCGTAGGGCTGCTCGTAGCTCCACACCGCGTTCTCCGCGCCGCCCTCGAGCGAGTAGTACGAGGCCTGGCCCTTGAAGGGACAGTAGCTGTGGTGGCTGGTGCGCACCAGCCGCTCCATCTTCACGTCCTGGCGCGGGATGTAGAACACCGGCGGATAGTCGGCTTCATTCAGCCGCACCGCGTCGCGGCTGTCGGCGATGACTTCCCCGTTCACCTTCACCTGCACGCGCACGCCCGCGGGCTCGGTCGTGACGCGATGCCCGGGGTGCTGCTTGAAGCCCGGTCCGCTGTTGGCGCTCATGGGGTTCTCCTTCGGCTAGACCTTCACTTTCTCCTCGGCGAGGACGCGCTGCACGGCCGGCCGCTGCAGCACGCGATCCTTGAACGCAGTGTAGTTCTTCAGCTCCGCCATGGGCAGCTCCCGGCGCAGGCCCCAGACGTAGAACACCAGGCCGTAGGCGTCGAGCACCGAGTAGTGCTCGGAGAGCCACTGCCGCCCCGCCAGCCTGAGATCGATCTGCCGCAGGTAGTCGTGGAAAGTCTTGCGGCCCGTCTCCTGGATCTTCGGAAAGCACGCCGTCTCGCTGGTGTAGCGCTCGGGCCGGTTGATGTGGGCGTGCGCCGGGTGCACGCTCGCGGCGAAGAAGCCGATGAGCGAGAGCGCCCGGGCTTCGGCGGCGGCTTCCAGCGGCCACAGCCCGAAGCGCTTGCCGAGGAAGGGCAGGATCGCGGTGTTTTCCGTGAGCGGCTGGCCGTCCTCGAGCAGCAGCGCGGGAACGCGCCCCTGCGGATGGATCTTCAGGTAGGCGTCGGTCTTCTGCTCGCCCTTCGCGAGGTCGACACGCCGGGCCTGGTACGGCTCGCCGCCCTCCTCCAGGACGATGTGCGCGGCCATCGAGCAGGCACCGGGGGCGTAGTAGAGCGTCAGCATGGGCAGCTTCTCCTTGAAGGCAATGGCGGGGAACCGGAGCAGCGGATTCTCCATCTTCGGCTCGGCGCGGAGAAGGCGGCCTGCAAAACACCGCGGCCCCCCGAATCGCCCCGCTCTACGGCTTCCACCCGTCGTTCAGCGTCTCCAGGAAGGCGACCAGGTCGCGCATGTCCCGCGCGCTGAGCGGCGGCGGCGTGCCGGGCTTGCGATCGAAGGGCGCGTCGCTGGTGTCCACGTTGCCCCAATAGCGGCGCGGCAGGTCGTCGTAGCGCAGGAGCCTCCCGGCCCGGTCGCGCGGATAGACGCGCCACGGCGCGGCGGCGCGGAAGTCGTAGAACGCGAGGACCCGCGCGAGGCTGCGATAGACGCCGTTGTGGAAGAACACCTTGCGGCGCGCGGCGTTGCGCAGCGTCGGGGTGAGGAACATGCCGCAGTACCGGGTCTGCGCGGCCATGTCGGTGCGCAGCGGCCCGCACACTCCGAGATCGTGGAAGCGCGGATCGCGGTTCGCCGCGATCTCCGGGTTGCGCGGCACGGCGAGCGCCTCGTACTGGTGATCGGTGAACAGCGGCGGCAGGCCATTCGGGCTCGGCGCGTCCAGGTGGCAGGCCGCGCAGTTGCCCTTGCGCGGATCGTTGAACAGCCGGTAGCCGCGCAGCTCCCGGGCATCGAGGCGCGCTCGGCCCTCGAGCCAGGCGTCGAACTTGCTGTCGTAGGGATGGAACGAAGGATCCTCGAACTGGTAGCGCGCGAGCGCGAAGGTCGCCTCGGCCACCAGGAGCTTCGGGTGGTCGTACACCCGCGCGCCGAAGAGTCGCTCGAACCCGTTGCGGTACTGCGCATGGTCGAGCTTGTGCGCCACTGCGTCCGCGCTCGGATTGGCCATCTCGGCCGGGTTCAGCAGCGGACCATAGGCCTGCGCCTGCAGCGTATCGGCGCGCCCGTCCCAGAAGAACCCGCCCTGCGGCACCATCGCCGGGGCCGCGGGGGCGCGGCCTGCCTGCTTGTCCGGGCGCGCGAGGCCGGCGGCCTGCGCTGCGAGCCGCTGCAGGTTGACGTTCTCGTTCTCCTCGTTGTCCGGGCCGATGCTGAAGCCCGGCTGCCGCTCCAGATACTCGAGCGAAGGCGGCGGGCGCAAACCCTGCCGGTCGAGCGCGGGCCCGCCGTACTGCGCGGGGAGCGCGTTCGGCGGCCCGTAGGCGTTCGACGGATCGTGGCAGGAGGCGCAGGACTGCCGGCCGGAGGCCGACAGGCTCGGGTCGTAGAACAGCCGCCGGCCCAGCCGGGCCATCGCGCTCAGCGGGCGGACCGCCGGCAGGCTCAGTCTCACCGGATGCGGGTTCTCCCCGGGCGCGGCCGCGAGCGCGGCGAGTGCGAACCCGCCGCACATCGCCGCGGCCGCGATGCGCTCGCCGCAGCGCCGCCGCACCGCGCCGCGCCGTCCGATCAGGTCGAAGGCGGCGATGGCAGGATCGCGCCGGTCTCCGGATCGAGGTACACCCTGGGCGCGTCGCCTTTCCCGTTGAAGTCGAACATTCCCATGATGCTGCCGGTGCTCGCGTCGAACGAGCCCCCGCCCAGGCGCTCGCCGCCCAGCCAGTTGTCCTCGATGAAACGCACGATCGAGGCCTGGCTGATCTGCGCGTGATCGACGTAGTTGACCTTCGCCCACGGAGAGATCACCAGGAACGGGATGCGCGTGCCCGGCCCGCAGCGGCCGTTGACCGGCTGGCCGCCGATGCCCTCGGGCCGCGCGCCGCTGCCGCACACGCCGGCGCCGTTCAGCTGGTCGGCGAACGCGTCCCTCGAGGCGTGCGTCGGCTTCGCGTAGGCATGGTCGTACCAGCCGTCGGAGTCGTCCCAGGTGACGATCACCGCGGTGCTGTTCCAGTCCGGCTGCCGCTCGAGGAAGTCGACCACCTTCGCGACGAAGGCCTGCTCGTCGAGCGGATCCGAGTAGCCGGCGTGCCCGTCCTGGTAGGCGGGCGCCTTCAGGTAGGCCACCGAGGGAAAATTGCCGGCCGTGACTGCCGCGTAGAAGTCGCGCAGGGCGTACTCGTGGTTGGCAGGCTCGGCGGTCTGCGCGTCGGACTCGAGCGTGTAGCCGACGCGCGCGATCGAGCTCGGCCGCAGGTGCTTCGGGTTCGCGGTCGATGCGTAGTACTGGAACCAGGCGTGATGCGGGATGTAATCGGGCACCGATCGGTGCACCACCTGCGAGTAGGTGCTGCGCAGGCAGCCGGTGCTGCCGTTGGCGTTGGTCACCGACAGGTCGAAGCCCGCCATGAAGCTGCCCCAGGTGATGTCCCTCGAATTGAGCAGGTCGCCGATGTTCGCGCCGCTCATCGTCACCTGGTCGGCGGCGTTCGAGCACACGTCGTAGCCCGGATCGACGTCGTTGATCATCGTGTCGCTGCCGTCGGCATTGGCGACGTAGTACGCGCGCTTGCTGGAAGCGACGATCTGCATGCCGTTGGTCTGGCCGGCGACCGCCTCGATCGCGCCGGGAGACGACGGCCCGTAGGTATCGGTATAGGCGTTGTCGCTCATGGCGTAGTGCTGCGCGAGGTTCCACACCGCGGTGACGGTGTTGCCGTCGTAGTAGCCCATCACCTGCCCCTTCGTGCCGAAGGCCCCGGGGCCCCCGCTCGTGGCCTTTCCGGTGTACTTCGGAAACCGATCCGCGGCGCCGCCGTCGTAGGCGAGCTGCTCCGGCGTGTAGGCGTGGTCCTGGTCCGCGGTGGCGGCCTGCGAGCGGTCGAGGCGGAACGGCTGGGTGGCGTTGGGGTTGTCGTTCAGCAGGTGGTCGTGCGCCAGCGTGCGGATGTCGACCGGCGTATCGGCCGCGGCGCTGAAGCGCGGCTCGCCCGCCGGATTCGCCGCGCTCGGATAGGTCGCGAAGTAGTGATCGAACGACACGTTCTCGGCGTAGATCACGACCAGGTGCTTGATCGGCGTCGCGGTCGCCAGGGCGTCCTGCGGCGAGGCGGCCCGCGCGGCGCGCGGAACCGTAGGGCTGGTACTGCAGGCGGAGAGCGCCAGCGCGAGGGCGAGCGCCGAGCACGAAGCGACCGCGGCTTTGCGAATCATGAGGGACTCCCTGTGTCGTGTGGGACGGCCCCCCGGACGGGGGCTTGCGTCGACCGCCGCGCAGGATAGGGGCCGCTCGTGACAGGCCGATGAACGATTCCTGAAGCGGGCGCAAGGCGCGCCGCGGGCCTAGCTCTTCGCGCCGCCGGCCTCGATCAGCCGCGTGCTGCTCACCGCCGCGGCCAGCAGCGCGATGCCGGCGCCGATCCCGAGCGCCCAGATCGTGGCGCGCGCGCCGAACGCGCCGAACATCAGCGGCACCAGCGCCGCGCCGACGGTCTGGCCGACCAGCCGCGCCGTGCCCAGCATGCCGCCCGCTCCCCCGGAGCGCGACAGCGGCGCCGCGGTGATGATGGCGCGGTTGTTGGGCGACTGGAACAGGCCGAAGCCGGCGCCGCACAGGGCCATGCGCCAGACGATGTTCGCGTCGCCGGGCGAGGCCGGCAGCCACGCGAGCAGCCCGAGGCCGGCCGCGAACAGGCCCAGGCCGAGCGCGCCGAGGATGCCCGCCGGGTATCGATCGGCGAGCCGGCCGGCGATCGGCGCCATCACCGCCGCCGCCACCGGCCAGGGCGTGATCAGCAGGCCGGTCGCCACGGCGTCGCGGCCGAGCACGTCCTGGAAATAGAACGGAATCGAGACGTAGGCGAGCATCTGCGAGGCAAACGAGCACACCGAGGTCGCGATCGACAGCGCGAACATCGGGATGCGCAGCAGGTCGACCGGCAGCAGGGGCGCGGCCTGCGGCAGCTGGCGCACGACCAGCGCCACGCCCGAGAGCGCCGCCACGGCAAAGGCGAGCCCCACGTAGAGCGTGCGCTCGCCGTGGCCGAGGCCGTCCACGGCGACCACCAGCAGGCCGAAGAACAGCGCGTTCAGCAGCGCGCTCAGCACGTCGAAGCGCCGCGGCGAGCGCGGCATGCGCGGCAGCGAGCGCGCCGCGATCAGGGTCGCGACGCCGAACGGCACGTTGACCGCGAACAGCCACGGCCACGAGGCGACCGCCAGGATGCCGGCGGCGACCGTCGGGCCGGCGGCCGCCGACACCGCCACCACGAAGGCGATGATGCCGATGCCGCGGCCCAGCAGCCGGCGCGGATAGATGAAGCGCACCAGCGCGGCGTTGACGCTCAGCACCCCGGCCGCGCCCACCCCCTGCACCAGCCGCGCCAGCGACAGCCCGAGGAGCGAATGCGACAGCGCACAGCCGAGCGAGGCCGCGGTGAAGATCGCCAGCCCGGTGCGGTAGATGCGGCGAAAGCCGATGATCTCGCCCAGCGAGGCGAGCGGCAGCAGCAAGACGGTGATGACGAGCTGATAGGCGTTCACCACCCAGACCGAGTCCGCCGGCGTGGCGTGCAGGTCGCTCGCGATGGTGGGCAGCGCCACGTTGGCGATCGCGCTGTCGAGCACCGACATCGTGATCGCGAGCCCGATGGCGAGCATCGCCCAGGCGCGCTGCGGCAGGGGGAGCCCGTCGGAGGCCTCCATGGCCGCCATTCTAAGAGCCGAAGCGCCGCGCCGCGCCACACGTTCGCAAATAATGCGACCCGTCCGGCGCCTCGGGCAGAACCCCGCGCCGCGGGGGTGCCGATCGGGCAAGTCCGCGCGGGCGGCGGTTCGGACGCAGCGAACCCCGCCGCGGTCCTCGGCAAGCTGGTTTTATGGGAAAATGGCTCGATGAAGACTACCCTCGAGCTTCCCGACGCGCTGCTTCAGCGCATCAAGCTGCGCGCCGTCCACCGCAGGCGCAAGCTGAAGGACGAGATCGCCGCTCTCCTCGAGGCGGGGCTGGCGCACGCGCCGGCGCCCGAGGCCCCGCGCAAGCCGCCCAAACCGGTGCGCCTGCGCGGCCGGCGGCCGCTTACGCTGCGCGAGATCGAATCCGCCATCGACGCGGGCCGCGAATAGGCGCGCACGCATGGTCGTCGTCGACACCAACGTCCTCGCGTACCTGCTTCTCGAAGGCGACCGCACGCCCCAGGCGCAGGCGCTGTACGCGCGCGACGCCGATTGGCGCAGCGAAGCCTTCCTGCTGGTCGAGTTCTCCAACATGCTCACCACTTACGTTCGCGGCGGCAGGCTGGATCCAGGCGCGGCGAAGGAGCTGCTGGCGGATGCGGAGCGCACCCTGGCAGGAAGGGTCAACCTGCCGAATTCGCGGGCGCTGGAGCTAGCGATGCAATATGGCGTGTCGGCCTACGACGCGCGCTTCCTCGCGGCGGCCCAGGGCCTGGGCGCGCGGCTGGTCACGGAAGACACGA
>Ga0307372_10003578_pt1 | contig 24636 bp, 16 predicted proteins | sample OX1MG_FD_202533 | JGI IMG/M metagenome (GOLD analysis project Ga0307372, IMG submission 202533) | Soil microbial communities from Risofladan, Vaasa, Finland - OX-1 | ecosystem: Environmental > Terrestrial > Soil > Coastal area > Acid sulfate soil | place: Finland: Risofladan, Vaasa | collected...
CTATGAACGGAGGTCGCTCGGCATCGGGTCCCACTGGCCCTTCGAGGAGTGGGGGAAGTTCCTGCCTGAGCACACCACGGCGGTCAGCCTGCTTGATCGACTGCTTCATCACAGCGTGGTCGTAGTCACCGACGGGGAGTCATTCCGCATGAAGGAAGCGCGTCAGAAGGGAGACCGATCTACGCTGGCCAAAACCTGAACATCCGCTCTGAGGGGTGGGGACTTTTGGTGGCCAAAAGCGGGGACTCAAATCTGGCCACGGACAACTCCCCTCGACCGCCTGGCACCTAAGGCAGAGCCTCTTTAGACCGTAGGTTACCGACTCCTGCGTGAAACGCTATCTCCGAGCTGCGCCAACCTCCTCGCCGACGCACCACTACGCCCTCCGGTGCCTCACTACCCCTCGGCGGTGTCGGTGTGTCCCGACTAAGCGGGTGCCCCAAGATCGGGATCGTGGTTTTCGCGAGCGTGGCCAAACGGTATGTCGGAGAAGCCCTAGGGGCTCCAGTCGGGGTCACGACCCAGGCGGGCAAGGAGTCTGGTCTGTGCATCTGATCCAGCGGGTACCCGTAACGGGCTGTCATACATGCCCGATCCGGAGAGGACTGTGTCATCGGAGGGTAGGCCTTCCAAGAACGTGCGACACAGCTGAGGGTCAAGGACGATTTCGTGCCCTGCCGCCCGAGCGAGGTCCCAGGTATGAACCGTCACGTCAAGGCTCAGCAGCGGCACGATGCGAGCCGCGTCAATCTGGGACGGGGGAGTATTACCAACCGGAGGAACGTGGACGACGCTCTCCAACAGGCCGGGACGGCTCAGCAGAGGTTCGAGTGCCTCGAGAGTGGCCGCCCAGCGACCCACAGGATCGCCCTTTGGGCGCTGTGGCTTGGCACCCAGCGGCCTGAGAAGTAGTACATCGTGAAATCCGATCACGTGCTCCAGGACGCCTCTTGCGTCCCATTCGGCGCACGGTGATTGCGACTGCCAGTGCTCGCCGACTTCGCTGACCGCGTCGCCGAATGTTTCACAGATTCGCCTGTGCCGGTCCGCAATGTCGTTTGATTCATCCGCCATGTGAACCTCCTGGGCACCATTGTCTCAGTCTCGCTGCGCAGGTGCTGGGTATCCGAGATGGCCGGGTCGGCGACAAAGCTACGTGTTTGCGTCCGTCCGGCACGCGCGTCTCCCGAGCAACATGAGCTTGACTGTCGAAAGCAACGGTCAGGCCCGGGGCGGAGCCTCGGTGCATCCCCGGGAGCCGGATTGCTCCGCCCGCCAGCAGAAGGGACAACCCGATGGATTCTGATGCCCAGACGAAGGCGGCACTCGAGGAACACTGGCGGGCATCGGAACGCGGGGATGTCGAAGCCGAGCACGCCATCTACAGTGCGGACGCGATCCTGGACTATCCCCAGTCAGGTGAGCGATTCCGGGGCCGCGCAACAATCTCGGCTCAACGTGGCGGGCATCCTGCCAGTCGCCGGTTCACCGTCCTCCGGATCGTCGGCGGCGGAGATCTGTGGGTAAGCGAGTGCATCATCACGTACGACGGGGTGCCCACCTACTCCGTGAGCATCATGGAGTTCTCCCACCCGTATGTGGCTCACGAATCGCAGTACTTTGCAAATGCCTTCGGCGCGCCCGAATGGCGGGCAGCCCTCGCTGAGCCGATGCCGGGCAGGAACATCGTCAGAGCCTGACCCGGGCCGGGTACTCGACGCTCACTTCGCCAACCTTCCAGCAGCTCCTCATCCCCTTCGATGATCCTGGTCGGACTGGCCCCGAACTCCGGACTCTTCCGACGGCGTTCCACGGCCTCGAAGGGCCGCTTGACCGTCTCGGTCAGGCTCGTACCGCCGGCACCCGTCGAGGCGACTACCAGCCGGCCCCCGCCGGGCCGACCCCAGGACTCCGCCGACCCCGGGTCCCGGCTACCCGGCCTCCGGGGATGACGGGCCCAACTCGCCGGCCGCACCGGGCCTGGGGAGGGGTTCGGGATCGGGGACCAGGCTCAACCCGGTGGCCTCGTCCTGCGGCGCCCGGATGTTGAAGTCGACCCGGTCGGCGCGGGTCGGCCGGGACATCAGGTAGCCCTGGTAGAGGTCGCAGCCGAGCTCCGAGACCCGTTGCAGCTGGATCGGCGTCTCCACCCCCTCGGCCAGGACCACCAGTCCGAGCGCCTTGCTGAGCTGGACGATGGCGGCGACGATGGCTTCGTCGTTGTCGAAGGTGCCCAGGCCGTCCACGAACGACTTGTCGATCTTAAGGATCTTGACGGGGAAGCGCTTGAGCTGGGCGAGCGACGAGAAGCCGGTACCGAAGTCGTCGATGGCCAGGCCGACGCCCATCTCGTGGATGCCGCCCAGCATGGCGATCGATGCCGACGTGTCACTCATCAGCATGCTCTCGGTCACCTCCATCACCAGCGCCTCGGGAGGGAGCCCCGAATCAGCCAGCGCCGAGGCGATGGTGTCGAGGAGCTCGGTGTCGCTCAGCTGGTGGGCCGACAGGTTCACGGTGACGTAGGCGTCCTCGGCCCCGGGCAGCTCGCGGCGCCATTTGGCCATTGCCTGGCACGCCTCCCGGAGCACCCAGCGCCCGAGCGAGAAGATCAGGTCGGTCTCCTCGGCGAACGGGATGAACTCCATCGGGCCGAGCAGGCCCCGGGACGGGTGGTGCCAGCGGACCAGCGCCTCCATGGCCACGATCCGGTCCTCCTTGACGGTGGCGATGGGCTGGTAGTGGACGGTCATCTCGTCGTGGTCGATCGAGTGGCGCAGGTCGTCGTAGATCTCGAGGCGGGCAACCGACTTGGCCCGCAGCGACTCGTCGAACACCTCGACGCGCGAGCGTCCCCGGTTCTTGGCCTGGAACATGGCCGTGTCGGCCTGCTGGAGGATGTCCTGGGCGGCCTGGCGGCCCCGCATGACGAAGGAGATCCCGACGCTGCAGGTGACCACCACGTTGCGCCCGGATGAGAGCTGCACCGGCTCGGCCAACAGTCTCGAGTACTCGGTGGCCAGGCTCACCGCCACGTTGACGTCGTGGACGTTGCGGCAGAGCACGACGAACTCGTCGCCGGAGAACCGGCTGACCAGGTCGCCGCCTCGCACCGCCGACTTGAACCGCTGGGCCAGGGCCAACAGGACCTCGTCGCCACAGGCGTGCCCGAACGAGTCGTTGACCAGCTTGAAGCGATCGAGGTCGATGAAGAGGACGGCCAGGTTGGTGCCCCGCTGCATCGACACCATGAGCTCCCGCTCGAGCTCGTCGTTGAACAGGGACCGGTTGCCGAGCCCGGTGAGCGAGTCGTGGTAGGCCAGCCAGTGCAGCTGGGCCTCCGCCGCCTTCCGGTCGGTCACGTCGGTGAACGAGCAGACCACCATGGGGGCGTCCACCTGCCCGGCCCCGGACAGCAGGCGGGAGCTCAGCGAGAGCCACTGACGGCGGCCGCTCCCGTCGGTGACGCCGACCACCACGTCGTCCTCGGACTCGCCCGACAGCAAGGTGCGTGCGTGGGGGAACATGCCCGGTGACATCGGATGCCCGTTGGCCTCGATGGCGATCGACGCCCCGGTGAAGATCTGGTGGCTGTTCCCCGCCTTCAGCCGGTCCCCGAGGATGCGGCCGGCCGCCTCGTTGTGGGCGGAGATCCTGCCCGCCTCGTCGAAGAGCACGATGCCCTCGCTCAGCGAGGCCACCACCGCCTCGTACCGCTCCTCGGCGGCCCGGCGACCGGCCTCGGCCTGGCGGGCGTCGGTGAGCTCGGTGCACACCACGACCCAGCCGGACGGCTGGGTGTCGTCGTCAATAAGCGGGTCGATGGAGACCATCACGTCCACCGAGGAGCCGTCCTTGCGCACGTGGGTCCGCTGGCCCCGCTCGAGGACGGCCGCGCTGTCGGTGCGGTTGGCGGTGACCACGGCGCCGATGGACATGCCGGCCACCTCGGCCTCCGTCCATCCGTAGATGGCCTGTGCCGCCTCGTTCCAACTCTCGATCATGCCGTTGGCGTCGATGCCGATGATGGCGTCGGAGACATGGGCGACCAGGCTGGCCCGGTAGCGGCTGGCCGATTCGGCGGCCCTGCGCTCGGAGATGTCCCTGGCGATCACCTGGTAGGCGGGTTCACCGGCCCAGACAGTGCGGACGCTGGTCACCTCCATGACGGTCACGGTTCCGTCGAGGGCGACGACCCGCACCTCGCCGTGCTCGAAGAACTGTCCCTGCTCGGTGAGCTGGGCCAGGCGCTCGGCCACCTCGGGGATGTCACCGGGGTGCATGAAGTCGGTCATCGGGCGGCCGTAGTGCTTGGCGATCGCCTGGCTGTACTCCTCGTCCGTCGACACCGAGCCGGTCATCCGCGCCGCGGCGCGGTTGCCGTAGACAAGCTTCCCGTTTTGGTGCACGAACACCACGTCGGGGGAGACCTCGGTGAGGAGCCGATAGCGGTCGACCATCTCGCCGAGCTCCTTCTCGTACCGCTGCTGGGCGGTCACGTCGACCACCACGCCGGCATAGAAGGACCGGGGCCGATCCTTGGGTGCATCGCCCGAAGTGGTCATGGGAGACGCCCGGACCACCACATTGTGGGCGACCCCGTCGGGGCAGTGCACGACCATCTGGAGGTCGAACTCGGCCGGCGGCGAGCCCCGGCGGATCGGGGCCAGGATGGGTGCGAGCAGCGCGTCCCCGGCCTCGGCGCCACCGGCGAAGCGCGAAGAGAGGCCCGACGGATCCCGTTGGTCGCTGCGGCGACGGCCCGGCCCTTCGGCGACGCTGAGGGCGGCGGCGTGGTCGGGGACCACGGAGAACCCCCGCACCCCCTCCTCGAACCCGAAGAACTCCTCGATCGGGGAGGACCAGATGACCGAGTCCCGGCCGATGTCGTAGACCCAGGTCACCGACTGGAGCTCGTTGCCGACGAGCTCCACCCCCTGGGACAGCTCGAAGGCGCGCTCGCCGAGCGGCGACCGGGCCAGCTCGACTCGATCGAACGACACCCGGGAGCGCCGATCGCCGAAGCTGCTCGTCTTGGCCATAGAACTCGGGTATCGGCGCAATCGGGGTCGACCTTTAGCCTTGGGGACGGCCGTCAGTGCCTGAATCGAGTGCCCTTTCTCGGCCAGTGACGGAGCGGTCCGGCTCCGACCCTATTTGTCGGGTTCCGCCAGCACCACGACGGTGTTATATCCACCCATGCCGAGGGCCGACTTCAACATCAGCCCTGGCACACGCGGGGTCCGCCCGTCGACGAGCTTCGGGTGGCCGGGCGCCACCTGGCGTGGGGCGGGAACGAATCCGGTCTGGAAGGCGTAAATAGTGGCCAGTGTCTCTGCTGCGGCCGCCGCCGACTGGCAATGGCCTATCAGCGGCTTGACCGAGAAAATGCCACGGGCGGCCGGAAAGAGGTCATCGAGGACCTTCGTCTCGGCTGCGTCGCATTGGGCGGTGCCAGGACCATGGGCATTGATGTAGGCGACGTCCTCGGGCTCGACGCCAGCGTCGGCCACGGCCTCGCGGAAGCAGCGGAACATCTCTTTGAGGTCCGGCGCCACCCCGACCAGGTTGTAGGCGTCCATGGTCATCGCCCCCCCGAGCACCGAGGCATAGGAGCCGGTCGTGTCGGAGGAGAGCACCATGGCGACGGCCGCCTCACCCCCGACGAAGCCCCGACTGCCCTCCTGGAAGGGACGGCAGGCCTCGAAGGGCGGTGTGTCGAGGACGGCCACGCCGAGGTCCCTGAAGGCACGCAGGTTCTGGGGCATCCCCGAGAGGTCGGTGGCCAGCAGAATGACATCGGACGCAATGCCGGTATCAATCCACGACTTGGCGGTGATCATGGCGGCATTGGCGCTGGCGCACATGGCGGAAACCGACATGGCCGGGCCGTGGAAATCATTCTCGTTCATCATCATGGAAATGACGGTGGAGGGCATCATATTGACCCACCGCTTGGCCCTGACCCGGCTCTCGCCCGACCGGTAGAACTCGCTCCACATGTCGATGTCGCCCTTCTCGAGGCTGTGGACCACCCCCACCACCGGCCCGGGCTTCCAGCCCCGCTCGAGGGCGTCGGCAATGGCCTCCCGGGCGGCGAAGCGCAGCGCCCGCATGAAGCGGCTCGGGCCGTCGCGGCGGTCGCCTTCATCGGTGATCAGGGACAGGTAGGCCTGGCCGTTCTCGAGATAGCCGTCGAGGCCTGCGACCAGCTTGACCGCGCTCTCGCCCAGGAGGAACCCGTCCCAGATGTGCTTTTTGCCCCAGCCGTAGCCGGTGACCGCGCCTACTCCGTTGATGCTGATCGGAGACCGGCCGCGGGGCCGGTCTCGGGTCGGATCGCTGGGGGATGAGGGGAACGCCTCCGACATTGGGACTCCTCGAATTCAGGTCATTCAGTGGATCGATGCGCCTGGCGGGGCGGGATCATTGATCCTGGGCAGGGTGTAGCGGATGCTCGGTCACATTTCGCGGTGATGACAGATTATTGCTCACTGCCGCAGGGGGCACAATGGGCAATTCCGCTCCCCTAGGGCACCGCACCATTGACGGGTGGGCCTGGGATGCCATTTGCCCGGTTCCGTGCTCCATCGCCGGCGGTCATCCCACCGGCGGCCCCGCCTCCTGCCGGCCGGGAGCCCCGAAACCGTCGAGGACGGCGGTGGCCTCGGCGACCACCCGTCCTACCAGATCGGCCACCGTGGGAAGCTCGCCGATCTCACCGACGACCTGACCGGTCGGGAGCACGCCCACATCGGTCCGGCCCTCCACCAGCGCCGCCTTGGTCATCATCGGCGCGTTGGCCGCCATCACCACCTGCGGCCAGGTCAGTTCATTGCCGTGCTTGAGGGCCCGGCCCTCCCTCAGCAGTTCGGCGAGCGAGGTCCCGGTCTGGCGGCGGAAGGCGTGGGCGTTGGCCAGGGCCCGCGGCATGTTCCGCAGCCATCCCGCCCTCTCAAGGTGGTCGACCAGTCCGGTTCGGATCACCCGCTGTGGCGCTCCGTCGACCGCGGTCGAGACCACGGTGCCGGTGACCGGGGTGGCCAGGTAGAGCTGCTTCACGGCATCGGGCACCCGGCTCTCGCGGGTGAGCAGGAAGCGGGTGCCCATGGCGATGCCCGAGGCGCCGTAGGCGAGCGCGGCCACCAGCCCCCGCCCGTCGAAGAACCCGCCGGCGGCGATGACCGCCACCCGGTCCCCCACGGCATCCACCACCGCCGGACACAGGAGCGAGGTGGGCACCGTGCCCGTATGGCCTCCACCTTCCCCGCCCTGGGCGATCACCGCGTCGACGCCCCAGCCGGCCACCTTCTCCGCGTGGCGGCGGGCCCCGATGGTCGGCATCACCACCAGCCCGGCGTCGCGGCATCGCGCCACCAGGTCGGGGTTGGGCGCCTGGGCGAAGCTGGCCACCTTCACGCCGTTGTCGATCATCAGCGCCACCCGTTCGCCCACATCGGCCGCGTCGGTGCGCAGGTTGACGCCGAAGGGCCGATCGGTGCGCGCCCTGACCTCGGCGACGGCGGCGACCAGCTCGGGGAAGGTCATGGTGGCCGAGGCCAGGATGCCCAGTCCCCCCGCCTCGGCCGTGGCGGCGACCAGTCGGGGCCCGGCCACCCAACCCATGCCGGTCTGGACGATGGGGTACCGGACACCGACCAGCCGGCAGAACCGGGTGTCGAGGGCGGGATGCACCCGGTCCGGTCCCCGGTGGCCGATGGCGGGGTCCGAACCGGCCGAGCCGGTCATCGCACCTCGCGGTCCCGCAGGGCCCGGGGGTCGAGCACGGTGCGGATCAACTCGAGCTCCTCCGGGGCGGGCAGGCGGGTCCCGGGGACGTCCGGCGGCAGCACCAGGTCGAACCCGGTCGCCTCGACGATCTCGTCGACGGTCACGCCCGGGTGCACCGAGCGGAGGCGCATCACCCTGTCCGGCGTCTCGAAGTCGAACACGCCGAGGTTGGACACCACCCGACGGATCTCGTGATAGCGGGTGGCCGACGGGCCGGCGGCGGCGGCCCGCTCGTATCCCACGCCGGATACCACGTCGACGCGCTCGACGAACGACCGGGTCGTGTGGTTCGGCACCCAGTAGCTCGTCGAGTGGCTGACGGTGTTGCCCGGGGCACCGCGCACCCCGATGAGCTGCGCCTTGGGTCGGGACCAGTCGCCGATGGCACTGATGTTCTGGTTCCCGGTACGGTCGATCTGCGAGGCCATCATGATCAGGTTGCGCCGGCCCGACCACACCACGTCGAACACCCTCCGGTAGGGCATGTGCGATTCCAACACCAGCTCCGACGGGCGTGCCCCGAGCGCCGGGGCCCCGTCCACCAGGGCGGCGTCGCCGTCTGTGAGCACCAGGTCGGGGGCGAAGGTCAGGCGGGCCAACCGGGCCCCGATGGCCGGGGCCGTCCCGAAGGCGCTGGCCATCACCTCGCCGTCGCCCCGGAACACCTCGGCGCAGGCGATGGCGCAGAACTCCGCCCGGCTGACCCCCGACCCGTCGCTCCCCCCGGAGGCGGCGGTCACTTCACCACCTCCCTCGACGGCGTTCCCGGGGCCGCCGACCCGGCGCCCTCGGAGGCGAACGCCTCGGTGGCGGCCCGGTAGCCCGCCTCGTCCACGTCGAGGTAGCGCCCGCGGAAGGCGACCCACCGGTCCGGATCGCCGGCGGCGGCCACGTAGGCCATCTGGAATTCCTCGTCCCGTGGGTAGTCGGGTACGCAGGCGGTGAAGTGCGCGCCGCGGGGTGTCTCCACCACACCGTCGGTCAGTAGCCGGCTGATGCACATCGTCTGGATGGGGCCCTCCGATGTCAGCCGGTCGGTGTCGACGATGCGCTCGGCGGTCACGAAGCGGCGTTCGGCCGCACCGAGGAACAGCTCGTCGAAGAAGGGGTCCGGCCCGAGGATCTGGCCGGATCCCCTGGCATCGGCGCGGTTGACGTGGATGACTGCGGCGTCGAGCCGCAGGGCCGGGACCGCCACCAGCTCCTCGCCGTCGTCGTAGGGGGAGGTGACCGTCCGCAGCGAGGGATTGACCCGGAGCACATCGGATCCCAGCCCGGCCCGAGTGGGGAGGAACGGCACCCGCTGGGACGCGGCCAGCAGGCCCAGATAGAACATGCCCTCGTCGATCTCCGTGCTCTCGATGGCACCGGTCTGGCGGGCCACCCGGAAGTGGGGATCGGTGGGGATCGAGTCGAGGGTGACGAAGCTGAACACCGCCCTGGCGACCTTGCCGGCGGCGCAGAGGAGGCCCACCTCCGGCCCGCCGTAGGACACGACGGTGAGATCGGTGAGATCAGAGCGGAGTATGGCCCGGACCGCGGCCATCGGCTTGCGCCGCGACCCCCAGCCGCCGAGGCCGATGGTCATCCCGCTGCGCAGCTCGCCGACGAGGTCGTCGAGGCTCATCCTCTTGTCAGCCATGGCCCGATTCCTAGTTGGAGGTGTCGGCGTCGCGCTTCTCGACGAAGGCGGCGCGTTGCTCGTCGGCCACGCCGGCGACGTGCAGCTCGTAGGTGAAGCCCTGCTCGAACCGGTAGCTGCTCTTGACGTCGACCGGGTCGATGCCGTTGAGGGACTCCTTGGCCCTCCGGATGATGGTCGGGCTCTTGGCGGCGATGTCACCGGCGACCTCGTAGGCGGCATCGACCAGTTGGTCGCGGGGGACGACCCGGAGCACCGATCCGTAGTGGTGGAGCTCGGCGGCGGTGGCCGGCCGCGCGGTGTAGACCATCGCGCGCATCCGGTGCTGGGGGACCAGCCGGGACAGATGGGTGGCTGCACCCAGCGCCCCCCGGTCGACCTCGGGCAGTCCGAAGGTGGCGTCATCTGAGGCCACCACGATGTCGGCATTGCCGGCGATGCCCACACCTCCGCCCAGGCAGAACCCGTGGACGGCGGCGACGACGGGCACCTCGCACTCGTAGACCGAGGCGAAGGCGGCGAAGCACCCCTGGTTGGCGCCGATGAGGGCCCGGTCCCCCCCGGCGCGGATCTCCTTGATGTCCACCCCGGCGCAGAAGCCGCGGCCCTCGGCCCGCACGATCACCACCCGGTTGTCGGGGACCCGGCCGGCGGCCAGGACGGCCTCGGCCAGGGCGAACCAACCGGCCACGTCGAGGGCGTTGACCGGGGGGTGGTCGATGACCACCTCGGCGATGCCTGGCTGCAACTGATGGGACCTGATGGGCATGGCCTGCTCCGGTGGCTCGGGGGCATGGACCCGCGGATCGCCGCCCACGAGACCCGGTTTCGCGGACTGGGCGTGGGCACGCGCTCGGCGTGATCTGATTCGGCGTGATCTGATTCGGCGTGATCTGATACAGCGTCAGGACAGTACCAGTCGGCGACCGGGAGGCATCTGTGGCCACATTCGATTTCGCCCACGGCTCCGGGGCGCTCGACTTCACCGGCCGGGCGGTGGTGGTGACCGGGGGGGCCCGGGGCGTCGGCCGGGGGATCGCCGAGGCCTTTCTGGCCGCCGGTGCCGACGTGGTGGTGTGCGGGCGCCGTCCGGTGGCCGCCGACGAGCTCCCCGAGGCGACCGACGCCGGCGGGGTCCGCCGCCGCGCCGTCTTCGTGAGTGCCGACGTACGCGATCCCGATCAGGCGTCCTCGATGGTGGCGGCGACCGTGGACCGGTTCGGGAGGCTCGACACGCTGGTCAACAACGCCGGCGGCTCACCGCAGGCGGCCGCGGCCACCGCCTCCCCCCGGTTCTCCACCTCGATCGTGGCCCTCAACCTGCTGGCGCCCCTCCACTGCGCCCAGGCTGCCAATTCCGTCTTGCAGGCCCAGGGTGAAGGCGGGTCGATCGTCAACATCGGCTCGGTCAGCGGGATGCGTCCCTCCCCGGGCACCGCCGCCTACGGTGCCGCCAAGGCGGGTCTCATCAACCTGACCCAGACGCTGGCCATCGAGTGGGCCCCCCGGGTGCGGGTCAACTGCGTGAGCGCGGGGATGGTGGCCACCGAGGGCGCCGATGACCACTACGGGGGCGCCGCCGGGATGGCGGCCGCCGCCGCCACGGTGCCCCTGGGCCGGTTCGGCACGCCGGCCGACGTGGCCGGGCTCTGCCTGTTCCTGGCTTCGCCGCTGGCCGGGTACGTGACCGGTGCCAACCTGGTGGCCCACGGCGGGGGTGAGGTGCCGGCCTTCCTCACCGCCCTCGGGGGTTTGGGCGGCGGAAGTGCCGGAGCCGGCAAGGAGGGAGCCGGCAAGGAGGGAATCGGCCGGCCGGGAGCCGGCAAGGAGGGAGCCGGCAGGGAGGGAGCCGGTGGGGAGGGAATCGGCCGGGAATCAGGCACCGAGTAGGGGATTCGTCGCCAGGAAGTGCTCAAGTGGGACTCGGCGGAGTCCGATAATCCACAGGTGAGCCCCCCTGCGGCGACGCTGGTCATCGATGATCTCCGTGGCGGTCCCGCCGCAGCCGGCGCCGGGTCGTGGCCGTGCTGACCGAGACACTGCCTACCTTCACCCTGGCCGGCGCGCCCTACCTCGAGTTCCTCCCGGTCATCGACCTGTCCACGGGCCGATTGCTCGGGATGGAGGCGTTGGTCCGCTGGAACCATCCGGCCCAGGGCCTCATCCTGCCCGACCAGCTGATCCCGCAGGCCGAACTCAACGGCGACATCGGCCCGCTGACCGAGTGGGTCCTCATGGAGGCCTGCCACCAGGCGTGCAGCTGGTCGCCGAGCATCCAGCTTGGGGTCAACTGCACGATCGAGCAGTTGCGCCGGGGAGAGGTGTCCAAGGCGGTCGAGGCCGCACTCGACCAGACCGGCTTCGCCCATGGGCAGCTGACCGTGGAGGTCACCGAGGACGCCATCATCGATCCCTCGGCCTCGTCGGACCTGAAGACCCTGTCGCAGATGGGGGTGCAGCTGTCGGTGGACGACGCCGGCACCAACTGGTCCTCGTTCGAGCCGTTCAAGCGGCACTCGATCGGCACGGTGAAGATCGACGGCCCGTTCATCGCCGGCCTCGAGTCGAACCAGGGGATCAACCGGCTGGTGGTGGAGACGGTGATCCAGATGGCCCATTCGCTGGGCATGTCCGCCATCGTCGAATGGGTGGAGACCGAAGCCCAGGTCGAGATCGTCCGCTCGTTCAATGCCGACGCGGCCCAGGGGTACTTCTTCTCCCGGCCGATGTCGTGTGAGGACGCCGCCTCCATGGCCCGGGGCCCCGAGGTGCCGCAATTCTCCCGCACCCACATCCGGACCCTGGAGCGGCCCGACGGCTCGAGCGCCCCGGCGAACGGGTCGGCGGGGCCCGAGACCGGTGGAACCGACGCCGCCCGCCTCGAGGACCTGACCCTGGCCGACCTGCCCGCCGACCCCGAGGGGGAACCGCCGGTCGGGCCCGGCGAGCCGTCGGCGGGCCCGGCGGACGAAGCAGCCGACTCCCCCGCCTGACGTCGTCGGGGCACCCGCTACCTCCCGCTCCGGGGGGCCGGTCCGCCGAGGCCGCCTGGCATCTGACGGCCGGGAGTGGTCGGGGCCACCGAATTGCCTGTATACCTCAGGCCGTGAAAGTTGCCGTCATCACCGAGTCGCGCCCCGGAGAGGCGCGGGTGGCCGTCGTCCCCGAGGTGGCCTCCAGGCTGGCCGCCATCGGGGTGGAGACCGTGGTGGAGTCCGGCGCGGGGGACGCCGCCCGCTTCCCGGACGAGCTCTACCGCCAGGCCGGGGCGACCGTCGTGGCCGACGCCGCCGCCGCACTCGACGGGGCGTCGGTCGCCGTCCGGGTCCAGCCGCCCACCCCCGATGAGGTGGCAGGCCTCCCCGAGGGCGTGTCGCTGATCAGCTTCCTGCAGCCGTTCGCCGAGGCCGGGACGGTGAAGGCACTGGCCGACCGTGGGGCCACGGTCTACAGCCTCGACCTCCTGCCCCGCATCAGCCGGGCCCAGTCGATGGACGCCCTGTCGTCACAGGCCACGGTGGCCGGCTACCGGGCCGGCCTGTCGGCAGCCGAGCATCTGGCCAAGTTCTTCCCCATGTTCATGACCGCGGCGGGCACCGTGCCGCCGGCCAAGGTCCTGGTGATGGGAGCGGGCGTCGCCGGCCTGCAGGCGATCGCCACGGCCAGGCGGCTCGGCGCGGTCGTGCGGGCCTACGACGTGCGGGCCGCGGCCAAAGAGGAGGTGCAGAGCCTCGGCGCCAAATTCGTGGAGCTGGGGCTCGAGGCCCAGGACGGTGCGGGCGGGTACGCTAAGGAGCAGTCGGCGGACTACCTGGCCAGGCAGCAGGAGCTGCTGGCGGCAGAAGTGGCCGCCTCGGACGTGGTGATCACCACGGCCCAGGTTCCCGGGCGCAAGGCGCCCCTGCTGGTGACCACGCCGATGGTGGAGGGGATGTCCGAGGGCGCGGTCATCATCGACCTGGCCGCCGACTCGGGCGGGAACTGCGAGCTGTCGGTGGCCGGCCAGGACGTCTCGTACAAGGGGGTCACCGTGGTCGGGCTCACCAACCCGCCTGCCTCCATGCCGACCCATGCGAGCTTCCTCTATGCCCGCAACATCGCCAACTTCCTGGGCCTGCTGGTCAAGGACGGCGAGCTGGCCCCGGACTTCGACGACGAGATCGTCGCCGGGACCTGCGTGGTGCGGGACGGGACGGTGGTGCACGGGCCGACGGCGGAGGTGCTGGGCCTGGCGGCACCGGAGCCGGATGCAGGGGCGGAACCGAAGGAGGCAGGGCCATGAGCACCGGAATTCTCGAGTTCCTCACCATCTTCGTCCTGGCCGCGTTCGTCGGCAACGAGGTCATCGGCCGGGTGCCGAGCATCCTGCACACGCCGCTCATGTCTGGGAGCAATGCCATCCACGGCATCGTCCTGGTCGGGACCATCCTGATCATGGGGAGCGCCCACGGCGCCGTGCAGACCACCCTGGCCTTCCTGGCGGTGGTCCTCGCCACCCTCAACATCGTGGGCGGCTTCGTGGTCACCGACCGGATGCTGGAGATGTTCAAACCCAAGCCGGCCGAGCGGGTCCCGAAGGCGGCCGACGGGCCGGGACACGGCGATGCCGGTGATGCCGGGTGACCCTCAACACCTGGATCGACCTGGTCTACCTGGTGGCCGCCATCGGGTTCATCCTGGCCCTGAAGGGTCTGAGCTCGCCCAAGCACGCCCGCAACGGCAATCTGCTCGGCGCCGCCGCCGCGGCGGTGGCCGTCGGCTTCACCTTCGCCTACCCGCAGGTGCGCGCCCACACCATGAACCTGGTCCTCACCCTGGTGGCCATGGCCATCGGTGCGGCGGTGGCCGTGCCGGCCGCCCGCAGGGTGAAGATGACCGCGATGCCCCAGATGGTGGCCATCTTCAACGGCGTCGGGGGCGGTGCCGCAGCACTGGTCTCGATCGTCGTGTTCCTCCTCGAGGCGCCGGGCAAGCCTGCGACCTACCGGATCGCCGAGGTGTTGTTCGGCGTATTGGTGGGGTGCGTGTCCTTTTCGGGGAGCGCCATCGCCTTCGCCAAACTGCAGGAGCTGATGACCGGGCGCCCGATCACCTACCCGGCCCAACAGGTGATCAATGCCGTGGTGGCCGTGGCCATCGTGGCCCTGGCCGTCGGGACCCTGGTGACCGGGTCGGTGCCACTGTTGGCGGCGACCGCGGTGTTGTCGCTGGTGCTCGGCATCATCTTCGTGCTGCCGATCGGCGGCGCCGACGTCCCGGTCCTGATCTCCCTACTCAACTCGTTCACCGGCCTGGCCGTGGCCGCGTCCGGATTCACCCTCAACAACAACCTGCTGATCATCGCCGGCACTCTGGTGGGCGCCTCGGGGATCCTCCTGACCCGGATGATGAGCAAGGCGATGGGCCGCTCGCTGGCCAACGTGCTGTTCAGCGCGTTCGGCTCGGTGGTGACGGCCGCCGGTGGGGCCGACGGGTCCGGGGAGTCCCGCCCGGTGAAGGCGGGCACGGCCGAGGACATCGGGGTGCTGCTCGCCTATGCGCGCAAGGTGGTCATCATTCCCGGCTACGGCTTGGCGGTGGCCCAGGCCCAGCACACCGCCCGCGAGCTCGCCGACCTGTTGATGGAGCGGGGGGTCGAGGTGTTCTACGCCATCCACCCGGTGGCCGGGCGTATGCCGGGGCACATGAACGTCCTGCTGGCCGAGGCGAACGTGCCCTACGACGAGCTGAAGGAGATGGACGAGGCCAACCCGGAGATGTCCACCGCTGATGTTGCCCTGGTCATCGGCGCCAACGACACGGTCAACCCTGCCGCCAAGAACACCGTCGGGAGCCCCATCTACGGCATGCCGATCATCAACGCCGACGAGGCGCAGAACATCGTGTTCCTCAAGCGGTCGATGCGCCCCGGCTTCGCCGGGATCGACAACGACCTGCTGTTCGACGAGAAGACGACGCTGCTGTTCGGGGACGCCAAGGACACGCTGGCCCAGCTGGTGGCGGCGGTGAAGAACGCGTAGCAGGCCCCGGGTGGTCGGCACTGGTCACCGGCCCGGTCAGGAGGCGCTGGTGAGCTCCTCGTCGGCGACCCCGTTGGCCGCGGCCAGCTTGGCGAACACCAGAACCCCCTGGCTGGTGGGGCGGGTCGAGAGCACGGTGACGGCCACCGTCCCCCGATCGACGAGGTGGGTCGCATCGTTGACCACGACCATGTCTCCGTCGGGCAGGTAACCGATCGCCTGACGCGGCTGGCGCCCCTGCTTGATGAGCTCGACCGAGAGCCGCTCACCGGGCAGGCGGTCGCGGGTCAGCGCATTGGCGATGCCGCGGAGGTCGACGACGGCCAGCTCCCAACGGGCGGCCTCATCGACGATGTTGGAGGAGCAGGTCCCGATGCGGAGGCCGACCCGGCGGGCCACGGTCATCAGCTTGATGGTGGGGTCGTCGACTTCGGGGACCTCGTCACGGGCGACGTGGACCGGTACGCCGAGCTCCCGGAGCGCCTCGACGGACTCGAGGCCCCGCCACGCCCGGCGGGAGCTGACCGGGTCCGGGGCTTCGGCCACGGCCCGGACATGGTCGACGACGAACTGGGGGATGACCAGGCCGCCGGGCAGCAGCCCGCCCCGGCCCAGCACCAGCAAGAAGCGGTCCATGATGGCGGAGGCGTCGACCAGCAGGGCGTGGCCCGGGTGCGGCTGCACGTGCGGCGCCAGGATGCGCGACAGGCCGGCCGCGGCGACGATCTGGCGGCCCTTGACCTGACCGAGCCGCCACCCGAAGGTGGCCAGCACCCACGAGGCCACCGCGGTGGCGAGCACGGCGGAGCCGGACCGGAAGAGGACCATGAGGGGCAGGCCGACGACGAGGCCGAGGAGCATCCCGGTGGTCGAGATGATGGAAGCGGCGAAGATCTCCCCGGGTGGAGTCTTGCGGAAGAGGAAGACCGCCCTCTGCAGCCCTTTGTCGGTCAGCCGCCCGGCCACACCGCCGAGGACGTAGCTGACCCCCGCGCCGAGGAGCAGCCCGATGACCGGGGAGTGGGGGTTGCCGTCGACGTGGCGGCCGATCTCGAACCCGGCCACCGATCCGGCCAGCACGAAGAGCAGGCGGAAGCCCTCGACGAAGATCATTGGCCCACTGTCCCCTTCGGGAAATCGACTCTCGGATGCTTCATCTGGGTAACCAGTCTGGTTTCGCCACGCAACGACGGCCCGCATGTCCATTGTCGGAAGCGGCAGGGCGAATCTTTAGGGATGCCCGGATGGGGGCGTGCCGGGAATTCGACACAATTGCGCGGCCACCATTGACAAATTCCCTTGTGCCTAGCATTAAAATGCTCAGAGTGGTAGCCTGACCACAGACATTTGGCGGGCATCGGGCCCGAATGTCGGTGATCCGCGCAGCCTCACACGCCGAGCATCCCATGAGATCCCTCCGTCGTCCTTCCCGCACTCCTTCCCGCACCACCCTGTCTGCCGGTCCGGTCGTCCTGCGCGGCGTCGTGGGCCTGCCGACCGGAGCCCCCGGTGGCGTGGCCGCCGGTCCGCTGGATGTCCCCGGGGGCGAGGCGCAATTCGACCTCCGGACGACCGACGCGGGCCTGATCATCGCCCGGTCGGACTGGTTCCGGCTCGAGGTGCCGTCGCTGGTTCTGTGGTCGATCGTCTCCGGCGTGGTCACAGGCCCGGTTGCCGGGCTGGCCGATGGTCCGAACACACACGTTCTCGAGCTCACCGTCAGCGACGACGCGTGGGCCGCCGACCACAGTTCGTTCCGGTTCCTCGTCCCCACCTCGGATGTGGGCCCCTTGTTGCGGGCGGTCGCCGCCGGGCGCGAGTCGGCGATTCCGGCCGTGGCGTCCGCCGGGCCCGATGACGTCCCTGCCGCCGTCGGTGCCGTGTCCGGTGCTGTGGGTGCTGCTGCAACGGGTGCCGCCGGTTCTGGTGCAGCCGGCGCCACTGATGCTGTCGGAGGAATGGCTGCGGCCGTATCGCACTGGCTGGGTGACCGCCGGAAGACCGCCGATCCTCGGCACGGGCTCGGCCGGCGCCGGATCGGGCCGGCGGCAGTGGCCCTGGTGGCCCTCATCCTCCTGGCCGGGAGCACCAGCAGTTCGTTCGGCTCATTCGCCGGCGGGGCGTCGCGGCACCGGGGCGCCCCCGCCCGGGGGAACGGGGCACAGGCGGCCGAGACCCATCCCGTGGTCGACCTTCCCGCTGCCACCGCGACCCCGGCCCCGGCCCCGCCGTCGCTGGCCGCCTCCCCCGCGTTGCAGCCCCATGAGATCTTCGGCTACGCCCCGTACTGGACACTGCCGCAATCCGCCGGTTTCGACGTCAAGGACCTGACCACCCTGGCGTACTTCAGTGTCGACGCCAATGGCGACGGCACCTTGGACGAGAGCGGTTCGGGGTGGAACGGGTACGAGAGCCAGGACCTGGCGAACCTGGTGACCAGATCGCACGCCGCGGGCGACCGGGTGGTGCTCACCGTGACCTGCTTCAGCCAGGCCGCCCTGGACGCCATCACCTCGGACCCGAACGCGGGAGCCCGGTTGTCAGCGGCCCTGGTGGCTGCCGTCTCCGCCAAGAACCTCGACGGTGTGAACTTCGACTTCGAGGGGGAGGGGAGCGGCGACCGGCGTGGGCTGACGGCGCTGATCACCCAGGTGTCCTCGGCCCTGCACGCGGCCGACTCCCACTGGCAGGTGACCATGGCGACCTATGCCAGCGCGGCAGGGGACAGTGCTGGCTTCTATGACGTGGCCGCCCTGGCCCCGGCGCTCGATGGGTTCTTCGTCATGGCCTACGACATGAACGACCGGGTGACGCCGAGTGCGACGGCGCCATTGACCGGTGGGGGATTCAACGACACCCAGGCGCTTCAGCAGTTCACCGCCGTGATGCCGCCCCAGAAGGTGATCCTTGGGGTGCCCTTCTACGGGTACGACTGGCCGACGACGGACGGGACACGGACCGCGCAGCCCACCGGGGGCGAGAGCCCCCTCAGCGACGGGGTGATCGCGGCGTCGGGCCATCCGACCTACTGGGACCCGGCGACCCAGACCCCATGGACCTCCTACCAGGTGGGCTCCCAGTGGCACGAGACCTTCTTCGACGATCCGACGTCTCTGGCCCTCAAGGCCCAGCTGGCCAACGCCTTCCACATCGGGGGCATGGGAATCTGGGCCCTGGGTATGGACGGCAACGATCCGGCCATGCTGGCGGCCCTGCTGGGCAACGCTCCCGCGGTCAAGAACTATCAGACCGGGCCGACACCCAGCGCGGCCGGCACCCCACCCGGCACCCCGCCCGGCAGCGGCTTCGTGACCACGGGAGTCTGGAACGACACGACCGTCCCCCTCAGTCCGGTGGTTCCTCCCACCGCCTACGGCGACGCGCAGTACCTGGGGACGCTCAGCGGGGTGCAGACCACGGCGCCGGCACTGGCCTGTCTGCAGTCGGGTCCGCCCCTCGAGGTCTGGTCGATCGCCGCCCTGCCCGGAGTCGACGTGGCGGTGGCGGCGCAGCCCGGCAACTGCGTGACCGGCATGTGGACATTCCCCCCGCCGGCCACCTCGGGCGGGCCAGGCGCAGGCGCCACGACCACGACCTTCCCGCCCACCACCCTGCCGCCGACGTCCACGACCACGACTGGCGTCCCACCGACGAGTACGACGACGTCCGTTCCGTCCACCACGACGACCGGGCAGGCAACGACCACGACACTCGGGCACTAGTACCTCCCGGCGGTTCCGAAGTGCAGGGCTCATGGGTCCAAGGGGCGCACGGTCGGCTCCGGCCCGGTGCCCAAGTGATGCCGGCGGCGCGGTGGAAGGCCGCACGATGCAGTGCGGCTATTCTCGTCGGCACCCGGGGGTGTAGCTCAGCTGGTAGAGCGCTACGTTCGCAATGTAGAGGCCGACGGTTCGAGTCCGTTCACCTCCACCGACCGGGACGGTGCGCGAACCGCATCGTCCTGCTGGTGGTCCCCGCCGATGGGAACACGGAAGATCGGATGAATGGCCTGCCGACTTTCCACCCGGATCTCGTGGATCAGGGCCTGGAACAGTGACTTGACCAGGGCGCTCGATCCGCCGGCCACGGCCTGCTCCACACGCTGACGAAGGTCGCCCAGTTCGGCCGACGTTGGGGCGACAAGCTCGGCCTCGGTGACCGCTGCATCGAGTTCGAACATGCGGGCCCGGAGAGCGGTGGCGTTTGCCCCGAGGTCCTTCACCCGTTCGCCACAGATTTCCTCGGGCATGGTGCCGGACTCGAATGCCTGCAGGTAGCGGTCGATACAGCGCTCCACCTTGTCGAGCTCGGCCTGGAGGGCGGCTCGCTCTGCGACATGCGGCGACTCGTCGAGGTCGGCCCGGTGCTGAGCTTCGGCAATGGCCTTGGCGAACAGATCGGTGTCCTCGTAGGCAGAGAGGAGGGAGCGGAGGACCGCATCGTCGAGGTCTTGAGCTGGGAGCCGGTCGGCGGTGCAGGACTTCGTCCCGTAGCGCTGTCGTCCGCCGCATGTGTAGTAGCGGTAGGTGGCGCTGCGACCAGTGGCTCTGGTGCCGGTGAAGTGACTGCCGCAGTTCCCACACACCACCAGTCCGGTCAGCAGGTAGTCCGAACTGTTGGACGCCCGCTTGGCCACGTCGTCGCCCCGTTCGGCCAGGATGGCTTGGGCTGCATCGAACAGACCCTGCTCCACCAGCGGCGGATGGTCGCCATCGGTCCAGACACCCCGGAAGTTGACCTGGCCCAAGTAAGTGCGATTGCGCAGCACGGTGAGGATCGACTTGAACTGCCACGGCCTGCCCGAGCGGGTGGTCAGGCCCGACGCCGTGAGCTGGTTGGCGATGGCGTGGCTGCCCAGGCGCTTGTTGGCATAGAGGTCGAAGATGACCGGGATCAGTGGTGCCTCGTCCTCGTCGACCTCGAGTCTCCCTTCACCCTTGACGGCCCGGTAGCCGAAGGGCTGGGTCCCGCCGCACCAGCCGCCCTGGGATGACTTCCGCTCCATGCCGGCGATCACTCGGTCGATGATGGTGGCCCGCTCGAACTCGGCGAACACCCCGAGCATCTGGACCATCATCCTCCCCGCTGGCGACGTCGTGTCGAAGGGCTCGGTGGCGGAGCGGAAACCGACTCCGGCTGTGTCCAGAGTCTCCAGCACCTCGGCCAATCCACGCACCGACCGGGCCAGCCGATCCACCCGGTAGACGAGGAGGAGATCGAACCGACCGGCCCGTGCAGCACGGAGTGCGCCCTGGAGGCCTGGCCGTTCCAACTTGGCGCCAGACATCTGGTCGGTGAAGGTGCCAACCAGTTCCCAGTCCTCCTGGCTGGCCACATAGGAGGCCAGCCGTTCGGACTGGGCCCCGAGGGAGTAGGGCTGGTTGACCTCGTCGGTCGAGATCCGGGTGTAGGTGGCGATCCTCACGTCAGGCTCCCTTCTCGGTTCTGGCCCATTGTGGCTCCGGGGTCCGGCTCGGTGCCCGAGAGCACTCTCGCCAGGCCCTCAACGGGTCCGAACGGTCAAGCATCCCCGCTGGCTGTGACGGCCGGGGCCTCCGAATCGGACTCCGGGGGAGCCGGCCGGACGATCAGGGGCACCAGCAGCTCGGCCAGCGCCTCGACGGCCTGGCGCTCCTCGTCGGCGGACAGGTCGACGAAGCTCGGTGCGGAGACGGTCACGGTCGAACCTCCCGCCCGCATCGACCGAGCTGGCCGCTTCGCTTGCCGCGGACGCACCGAACCCCGGGCGGTAGCCGGGGGTCGGGTGCGGCTCGCTGGTACTCGTCGATCTCTATCGGCCACCGGTCCTCCATCGGTTGTGCCGGATGCAGATCCCCGGCCCATCCCATGGTCCTGATGGACGTCACCCTGAACGTCATCCTCGCCAACGCGTCGTGCTGAGCTAACGTCACCCTCGCTACCGTGCGCCTCGAACGAACGTCACCCTGGGCCCCTTCTTCGTCGTTCCAACGTCACCCCCGACCGGACCAACGTCACCCTCGGTCAATTCACGATCGCTCCAACGTCACCCCCGCTGCTGGCAACGTCACCCCGGCCACCGCCAACGTCACCCTGGCCAGAATCCTCATTCGTTCCAACGTCACCCCCGACCGGACCAACCTCACCCTGACACCCGGACGGGCGGATCATCGCCCTGTCGGCGACGTATCTTGCAAGACGTCGGTGGCCAGACCTTCGCCTCGGCCTCAAGGGGCGCTGCCAGGCGCCGCCACGGTGACGCCCGGCTTCGCCGTCGCCTCGACAGGCTCGGCTCCATCACCGGGCTTCGCTTCTCGCTCAGCCTGCGGCTGCCCTTGACCCCGACGCGCTGGCCTGGGATCTCAGCGCCCACTGGAGCAAGGGTCAAGCCTTGCTCCCACGCCGCTCAGAATGGGCCCTGAGCCCCTCTCCGGCCTGCCGTGGCCCTCCCGCACCGCGGGCAGCCAACGGATGCTGGCTGGGAGCACCTGAGCACGCCGGCTCGGCTGCGTCACCGAATCAAGGGCCGAACACGATTGCATCAACCCCTCCAGCTGCGCTGCAGGGGCGTACCGGACGGGAGCCCGCCACCTGAGTTTTCATCCTGCCGCCTTCGTCGCCCAGGCACTCGCTGGCAAGGTGCGCGCACCACCTCTGTCGCCGCCCCGACTGAACCCGATTCGTATCGGACCCGGGGACTGTCGTCGGTGGTCGCCGGAGGGACCGGCGTCCAGGCGGGCATCGAGCCCGCCGGTCCGCCGATTTTGAACGTCACCCTCGGTTCTGCCAGACCGGTACATTTCGCGGCCACACCTGTGCACCAATGGATGCGAACGTCGCCCTCGTCCGTCGCGAATCTTGATTCTGCGAAGGTGGCGGAGCCTGCCCGAAGGGCAATCGCGACAGCGGTGTCACGGGTGTGGAAGATGAGTTCCCGCTCTGGCAGAGCTGATCAGGGTGACACGGTGACACACGTGAGCCCGGTAGATCATCTCTTTGAAGCGTTGCCGATCGGCCACACTGTCAAGTTGGTCCCTTGGATGGGTTCACGGGAAGCTGCGCTGAGGCTTCCCTGATGCAAGCCACGGACAGGCGCAATGGGTCTTGGGAACCCGCCCGGCTTCGATCACATTCTCGGTTCGCGCCACATGAGCCACATGACGGTCCGGTGAGCATCAGGGCGTTCTCGAACGGCCACCCGTGGCGCTTGAGCAACACCCTGGTTCCAGCGGCTCCCTCACATGGAGTAGCGATACGGCCACGCACTGTGGTTGAATGGGTCTTATCGCACGATGGGCAGCTCGGAAGGGCATCTCGAGCCGGTAGACGGGGGCTTTGATGGCAATGCGCTCGATGGGGACGGTCGGGCAACGGTACAGGGTCACGAGGCTGGCGCCGGTCTTGGCCGCGATCATGGCCTGCCTGTCATCATTCGCAATCCAGGTCCCGCCCGCCAGCGCAGCCCCCATAGCCCCAAAGACGCCCCCCGTGCTCCCAGCCCAAACAGCGCAGAAGCCGACTGAGGCTCCGAAGTCAAAAGCCAATCCGCTGGCCCGCTCTATTTCATGCTCGTCCGGTATCAGCTCAAGTCCGACCCGGCGGTCGCCATCCGCACCCAACAGGGCGACGCAGAGCACTGCCGGGTGCACCGTCTCGGTCTTCAACGGCACGACGTGGTCGAAGCCGGTGAACCCGTTTGCCAATGACGGAGTCTACGGCGACTACAGCAAGGGGAGCCAGGGCTGCTTCAGTTCCGCCACCTGTGTGGTGCTCTCCAACGACGGCTACCTGGCGGTGTTCAGCGGTGGCACCTGGACCGGGCCGATCGATCCGTTCGCTGCTGACGGCGCCGTTCAATACCAGGCGGATTCGACCCAAGCGATACTCTGTCCAACGGACGGAACCTGTCTCGCCTACTCCTTCGGGGGATGGGTTTCGGCCTTGGGGGGCGCCACGTGGTCACCGGCTGTCAACCCATTCTCCAGCGACGGCGTTCCCGGGGGAGACGTTGTTGACGTCCCGAATGCGATCGACTGCACGTCTGCGACGTTCTGCTATGCGGCTTCGAACGGAGGCTATCTGTCGTTCTTCGATGGATCGTCGTGGAGCACCCCGCAGTCGATGCTCGGAGCGCAGAATGCAGGATCGCCGATTCAACTGATCTGTCAGTCCACGTCGTCCTGCGTCAACCAGTTCTACGACGGATCGCTCTCGTTCCTGGTGGGTGGCAGCTGGTCGTCCATGGCGAGCCCGTTTCCTCCTTCCGACGGCCCGCAAGGGTACCTGGCCTGCCCGACCTCCACCTTCTGCTACGACGTCGGAAACTACGGTGGGCTGGCCCTGTTCACCTCGGGTCAAGAGGTATCCGAATCGGACCCCTTCACTTCGACGGGTCTGCAGTACGGACCATCGTCCATCGCTGCGGCCTCCTGTTTGTCCGTCACGTTCTGCGTTGCAGACTCCCACGGCGTCACCAGTCAACTGCTCAGCTACGTGGCCTATCTGAATGGATCGACTTGGTCGACCCCAATCGTCGGGACCGGCACTCTCCCGACCTGCGAGTCCGACGCGGTCTGTTTCACGCCCAGCGATCTCGAGACCTATAACGGATCCTCGTGGGCGTCGACGGGTAACCCGTTCCAGTCCGACGGGGACGGTTCGGACGTGGTCAAGTACCTGACCTGTACCTCGGCCACATTCTGTGACGCTTCCTCCTCCGAGGGATTCGTCGCCCTCTACAACGGGACGGCGTGGTCGGGACCCACCAACCCGTTCGCCAACGATGGAGCCGGCGGCGACGGACTGGGTTCCGTCCAGTGCCTGAGCAGCAGCTTCTGTCTGGGTACTTCCACCAAAGGCTACTTCACCGTCTACAGCGGATCGGGGTGGTCTCAACCTGTTGATGCGTTCGCCTCCGACGGCGTGAGCGCCGATACACCGCACAACGAGCAGTGCCTGTCCGCCTCGTTCTGCTACGCCTTCAGCAACGGGGGTTTCGTCTCCACCTTCGACGGGACGGGGTGGTCACAGCCGACCAATCCTTTCGGGTCCGACGGGACCAACGGGGACAGCACCGGTGCCATCTCCTGTCTAGCCGCTTCTTTTTGCTATGCCTCCTCACCCGGGGGATTCGACTCGGAGTTCAACGGATCGACGTGGACCACCCCGGTGAACCCGCTCACCGTGGCCAAGTCGAAGGGGATC
>Ga0307372_10003579_pt1 | contig 24633 bp, 10 predicted proteins | sample OX1MG_FD_202533 | JGI IMG/M metagenome (GOLD analysis project Ga0307372, IMG submission 202533) | Soil microbial communities from Risofladan, Vaasa, Finland - OX-1 | ecosystem: Environmental > Terrestrial > Soil > Coastal area > Acid sulfate soil | place: Finland: Risofladan, Vaasa | collected...
GCCGACTTGTTCCTGCGAACCGGTGATCTCGGTTGCCTCTACGGCGGGGATCTGTACATCCAGGGCCGGATCAAGGACCTCATTGTGCACCGCGGGAGGAACCTGCACCCGGAGGACCTCGAGGCCGACATCTCGTCGTGCCATCCCGCCGTGCGGCCCGGAAGCGGAGCCGTCTTCGGGGTGGAGCGCGACGGCGATGAAGCAGTGGTCGCCTGCCAGGAGATCCGGCCGGACACGCCGCCGGAGCAGTGGCCCGAGATCGCCAAGCGCATCCGTGAGACCATCACCGGCGCGCATGGCGTTCTCCCGCGCACGGTCATCCTTGTCCCGCCCCGCACGATCGCCAAGACCTCAAGCGGGAAAATCCAGCGGCACGCCGCGAAGGAGCGCTTCCTGGCTGGCGAGCTGTCGGCTCTGCTCACCAGCACGACGGAGCCGACGGACTTCAGCGGACCTGCTTTCTCGGCGCGGCTGCTCGCGCTCGGCCCCGCGCTACCCGCCGACGCCGTCACGCTGGCGGAGACGCTCACCCGCGCGCTGTGTGAGCGTCTGCAGGCAGTGCTCGGGCTGCCCGCGCTGCCGGGAGGGGACGAGTCTCTGGCCAACCTGGGAGCGGACTCCCTCACGGCGATGCAGCTCCAGCATGAAGTGGAGGAAGCGCTCGGGATCTCGCTTCGCCCCAGCCTGACGTTGCGCGCGGCTTCCGTTGCTGAGCTGGCGGCGGACGCCGCTGAGCAGGCCGCGAGGCGCCCGGCGGCAGGCCCACCGGACGTGGCCGTCACCCCGGGCGGGGGAGCCAAAGACGACGTCTACGAGTTGAACGCCGGGCAGCGTGCCCTCTGGTTCCTGTACCGGGCCTTCCCTGGCAGCGCGGACTACAACGTCACCCGTGCCTTCCGGGTCACCGGGGAGCTGCTTGCCGATGCGCTTCGCGCCGCCCTGGAAGCGGTAACCAGGCGGCATCCAAGTCTCCAGCTCGCGGTACTGGACACCGCGGGCGAGCCCGCGGGCGTGATCCGCCCGCGGGCGGTCACCATAGATGTGACCGACGGCCGGCTGTGGCGCGAGGGCGAGGAAGAGCAGTGGTACCGGGAGCTGGCGACCCGGCCGTTCGAGCTGGAACACGAGCCCTTGATCCGAGCCGCCGTGGCCCGACGGGCCGACGACTGGCTGCTGGTCCTGTCGCTGCACCATATCGTCTGCGATCTCGCGTCGTTCAGCGTCCTCGTCGCCGAGCTAGCCCAGGCGTACGCCGAGATAACGGAAAGCCGCCAGCCGGACGCCAGCGACCACGCTCAGTCCCCCGGCGTGACGCCCGCCGAGCGTGAGCGCACCATACTGGCGGCGGACGGCGCGGAACTCGCCGCCTACTGGCGGCGGGAACTGGCTGGGGAACTGCCCGTCCTCGAACTGCCCCGGGTCGGGCAGGACGACGCCGCCACCGTCGGCTCCGTCCGGTTCGAGGCAGATCCGGGGCTGACTTCGGCGCTGGAGCGTTTCGCCAGGAAGTCCGGACTCACCATGCACAACGTGCTGCTCGCCGCCTTCCAGGTGCTGCTGCACAGGCTGTCCGGGCAGCATGATCTCGTGGTCGGGATCCCGGTATCCGGCCGGGCCGACCGCAGGCTCGCGTCCTGGGTGGGGTACCTGGTCAACGTCCTCCCGTTCCGGTCGCGGTTCACCCCCGGCAGCGCGTTCGCCGGATTCGCCGCCCAAACGCAGTCCCGGATACTCGATGCCCTGGATCATCAGGACCTCCCGCTCTCTCACATGATCCGGCTGGTCAATCCCGACCGGAGCAGCCTGGAAGCGGCGATCTTCCAGGCCATGTTCGCGTACTACACCACGGCCCTGCCTGGCGGGGAAGCCGCGGCCGCCGCGCTGACCGGCGACACGGAGGCGGCGCTGCCCTTGGGCCGCTGCGAGCTGCACGGCTACCCGGTCGCCGACTACACGGCCCAGTGCGACGTTATGCTGAACGCCGTCCTCCGTGGCGGCACGCTCTCGTTCGAGATCCAGCGGAACCCCGAGAAGGTGTCGCGGGAGCAGGCCGATCAGGTCGCTACCACCTTCCTGACCCTGCTCGAGGCGATCGCCGCTGACCCGGAGGCGAGCGTGGCAGCCCTGCCGCTGCTGACCGCCGCCGAGACGGGCACGCTGGTGGAACGCGGCACCGGGCCGCATGTCCCGCGTCCCGGCCATTACCTGGATTCCTTCGAGCGGATGGCCGAGCGGTTCCCTGACGCGGTCGCCGTGGCAGACGCGGTGACCCAGCTCAGCTACGCGGAACTGGACGAGCGGGCCAACTACGTCGCCGCTCGGCTGCGGGCCGAGGGAGTCGGAACCGAAGCCAGCGTCGTAGTGTGCGCGCAGCGCTCGGCCGACTACGCCGTCGCTCTCCTTGGCATTCATAAGGCAGCGGGAGCCTACGTGCCGGTAAGCCCGGTCGAGGCGCCTCGGCGGGCGGCGGCCATGCTGCTGGCGATCGCGCCGGCCGCCGTCATCGCAGACGGCAGCGGCCGGGCAATGCTGTCGCGCGCGACGCACGGCGTGCCCTGCCCGCCAGTGCTCGACCTGGCCAGCCTGGCCGCCGGGCGCAGCAGTCAGCGGCTTCCGCGCGTCTGTCCCGCCGCCGGCGCGTCGACCGTCATCCACACCTCCGGGACGACCGGGACACCGAAGGCGGCCGTGTCGACGAACTACGGCGTGACCAATCACATGTGGCAGATGGTCGAGCACTTCGGTCTCGGCCCGAGAGACTGCGTCGCCCAGACCGGACCTGTGTCGTTCGACATCTCCGTCTGGCAGATGCTGACCCCGCTCATCGTCGGGGCGCGGACCCAGATCATCCCCGAGCCGACCTCACAGTCCCCAGCCGGGCTGCTGCGCGCGACGCTGGAGGGCGGGGTGACCATGCTCGAACTGGTGCCGTCCGTTATCGCGGCGCTGCTCGACGCCGGGCTGGCAGCCAATCCCGGCGCGCTGCGGGTCATGCTGTCCACGGGGGAGACGCTGACCCCGGAACTGCTGCGCCGGTGGACCCGCGAACTGCCGCACATCCCGATTCATAACGCCTACGGGCCCGCGGAGTGCAGCGACGACGTCACGGCCGGCCTGTGCGCCAGGGGGCCGGAGGCTCCGATGACGGTGTCGATCGGCCGGCCGCTGGCCAACACCTCGGTACATGCGCTCGACGACAACCTGATTCCCGTGCCGACGGGCGTCATCGGCACGCTGTACGTCGGTGGCGGCGCGGTCGGCCGCGGTTACGGCGGCAACCCACGGCGCACCGCTGAGGTATTCGTTCCCGACCCGTGGGCGTCGGTTCCCGGCGGCCGGCTATACCGCACGGACGACCTGGGCCGGTGGACGGCGGCCGGCGAGCTGGAATTCCTCGGCCGAGCCGACCGGCAGACCAAGATCCGCGGCTTGCGCATCGAGGCCGCCGAGGTGGAGAGCGCGCTGCGCCAGTGCCCGGGTGTCTCCGAAGCCGCGCTGCAGGTCCATTACGGCCCCACGGGCGCGTCCCTCGTCGGTTACATCGCCACGGACGGACAGGACGGGCAGGGTGAGCCCGGTGCCGGAACCGTGCTCAGCGGCACCGAGGACGAACGGCTACGGGCAGCGCTGGCCGAGTTCCTTCCCCGGTACATGATCCCGGCGCTGCTGGTGCGCGTCCCGCGGCTGCCCCGTTCGAAGAACGGCAAGGTCGATCACGGCGCGCTCCGGTTCACCGCCCGCGCTCCGTCCGCGGACGATCCGTACCGGGCCGACGATCCGCTGTCCGCGGCCGTCCGCTCGGTGTGGGCTGAGCTGCTGGAGCGGAGCACGGTGGGCTGGGAAGACAGCTTCTTCGAACTCGGCGGGCATTCGCTGCTCGCACTGGCCATGATCGATCGTGTTGGACGGCTTCTCCAGGTCGAGCTGCGGGTCGACGCCGTTTTCGCCAGCCCGCGGCTGGGCCAGTTCGTGGAGCTGGTCCGGCGCGCGGACCCCGCCTCGCCGCAGACCGCCCGCAGCCCCGGCGACCTGCCAGGCCCCTTTTCCCCGGCACCCGCGAGCGCCACTCAGGAGCGGTTCTGGTTCCTGCGCGAGATAGACCCGGGGCGCCCCACCTACAACATGCCCGGCGTGCTGCGGATACGCGGCGACCTAGACGCCGACGCGCTCGAGCATGCCCTGCGAACGGCGCTCGAGCGGCACAGCGTGCTGCTCGCCCGCTTCCACGAACACCAGGGTGCGCTGCGGTGGGAGCCTGCCACGGCCGCTGAGTTCCGCCTTCCCAGGCTGGACCTGCGCGGGGCCGTCACGGAATTCGGCGAGGAGGTCTTCACCGGCCTGGTGGAGACCGAGGCGAAGAAGGTCGCTGACCTGCGCCGGGACGTCCCTTTCCGTGCGCTGCTGGCCCGGCTCGGAGCGGCGGACTGGGGCCTGTTCGTCATCGTCGACCACATCGTGTGCGACGGCTGGTCCCTCTTGGTGTTCATGGCAGACCTGGCGGATGCGTATAACCGGCGCGTCCGCGGCCAGGCCCTAGCTCCGGCCGTAACCGGTTACAGCTTCGCGGATTACTGCCACGAGGAGCGCGCCTGGCGGAACCTGCGCGACCCGGCCGACGTGACCAGGTTGTGGCAGGGTGTCGCGGACGGCCCGGTGTCACTGTCGCCGCTGCGGGCGCGCGCCGACTCCGATCGCCTGGCCGATCGCGCCGGGGAGTTCGTCTCGTGGATCGGCGAAGACCTGGCGGGGCAGCTTAGGGAGCTGGCCGCCCGGACCGGCACGACTGCGTACATGGTGTTCGCGACCGCGCTGTCCGCCCTGATCCATCAGGGTACATCCGGGCGGGAGACAATCCTGCTCGGCACGCTGATCGCCCAGCGAGACCGGCCCGAGTGGCGCACGATCGTCGGCCCGCTGCTGAATGTTGGCATCCTCGCCGTAGACCTCGCGCTCACCGACACCATCGGGGAAGGGCTCCAGCGCACCCAGGACGCCGCCCTGCACGCCTATCGCAGCGGGCACATCCCGTTTCAGGAACTCGCGCCGCTGTTCTCGCCAGCGCCGGGCGGCGACGGATCCCCGTTCGAGGTGCTGCTTGTGATGCAGCCGCCGGGCCGCCCGGCCGAATTCGACGGGCTGGCAACCGAACTCACCGACGTCGTTCCCGGTGTGGCCGCCTATCCGCTGACCGTCGACATCGAACAGCAAGGCGAGCGGTACCGGGTGGCCTACCGGTACATGGCCGGCCGCTACGACCACGCTGATGTCGAGGACCTGGCGGAGCGGCTGGCCTGCGCCCTCCGCGCCATCGTTACGGATCGCGGCCGCCCGCTCGCGGACCTGCACTCGCTGGCGCCGCAGGCGGAGAGGAGCTGAGGAGAGCATGCCGCGGACCGTCCTGAGTCTGTTCCAGTCCCGGCTGGCGGCCGCCCCGGCCGCCCCCGCCGTCACCGACGACCAGTCCAGCCGCACTTACGCCGAGCTGGATGCCGAGGCGACCGGGTACGCGGCAGAACTCACCGGGTCGGGCGCCGGAAGGGAAACCGTGGTCGGGATCGTCGCCGACCGCAGCCCGCGGTTCGTCGCGATGGCACTCGGCGTGCTCCAGGCAGGCGCTGCGTTCCTGCCGATTGACCCCAGCACCCCCGCTGACCGCGCGCGCCGGATGTGCGAGACCGCGGCCGTGCCCGTGCTGTTCGCCCAGCCCAGGCACGCCGGGTACGCGGCCGACCTGGCCATGCGGCTCCCGCCCGGCCGGGCGCAGGTGATCCTGCCAGCCGCTCCCAGGCCGGTTCCCGTATTCGGGCCGGCGCGCCCGCACGGGGATCTGGCCTCGCGGGACCCGGCCGGCCTCGCCTACGTGATCTTCACGTCCGGCTCCACGGGAGTCCCCAAGGGGGCGATGGTCACCGACGGCGGGATGGCCAACCACATCGCCGCGAAAACGGCCGACCTGAAGCTCGGGCCGGGTGACGTGGTCGGGCTCACCGCCGCACTGTCCTTCGACATCTCCGTCTGGCAGGCGCTGACCGCCCTAACCGTCGGCGGGACCGTCGCGGTGGCATCCTCGGAGAACCTGTCCGAACCTGACCATCTCCTCGCCTGGGTCAGCCGGCACGGGGTCACTGTCCTTGAGATCGTCCCCTCCTACCTGACCGTCATCCTTGAGCTGGAATCCGCCGCAAAGCTGCGCTCCGCGTTCAGCTCGTTGCGCTTCATGATCGCTACGGGCGAGGCACTGCCCGCCCGGCTGGTGCAGCGCTGGCACGAGTGCTGTCCCGGCATCCCGCTGATGAATGCCTACGGTCCGACGGAGTGCTCCGACGACGTTACCCACCACATCGTCACCGCCGAGGACTGCCAGGACGGCGGCTGGCCCCCGATCGGCCGGGAAATCGGCAACACCCGGATACACATCGTGGACCCGGAGGGCCAGATCGTGCCGGACGGCGCCGAGGGCGAGCTGTTTGTCGGCGGGGCCGGCGTCGGGCGCGGATACCTCGGCGACCCGGTCCGCACGGCGCTGTCGTTCATCCCCGACCACCTGTCGGGAGAGCCCGGCGTGCGGCTGTACCGCACGGGCGACCGCGGCCGCCGCGGCGCCGACGGGACGCTGAGCTACCTCGGCCGCCGGGACCGCCAGGTGAAGGTCCGCGGCCACCGGATCGAGCTGGGCGACAGCGAGGCGCAGTTGTTGCGGGTACCGCAGGTGGCGTCGGCCGCGTGCGTGGCGGCCGACGGGCAACTGCACGCCTTCGTGACGCTCCGGCCGGACGCGGGCGGCGCGGACGCGGCGGACGGGATCCGCGACGTGCTGAGCAGCTTCGCCCCCGGCTACCTGATTCCTCAGCACCTGACCATCCTGGACCGGATGCCGGCCGGCACCTCGGGAAAGATCGACTACCGGGCACTGGAGACGATGGCCCGTGCCCAGCCCGCACAGCAGCCGCGGCCGGCGGAGCCCAAGGCCGCGGTCCCCGATGATGGCACGATGCTGGATCGCGCGTGCGCCGTCGTCGCCGAGATCCTCGGCAACGCGCAGGCCGGCCCCGCCGACCACTTCTTCGAAGCCGGTGGGGATTCACTGCGCGCCATGGCACTGGTCTCGCTCGCCCGCAAGCGGTTCGATGTGGAAGGCATCTCGCTGCGCGATTTCTACCTCGACCCGACCCCGCGAGGGCTGGCGGCCGCGGTCCAGGCCGCGCGGACCGCGCCGCCCGAGCAGCACCTGGACCTGACGCCCGGCGCCTTGTCATCGGGACAGGAACGGCTGTGGTTCCTCGAGCAGTTCAGTCGCGCCAGGGATCCGCTGCTGATCCACCTGGAACTCACGCTGCGCGGAAGGCTGGACCGCCGGGCGCTGCAACACGCCCTCGACGCCCTGGCCATCCGCCATGAGCCGCTGCGCACCGTCTTCTCCCAGGAAGCCGGGGTGCCGGTCGCCACCGTGTGGCCACAGGTCGGCGTCCCGCTGCGAACCGGCGAGCCGGGCGACGGCCAGGCACCGGACGGCCACAAGCTGTCGGCACGGACCGAACAGCCGCCGCTGATGACGGCACGGCTCACGACGATCGCCGCCGATCATCACGTTCTGACGCTCGTCATGCACCACCTCGTGGCCGACGGCTGGTCGCTGGCGGTGCTGGGCAACGAGATCGCGACCTACTACCAGCGGTGGGTTGACGGCGTGGCCGAGGTACCCGTGCCCACCACCGGCTTCAGCCACTACATCAACGCGGAGCGCCGGTGGCTGGACGGCCCCGAGGCAGCCGAGTGCGAGCGCTACTGGACGACCGGGCTGGCAGGCGCGCCATATGTGATCGAGCTGCCGCTGTCGCGGCCACGGCCGGCCAGGCTCAGTTCCCGGACCGCGTGCGTTGTACGCGAGCTCACGCCGCGGGAGACCAGCGCGCTGCGCGCCGTCGCGCAGGCCAGGAAGGCGACGCCCTTCATGGCCGTGATGGCCGCGTTCTACGCACTGGTGCGCGAGATCACCGGGATCGATGACGTGGTCATCGGCATCGATTCGGTCAACCGGTCGTGGCCGGGCAGCGAGGAGCTGATCGGCACGTTCGTCAACCAGCTCCCGGTACGGCTCACCCGGCCGGGAGCCGGGTACTCGTTCGGTGAGCTGCTCGAGCTGGCCCGACGGCGGTGCCTGGGCGCCTACGAACACGAAAAGCTGCCGTTTCACAAGATCGTAGCGGCCGTGAACCCGCCGCGCCGGACTGGCCGGTTCCCCCTGTTCCAGATCAAGCTGACTCATCAGAGCGCATGGCGCACCGGGTTCTCGCTGCCCGGTCTCGAAGTGCTGCCCCGCCTGATCCCTGATCCGGTGATGGACCCCGAGCTCATGCTGGACATGTCCGGAGAATCGGGCGCGCTGCGGCTGGAACTGCTGTACCTGCCGGAGCTACTGGACGCTGAGACCGTTACAGCCTGGGCGGACGCCGTCGCCGGCCTGCTGCGCCACGGTATCGCCGACCCGGACGCCGTCCTGGCGCCGGGCCTTGAGCCAGGCCCCAGCGAGGGCGATATCACAGCCGGAACTGGCTCGGTGGCACGCGGCGAGGGGCGGTGACAGCGATGGGCGCGCCGCGCACCCCGACCGAGTCGCTGATCGCTGAGGTCTGGTGCGAGCTGCTCGGGCTCGACGCCGTCGACGTCGCCGACGGCTTCTTCGAAGTCGGCGGCCAGTCCATGATCGCGGTGCAGGTGGTCTACCAGATCGAGCGCCGAACCGGCATCACCTTGGACCTGGAGGCGCTCTTTGACCTGGAGACAGTCGCGGAACTCGCCGCGGAACTGGACCGCCTCCGCGCGCTCGGTACCGCCGCGGACGCGTCCGCGATCGGGGAGGGCGAGCTATGAACGCAGGTGACCTGCTGCGGAAGCTGGACGATCTCGGCGTCAACCTGATCTTGACCGGAGACCGGATCCGTTACCGCGGCTCGGACAGCCGGCTCACGCCAGAACTGCTGGCCGAGATGAAGGAGCACAAGCAGGAGCTGATCACGCTGCTGGAACGCCGCGCGCGACTGCGCTGGCCACCCGCGCGCCAGGACCCCGGGCAGGACCGGCGGGGACCGCTCACCAGGGCGCAGCGGACGTTCTGGGCTACCGACTACTTCCTGAACGACGGCACTTATAACCTCAGCGGAGCGATCCGGCTCCGCGGCCTGCTCAAAGACACGGCGTTCACCGCCGCCCTCGAGGACATGCGGCGGCTGCACCCGTCACTGCGCACCGTGTTCCCTGTGCGGGCCGGCGAGCCCGTCCAGCACGTGCTCCGGGCGGTTCCGGTGCCAATCGAGCGGGTGGACTTCGCCGGCCGGCCGCTGACCGAGTGCCTGCGCGACTGCGCCCAGCGGGCGGATGTCAAGCTCCCGCTCTCGCCGCGGCCGCCGGTGCGGATGCGGCTGTACCGGCTGGCCGAAGACGACCACATTTTCTTCGTGACCCTGCACCACATCGTGGCAGACGCCCTTTCCGTCCGGATCCTGGTGGAGGACCTGGCGCGCTGCTACAACGCCCGCCTTTCCGGGGTCACCGCCGACCCGCCCACCGGCGACCTGGACATGATCGATGTCGCGCGCTGGGAGGCCGACCGGTTCGCCTACGCCGACCTGGCGGCCGGCCGGAGGTACTGGCGGGAACGCCTGAGCGGTGCCGCGTTCGGGCGGCTGCCGCTGCCGCCCCCGCTCCAGGAGCAGGGAACCGGTCACCGCGGCGGCGCCCATTCCGCCGCGGTGGACGAGGCGACGACCGCGGCGGTGCGGCAGCAGGCGATGCGGAGCCGGTCGAGCCCCTTCATGGTCATCGCGGCCGCGGTGGTGACGATACTGTCCCGGTACACCGGCCGTGACGACCTCGTGATCGGGATGCCGGTGGGCCGGCGGGACCGCCCGGGCCTGGAGCAGCTGGTCGGCCCGCTGTTCGACATGGTGCCGGTGCGGCTGGACGCCGGGGGCAGCCCGGCCTTCCAGGATCTGATCGGGCGGATCAGGAAGGCGGTCCTCGGCGCGGTCGGCAATGCCGAGGTGTCGGCCAGTCCCCAGACCTCCGGGCGTACGGCCCCCGACGGCGCGGGCCGGAACCTGTTCAACGTCATACTCACCGACGTGGGCGAAAAGCTGCCGGATCCAGAGTTTCGCGGGCTCGACGCGACTCACCTGGACCTGCCCAAACTCGGGGCGAAGTACGACATGAACTTCCTGATCCGCGACGACGGCGGCACGCTGGACATCGAGGTGGAATTCGACCGGCAGGCGGTCAGCGAGCAGGACGTCGCCGCCATGGTCGAGATGACCCGCCGGATCCTCGCCGACGGCGTGGCCGATCCCCGGCGCCGGACGGCGGACCTGGCCGCGGCCCCGTTCGGTGCGGCGGGCGCGGGAGCCGTCGGCGTCCCGGCGGCCTGGACACCCGGCCGGGACGACTCGCTGCCCGGCCGTCTGGCCGAGATAGCGCGTGAGCGCGGCGACGCGGTCGCCGTCAGCCACGATGGCGCCAGCCTCTCCTACCGCGCGCTCGCCGAGCGGGCCGACCGGGTTGCCCGCGGGTTGCGCCGTGAAAGCCAGGGCATCGGTGATGTGGTCGCCGTGTCGCTCCCGCGCGGCATCGACCTCGTCGTCGCGATCCTCGGCGCCATGGGTTCGGGCGCGGCCAGCCTGGTACTGGACGACTCCTGGCCCGCCGCCCGCGCCGAGCGCGTGCTGGCCGACGCCGGCGCGCGCCGGGTCATCACGACGGCGCCCGACCCGGCCACCGGACGCACCACGGTGGCAGAACTGGCGCGGCTCGGCGAGCAGGCCCCGCCATGCGCGGCGGTCCCGGCCTGCGCCACCGCGTATACGATCTACACCTCAGGGTCGACGGGCCGCCCCAAGGGAGTGCATGTCACTCACGCGAACGTGCTGAGCCTGCTCGGCGCGACCGGCCCGGGATACGGCCTCGGCCCCGGCGACGTGTGGACGCTGTTTCACTCCTGCTCCTTCGACGTGGCCATGTACGAGATGTTCGGCTGTCTGCTGCACGGCGGGCGGCTGGTCGTCGTGCCCAGATGGATGACACTGGAGCCGGAGGCGTTCGCCGGCCTGCTCGGCCGCGAGCAGGTCACGATCTTGAGCCAGACTCCCTCGGCGCTTTCGGTCACGCTCCCGGCGATCGCGCGAAGCCCGCAGGCGGCTAGCCGCCTGCGGTACGTGCTGCTGGCCGGCGAGAAGCTCGACCGGTGGCTTGCCGACCAGTGGTACCAGACCGTCGGTGACCAGGCCGAGCTGGTCAACATGTACGGCATTACGGAGACAACCGTGCATGCCTCGTGGCTGCGGGTGCGGCCCGGCGATTTCCACACCGCCGAGTCCGACATGGGCGGGCCGCTGCCCGGCACCAGCCTGTATCTGCTGCACGACAACGGCACTGCGGCCGCTGACCGGTGCGTGGCGGAGATCTACGTCGGCGGCCCGCAGGTGAGCGCCGGGTATCTGGGCAGGCCAAGGGAGACCGCGCTTCGCTTCGTCCCCGACCCCTTCAGCGAGGTTCCCGGCACCCGGATGTACCGTTCCGGCGACCTCGCCCGCAGGAACGGAACCGCCCTTTCGTACCTGGGTCGGCGGGACTCACAGGTACAGGTCAATGGCTTCCGCGTGGAGCTGCCCGAGATCGAGGCGGCGCTGACCGCGCAACCGGGCGTCGCAGCGGCGGGCGCCGCGGTCACGCGCGACGACGTCGGGTCCCACGTCGTCGCGGTTGTCGTCGGCGCCGCGGGCGCACAGCCCTCCCCGGCCGACCTGCTCCGGGGGTTGCGCGCGGAACTGCCCCGGTACATGCTGCCGCGGTCGATCAGGGTCGTACCGGAGCTTCCGCTCACCGTCAACGGGAAGCTAGACCGTGCCGCGGTGGCGGCGTCCGCGGCGGCGCCCAGTACCGGGACCGCGGCTTCCGTGCCGCCGTCCGGACCGGTGGCGGCCACGCTGGCCAAGCTGTTCCGTGAGGTACTGCGGGACCCGTCGATATCGGCCGCCTCCGACTTCTTCGACGCGGGCGGCGACTCGATGAGCGCCATCCGGCTGGTCAGCCTCGCCGCCGAGCGCGGCCTGGAATTCACCGCCCGCGATGTCTACGCGGCTCCCCGGCCCGCCGACCTCGCCACGCTCGCCGCGCGGGTGTCCACGGGGGAGCGCCCGGAACGCGCGCCCCGGGCACCGTTCTCGCTGCTGCCCGGGGCCGATGCGGGTTCGTTCGCCGACGACGTGGTCGACGCCTACCCGATGACGGCCCTGCAGACCGGCATGCTCTACCACCAGGAGATCGCTCCCGATGCGCGCGTCTACCATATTGTCCTCAGCTACCGGGTCCGGGGCCGGATGGAGCCGGAGGCGTTCCGCGCGGCGGCGCAGCAGGTCGTGGATGCCCATCCCATCCTGCGCACCAGCCTCGACCTGGGCAACGCTCAGGGACCGGTTCAGCGCGTGCACGCCTGGGTCCCGGTGCCGCTGCGGGTGGAGGATATCCGGCACCTCGATGCGGCAGCCCAGGAAGCCAGGGCTCGTCAGGTGCTGGAGACGGAGACCGCGTCCGACTTCGACCTCGCCCGGCCAGGCCTGTTCCGGCTGGTGGTGCTGATCCGGTCGGACGAGGAGTACCAGCTCGTGTTCAGCCACAGCCACGTCATCCTCGACGGCTGGTCGGTGAACATCTTCTTCGGCGACCTCAGCGCCCAGTACCGGGACCGGCTCCTAGGCCAGGCGGCGAGCCCGCTGCCGCGGCCGCGCACCGAGTTCGCGGATTACGTGGCCCTGGAACAGGGCGCCTCAGTCGACCCCGCGCACCGGGAGTTCTGGTGTGCGCAGGCCTTTGCGGCGGCCCCGCTGATCGCGCCGGACCGGGCGGGCCCACCCGCCATGCGGCAAGTCCATCTGGAACTGCCCGGCGTGCTCTCGGAGCTGCACGCGGTCGCTGCCACGGCCGGCGTCCCGGTCAAGGCCGTGCTGTGCGCCGCGCACCTGCGCGTCGTCGCCTGGCTGACCGGGAATGACGAGGTGATCACCAGCACGGTGGCCAACTGCCGCCCGGAAGGACCGGAGGCCGACCGGATACTGGGCCTGTTCCTCAACCAGCTCCCGCTGCTGGCTGGGCTGTCCGGCCGGAGCTGGACCGAACTGGCCAGGCAGGTGCATCAGGGCGAGCTGGACATGATGCCCCATCGCTGGTACCCCAACGCGCTCATCCAGCGGGACTTCGGGCCGAGGCCGATCTTCGACTCGTCCTTCAACTTCACCAACTACCACACCACCCGCGAGCTCGTGCGGGACGGCAGCATTGATTTCTTCGGCAGCGACGAACTCGAGCAGACCCATTACGCCTTCGGAACTAACTACACGGTCGACGTGCGGACCGGGGAGTTGCGGCTGCTGCTCGGGTACGACGAGTCGGCGCTGAGCCGGCAGCTTGCCGAGCTCGCCGCACAAGCGCACCAGAGGGCGCTGTCGGCCATCATCGCCGACCCGGGCGCGGCGTGCATGGACGCGAAGCTGCCGAGCGTCCTTGACCTGGCCCGGGCGATGAACGCCAGACAGAGCCCGGCAACCGCCGCCGGAGCGACGCCGCACACATCCCCGCTCCCGGCAGCGCAAGCACTATCCGTGGCTGGAAATGTCCTTGCCCAGGAGCGGGCGGCGGACGCCGCGGCCCCGGCCGCATTCCCGGAGCGGGCCGCGGCCCTGGAGCGCCAGGTTCGCACGGTGTGGGAGGAGGTACTCGGGCCCGGCGACGTTGGCCAGGAGGCCAGCTTCTTCGATGCCGGCGGGGACTCGATAGCAGCTATGCGGCTGGTGAACCGGCTGCGGGCGGAGCACGGAGCGCTGTCCATGGGGACGTTCCTGCGGGAACCCACGATCGCCGGCCTGGTGCGCGCGCTCAGCATGCGTGCGGACGGCCACCAGACTCCCGCCCCCGCCCCCGCCCCCGCACCGGCCGGCGGACCGCGCAGCTATCCGCTGTCCCGCGCGCAGCGCCAGATGTGGTCCATCGTCAGCCGGCTGCCCGACCTGCCGCTGTTCGGGATGCCCGGTGCGTTGCGGGTGGACGGACCGCTCGATCTTGGCCTGCTGACCGCGACCCTCAGCTCGCTGGTCCGGCGGCACGAGGCGCTCCGCACCCGCATCCTCGCCAACGGCAGCGAGCCCTGTCAGGTGATCGAACCGGATGCCGAACCGTCCGTCGAGCACGTGGACTTGAGCGGGCAGACCGCTCCGCTCGCCGTCTGCGAGCGGCTGATGGCAGCAGCCGTGCGGAAGCCGATCCGGCTGGATCACGCCCCTCTGATGCGCGTCGTCGTCTACCGGATCTCGGACAAGCTGCACGTCATCTACCTCAACATCCATCACATCGTCTGCGACGGCTGGTCGTTGTCTCTGCTGCTGCGGGAGGCGGAGCGAACCTACCGCGCGCTGGCGGTCGGCGCGGGCGGCCCTGATCTCCCGCAAGCGCCGGGATATGGGGAACTGGTCCTCGCTCAGCTTGCGTGGGAGCGGTCGCCGGAGGCCGAGCGCGACCGGGCCTACTGGGCGCAGCGGCTGGCGCCGCCCTGGCCACGGCTGTCGGCCGGGCCAGAGAGCCGGTTCCCCGATGCCGGGCAGGTGCCGCTGGCCAGGCAGCTACGCTCGGCCACCTGCCAGCGCCGGCTGGACCGCGCGACCCGCGCATCGGTGCGTGCCGCGGCGCGGCGGCACGGCCTCACGGACTTCATGGTGGTCGCGACCGGCTACGCCGCCGCCTTGCGGTCCTGGAGCGCCCAGCGCGACGTGCGCATCGGCACGATCCTGGCCAACCGTGCCCAGCCGGGTGCCGATCAGGTTGTCGGGCTGGTCGCGAACACCGCGGTGCTGCGGCTGGACGTCGCAGCGGACGCCGGTCCCGCGGGGCTGAGCCGGCAGGTACGCGACGTGTGCATCGACGCCCATGACCATCAGGATCTGGTATTCGAGGACATCCTCGGCGTGCTGAACACCCGGTATCCGGCCGCGGAACGCACCGGGCCGCTGTTCGAGGCCATGCTCGTCATGCAGGAGGAGATCGCCGCCGTCGATCCGGCCGAGGACCTGAAGTTCTCGCCCTACCGGGTGGAGGGCAACCTGTTGGGTGCTCCCGTCGCCGTGACCACCTGCGATTTCCTGCTCAACGTCGCGCCGTCCGACGGTGAGCTGGTGCTGACCCTGCAATACCGCCCGGCGATGACGGACAGCGCTGTCGCGGCCGGCTTCCTCGATGACATCGTGGCGACCCTGGCCACCACCGCCGAGGCGTTGGGACAGTGCCCGTGAGGCTGTGCCGTGCGCACCGCCCACGCTACCTGAGGCTGTGGCGGCTGCCCTCGGTACGGGTGGCCGGAACCGCCATCGCAGTCGTGGCCGTCGCCGTGGCCGCGCTGACCGCCACACCGGCTCCGCCGGTGGCGTGGGCGGCCGTGCTCGCGGTCGGCGTGCTCGCGGTCGGCGGCTATTTGTTCCGCTGTCGCGCTCGCGTGGCGATGGAAGCGAGAATGGTGCGGGCGCTGCTCCAGGCCCGCGTCGGCTGCCCTGGAGCGGTCGAGGTGCCCGAGCTGAGCGAGCAGGTGCGGGCGGAGGTCCTGTCCAACGGCGTCACCCGCATCCAGGCCGGCTGCTGGCCCGATGCGGTGCGAGCGCTGGGCTACGCGATGGCCCGTGACCGCGGCTTCCAGATGGACATGCTGCGGCGGATGGCCAGCGGGAGACTGGCCGAGGTCTGGGGGAAGACGGCGCTACCGTCTGACCTGGCCTACCGGCCGCTGGGCCTGGCCGCCGCGGCGACGCGCGCCGCCGCGGCCCTCGACACTCCAGAGGCCAGCCTGCTGTCGGCGTTCTCGGCCGGAGTCAACGCGGCATTCGAACAGCACGGGCACGCGTTCGAGTGCAGGTTTCTTTCCTATCGGCCCCGGCCCTGGACAGCCGAGGACAGCCTGCAGGTCGCGCTGTTTCTGTTCCACTCGCTGTCGTGGAACGAGACGGCCAAACGCGCCGAAGCGGTCACCCGCCAGGTGCTGCCAGCGGCGATCGCGGACTTCTTCCTGCCAGCGCCCCCGGGGGAGGCTCCGCCGCTGCCGGAGAGACTGGCGGCCCTGCGCGCCGACGGCGACGCGGCAGCCGGCGTCGTCGCGGTCGACCGGGCCACGGTGGGCTCGAACTGCTGGGTGCTCGGCGGCCCCGGCGCCCCGGTGCTCGCGTGCGACCTCCACATGGCCCTGACCATGCCGGGCCTGCTCTACGAGGTGGATCTGGCCTGGCCAGGGGGTCGGCTTCGCGGGCTGGCCGCGGCCGGACTGCCCGTGGTCCTGTCCGGAAGCAACGGGCATCTCGTATGGGGAGTAACCAACCTGAACGCTGACGTCCTGGACCTGGTCGACGTCGGCGAGGGGATGCCCCCGGAAGGGCTGATCACCCGGACCGAGCGGATCCGGGTGCGGGGGCGGCCGGACGCTTCGCTCAAGGTCACCAGCCGCGGCACGATGCCGGTGCTGCCGTCGCCGCTGCCGCCCGGACGGGCAGCGGTCCGGTGGACCGGGCACGATGAGCGCTGCTGCGACCTGAAATTCCAGCGGCTCGCGCACGCGGCCAGCGTGGCCGAGGGCGTCTCGGTGCTCGAAGACGCGCAGGGCATGGCGCTCAACGTCCTGCTCGCCGACCAGGCGGGGCACATGGCGCACCTGGCTACCGGCCTGATTCCCCGCCGCCCGGCGGGAACGGCGGATGGCGAACATAGTCACCTCGACGGGAAGGAACGCCCGCGGCTGATCGATCCGCCGGACGGCATGCTGGTCTCGGCGAACGACGCCGCGCTGCCCGAACAGCCCTTCCGGATCGGGTACGACCCCGATCCCGGGCACCGCGCCCGGCGGGTGCGCGAACTGGCGGCCGGCTCGCCGAAAACCATCTCCGCCATGCGGAAGCTGCAGCGTGACGAGGCGGCCGGGCTCTACCTGCCGTATCGCGAGCTCGCCGTGTCCGCGCTCGCCGGGCGCGACGACGATCTGGCCGGCTTGCTCGCACGGTGGGACGGGACGGCCGGAACTCAATCCCGCGCGTTCAGCGTGCTCGTCCGGCTGCGGCAGCTCCTCGCCAGCCAGGTGCTGTCCCCGTACCTAGCGGCCTGCCGGGAACACGACGCGCGGTATCAGTACCCGTACCGATGCGTCGACCGCCCGTTGCTGGCCATACTCGGCCGCAAGGACCCGTCGCTGCTGCAGCGGGGCGGTCAGGCCGCTGGCTGGGAGGCGTTCATCGCCGACTGCGCCAAGCGGGCGGTCGCCGAACTGGAGCAGGCGACCGGGCGGCCTGGACCACCGGCCTGGGGGCGCCTGAACCGGGTGAGCCTGAATCACCCGATGGAGCAACTCGCCCCGTGGGCGGCGCCATTGCTCGGGATCGCGGCGAGATCGCAGCCGGGCGCGCTGCACAGCGTCCGCGCGTGCGCGCCCGGATTCGGCGCGGCCGGCCGGGTCGTGCTGTCACCCGGCCCGGACGGTTTCGCCGCTTTCGAGCTGCCCGGCGGCCAGTCGGGCCATCCCCTCAGCTCGCACTTCGCCAACCGTCACGAGGAATGGTCGAGTGTCGCTCCTCCAGCCGCACGCCCGCCGCAGGTGCGATGCGGCTACTTCCTGCGGCCGGCCAGGGTCACATGAGTCCGCCACCCGGGATCAAGAGAGGAAGGCTGATTTGACTGTCGCGTCGAGCTGAGCACGAGCCCGTCGACCGTGCGGCCGCCGCGGTGATCTGGCTACCCGCCTGCCCGCTCCCCGACGCCGACTTCCAGGTCGCGGGCGATTTCTGCCAGCAGGGCCGCGGGAGCCTCGAGAAAGGCGAAGTGGTCGCCGTCGAGAAGGACATACCGGCAGCTCGCCGACGATACCCGCCAGCCGTCCATGAGCCGTACCGGGATCTCCCGGTCGTCACTCCACCCGATGACGGTAATTCCGCACTTCAGGTCGAGCGGCCCTGGCACGATGTAGCGCCTGTTGGCCTCTATGTCCTTGACCAGCAGGTCCAGACCCAGGTCGAGCAAGGCGTCACTGGGCTGCCCGCCCAGTCTGACGATGATGCCTGCCAGCTCGTCCCGCAGCTCGCCCCGATCCAGCTCCAGGAGCCGGCCGTACGGGCCGTCGTGCGGGGCGACCTGCGCGGAGACAAACAGTCGTCGCGGCAGCGGGAGCCCGGCGGCGGCGAGCTGGCGGGTTATCTCTACTCCTGGCAGGGCGCCGCTGCAATGACCGAAGAATGCGAACGGCCTGTCCAGGTACGGCGACAGGGCTTCGATCAGCTGCGCGGCGAACCGCTCATAAGTCTCGTAGTGCGGTTCCCGGATCCGGTTCTGCCGCCCCGGCGGCTGGACCCGGCAGATCTCCACGTCACCAAGGCGCTGAGGCCACTGCTCGTACATCGTGGCGCCACACCCCGAATAAGGAAAACAGAATAGCCGTGCGCGTGCTTCCAGATCCGGCTGTCGCAGCAGCCAACGGGTTTTCCGGGCTGGCGAATTAACCACACTATCAGGATACCATACAAATCGGCGATCAGCAAGTAAGTATTGTAGTTAATAGAGATATTACGCAGATCGCCGTCAATGGCAGGAAGGCCCATAAAATGACCAGAACTCTGTGGCTTCCATTCGGCTCACATCCGGATGCGGAGATGAGGCTGCTCTGTCTCCCGCATGCGGGTGCGGGCGCCTCCGTGTACCGAGCCTGGGGGCGCGAGTTGCCGCCGTCCGTCACCGTCTGCCCGGTCCAGCCTCCCGGGAGGGAGCGGCGCCAGGACGAGCTCCCGTTTACCAGCGTTGAACCGCTGGTTAAGGTTCTCGCGCAAGAGATAATTACCTCGGTGCGCTCCCCTTATGCCATTCTCGGCCACAGCACCGGCTCCCTGTGCGCGTTCGAGGTTATCCGCGAGCTGCGCGCGCTCGGCGGCCCGATGCCCGAACATCTCTTTGTGGCGGGCCGCCCTGCCCCTCAGGTTCCCGTGAAGGTTCACAATCTGGCCGACCTGTCCCTGGAAGAGCTTGCCCGGCTGCTGCGGGACCTGGGAGGAACACCCGAAGAGATACTGGCGGACGACGGCCTGCTGAGGAGAATGCAGCCGCTACTCGCCGCCGACTTCTGGGTCAATGAGCGATACACTTACCGGCCGGGCCAGCCGCTACACGTTCCCATAACAGCATTCGCCGGGCACGATGACGTGGTGGCCGAACCGCCCCAGCTTGCTGCCTGGCGCGAGCAGACCACGGTCGACTTCACCATGCGAACGCTCGATGGAGGGCATTTCGCGATATTTGATCACGCCCCGGAAGTCCATGCTTGCATTGCCAGTTCGCTGCGCTAGAACCTATCTCTCGCAGAGCTGGCGAAGGGATCTCCGAATGCTATTCTCTCAGGCCGGATCAAAGATGGCGGGCGTGTCGTTGGCCGGAATCACCGCGGCTGTGCTACCGGGCCGACTAGCAACCGGCGCCGCTGGCTGAGGCGGCGGCGCAGACCTGCTCGGCGAGGTCATGTAATCCCCTGCCCGCGCAATCCTTCCAGGATTGTTGCGGCACGGAGCGAAAGCAGACTAAATGACCCGGCATCCCCGATGCCGTGGCTCGACTCACACAGGCCGTTGAGAATTAGCGGTGGTGTGCTGTCCGTATGCGACCGCAGGAAATAGTTGGCCTCCACGAGGAGATAGCCGTCGGCATCGAACTGGAACTGGTCGATCACCCCGCTCAGCAACGCGGGGTACGGTTCCTGGTGAGGATGCGGTCCTAGGTCGCGGAACCCGGTCGCCAGAACGACTAGGTCCGCACGGTCCTCCATTACGTCGTTGGTGTGGACTTCTTCCACCTCGAACCACACGCCTGAGTCATCCACCTCAGCCCTGCGGACCTCGCTATTGCCGTGCACGAAAACCCGTTGTTCCCCGTCTATGCGCTGCTCGTAGATCAGTGCATATAGCCTGTGCAATACGTCGGCGTCGCTCGATGAGTAGTTCGTGGGCCGCATGTACGCGTCAAGCGTATCCTTGCCTGACCGGTTTGCCTTGAAGTAGTAGTTAGTAAACGCGGGGAAGAACCCCTCCTCGCTGAACGGGCTGGTGTCCTTGAGAGGCAAGCCGTATCTGCGCACATAGTTGACAATTCTTGCTTGCGGAAACCGGCTCGCCAGATCGAGGACGATCTCGACGGCGCTCTGGCTGCCGCCGATGACAGCTACCGACTTGGGCGGAGCCTGTGTCAGCTGCCGCACGGTGTGCAGGTACCGAGTAAGGTGGCAGACCCGTGGTGAGTCGAGCTTATCGAAGGGACTGGGCACGTACGGTGTGCGCCCGATACCCAACATCAGTGCGCGGCCGCGGCGGTATGAGCCGTCTGAGCAGGTCACCACGTACCCAGGCATGCCGTCAACCTCGGCTATCGCGATCTCGGTTACCCGCGCTCCGAACTCGGCCTGCGCCCGAAACTGGCGGGTCGCCCACTGAATGTACTGCGCGTACTCCTTACGCAGCGGAAACTCCATTGGCAGGTTGAGGTACTCGATGAGCCTGCCCTGCTCGAAGAGGTAATTGAGAAAGCTATAGCGGCTCCGCGGATTGCGCAGCATGACGAGATCGCGATACGGATGATTCTGCATATTGGAGCCATCCAGCAGCATCCCGCCCTGCCATACAGGATCCTGCTCAGCTTCCAGGAACAAGGCGGTAGTCCGCGGCGAGTCCTCCTGCAGCGCAATGGCGAGCGACAGGTTCGCCGGACCGAAGCCAACACCAAGCAAGTCGACGCACTCGGACGTCGATTCGGTAGCCTGGCCGTTCTGATGAGCGGTCATGATCCCTACTCAATGCGTGCGAGTCCGGCTAGGCCAACGCTCGGCCTGGTTAACCACGTCATGCCTCGGCGCTCGTTGTTCTGCGTGCGCATTGTTCTCCCCTCTCCCGCTAGGAGCGGCGACCAGGGCCGGATCCGCTCGCATCTCCTGGTAGCTGCGGAGCCACTTCTCCACATCGTCGCTCAAGCCCGCAGCGGAGATCACCACGTTCCCTCGCTCCCAGTCGACAGATCCCCGGGGCTGGATCCCCGTGCTGCCCAATACCTTTCGGTAGAACGGGTCGTCAGTCCGCCGCGCCTCACTCATCAGTGCGCCCACCTCGGGCGAGCACAGCTGCAGGCCCGGGCGTGGCGACCATGCCTCCAGCCCCGGCTCTGGGGGCAGCCCTATCGCCGTCATCAGCGCGGCCGTCACACCAGCTGGGTCAGCCCTGAGGTCATCGGAGTCGACCAGCACGTACGGGATATCCCGCTGGCGGCAGAATTCAAGGTGCCCGTGCAATGACTCCCACCCGCTTTCGAAGGGCGGGAACGTTCCTGCCCCGTAGAGCTCGCGCACAATACGCAACCGAGATGTGGTCGATAGTCGGGGATCACACATCACCAAGATCGGCGGTATCGTCCCGAGCCTGGTCAGCAAATCGAACTGGGTGGGGCTGAGCTGAAAGCTCATCTCCTTGACCAGCAAGCCGCTTCCTGGCGGTACGTCGGCAAGTGAAACCCGATTACCCGTGGCAATCTCCATCGGGTTGAGCAGGCAGTTCCTGACTGAGCTCGCGCCCTGATTCCCCCAGTAACAAGCCTCGAAGGGCTCGTGGCAGTGGTGCGTAATAGCCGAGTGCTGCCACAGCAGCCGTGCTACGGCGGTAGACCCTGTACGCGGTGGCGATACCAGAACTACCCGTGTGTTGTACACGCTGGCCAACTCAGCTTCCATGCTGCGCCACTCCCTCGGCGGACTTAGCCCGGCAACGGCTGCGCCCGCGGCCCCGCTTGAACCTCGTCACGCTCATCGCCCGCCCAGCGCCTGGTCCAGGTCTTCAATGATGTCGTCTACGTGTTCGAGCCCAATACTCAACCTGATCATGTCGGGAGGTACCTGGGCCAGTCCAGAGTTAGCTTCTCCGGCCTCGCTGTGGGTACCGATCGCGGGGATTGTCGCCGTGCTCTTGACCTGACCAAGATTGTTAGCCCGCCAGATGAGGTTGAATCGGTCCATAACCTCATGCGCGGCGCGGACGCCGCCGACTGGCCGGAAGCAAAGCAGGAATCCGAATCTGTTCACCGCTTCCTGGCCGTTAATGTCAGTGTCGACCAGCCACATGTCGCGCTTGGCGATGCTGTGGGAACGATGGGTCTTCAATCCCGGATAGAAGACCTCCGCAACGCTGCCGCATTCCGCGAGATGCTGGGCAACGCTGAGCGCGCTAGCCGACATCGTGTCTATCCTTCCGCGTAGCTCTCGGATGTCCGACAAGAGCGTCCACGCATTGAAAGGACTTATGACACACCCCATGTCCCGAACAGGACCACGACGAAGGTAGCCAGCAAAGTCCGTTGTCATCTCCGAAGGCTGCGCTCTCACCTGGAGATCGTGCCGGGCGATCACCGCTCCGCCCATGCTCCTGCCGCTGGCTCCGGCTGCCTTGGTGAGCGAGTGCACCACTACGTCCGCGCCGAGTGCCAACGGGCGTACCAGCGCGGGCGTTGCCAGTGTCGAGTCAATTATGAGCGGTATCCGTGCCTGGCCAGCCAGGGCCGCCAAGGCCGGTATGTCCACAAGTTGGACCGCTGGATTCGAAGGAGACTCCGCATAGAGGAACCGGGTGTCATCGTCGATGCACCGCTCCCATTCCTCGACCGACAGCGGGTCGCTGACCCAGCGGACGGAGACACCTCGTTCCTCTCCGTAGCGCTGGTTAAAGAGCGACATGGTGGACCCATAGCACGCAGACGAGGCGACTATGTTGAGCCTGGAGCCGACGGCAGTCGACAGAAACGGCATCGTGGCCAGGGTCACCGCGGTCATTCCTGTCGTAGCCAGGGCAGCGCTCACGTTGGCATCGACGTGATAGCCCTCGAGCGCCGCAACGGTGCGCTCCAGGTACCGGACCGTCGGGTTACCCCGTCGCGAATACACCCAGGCGTCGCTCTCACCCGCCGCGGCGGCACGCAACGCCTCCGTCGACTCGAAGTGCTGAGCGGTCGCCAGGTAGGCGGGCTCGCTCAACGAGCCGAGGTGACTCGCCGACTCGGCGTGATCATAGGACCCGCGGACGGCCAAGGTCGTGAAACGGGGACCATCGCTACAGCACCTCATCTTCCACTCCGGTCAGCCCCATGCGCACGAGCAGTTCCTTCCGGTCCCGTCAAGGCTGTGCGTCATTGACGTTCAGTGCGGCGCAAACTAACACAAGACCAATTAAACCATCGCCGCCCTGTCGCCTACCAGAGCGAGGGACCACCTTCGTTGACAGCTTGCAGTCTGTCATGCGCATCCCCGATGATTACGTCATGGCTACGGTCCGACGAGCCGACATGTTCACCGAGGACGGCAAGCCATCCGACGACGACCCGCGTGAGCACAGAGTAAGGCTGCGTAATGAGCGCGTCACACTGGCCGAGTCCCTGCGCTGTCAGCGCCTCACATTGGAGATGAAGTGCTCAGGCCTTGACGCGGAGGCTATGGCGCGGCGTTCCGTCGAGCCGTCGACGATGTCGCTGCTGGGGCTGGTCCGGCACCTGGCCGAGGTTGAGCGCGCGACGTTCCGGGTGATGATGGCGGGCCAGGAGGTGCCCCGGCTGTACTGCTCCGACACCGACCGTGACGCTGACTTCGATGGTGCTGTCCCCGACCCCAAGGTGGTCGCGGAGGCGTGGGATGCATGGCACGTGGAGGCGGACTTCGCGGCGCGGTTCGTGGCAGAGGCGCCCAGTCTCGACATCACTGGCTATGATCCCCTAAATAAGCATGGCAGCGGCGGAGGCCAGATGTCGCTGCGCGAGGCGCTAGTCGGAATGATCGAGGAGTACGCCCGCCACATGGGTCACGTCGACCTGTTGCGCGAGCGGATCGACGGGCGCCTAGGCCAGTAATGAGCATGGTCACATATGCCGCCACGCTGTCCGTGCGGACGGAGACCGTGGTTGCTCGTTCGCCATCTCGGAGCTGCGCTCCTCAGGCGATCCCATCGGCCGTACACCGCGGCCAGGGATCGCGAAGTGAGGTTGGGGAGACGAATGGCTGGAGTGGGCCGTCGTCGACGATCTCCGGCAGCCGCCGGGCCATTCCGGCGAGGAGGTCGGCGACCTGGACCCGCGGATCATCCCGGAAGTCGACCATAAGCCCGGCGGGACGACTGACCGGCCTGCCGGGTGGTGTATCTTCACGGACACCTAGCGCTTCCCGGCAGGCTGCCGACGGCGCGTAGCCGCCCCGCCCCCCGGCAGGTCACAATCTCAAGGACGCGATAACTGACCTGACCAGGGAGACCGTCACCGCCCGCAAGTCCTCAGACCGGGCGGCTCACCGCCTCGCGTGGCTGACCAGCCTGCCCGCCGTTCATCAGTCCACGGCCTGACCAGCCGTCCCGATGTTCTCGCCAGCCGGGCACTTCACGACTCTGTGTGTCCTAATGAGATCAGTCGGGTCCGCTTCTGGGAGGCTCGACTGCAGCAGCGGCCGGCTGGGTCAGCACTCGCCCTCTCAGGTTCCTTTGGAAACCTATTGGCAGATCGTGCGCCCGCCGGTTCGCCGGT
>Ga0307372_10003582_pt1 | contig 24625 bp, 25 predicted proteins | sample OX1MG_FD_202533 | JGI IMG/M metagenome (GOLD analysis project Ga0307372, IMG submission 202533) | Soil microbial communities from Risofladan, Vaasa, Finland - OX-1 | ecosystem: Environmental > Terrestrial > Soil > Coastal area > Acid sulfate soil | place: Finland: Risofladan, Vaasa | collected...
GACCCTCGTCATCGGGCTCGACGTCCCAAAGGATGTCCTCGACGGGCGGATCGAGGCGCGCACGCAGCGGATGTTCGAGCTCGGCGTCGAGGAAGAGGTGCGCAAAGCACTCTCCGGCGCCGTGTCCGCGACCGCGCGGAAGGTGATCGGCCTGGACGAGATCGCGACGTTGCCGCGCGCGGAGGCGATCGAGTCGCTGATCGTGCGCACACAACGCTACGCCGCGTATCAGCGCAAGTGGCTGCGGAGCCTCGAAGGCGTCGTTATGGTCGCTGCAGACCGTCCTCCGGAGGAGACCGCCGCTGAGATCGTCGAACTGGCACGCGCACGGGAACCTCTATCTCGTCCATAACGGGGGAGCGACGCGAGCCGACGCGGAGGGGACCGACGGCGTCGTCGAAGTGGTCGCCGTCGACGGCGACGAGATCACGGTCGGGATCCTCAATCCGGACGGATCGCACGCGGAGATGTCGGGCAACGGCACACGCATCGCGGCTGCGTGGCTGATGAGCCGGACGGGTTCGGCGAGCGCGCGCGTTCGCGTCGGCGACAGGATCGTCGAGGTGCGTCGCGTCGCGGACGGCCTGTACGAATCGGAGCTCAGGCCGGTCGAGGTCTTCCCCGTGGAGGTCGTCGCCGGCGTCGAGCTGATCCCCGTTTCTGTCGGCAACCCGCACGCCGTCGTGCTCGACGACCCGGAGCGGATCGGCGAGCTCGGGCCGCTCCTCGAAACTCATGCGCGTTTCCCCGAACGAACGAACGTCCAGGTGGCTCGCGTCGATGGCCCGGGCGAGGTGACGGCGCGGGTTTGGGAGCGCGGCGTGGGCGAGACTTCAGCATCCGGAACGAGCGCTGTCGCGGTCGCAGCCGCAACGCATGAGTCAGGAGATGTGCTCGTCCACTTTCCCGGCGGCGATCTACGCGTGCGCCTCGACGGCGGTCGCGCGTGGCTGACCGGTCCCGCGGAGCCGCTCGACTAGCGCACCGTGACGCTTTTCGACTTCGCCGCTAGGCAGCTGTTGCCGTCGAGCGACAATTCTGGTCGCGCGCGTAGTAGGAGCCCTCTCGTCACTGTGCCGACCTTCACGGGTCTTTTTGCCTTGCGGAAGACGGTCACCTCCCGCTTGCCGGCGCAGCTGTAGGCGTTCTTGGCGACAAGGTGTCTTGGAGCTTGTGCGAGTTGTAGACGAGGGCGAGCACGCGCGTGGTCGTCCAGGCTCGTCTTGCGTCCCGGCGGGAACGTCCTTGGGCCGCGTCCCCGGCACGCCGGCGGCACCGGGCGGCACGTAGCCGCGGTGCTCGACCGGCTCCGAGCCGGTCACGTCGAGCACCGGCGCCGAGCCCGTCAGCGAGACGTTCGGCGCGAGCACCGCCCGCTCAGGGGAGCTCACCGATGATCTGCGCTGCGCGCTCGCACTCGTCGAGGGTCGGCACGAGCGCGAGGCGGACATAGCCCGCGCCGCTCGGCCCGAACATCTCGCCGGGGGAGACGATCACGCCTCGCTCGAGCAGCGTATCCGCGTCCGGCCCGACGACCCAGAGGTACATCGTCGCCTCGCTCGCGACGATCTCCCAGCCGCGGGCCTCGAGGGCCGGGATGAGGACGTCGCGCTTTGCGCGGTAGCGCGCCCGCGTCTCCTCGACGTGCCGTTCGTCGTTCCACGCGACGACCGAAGCGCGTTGGACGAACTCCTGCGGCGCCGTTCCGACCGTCGGGCGGTACGAGTTGAGCGCCGCGACGATCTCCGGCGGCGCGGCGACGAAGCCCGAGCGGTAGCCGGTCATCGAGGAGCGCTTGCTCAGCGTGTGAAAGCACACGACGCGTGAGCGATCGGCGACCTGCAGCGCCGACGGCGGCGGTTCGTCGAACCAGAGCTCCGAGTACGCCTCGTCGGACGCGATTACGAAGTCATGGCGCTTTGCAGCCTCCGTGAGTTCCTCGTAGAACTCGCGCGGCGCAACCGCGCCGGTCGGGTTGTGCGGGTAGTTGACCCACACAAGCGCGACGTCGTCGTCGAGCTCGCCGAGATCCGGGAGAAAGCCGTTCTCGCGCGTGAGCGGCAGCGTCCGCACCGACGCGCCCGCGAACGCGGCCCCGCGCTCGTAGACCGGGTAGGCCGGCTCGCCGAAGGCGACGACCTGCCCGGCGACGTCGAGCACCTGGGCAAGGGAGAAGATCGCCTCCTTCGAGCCGTACGTCGGCACGATCTCGGTGCCGGGGTCGAGGGAGACACCGAAGCGCCGCTCGAGCCAGCCCGTCGCGGCCGCTCGCAGCTCCGGCAACCCCTGCGCGAGCGGATACGGCGCCCGCTCCGGGACCGCGTCGACCAGAGCCTGCCGGATCATCGGATCGGTCGGTTCGTTCGGATCGCCCTTGCCGAAATCGATCACGTCGACGCCGGCCGCGAGCAGCCGCCGCTTCTCCTCCTCGAGCCGCACGAACGGATACGCCGCCATCCCACTGAGCACCGGGTTGATCGTCACGAGAGGAACCTAGCCAGCGTGTCGTACGCGGTGTTGAGGTTCTCGATCGGAACCTGCTCGTCGACCTTGTGCGCGTACGCCGTCGCGCCGGGGCCGTAGTTGATCGCGTCGATGCCCTGCTCCGCGAACTGGGCGACGGGCGTCCACGCCTGCTTCGGGGCGACATCGGGCACGAGCTCGCGCAGCCGCGCGACGTGGGGATTTTCGAGCGCCGGCAGCGCGGCCGGCGAGTTGTGGAGGACGTGGAGCTCTCCCGCCGGGACGAGCTCGCGCAGCCGTGCCTCGGCCTCGTCTCGCGACCGGCCCGGCGCGAAGCGGAAATTGAGCTCCGCCGAGGCGAGGCCCGGCACGACGTTCTGCGCGATCCCTCCGGAGACCCGCACGACGCTCAGCACCTCGCGATAGACGAGGCCGTCGAGCTCGACGTCGAGCGGCTCGAGCGCCGCAACCGGGACAAGCCCCTCGACGAGCGCGTGGATCGCGTTCCGCCCCGTCCACGGCCGGGCCGAGTGGGCGCTCTCGCCGTGGAAGTCGACCCGCGCCTGGAGGTTCCCGAGGCAGCCGGCGTGGAGGATGCAGTCCGTCGGCTCGAGCACGACCGCGAGCTCGAGCCCGCTGAGCACGCCGCTCGCGAAGACGGCGGGGAGCGGACTCTCCTCGAGCGGCACTTCCTCGCGCGTGAAGAAGACGTACCGGGCGGCGAGCCCCGCCCGCGCGAGCTCGAGCATCACCGCGACGCCGCCCTTCATGTCGCTAGCGCCAAGGCCGTGCACGACGCCGTCGTCGAGCCGGCCCGGGACGTTCCCCTGCGCCGGCACCGTGTCGAGATGCCCCGCAAGCGCAATCGGGGCGCGCGGATCGCCCCAGACGATCGCCTCGCCGTCGTCGTAGAGCGCCGGCCCGGGGAGGAGGGAACGCACGAGCTCCATCGCCTCACGCTCGTGACGGCTCTCGGAGGGCGTGTCGACGAGCTCGAGCGTCCGGGCGGCGAGATGGGAAGATGGCACGGCAAGCGTCATAATGACGCCCGGATGACGGTGAAACAGCCCGATCGCTCGTCGGGTGCCGAGCCCGAGCGCGGTCTCGTCCTCGCCGTACTCCCGCCCGGCGCCGACGCGGAAGACGAGATCGCGGAGCTCGAGGAGCTCGCACGCACCGCGGGCGTCGACCCGATTGCGCAGGTCGTCCAGCACCGCTCGCGCCCCGACCCGCGCACGTTCGTCGGCAAGGGCAAGCTCGAGGAGCTCAAGCAGGCCTACGGCGACGCCGAGGCGGAGGTGCTCGTCGTCGACGACGAGCTCAGTCCCTCGCAGCAGCGGACGCTCGAGAACGCGCTCGAGGCGCGGGTCGTGGACCGGACGCAGCTGATCCTCGACATTTTCGCGCAGCACGCCGTGAGCGCAGAGGGAAAGCTCCAGGTCGAGCTCGCGCAGCTCGAATACAACCTGCCGCGCATGCGGGGGATGTGGCAGCACCTCGAGCGCCTCGGCGGCGGCGTCGGCACCCGCGGCCCCGGTGAGTCGCAGCTCGAGACGGACCGCCGGCTCGCGCGCCGCCGCATCACGCTCCTCCGGGAGCGCCTCAAGGGGCTCAGCCGCCAGCGCGACGTCCGCCGCAAGCAGCGGCGGCGCAGCGAGACACCGACGGTCGCGCTCGCGGGCTACACGAACGCCGGCAAGTCGACGCTCCTCAACGCGCTCACCGACGCCCACGTCTCGGTCCGCGACCGGCTCTTCGAGACTCTCGACCCGACGACCCGCGGCTTCGAGCACGACGGGCGCCGCTACCTCGTCACCGACACCGTCGGCTTCGTCCGCCGGCTGCCGACGCAGCTCGTCGAGGGCTTCGCCGCGACGCTGGAGGAGACGCTCGTCGCCGACCTCGTGCTCCACGTCGTCGACGCGTCCGCATCCGAAGAGCGGCTCGTCGAGCAGATCGCGGCCGTCGACTCCGTCCTGCACGACATCGGCGCCGATGACCTTCCACGCCAGCTCGTGCTGAACAAGATCGACGCCGTCGACGAGGTCGGCCGGCGTCGCCTCGGGAACCGCCACCCTGAGGCGCTCCAGGTGTCGGCGCTCGACGGTGAAGGGCTAGACGATCTGCGCGCGGGCATCGCAGAGCGCTTCGCCGAGCGGTTCGAGCTCGTCCGTCTCCTCGTCCCGTACGCGGACGGCGCGCGTCTCAACGAGCTCTACGCGCTCGGCACGCCGATCGAGGAGCGGGAGGACACCGCGGACGGCGTTCTCCTTCTGGCCCGCCTGCCACGGCGCGAGCTGTCCCGCTTCGGTCCCTACGTCGTGGCGTGAGCGACCTTCCGTTCAAGCGGCTGCACGAAGACGCGACGCTGCCCGTCCGCGCGTACGCCGGCGACGCCGGGCTCGATCTCGCGGCAGCGGAGCGTGTGGAGCTCGCCCCCGGGGCGCGGGCGCTCGTGGGCACCGGGCTCGCGGTCGCGATCCCGGAAGGTCACGCCGGCTTCGTCCAGCCGCGCTCGGGTCTCGCAGCCGAGCACGGGATCACGATCGTCAACTCGCCGGGCCTCGTCGACAGCGGCTACCGCGGCGAGTTGAAGGTCATCCTCCTCAACACCGACCTGGAGCGGAGTTTCGTCGTCGAGCCGGGGATGCGGATCGCGCAGCTCGTCGTCGTCCCGGTCACGACGCCGCAGCCGCTCGAGGTGACGGACCTGCCGGAGACCGAGCGCGGCGAGAAAGGCTTCGGCAGCTCCTCGGCCTGATGGCGCTCGAGCCACGCATCCGCGTCTCCGCGATCCTCCGCTGGGAGGGGCGCGTCCTCCTCTGCCGCCACGAGAAGGCGGGCCGCGGCGAGTACTGGCTGCTTCCCGGCGGCGGCGTGAACGGGGGCGAGAGCCTCGTGCAGGCGCTGCGGCGCGAGCTCGAAGAGGAAGTCGGCGTGGGGGAGGATGTGACCTTCGAAGGCCCAGTCGCCGTCGTCGACTCGATCGCGCCGAAGCGGACGTTCTCGACGCGCCATGTCGTCCATATCATCTTCGCGGCCGACCTTTCCGGCCGGTCGCTCGAGAAGGTGACCTCGACCGACCTCGCGGTGCGCGGCCACCGGCTGTTCGACTCCGCCGACCTCGACGACATCGTGCTCCATCCGCCGCTGCAACGCTTCCTCCGGCGCTGGCAGCCGGGCGACCCCGCCGTCTATCTCGGAGCGCTCTGGGCGCCGTGAGCAAGCCGCTGCGGCGCGTCTCGATCCAGGGCTATCGCGCGGCGCACGCGTTCGAGCTCTTTCCCGGCTCGGTGTGCGCGCTTGTCGGAGAAGGATCGAGCGGTAAGTCGACGGTGCTCACCGCCATCTGGACGCTCCTCGAAGCCGCCGCGCCACCGCCGACGATCGATGACGTCGCGCGTGGGGAGGAGCGCGGCCGCATCCACCTCGAGGCCGACGTCGCCAAGGGGACGATCTTCCTCGACGCGCGACCGCCCGACACGCTCAACCTCAACCGCGCCGGCGCGCCACCCGTGCTCTTCCTGCCGGCCAACCTGCGCAAGCGCACGCTCGCCGCGCCGGCCACCGGCCCCGGCGCGGCCGAGGTCGCCGAGCTCCTCGCGCCGCCGAGCGTCGATCACCACTGGGCCGCCGCCGACGGCGGCCTCGCGCTCATCGCCGGGATGGAGCGCTTGCTGGCGTCGAATCTCCGCCACTTCGTCCTCCTCATCGAGGAGCCGGAGCTCTACCTCAGCCCGCACGCGCAGCGTCACCTGTACAGCATCCTCCGCGCCCTCGCGCAGCAGGGGAACCAGATCCTCTACTCGACGCACGCTCCCGTCTTCCTCAGCGTCGACAAGCTCGAGGAGCTCGCCCTCGTCCGCTACACGCCGAGCGGCGGCACGTCGCTCCACCAGCCCGAGCCGCTTGCCGAGGCGGAGAGCTTCCGAGCGCTCTCGGAGTTCGACAGCGACCGCGCCGAGCTCTTTCTCGCCCGCTGCGCCGTGCTCGTGGAGGGGCGGACGGAGAAGCTCGTCTTCCCGCTCCTCTTCGACGCGCTCGGCGTCGACGCCGACAAGGAGGGGATCCTCGTGCTCGAGTGCGGAGGCAAGGGGAACATGCCGCTCTTCGCGCGCATCTGCAACGCGTGCGACGTCCCGTACGTCGTCGTGCACGACCGCGACGCCGCTCGCGGCGAGCGACCGGTCGAGTCGGAGCGCATCGTCAACCGGCAGATCCGCGAGGTCGCGGGGAGCCGCCGGACGGTCGTCCTGACGCCGGACTTCGAGACGGTCGCCGGCTTCAGGCCGAGCGGCCGCGGCCGCAAGCCGCAAAAAGCGTGGCGGCGGTTCCAGGGCACGAGCGACGTGCCGCCGGACCTCCGTGCCGCCGTCGAGAAGGTCGTGCGGGCGGCGCGGAGCTAGAACTTGCCGCCGCGGGCGCGCGCCCGTTCGGCGGACACGGCGTGCGCTTCCTGCTCGAGCCGGTCGGGGAGAGGATCGAGCGGCACCGCCTCGCCGCCCGTGCGGTGGGCGAGCGCCTGCGAGAGAAGCCAGTCGGCGAGCCACGGGTTGCGCGGAAGCAGCGGGCCGTGGAGATATGTGCCGATCATGCGTCCCATGCGGCAGCCCTCGTAGCCGCTCTCGCCGTCGTTCCCGAAGCCGGAGAGGACGCGCCCGAGCGCCTTAGCGCCGGGGTCGAGGCGTGTCCGGCCGGCGTGGTTCTCGAAGCCGGCCAGCGTCCGGCGCTCACCGGGCTCCAGCTCGCACTCGAGGAGGACGTCGCCGATCATGCGCTTCTCTCCGGCGACGGTCTCGAGCGGGAGGAGGCCGATCCCGGGCATGTCCTCGCCGTGGAAGCCGCGGTAGCCGCGGCCGAGCAGCTGGTAGCCGCCGCACACGGCGAGCAGTGCGGCACCGTCGTCGACCGCGGTCCGCAGCGCGTCGGCCTTGAGGAGCAGATCCTCGGCGACGAGCATCTGCTCGCGATCCTGGCCGCCGCCGACGTAGTAGAGGTCGTGCTCGCCCGCGACGACGTCGTCTCCCATGCCGATTGCGGTGACCTCGAGGTCGTGCCCGCGCCACGCCGCCCGGCGCGAGAGCACGGCGATGTTGCCGCGGTCGGCGTAGATGTTGAGGTAGTCGGGATAGAGGTGGCCGACGCGGATGTTCACGACCAGTACGCCTTCGTCAGCCCGCGGCTCGTGAGGATGCGCTGCAGCCCGAGCATCGCCGTGTAGGTGGGGAGGACGACGAGCTCGCCGCCGGCGGGCGTGAGGTCGAGACCCCTGTCGAGCGCGTCTGCGAGTGACGGCTCCACTGCGATCGCGTCCTCGTCGAGCCCGCCGTACCGGAATCGCAGCGCGAGCTCGGCGGCGCGACCCCCGCTTGCGACGAGCGTCTCGAGCTCCGGCAGGAGCGGCTCGAAGTCGACGTCCCAGATCCACGACACGTCGCGGCCGTCCGCGATCTCGTCGTTGAGGGCGGCGACGAGCACGCGCGGCGAGCCGCCGTCGACGAGCGTCCGGACCGCCTCGTTCGCGCCGGCGGGGTTCTTGATGAGGAGCAGGAGGATGCGCTTGTCACCGGCCTCGATCCGCTCGAACCGCCCGAACGCGGCGGAGAACCGCGCGAGCCCCGCGGCGATCTCGTCGAGCGAGGCGCCGGCTGCGCGCGCGAGAGCCGCTGCGGCGACCGCGTTGTAGACGTTGTAGAGACCGGGGAGGGAGAGCTCGACGCGCCGCTCTGCTTCGGGCGTGACGAGGAGGAACGCCGACCGCTCCAGACCGTGCAGCTCGACGTCGCGCGCCGCGACCTCGAGCGGCGGCCGGCTCTGGTGACCGTTCGGGCAGCGGAAGTCGCCGAGGTGCCCGACATACGCCGCGGCGTACTCGAGCGGCGTGCCGCACGTGAGGCAGTACTTCGAGTCGGCCGCGTGCTGGAGCGACTCACGGGCCACGCGCGGATCGTCCAGTCCGAACGCGACGCTCCCCGGTCGCGCCGTTCCGATCGCAGCAAGCTGCGGGTCGTCGGCGTTGAAGACGACCTGAGAGGCTTCGGGCAGCTCGTCGACGGCGCTGCGCCAGCGCTCGGCTATGAGCTCGAGCTCGCCGTACCGGTCGAGCTGGTCGCGGAAGAGGTTGCCGAGGCAGAGCACGCGCGGTCGCAGCCGCCGCAGCAGCTCGGGCAGGGCGAACTCGTCGACCTCGAACAGCCCGAGCTCGGCGCCGTCGGCCGCGAGGAGGGAGGAGGCGATGCCGGAAACGAGGTTCGCGCCGGCGGAGTTGTGCGCCAGCCGGTGCAGTGGGCGAAGGATCTCCGCCGCCATTGCAGTCGAAGTCGTCTTCCCGTTCGTCGCCGATACAACGACGCAGCCGGCCGGAAGCCGCGCGGCAAGCCGGTCGATCGCGCCGGGGTCGAGCGCGGCGAGGAGCTTGCCGGGAATCGTCGTCCCGCCGCCCCTCCCGAGCCGCCGCGAGAGCCCGCCCACGCCGCGGGCGACCGCGATCTCGAGGCCGAGAGGGGAGAGGGAGCGCATCGGCCGAGGTTACGCGATGCCCTGCCGGGTCATGGCCCGCTCGGGCCTACTTGCGGATTCCACAATCTGCTCTACACTTGTTGGCATGGCCGAGAAAGCCCGCTTCCGGGCGCTCGCCGCGATCGATCCGAAGGAGCTGGCGGAGTTCCAGAGCCGGATCCGTAAGCGCTATACGGACGATCAGATCGTGGCCGAGATCACCGCCTGCGCCGCACGGCTCGGACGCTCGCCGACGATGCGCGAGTTCGCCGCCGATCCCGAGACCGCGGTCCATCCGCAGACGGTGATCGAGCACTTCGGCTCCTGGAATGCCGCGAAGCGCATGGCCGGTCTCGTTCCCCGGCGCTTCGCCACTCGCGACGAGCTGCTCGGCCTTCTGCGGATCCTCGGTGACGAGCTCGGCCGGCCGCCGACTGCCCGCGACATCGACGAGCACAAGGGCCAGCTCCCCTCGAAGTCGCTCTACTGGCACACGTTCGGCTCGCTCACGAACGCGCTCCGCGAAGCCGGCTTCGACGTGCCGGTGGGGGAGGAGCGGCTCGAGCGGGCGATCGAGCAAGGCGCGGAGCTCGCGAAGAAGCTGAAGCGGCTCCCGAAGTTCGCGGACTGGGCGGACGCCCGCCGCAACGACGAGTCGCTCCTGACGGAGTGGCAGGTCTACCGGATGTTCGACGCGCGGCGCGGCGCCTGGTCGACGTTCCAGTTCCTCGTCCAGCAGCACCTCACCGAGCACGGCGTGACGGTCGCAGCCGACGGCACGCTGCGCGCCTGAGAATCTACGCGGCGGCTGCGATGGCGGCGAGGCGGGCGAGGCAGTGGGCGCTCTCGCCGGGCGCGCGCACCGTCGGCAGCGGGGACACCTCGACGTAGTTCCGATCGGGGCGGAAGCGCGACGTACGGGCGACACGGCCGGCCTCGAACGCGAAGAACGTCCCGTCGCGGACCTCGCTCGTGCGCAACCGGACGCCGGCGTACTCCGAGACGACCTCGAGCGCGGCGCGGGTCGAGGCGAAGAAGATCTCCTCACGGCCGCGGCCGAGCCAGAGCGGGCGACCGACGCCGCGGGCGGCGAAGACGACTCCCGGTTCCCGCTGGTCGAGCCACGCGGTCGCCATCGCGCCGGTGAGCGCCTCGAGCGCGTGCGGGTCGTTCTCCGAGTGGGCGGCGAGCGCGAAGATCGCTTCCGAGTCGACCGTCATCATCGGTTCGGCGCGCGCGCAGGAGAAGTCCGCGAGCAGCTCGTCGTCGTTGAGGATGATCCCGTTGTGGATCCCGACGACCGGGCCGTGCCGGACGGGGTGGTTGTTGGCGGGGATCGACGGATGGCCCTTCGTGTAGTCGCGCACGTGGACGAGCAGCTCCGTCGCGTGGGCGGGAACCTCTATGCGTTCGAGCAGGAGGCTCGCCGGCGTCCGCTGCTTTGTCACGACCGGATAGGCGTCTCCGGGCCCGCGGTACGCGTACCCGACAGCGTCCGCGCCGCGCTCGGCGATGCCGGTCAGCAACGCCTGCGCCGCCAGTGTTCGGTCGACGCGGCTACCAGAGGAGAGGCTGTAACCGGCTATTCCACACATAAGCACTGCCCATTTCTTCGTGCTTCGGGTCGTCCCTTCGAGGGTAGCGCCAGGTTCGGCGTTCGTCCGGCTCAAGACGAAAGCTTCACACGCCGATAACAGGCGCGTGGAAGCCCATGTAGTCACCGAGCCGCGCCTCGACCCGGTTCCCGCCGCCGATCCGCTGAAGCTCTATGTCCGCCAGATCGGCTCGGGCCCGTTGCTGACGCGCGAAGAGGAGCGGGAGCTCGCGCGCCGCAAAGATGCCGGCGACGAGACCGCGCGCAAGCGCCTGATCGAGGCGAACCTCCGCCTCGTGATGTCCGTCGCGCGCAACTACTCGCGCGCCGACGTGCCGCTCCTCGACCTCATCCAGGAGGGGAACCTCGGCCTGATGCGGGCCGTCGAGAAGTTCGACTACAAGCTCGGCTTCAAGCTCTCGACGTACGCGACGTGGTGGATCCGCCAGGCGATCACGCGCGCGCTCGTCGACCAGGGCCGGACGATCCGGCTTCCTCTCCATGTCGCGGAGGACGTCCGCAAGCTTCTCCGCTCGCGCCGCCAGATCGCCCAGAAGCTCAACCGCGAGCCGACCTTGCCGGAGCTTGCCGCCGACGCGAGTCAGCCGGAGGAGCGCGTCCGTGAGCTCCTCGGGCTCATCGAGACACCGATCAGCCTCGAGACGCCGGTCGGCGACGGCGAGAGCCTGTACGGCGACCTGCTCGAGGACGTTCGCGCCCCGGCGCCGCTCGAGATGACGGCCGACAAGGCGCGCGGGACCGAGCTCCGTGAGGCGCTTGCGACGCTCGAGCCGCGGCTCCAGCGAGTCGTGACTCTCCGCTTCGGACTGGACGGCGGCACGCCGTGCACGCTCGACGAGATCGGCGAGGACGTGGGGGTGACCCGCGAACGCGTCAGGCAGCTCGAGACACGTGCACTCCGCCAGCTTCGCCTCGCCGCGCCGGGCCTCGCGCACTACCTTCGCGCCGAGTAGCTGCACCTACCGCTACGGCGCGGCGGCCATCTGCATCTCGCGGAGATTCGCGAGACGCTCGAGCGAGTCCAGCTCCATCTGCCGCACACGCTCCCGGGTGAGGCCGAGCCGCTTGCCGATCTCCTCGAGCGTCTTCGGCTCCTCGTCTATCAGCCCGTAGCGGAGGACGAGCACCTGCCGTGCGCGCTCGTCGAGCGCCTGGAGGGAGATCGCGAGCGCCTGGCTGCGGAGCGCGCCCTCGACGCACTCCTCGGGCAGCGGCTCGTCACCGGCGACGAAGTCGCCAAACGTCACGTCGTCCTGGTCGCCGACCGGCTGGTCGAGGCTCGCCGACGTTCGGGCGGCCGCACGAACCTCGCGCGCCTGTTCGATCGGCAGCGACGCCTCGGCGGCGATCTCCTCGAGCGTCGGCTCGCGGCCGAGCTCCACGTACAGCGTCCGCTCGGCCCGGGTCATCTTCTGCATCCGCTCGACGATGTGGACGGGCACCCGGATCGTGCGCGACTTGTCCGCGAGCGAGCGCGCGACGGCCTGGCGGATCCACCACGTCGCGTACGTCGAGAACTTGTAGCCGCGGCGCCAGTCGAACTTCTCGACGGCGCGGATGAGGCCGAGCGTGCCCTCCTGGATCAGGTCGAGGAACGGGAGGCCCTGGTTGCGGTAGTTCTTGGCGATGGAGACGACCAGGCGGAGGTTCGCCTGGATCATGCGGGTCTTCGCAGCCATGTCCCCGCGTTCGATCTTCTTCGCGAGCTCGACCTCCTGGGCTGCGGTGAGGAGCTGGTGGCGGCCGGCCTCGCGCAGGAAGAGCTGCAACGCGTCGGTCGTCGTCTCGACGGCCTGGGACGGCGGCGCCTTCTCCGGCTCGCGCTCTGCCTCCTGCCGGGCCTCGACGAGCAGCTCGATCCCGCGCCGGTCGAGCTCCTGGTAGATCGCTTCGATCTCGAGCGGATCGAGCTCGAGCGGCTCGATGGTCTCGACGAGCTCGGACTGGCGCAGCCGGCCGCTCGACTCGGCCGCGTCGAGAAGCGCGACCAGCTCCTCGCTTGCGAGGATCGACTCGATCTCGACGGTCGTCAACGGTTTCCCCTCATCCGGCGCGTCTTGACCTCCTTCCGCCTACAGGATCAAGGCAAACACGACCGCACTGGCCAATGCACGAGAAGCTACGTTATGTCAAGTTGGAGGAAGACGCCGTAGCCGGCCGGTTAGCCTCCCCGCTTTTCCACAGGTTGCACACAGTGCTGTGGAAATGTTGATTATTCAACGTTCGCAAATTGCGACGTTTTCGGGTCTGCGACCCCTTGCACCGGATCTCGACAGCCCGTAGGTTTCTTCTTGCGCCGAGCACGGCGCGGGAGTAGGACGAAGCAGTACCGGGTGGTTGTACGTGGCGGCTCGCAAGGGCCGAAGCGGAAAGTCAGCCGGCGCTGTGGACGAAACCGCGACCGGCTCGGCGACTTTTTTTGGTCCAACGCACCTGCGTCGCGACCTCTCCCCTCTCGACTACGATCGCCGCGATGATCCATCCTCCGCGTCCGCCGAGCATCGACCAGGGAGTCGCCGCCTTCATCTGGGCGGTTGTCCTCGCGGTGTTCGTCTACTTCGGGCTCGCCGCGATCGGCACGAGCGGCGCGACCTCGATCGTTCTCGCCCTCGTGGCGTTCGCCGCCATCTGGCTCCTCGTCCGCCTACGCGGCGAAGAAGTGCCGCCGCGGCGGCGGTAGACGGCGCTCAGGGCATAGCGCGAGTACCAGCCTCCGCGCAAACCGCTCCCCGAGCGCCTCCTCGAGGCGCTCGTGCGCGGTCCGCTCGCCCGGGTCGAGGCTGCGGATGTGTGCTTCGAGCAGTTGCGAGCCCCGTCCGGTCATGAGTTCAGTTGTCGGCGGCGCGGGAGCCTTCCGATGATCCCCCGATCCGGCATTCATCTCCGGATCGGCTCCTGGACGCGCGTGTCCGCATCGGTCGTGCCCACAGGCGGAACGACCTCTTCGCGGCGCCGGCGGGCTGTCCAGCGGCGCTCCGCGGCGAGCGGCTCGTCGGCGTAGCCCGGCTCGACGGGCGCAGGCTCCGGGACGCCGTCGAGCGAGAGCGCCAGCATAACGCCGAAGCCGAAGGCGAGAATCCCGCGCCACAGCCCGACGGAGTGGACGACGCCGAGGATCCCGAGCGAGGAGCTCCACGCGTGGATCCGCCCCTCCTCCCAGCCGTTGCCGGGCTGGCTCGCGAGCAGGATCCAGCAGACGCAGACGAGGACGGGAAGGAACGCCACGACGACGGTCGTCGGCGACGTGCGCAACCGAAGGCCCTTCGTCCACGTGCCGACGTGCGTGGCGAGAACGAGCAGGAAGCCGGCGACGGCGACGACCGCCATCGCGATCCAGAAGCGCCCGGTCGTCTGCGTGCCGATCTGCGCCGCACCCCATAAGCCGAGTCCGGCAAGGCCGGCGGCGAGCGCCAGCGTCAGACCCCGCGTCAGGTCGTACATGCCATAGCTCCGCATTCCTCTCACCTCGTTCCTTTCGTGGCCACGGATGAAACGAGCGAGCCGGGCTTCGGGGTGCGGACTACCCGAGCGTGAGGCGGCGGCTGTCGAACGAGGTCGACCACAGCTCGGCCCGAAACTCGTCGAGCGTCGCGAGCGCGTCCTCATGGAACAGGTGCTCGACCACTCCGATGTCGCGGTCGTTGTGGAACGGGACGTCGACGTGAGCCCGCGAGACGAGGTTGACCGAGAGCCGGCGGCAGCTCGGGCAGCGCACCGCGAGACCGACCGTCGCATCCGCCGCCGTCAGGAGGGCGAACGCGGACGGGAAGACGGGTCGCGGCTGCTCCTCGGGGTAGCAGAAGAAGCTCCACGGCCACTCCCCCGCCTTGATCCGTGCCGCGGCGATGTCGCCGAGCTCCGCCGCCACGGGCTCGAGCCGGGAGGTCATGAGATTGACGAACGCGCCGGCGGCGAAGCCGAGCGGCGCCCAGTCGAGGTCGTCGTGGGTGAGCAGACCGTCGTGCTCCTCCCCGCACCCGCAGTCGAACCGGACGCGGAAGACGGCCGGATGCGCCGCGCCCGGGAGCTCCTCGATCGAGCGGAACGCCGAGAGCTGCACATGGGTCTCGCCGCGGACGGGACACGCGAACGCGTAGCGGCTCGTGAGCGGGTCGTACATGACGCAGTTGTAGGACGAACGCCGGACGGAACCGCCCGGGTCCGCGCGTCAATACGTAATGAGCGCGTGCAGGTCGTACTGCTCGAGCTTCTCCCGCCCGCCGAGGAACGAGAGCTCGATCACGAAGTTGACGCCGACGACCGTTCCACCGAGATCCTCGACGAGCCCGGCGATCGCCTGCACCGTCCCTCCCGTCGCGAGGACGTCGTCGTGGATCACGACCCGCGCCCCGCGGCCGATCGCGTCGGAGGCGACCTCGAGCGTGTTCTGCCCATACTCGAGCGCATACGTGGCCGAGACGGTCTCGGGCGGCAGCTTGCCGGGACGGCGCGCGGCGACGAAACCGCAGCCGGCCGCGACCGCAATCGCGCCGCCGAGCCAGAAGCCGCGAGCCTCGGCGCCGAGAATGAGATCTGCTTCGCGCTCACGTGTCCAGGCCGCGAGCTCCTCCACCGCCTGCGCGAGCGCCTCCCGGTCGAGCAGGAGCGGCGAGATGTCCTTGAAGCCGACCCCGGGCTCCGGGAAGTCGGGAACCTCCCGCACCCTCGTCTTGAGATCAATCACCGGCGAGCCTTCGAACGTTCCGCCGCAGGAGCAGGTCGGAGAGCTCCTGCGCGCTCTGCGCGAGCCGCTGGAGGTCGGTGAGCGCCTCGCGACGCCGGTCCGGGTTGCGCGACCGCAGCGCCGGCCCGATCACGGCCTCGAGCAGCCCCGACTCGCGGTCGGCTGCCGTCCGGAAGGCACGCAGGTTGCGCGCGCCGATCCCGAACCGCCCGAGCGACTCGCAGGCGGCGGCGATGTCGACGTCGCTCTCTGCATAGACACGGCTTCCTCCGACCGTCGTCGCCTCGATCAGCCCGAACTCCTCGAGCTCCTTCACGCGCTCGCGCGTGATGCCTGCGCGCGCACAGAGGTCGTCGAGGTCGAGCGCCTCCTCCCCGGTCCCGACCGCCCGCCGCCGCTTGCGCTGCGCGCCGGCTCCGGCGAGGAGCTCCTCCTTGATCACGCGGAGTGGCAGGAACTCGTCCCGCTGCAGCCGGAGGATCGTCTCGAGCCGGTCGACGTCGTCTTCCGAGAAGAGCCGGTAGCCGCCCTGGGTGCGCCGTGGATTGAGGAGGCCCTGGTCCTCGAGGTAGCGGATCTTCGAGATCGAAACGTCCGGAAACTCGTCCTGAAGCCGGCTGCAGACCGTCCCGATGGTCAGGAGACGCCGGCGGGCGAGCACTTGAGTGGAATGGGCCTCGGTGGTCGACATCGACGAAACGTCAGCGGTGGAGGTACGTGAGCCGGTATTTGCCGATCTGGATCTCGTCGCCGTCGCTGAGAACGGCCGAGTCGACGCGCTCTCGGTTGACGAACGTGCCGTTGAGGCTCCCCTGGTCATCGAGCTTCCAGCGGTCACCCTCCTGCGTGAACACGGCGTGCTTGCGGGAGACGGTGACGTCGTCGAGGAAGATCCCACACTCGGGCGAACGTCCGATCACCGTCGGGCTCTCGCTGAGCGCGAACGTCTCGCCCGACCGCCCCCCGCCCGAGCGGACGACGAGCACGCCGCCCTGCAGCCCGAGATCGTCGAGAGTGTCGAGGGAGTCGCCCGAGTCGCCGATCGCGAACGCCTCGGTCTGCTCGCCCTCCTCCGGCACGACGAGCGCGGCGCCGCACCGCGCGCAGAAGCGCGCGAACTCCGGGTTGTTGTACCCGCACTCGGGGCAGTAGACGTGCGACATCGCTACGTGCGGGGAGTCGCCTTGCCGGCGAGGATCTCCGTCAGCGCGTTGACGTCGACGGCCTCGAGAACGCTCCGTCCCTCGGTCTTCTGGAGCCGCGCCACGAGCTCCGCGCGGAGGATGTCGATCTTTCCGTGCAGCAGCCGGCGCCGGTACGACACCTCCTGCTCCTCGGTGGTCAACTCGTCGATGAGCTTCTTCAGATCCTCATCCGACAGGATCGCGAGGTCGGGCAGCGCTTCCATAAACACCTTTCGCCGGGGACGCCAGGGCTACAAACTGCGGAGTGTCAACCTGAACTTTAGCCTTTTGTCTTGCTGGGCCGCTAGGCCCGCTCGACGGCTGCTTCGCCGTGCTCGATCTCCTCCACGAGAGTTCGCAACTCTCGTGCGAGCTCCTCCGACGCGTCTGAGGTCTCCCCCTCGGCGTACAGGTGGATGAGGGGCTCGTCGGGATCGGGCAGAGCCTGGCTCCAGCCGCGCTCCTCGAACAGCTTGATCCCGTCCGTGAGGTCGAGCTCCCTCCCGGCCAGGCGCTCGTTGAGGACGCGCATGACGAGCCCTTTCAACGCCCACGGGCACGGGATCTGGTGGTGAACGAGGGTCGGCTCCGGCAGGTCCGCGACGAGCGCGGAGACCGGCTTGTCGCTCGACGCGAGCAGCTCGAGGAGCTTCGCGAGGCTCGCGACCGCGTCGTAGCCGGGCAGGAAGTCGGGAAAGACGTAGCCGCCGCCGACTGCGCCGGCGAAGACGACGTCCCCCTGCGCCGCGGCGCGAGTGAGATCGGGCAGCGACGCCGGCGTGCGGACGATCTCGAGCTCCGAGCCTTCGACGAGGCGATCGACCTGGCTCGTCACGGTGACGGGGAACGCGAGCTTGCCGCGGCGGCCGCTCGACGCGATCAGGCGCAGGAAGAGGAGCAGCGCCTGCTCGACGGGCACCTCCCGTGCTTGCTCGTCGACGAGGTAGAGCCGCTCGGCCGCGCGGTCGAAGACGGCGCCGAGGTCTGCGCCGACCGCCGGGACGAGCCGCTTCGTCTGCCCGATCGCCGCCGCGAGCCCCGGCGGTGCGTCCGCGTTCTCGGCTCCCTCCCCCGCGAACGCGTGCGCCGCAACGACCTCCACGCCGAGCGGCCCGAGCACGAGGGGCAGCACGTAGGACGCGCCCGACGAGCCGTAGTCGACGACGATGCGGAAGCCGCGCTCGCGCACCCGCTCGACCTCGATCGTCGACAGGAGCTCGGAGGCGTACGTCTCGTGTACGCGCGCGGGATACGTGATGCCGCCGACCGCGCTCGCGGCGACCCGTCGCAGCTCGCCGCGGGTGAAGTGCTTCTCGACCTCCTTCTGCATCGCCGGGCTCATCTCGACGCCGGGCGGCTCGAAGAACTGGATGCGGACGATCTCGGGGTCGTTCGGGCCGACGCCGATGTGGAAGCCCGCTTCGTAGCCCTGCGACTTCACGAGATGCCGTGCGACAGCGGCCGGGCTGACGCGGAGGTCGGCGACGTGGACTCCGGTCGAGGACAAGCCGGAGATCATCGCGCGCTTGATCATCCGGCACGCGGCGGGGCCTTCGCGGCTCGCCACGACGCGCGCGCCGCGCTCGAGCGCGCTGCCGAGCGCCGCGGCGAGCCGCACCGCGACATCCGGCGTGAGGTCGACGTTGACCATCCCCGCGACTCCCTGCTTGCCGAAGAGTCGCGTCGTGCCGCGCGATTCCCAGATGAGGCTCTCGTGCAGCTGCGAGCCGGTCTCGACCTCCTTGAACGGATAGATCCGGACACCGGGAAGGATCACGCTCTCGGCGCCGATCTTCACCTCGTCGCCGATCGCGACGCCCTCGTGGACGCGGACATGCGCGCGCAGGTCGCACCCGCGCCCGATGATCGCGCCCTCGATCTCCGAGCTCCGGCCGATGTACGTCGAGCTGTCGATCATCGAGCGGACGACACGGCCGCGCTCGCGCACGGTCACGCTCGACGCGAGCACGACGTGCGGACCGACCCGGGCGCCGTGAGCGATGCGGCAGTAGCTGCCGAGATACGCCGGCCCCTCGATCGCGTCGAGGTCGTCGAGGTCCACCCCGTCCCCCAGCCAGACGTTGCCGCGGATGCGGATGCCGGAGATGTTGAGGCGCACGCGCTCCTCGAGCGCGTCGATGTTCGCCTGACGGAACTGGTCGAGGTTGCCGATGTCCTGCCAGTACCCGTCGAAGACGTGCCCGTAGATCGGCCGGCCCATCTCGAGGAGAAGCGGGAAGAGCTCCTTCGAGAAGTCGTACGGCCGGTCGGTCGGGACGTGCTTCATCACCTCCGGCTCGAGGACGTAGATGCCGGTGTTGATCGTGTCGGAGAAGACCTGGCCCCAGGACGGCTTCTCGAGGAACCGCTCGACGCGGCCCTCCTCGTCGGTGACGACGATCCCGAACTCGAGCGGGTTCTCAACCGCCTTAAGGCCGATCGTCACCGACGCCTGCTTCTGGCGGTGGAACTCGACGAGGCTCGTCAGGTCGACGTCGCAGAGCGCATCCCCGGAGATGACGAGGAACGTGTCGTCGAGGCGACCGGCGGCGAGACGAACGGAGCCGGCCGTGCCGAGCGGCGACTCCTCCACCGAATAGCCGATGTCGACGCCGAGGCTCTCGCCGTCGCCGAAGTAGCTGCGGATCGCCTGTGGCAGGAAGGCAACGGTGACGATGATGTCCTCGAAGCCGTGGAGCTTGAGGAGCTCGACGATGTGCTCCATGCACGGCTTGCCGACGATCGGGACCATCGGCTTCGGCTGATTCGAGGTGAGCGGGCGCAGGCGCGTGCCCTCTCCCCCCGCCATGACGACCGCCTTCATCGCCGCAGTTCTCTCCAGGCGTCGCGGACGTAGAACACCGCGGCTACGAGTGCGAGTGCGATGCCGACCCAGAACACGACGCTCGGCCAGTGCGTCGTCGCCTGATTCGTGACGATCCGGAAGAAGATCGCCGCGTAGAGAATCCACGTCGCGACCTTCCCGATCATGTTGACGTCGATGTCGATCTCCCGGCCACGAAGCAGCGCCGCGCCGAGGAGAAGGACGACGTCCCGGCCGACGATCACGGCGACACCGGCCCACGGCAGGCGGTCGTACGCGAACAGGAGGATCACCGCCGCGTCGATCATCAGACGGTCGGCGAGCGGGTCGGCGAGCTTCCCGAAGCGCGATTCGACGTGCCAGAGGCGTGCGAGGAAGCCGTCCAGCTGGTCCGTCACCCCGGCGAAGAAGAAGACGAGTCCCGCCGACCAGCTCGAGGCGTGACCGGCCCGGATCATGAGCGCGACGAAGACGGGGATGAGGACGAGACGCCCGATGGTGAGCGCGTTCGGAAGCTGCGCGAGCGGATGGGCGGCGACGCGAGCTTCCATGTGAGGAAGGATACGGCCGTGCCCGAAGCCGCCTTCGTCAACGCCCATTGCCATGCGTTCCAGCGCGGGCTTGGCGACCGGACTGCGGGCTCGGACTTCTGGGCCTGGCGCGAGACGATGCTCGAGCTCGCCACGACACAGACGCCGGGGGGCGTGCGGACGGCGTATGCGGACGTCTACCGCGAGTTGCGCGACGCCGGGTACCGCGCCGTCGGCGAGTTCCACTACCTCGGTCTCCCCGAGGCTCGCGCCGCAGCCGAAGCAGCCGGCGACGCGGGGATCGAGATCGTCCTCCTCCACGTCGCGTACGCGCGCGGCGGCATCGATCGCTTCCGGCAGGAGTCGGTCGGGGCGTACCTGTCGGAGCTCGAGGAGCTACGCGCCGCGGGTCTGCGGGTCGGCGTCGCGCCGCACTCCGTCCGTGCGTGCCCGCGCGGCTGGCTCGAGGAGCTCGGCCGGTACGCCGCCGAGCACGAGCTGCCGCTCCATGTCCACGCGGACGAGCAACCGCGAGAGATCGAGGAGTGCCTCGCGGAGCACGGCATGCGGCCGGTCGAGCTGCTCGACGCGTGCGGCTGCCTCGGCCCGCGCACGACGGTCGTCCACGCGACGCACGCCGACGGCAAGGAGCTCGATCTGCTCGCCGCTGCCGGAGCGAGCGTGTGCGCCTGCCCGACGACGGAGGCGGATCTCGCCGACGGCTTCCTCCCGGTCGAGCGGCTCCTCCACCGCGGGATCGAGCTCTGCATCGGATCCGACTCGAACGTCCGCATCGACCCGCACGAGGAGCTGCGCGAGCTCGACTGGATCGCGCGCCGCCAGTCAGGCCGGCGCGACGTCTTCACTGCCGAGGACCTCCTCGAGATCGGGACGGCGAACGGCGCTCGCTCGCTCGGCCTGGCCGCGAACGCCTGAGCGAGGGCTAGTTCTTGCGCGTGGCGGGCGCGGGCGTCAGCAGCCCGGCGACCTTGAGCGACCGCCGGATGATCACCGGCGCGATGACCGGGCCGGCGTCGGACGCGTAATGCGTGCCGTCGAACCGCGCCGAGTTGCCGTCGGGCAGCGTGTCGTCGCACGTGTTCTCCCGCAGCGGTTTGTGGCAGACGAGCGAGTTGATGGAGATCGAGAAGACCTTCGGGCCGTGATGGCTCGCGAGGAAGGCATTCCATTCGTCCACGACGAACCAGTCGTGGAGCATGATCTGCCCGTAGAGGAGGTGTCTCTCGGGCGGGTTCGCGATGGCGAGCTTGATGCCCGGGTGCTCGATCTGGATGGCGACGACGCGCGCGCCGAGCTTCGTCAGTGAGGCGACCCGCTTTGCGAACGCGCGACGCTGCAGCTTCTCGTACGCCGGCCCTCCGAGCGGCAGGAGCTTCCCGTTCGGCCCGAGCCGCGGCGTGATCTCGTAGCGGCTCCACCAGATGATCAGCGCCGGGCGGTAATACGCGACCTTGTTGTCCTGCGTGACCGCCACCTGCGGGCACCAGTTGTTGCGGAACGGCTTGCCGTCTCCATGGGCTTTCGGCGCCGCCGTCGCCGGACAGCCGCCCGCCGTCGCCTTCACCACCACGTAGCCGTAGGGAGCGGCCGCGTCGGCGAGCTCCGGCGCGAAGTATTCCGGCACCGAGTCACCGACGAGGACGATCGTCTTCGTCACGGACGTTCCCGTCGCCTTGCCGCGCGGCCCGATCACCTCGATCTTGGCCCCTGCATGGGCCACGACCGCTGAGAGGTCGAGCGCGAGCAGGACTCCCAGGGCGACCGGCAGCGCCACGAGGATGCGCAGCCCCCGCAGCTGCCGGCCGGCGGCTCCGTAGCGAATCGGCTTCTCCACCAGGTGGTAGGAGAGCACCGAGATGCCGATGGTCAACGCGGTGAGGATCGGCACACGCTCGAGTCGCGACATGCCGCCGATCCCGCCCAGGCCCATCTGGTCGGTGGTCGCCCAGATGATCAGCGGCCAGTGCCAGATGTAGATGCCGTAGGAGATGCGGCCGAGGTAGGCGACCGGCGGAAGCGCGAGGACCGCCGAGGCGAGCGAAGCGGGCGTCGCGACTGCCCAGATCAACGCTGCGGAGCCGACCGAGAACAGCAGCGCGCCGCCGTGGGGATAGAGCAGGCTCGGCCCTTCGGCGTTGGAGAGCGTGAACATCCCCGCCACGAGCAGCCCGACGCCGACCCCGACGAGCGCGCCGTTCACAGCGCGTGAGGAGCCGATCCGCGGTCGCCACATGAGCAGCACCGCGAGCGCGGCGCCCACGAGCGGCTCGAACATGCGCGAGTCCGTGCCCATGTACGCCCGGTCGACGGACACGACGTGCCAGAGCGCGGAGAGCCGCCAGGCGGAGATCGCGATCCCGACGACCGCCAGGCAGCCGACGATCGGGAGGCGCGCCCGCTTCTTGCGCACGAGGAACGCGACGAGGAACAGCGTCACCGGCCAGAAGACGTAGAACTGCTCCTCCACTGCGAGCGACCACATGTGCAAGAGCGCGCTCGGATGACCGGTGGAATGGAAGTAGCCGGCGTTGCGGATGAAGTGCCAATTGGCGACGTACAGCAGCGTTGCCTTGATGTCGCCGCGGAGGTCGTCCCGAGCCGTGGTCGGCGCGAACTCGGCGCCCCAGACGATCATCGTCCCGAGCACGAGCACGAGCGCCGGAGCCAGGCGGCGAACGCGGCGCATCCAGAAGTGGTCGAGCCTCACCCGGCCGCGTTCGACCTGGCCGAGCAGAATGCCGGTGATCAGGAAGCCGCTGAGGACGAAAAAGACGTCGACGCCGAGAAAGCCGGCGCGGAATCCGGGGATGCCGAAGTGCGCGGCCAGCACCAGCCCGACCGCTACGAAGCGCACCCCGTCGAAGGCGGCGTTACGACCGGCCTCGGTCGCGACATCGGAGTCGCTCGTCGCTCCGCGCGGCAGGCTCCCCGGCGCTGCCGCTGTCGAGTCATCCACTGACCGAGTATCTCGATCCGCTCGGCCGACTGCAAGCGGTCCGACAATCGGGGCGGCCGGATTCGAACCGGCGACCTTTGGTCCCCCAGACCAACGCGCTAACCAGGCTGCGCCACGCCCCGCGACGCGGAAACCGTAGCTCAGTGTTGAATGGTCCCGTGACAGACGGCTGGGAGGAGCAGGACGAGGCGCTCGTGCGCGTTTTCGAGTTCGCCTCGTTCCCGCTTGCGATCGAGTTCGTCGCGCGCCTTGCGGACGCGGCGGAGGCTGCGAACCACCATCCGGACATTGACATCCGCTATCGCAAGGTGACCGTGCGCTGGACGACGCACTCCGAGGGCGGGATCACGGCGAAGGATCGGGAAATGGCCGAGCTCACCTCGACGTTTGCGTCCACGTAGGCATGCAGACGACTCGATACCTCATCGTCGGCGCCGGGATGACCGGCGACATGGCCGCGAAAGGCATCCGCGAGCACGACGCGGACGGTCGCATCGTCATCGTCGGCGCGGACCGGCATCCGGTGTACAAGCGCCCGCTCCTCACGAAAGGCTTGTGGCAGGGCGCGCCGGAGGAGAAGCTCTGGCGCGAGCCCGCTGCCGACGTCGACCTCGTCACCGGCCGGCGCATCGTGTCGCTCGATCTCGTCGGCCGTCGCACAACCGACGACGCCGGCGAGGAGTACGCGTGGGAGAAGCTCCTCCTCGCGACCGGTGCCAGGCCGCGGGAGATCCCGGGCGCCGACGGCGTCGTCTGGCTCCGAACGCTCGACGACTACCGCCTCGTGCGCGAGAAGGCGACCGAGGGCGCCCGCTTCGTCGTCGTCGGCGGCGGCTTCATCGGCTCCGAGATAGCGGCCGCGCTCCTCGGCGCGGGCGTCCACGTGACGATGGTTTTTCCCGAGCCGGGCATCGGCTACCGCCTTTTCCCCGCCGCCCTCTCGGAGTTCCTCGTCGACTACTACCGGGAGAAGGGCGTCGAGGTTCTCACCGACCAGACCGTCGGCGCGGCTTCCGGGACGAGCGTCACGCTCGGTGACGGACGCGTCCTCGAGGCCGACTGCGTCGTCGCCGGGCTCGGCGTGATTCCGGAGACAGAGCTTGCGGCAGCCGCCGGACTCGAGGTCGAGGACGGCATCGTCGTCGACGAGTACGGCCGAGCGAGCGGACGCGACGACGTGTTCGCCGCCGGCGACGTCGCGCGGTTCCCCGTCCTCGCGCTCGGCATCTCGATGCGTGTCGAGCACGAGGATCACGCGAACACGCACGGGAAGCTCGTCGGCGCGAACATGGCCGGCGCCGCACAGCCGTACGACCACCTCCCGTTCTTCTACTCCGACCTGTTCGATCTCGGCTACGAGGCCGTCGGCAAGGTCGACTCGCGGCTCGAGACCGTCGAGGACTGGCAGGAGCCGAACCGCAAGGGCGTCGTCACTTACGTCGAGGACGGCCGGCCGCGGGGCGTTCTCCTCTGGAACGTCTGGGACCGCGTCGACGACGCGCGCGACCTCCTCCGCTCCGGCGAGGGATCGTTTGTTGTCTAGATGGTTGATGCCACGATCTCGCGTGTCCGGGTCGCGATCTGGCACGCCTGGGCCGCGCAGTCCGCTGCTGCGGCCGGCGGAGCCGGCCTCCGCCGGGCCTGCGCTTCGCCACGTCGGCCGCTTCCCGCTGCCACCAGCAGCGAGAAGCGTCCGCCGCGGCGCCCCAGACGCACCAGCTCACGCCCCGGAGCAGACGATCTCATGGCATCAACCATCTGGCGCTCTAGCCCGCTCGCGGAAGCCGCGCCGCGGCTACGAGGTGCTCTGCGAGGCGGTCTTCCGGCCTCTCGCCCATCCGCTCGTGCTC